>Ga0307509_10001844_pt1 | contig 35043 bp, 26 predicted proteins | sample 10_EM_MG_FD_202245 | JGI IMG/M metagenome (GOLD analysis project Ga0307509, IMG submission 202245) | Populus trichocarpa ectomycorrhiza microbial communities from riparian zone in the Pacific Northwest, United States - 10_EM | ecosystem: Host-associated > Plants > Roots > Unclassified | place...
CTCACATGTAGCTGAATGATCCCAAAAATCAAGCACTCAGGACGCCAGCCTGTCGACGGTACAACGATTCCTCGGAACCGGTAGCCGACCCTCGTCCTTGCCCGAATTCTGCGAAGGTAGGGCTAGGCACAAGCGATCGGCGACCCCTCGTACGTTTACTGACGACGAGCTGGTCGCGAGCTTTGAACTCGAAGCACTTGAAGGTGAGGCACTAAGGAAGGTTGTCAATCACCGGCGTCGAGAGCGCTCTTTGAGAGATGCCAAGCTCGCGGATTACCAGCGGACCCAGGGTTCACTTGAGTGTGAAGTGTGCAAGTATGATTTTAACCACGTATTCGGCGTCGACTATGCCGAGGTGCATCACGTGAAGCCTTTGGGTGCGAGCGCTGCACCACGGATCACCAAGCTGAGTGACCTTGCTGTCCTATGTGCGAACTGTCACCGTGTTGCGCACCTGGACCCGCGTCGACCGCAATCCCTCAAACAACTCAGAGCGAGGCTGCGGCACAGATAGTCGCGCGTGCGGTGGAGATTGCGTTCGCCGGGTGACGAAGGTAGTCAGCACGCAGGTCAGCTCAGAAGCCATGGCAGCGTTTGTACTTCTTGCCCGAGCCGCACGGGCACGTCTCGTTGCGGCCGGGCACAGCCTGGACTCGTGCTGGCTCGGCTGCAGGGTTGGCGACCTGCGTCTCTCGAAGCACACTGGCAGCTTGCTCTGGATTCCACTTCTGGCGGATGACTTCCAGGTGTTCTGCCGGCCAGTAGAGCTCCTCCGGTTGCGCCCGTGAGACCCAGGGCAGGCAGGAGAACAACAGGATCAGGCCTTCCCGGGACGACACGAACGTGGTCGGCGAGTTGACAGCCAGAAGCCGCGCGATGTCCTCGGGTAACTCGCCGGCATCCTCGGTCTTCTTGGTCACGTGCATGCGACCGATGGCGACCTGCATTCGTGCACAATCCTCCGGGCGATCGAAGACCAGCGCGGTGGCCTCTTCGATGATCGACTGGATCTGCGGGATCGTCGCCGCCGTCGGTCGACCCTCGGCGGCAGCGCGGTTGTCTCGCGCGAGCGCCTTGCGCACCTCGGCCACCGTGCCCCGGTGGCGTAATCCGATACCGAGGAGTCCGAGTGCGGAGTCGACGAGATCGAGCGATGACTCGCTCTGCACGTACCAGCGCTTGTAATCGGGAAGCACGGGCCTTCCCAGCTTGGCCACCCCCAGACGCCGCGCAGCGCGACCGCGACGACGCCCTGACGGACCGCGGGCCACGACAAGAGCCCGCGCTCGGGTGCCTCGGCCGGCATCTCCGTGATCACCTCGCGGCTGTCCATGTTCGCGAGCACCGAGAGGTGCCCCACGGCCCAGACCTCGTTCCACCAGGCCCGGAGGACTTCATCGCCCAGGTGTCCACGTTTCACGCAACGGCTCGCGAGCGGCCGCGTGCGCTCGAGGAGGCCGTCGGTCTCCCAGAGCATGCGCAGGAAGTCCCGCTTGAGGAGTGGCTGGAACGCGGCGATGGCCGAGAACTCCTCCCGGCTGAGCCAGGGGCCGGAGGAGAAGATGCGGCCGAGTAGCGCGAAGACGTTGCCACGCGGACCTACGAGCCTCCGGGCAGCGTCAAAGCGAGACCGTATCTCCGTGACGCGACGGGCGATGGCATCGAGCTGTCCGCGTGGGATCACAGGGTGGTCACCTGGGGACATGCCCTCTGCCAGACAGGTGACGAAGTGACCGTCGCGGGCGACCACGACGAACGGGCCGTAGTCGCCGTCGCCGAGCGACAGTGCCACCCGGGCGGCGCCCTCGGGTAGGCGAAGCTGTTCGAGCAACGCCATGATGAGGAGTGGGTCCTGGTAGAGCGACAGCGCCAGCTCGGTCTCAGGCGTCGACAGGCGCTCGAGTCGCTCGAGGAAGTGGACATCGTGTCCGTGCGCCACCGGTCATCGCCTCGCCGCCGGACGACGGTGCCGAGCCTCGTCGCGCTCCCACCGCGCGCCCTCGGCCGAGACGCGGCGCGATACCTCGGCGGCCTGCGGCTCCTCCACACCGAGCCGGACGAGCGACTCGTAGACCGCAGCGGCGACCTCGAGCACCAGCTTTGCACCCGACGAACGCCGGGTGGCGCTCGGGAGGCGCGGCATGACGACCTCGAGCACGGCAAGCGCGGCGGCCACGGCAGCATCCGCCGCCGATGGCGAGGGGGCGCCCACAGAGACGAGGGGTGTTCTGGCACGGGGCGCACGTGAGCCGAAGGCGCTGCGGGGAAGCAGCTCTGCGGGCACGACCACGCGAAGGGAGCGCGCCACGCCGGGACTCCGGCTCAACAGACCGCGCCGCTCGAGCGTCTTGATCATCCCGTTGACGTTCGGAGGCGCGGTGCCGAAGTGCCGGGCGATGTCCTCGAACGAGGGCGAAACGCCAAACTTCGTCGTGTAGTCCTGGATGAACGAGAGGTATTCGCCTTGGCGAACCGTGAACTCCGCTGGCACGTCAGCCTTCCTTTCATGACTACGACTGCCGCCGGTCCAGCCCCTGTCGCAGCGGGATCTCCGACCCGCCGGCCGGACCCGTCGCAGCCGACTCACCAGGGCGCGGGCTTGTAGTCCTTGAGGAACAGCCCCCAGACGTGATTGCCGGTGGTCACCCCATCGAGCAGCGGATCGACGATGCGCGCGGCGCCGTCGACGATGTCGAGCGGCGGATGGAACCCGTGGATCTTCGTCTTGCGCGCCGCGTGCGCGGCCGGATCCTCGTCGGTGACCCAGCCGGTATCGACGCTGTTCATGTGGATGCCATCGCGCACGTAGTCGATCGCCGAGGTCCGCGTCATCATGTTGAGCGCGGCCTTGGCCATGTTGGTGTGCGGGTGCTTGTCGGTCTTCCACCGGCGATAGAACTGGCCTTCCATGGCCGAGACATTGATCACATGGGAATCGCGGGTCGGGACCTGGGCGAGCAGGGGCCGCAGCCGGGCGTTGAGCACGAAGGGCGCGACGGCGTTCACCAGGTGGACCTCGAGGAGCTCGGCGGTCGGCACCTCGGCGAGGGTCATCCGCCAGCTGTTGAAGTCGCGCAGATCGACCTGCTGCAGATCGGCGTCGAGCCGGCCCTCCGGGTAGAGGTGGCTGCCGCGCTCGAGGTCGTCGGCGAGGAGCGGGACCTGCGCGAGGACCGCTGACTTCCACAGCCCGGCGGCGCGGATCTCGCTGCCGGCGCTGACGACCAGGCCCTCGCCCAGCGCGCGGTTGCGGTCGAGGATCGCGCGCTCGGGGCCCGGCAGCTGCGCCCAGTCGGCGCGCTCCCCGGCGATCACGTGATCGTACCAGCCGCCCGGGCGGCGCACGGTCTGGCACGCGTTGTTGATCAGCGCGTCGAGCCGCGGCAGCGTCGCGAGCAGGTGCTGGCACAGGAGCTCGACGCTCGGTGTGTGGCGCAGGTCGATGCCGTAGACGTGAAGCCGCGGCGTCCAGTCGCCGGCGTCCGGCTCACGGGCGAACCGGCGGGCCGCATCGCGCGGAAACCGGGTCGCGACGATCACCTCCGCGCCCGCGCGGAGCAGCTTCATCGCGGCCTGGTAGCCGATCTTGACCCGCGCGCCGGTGACCAGCGCGATCCGGCCGCGCAGATCCGCGGTCTGTTCGCGCTTGCGGTAGTTCAGCTCGGCGCACGGCCGGCACATCTGGTCGTAGAAGTGGTGGAGCTCGTGGAAGTCGGTCTTGCAGACGTAGCACAGCCGCGCGGTCTCGACCCGGGGGCCGTCGCCCGCAGCCGGCTCGTCGGCGCGCCGGGCCTCGGCCTCGGCCCACACGTCGGACTCGGCGTCGTCGCGCACCGGGGCATCGAGCGCCATCGCCGGGCGCGGCAGCGGCGTCCGGAACACCGGATCCTTGCGCAGCGTGCGGATCCCGGTCTGGTCGAGGATCGCCCGATCGGCGTCGCGCTTGGCCTGGGTGCGCTGGCGGGCGAGCACCTTGCCGAGCGCCTTGCGGCTGTACCGGTCGGGCCGCGACAGCTGGCCGGCAGCGCTGACCAGCCGGATCCGCAGCGGCTCGGACAGCTCGGCGAGCGCGCGCAGGTCGGCCCCGAGCCGTTCCAGTAGCTCGATGGCGTCAAGGACCTTGGCTTCGTCCACGGTCGCGTATATTGACCCGCCGTATGATCATCGCCAAGCGCCTCAAGGGCAAAGCCATCGCGACCTGGTTGGGACCGACCGGCGACGCCGCACGACGGGCGCTCACCCGTGCGCGGCAGCGCATCACAAAGGCGCCGCCCCGCCTCGACTTCTACTTCGACATCGCGGACCCGATGAGCTACCTGACCGCGCAGGCGGTCGCACGGCTCGTCGAGGCCTACCCGGTCGAGCTCGGGTTTCACGTCGTCACGCCGCCGGCGTCCGACGTCGATCCATTGCCGATCTTCCGCACCAAGAACGCGGTGCGCGACGCCGAGGAGGTCGCGCGCTACTGGAACGTCGAGTTCCCGGCGCACAAGGAGGCCGACAGCACGATCGTCCGCGACGTCGGCACGGGGCTTATCCCCGAGCGCAGCGCCAAGGATCACCTGCACGCGGCGATCGAGCTGTGCGGCGCGCTGTGGACCGGCGACAAGAAGAAGCTCGGCACGCTGCTCCTCAAGTGGGGCACCGAGAGCTCAGGATCGGTCTTGCCGATCCTCAACTCGAACTACGCCGCGCTTCGCAAGGCCGGCCACTATCAGGGCGCCATGCTGCACTACAACGGCACGTGGTACTGGGGCATCGATCGCCTGCCGTACCTCGAGGCAGCGCTCGCCGCCGAGCTCGGTGGCGCGGCCGCCCCGGTCGTCGCGCCGCGGCCCGAGGCAGAGCGCGGCGCGCTGGCGCTGTCGGCCAAGCCGCTGACGTGCGAGCTGTGGTTCTCGTTTCGCTCGCCGTACAGCTATCTCGCCCTCGAGCGTATCGAGGACGTCCTGGCGCCGTACGGCGTGCCGCTCGTGCTCAAGCCCGTCCCGCCGATCGGCGCCCGCGGCGTGGAGGTCCCGACCGTCAAGCGGCTGTACGTGGTGCGCGACGCCAAGCGCGAGGCCGATCGGCTCGGCATTCCGTTCGGCGAGCTGTGCGATCCGCTGGGCAAGGGCATCGATCACTGCCTCGCGATCGCACACTGGGCCGCCAGCCGCGGCCAGCTGCTGGCGTTCGCCCGCTCGGCGATGCGCGGCATCTGGGCCGAGGCGCTCGATGTCGCCGAGTATGTCGATCTCCGACACATCGTCGAGCGCGCCGGGCTGTCGTGGGCCGACGCCAGCGCGGCGCTGGCCGACCCCGAGGCCGCCAAGGCGGCACAAGCCAACGCTGCCGAGCTCACCGTGTACAGCCTGGTAGGTGTCCCGTCGCTCCGGTGCGGCGACTTCATCGCCTGGGGGCAGGACCGGTTTGCCCTGCTCGCCGACCGGTTGCGACGCCACGCCCTGGTGCCAGCGACGGCCGCCGCGACCTGAGCGGAACGAGCTGAACGATATTTCGATCGCCGTGGCCGTGATGACCACGGTGTAATGCCCACCGCCGACGTGATGCGCAGTACCCAATTCTATGCCTGTTATCGGCCCGACGCCTGCCGTGATACGCGGCAGTACGCTTGAGTCAGATTCCGAGTTGACGCGAATCGAAGCCTGATACGATTCCTGACGTGAGCGAGGGCTCGCCCACCGAGGAGTTTGGGCCGTACATCGTGTACGAACAGCTCGGTATTGGCGGCATGGCGCAAGTCCATCGCGCGGTGTCTGCGAGCTTTCCGCAACCGGTCGCGCTCAAACGAATGCTGTCGCACATCGCCGGCAGCGAGGAGATGGTGAAGTCGTTCGTTCGTGAGGCGCGGCTGGCCAGCTATCTGCGCCATCACAACGTCGCGCAGACCTACGATCTCGGCCGCGTCGGCGAGGTCTACTTCATCGTGATGGAGCTGATCACCGGGCGCAACCTGCGCGCGGTGCTGCGGCACTGCGGTGGCACCACCGGCCCGATGCCGGTGCCGGTCGTGCTCAACATCCTCAACCAGATCTGCGATGCGCTCGACTACGCGCACAACCTGCGCGACGAGCATGGCCAGCCGCTCAACATCATCCATCGCGACGTCTCGCCGTCGAACGTGATCGTGTCCGACGCCGGCCTCGTCAAGCTGATCGACTTCGGGATCGCGAAGGCGTCGGGCGCCGGCCTGCAGACCATGAGCGGCACCCTCAAGGGCAAGTTCGCGTACATGGCCCCCGAGTACATCGCCGGCCGGCTCGATGCGCGCGCCGATCTGTTCGCGGTCGGCGTGATCGCGCACGAGCTGCTGACCAACCGGCCGCTGTTCTCGGGGCGCGACGACATCGACACGCTGACCCGGGTCCGCGACATGCGGATCGACCCGCCGTCGGCCAAGAACCCGAACGTGCCGCCTGAGATCGATGACATCGTGATGACCGCGCTCGCCCGCGATCCGGACCGCCGCTGGCAGCACGCGACCGCGCTGCGCTCCGCGCTGACCACGCTCACCCAGCGGCTCGACCTGGTCGCGACCAATGCCCAGGTGATCCGCTGGCTCGACTGGGCCTTCACCCAGACGCGCCCGCCGCGCCGCCCGGTCGAGCCGGATACCGAGATCGATGCCCGCGCCGTCACCGACGACGACGAGCCGAGCATCTCGATCGAGCAGCACACCGTCGAGATGGCGTCGGTCAGCCAAAGGGTCACGCGGAGCGTGCGCGACGGGGCGGCGCCCGAGCCGCCCACCAAGACCCCCACCGGGACCCCTGCGTACCTCCCCGTGCAGCGCCCGGACGTGGCGATCTCCGAACCGGCGTCGCGCGGCAACGCCGACCGCAGCGGCCGCCATGGCGTCGGGCACCTCACGGCCGGGGCGACCGTCTCGATGGCACGGTCGTCGTCGTCGTACCCCGTGCGACCGGCCTCACCGCCCGCCGCGCCGCCGCACCGGCAGCCGCCTCCCGTCCCGGCTCGCCCGCACGGCCACGCGGCGCCTGCCTCCGGGGGATACTGGGCACCGGCCCAGCCGGGATCCGCCGCCCAGCCACGCCCCCACGCCGCAAACGCCCCCGCGCCGGGCTATCACATGGCGCCGCCCCCTGCCCCGTCGGCGAGCTACGCGGTCCCCGCGGTCCCGAGCTACAACGCCGCGCCGCCCCCTGCCCCGTCGGCGAGCTACGCGGTCCCCGCGATCCCGAGCTACAACGCCGCGCCGTTCTCGGCGCCGCGGCCCTCGACACCGTCGCAGCCGCTCCCCCTGGTCGACCCCGCCCGGTCCGCGGTGGTCAAGCGCGAGTTCGAGCAGCGCACGGCGGTCTCGGCACGCGCGATCGCGGCAACCGCGCCCAACCAGACCCGCTCGCTGCTGGCCGTGGTATTGGTCATCCTCGCAGCAGCCGTCGCGGCGATCACCGTCTACATCGTGCTGCCGCTCCTGACCTGAAGATGAAACGACGTATCGCGCTGATCTCGACCGGCGGCACGATCGAAAAAACCTACGACGAGCTCCGCGGGGTCCTGTCGAACCAGGTCTCGGTGCTCGACATCATGCTGGCATCGCTCGAGCTCCGCGGCGTCGACGTCGACCGCGTCCAGCTGATGAACAAGGACAGCCTCGAGATGTCGCCCGAGGATCACACCCTGATCGCCGAGACCGCCGGCCGGCTCGCGGCGACCCACGACGGCGTCGTCGTCGTGCACGGCACCGACCGACTCGCGGTCTCGGGCGAGCGCGTCGTCGCGTTGATCGGCACCCCGGCGTCGCCGATCGTGTTCACCGGCGCGATGCGGCCGTGGGAGCTGCGCGCGTCCGACGCGCTCCAGAACCTGACCGAGGCCCTGCTCGCGGTGCAGCTCGTTCGGCCCGGGGTCTACGTCGCCATGCACAGCCAGGTGCTGCAGTTCCCGGGCGTGATCAAGGACCTCGAACGCCGAACCTTCGTGAAGGCGGGTGATGGGCCCTGATCTCGGAGCGATGCTACCCGCGCTGCTCGACGCGCTCGGCTACGTCGGCACCGGCGTCGCGGTGCTCGCCGATCGCGGCCACGGCCTCGAGCGCCTGTACGCCAACGCTCCCACCGCCGCGCTGCTCGGCTACTCGGTCGAAGAGCTCCTCGCGATCCAGGCGATCGAGATCATCATCCCCGAGCAGCGCGCCCTGGTGATGCAGCTGTCCGCCAGCTTTCGCGCCGGCCAGCCGGTGCCGCCCGCCCTCGAGTTCACCGCGCTGCGCAAGGACGGCTCCACGCTGCCGATCGAGCTCGCGATGGGCCACTTCCGGATCCCCGACGGCCTGGCCTACGTGATGGTCGTCCGCGGCGTCGTCAGCCATCAGCAAGCCCAGCTGTCGCTGCTCGAGGCCGACCGCATCGGCCTGGTCGGCGCCCTGTCCGCCGGCTTCGCCCACGAGATCAATAACCCGCTGACCTCCGTGCTCCTCAACCTGCGGTCGCTGCGCAAGCAACTGCTCGCCGGCTTGCCCGCCGCGGCCCAGCCGCAATCGAAGCGCTGCCTCGACGACATCACGATCGGCGCCGAGCGCATCGCCAGCAACGTGCGCGCCCTCCAGACGCTCGCCACCCGCAGCGCTACCGCCGCGATCGACCTCGCCGCCGTCGTGTCCTCCGCGCTCCGCCTCGCCGCCCCGACCCTCGAGCCCCGCGCCCACGTGATCCGGCAGATCTTCCCGGTCCGCCGCGTCATCGGCGAGGAATCCCGGATCGGCCAGGCCGTGCTCGCCATGCTCCTGTTCTCGAGCTCCGGGTTCGACGCCGAGATCGCCAATTCGCAGAATCGCATCACCGTGAGCGTCGAGCAGCGCGATGACGACGTCGTGCTCGAGGTCTCCGACAACGGCCGCGACGTCACCCCCGACGAGACCCACCACGCCTTCGATCCATTCTACCGGTCGTCCGCTCGCGGCGCCGGCGTCGGCGTCGGGCTGGGGGTCGCGCGCTCGGTCGCCGCCGCGCTCAGCGGCGAGGTCACCCTCGCGCCCCGCCCCGGCGGCGGCGCCGTGATCACCATGCGCCTCCGCGCCGTGGCCCCGTAGCGCCAGGCCGTCGCACGGCCAGCCCCGCTGGCCAATCGCGCTCGTGTCACGGGGAATCCTGCCGGCAATGACAAGGAATCGAGGGGCCGGCGAGGTCGCCAGATTGCCGTCGCCGAAGGTCTTCCACTGCATCCCGAGGCCGTGGACTGCGCGCAGTTGACCGGTTCAGCCGCGCATCACCAGGAACACCGCGTGGGCGCTGACGACCGGGGCATTGCGATCGGCCTGCCAGGCCTCCATGCGAACGTTGGTGATCCGGCGGCCCTGGCGGGTCACGATGCCGCGCGCGTGGGTGTCGACCGGTGCGGCCGAGCGCAGGTAGTCGACGGTGAAGGTGATGGTCTTGGGGAGCACAGCGGTCTCGGCGCGCCACAGCAGCTCGAAGATGGCGGCGGATTCGAGCAGGGCGCCGAGCGTGCCGCCGTGCAGCGCGGGGAGCGACGGGTTGCCGATCAGGTGGTCGCTGAACCGCATCGTGGTGATCAGCTCGTCGCCGTGCATCGCGGCGGTCAGGCCGAGCCAGCTGGCGTAGGGGACCGCGTCGATCAGGCCCTGGAAGTTCTGGGCCGCCTTGGCCGCGGCCATCTGCTCCATGAGGGTCATGGCGTTCCCTTCTTGGTCGACAGCATGAAGGTGCCGACGGAATGAGCGACGGCGTCTTCGGGGTCGTCCTGGTAAGCGACCGCGCGGGTGAACGCGACGTTGCGGGTGAGCTTGTAGCAGGTGGCGCGGGCGAACACGGACTTGCCCGGCTCGGCGGGCTTGAGGTAGTCGATCCGCAGGTCGAGGGTGGCGATCGGCACCGGCTGGGCGAGCGAGGCGAACACGGCGCGGCCGGAGCATGCGTCGAGCAGGGCCGTGATGGCGCCGCCATGGATCGTGCCGGTCTCGGGGTTGCCGACGAGCTTGGGGTCGTAGGGCAGCTCGAGGAACACCTCGGTGGCGGTGACGTCGAGCCTCCGGATGCCGAGCGCGGCGTTGTGGGGGACAACGCGCCCCAGGACGGCCAGCCGCCGCTTGCGCTCCTCGATCGTCGCGGGCTCCGCGATCGTCTCGGGCCCCGCGATCCCCGGCGCCCCCTCGGGCCCCGAGATCCCCTCGGGCCCGGCAGGCGCGCCGGGTGCGTTGTGCGAGGACGGATCGCCGGGCTCGCCAGGCTCGTTGTGGTCGTCGGACATCGTCGCAAACGTAGCAGGAATGCCACCGTCCGTGCCGCGAGACGCTTCAACGACGGCTCATGGTATCTGTGGCGGTATGGCCCCTGCAGCGAGTGGCGATCCACGCATCCGCGCATCGCGCGGCCCGATCCCGACCTGGTATTTCGCCCTCGTGGTGGTGCGCCGCGGTCATCGCTTCCTGCTGACCCAGGAGCGCAAGTACGGATCGACGTGGTCGATCCCGGGCGGCCGCGTCGAGCCCGGCGAGACGCTGGCGTCCGCGGCGATCCGCGAGGTGCTCGAGGAGACCGGGGTGCCGGTCCGGCTCGATGGGGTGCTGCGCGTGGAGCACTCGCCCGGCGAGTCGAGCGCGCGGATCCGCGTGATCTTCATCGGGTCGCCGCTCGACGACACCGCGCCCAAGACCGAGCCCGACGATGAGTCGCTGGGCGCAGCGTACCTGACGCTCGACGAGGTCCGCGACCGACCGCTGCGCGGCGCGGAGCTGGGGGTGCTGCTCGAGACGGTGGCCGATGGCTGTCAGGTGTTTCCGCTCGACCTGCTCGGCACCGAGATGTCGGTGTGACCGTGCCCGAGGTCCCGGCGCCCGAGGGTGACACCGAGCTCGGCCGCCTGGGGTGGGACGCTGCCTGGCAGCACGCCCGGGCCGCCATCGATCCGGAGGGCGCGTGGCAGCCGGTCCGGATCGCCGCCGAGCACCGCGGGGCGTATCACGCGCTCGGGCCCGGCGGGGTCGCGTGGGTCGAGCTCACCGGGCGGGCGTTCCACGCCGCGGGCGACAAGCGCGCGCTGCCGACGGTCGGCGACTGGGTCGTCGTCGAGCGCTGGTCGGACGCGGTCGCGGGGTCCGGGGCGGCGACCGTGCGGGCCGTGCTGCCGCGGCGCAGCTTCCTGGTTCGCCGCGCGGCCGGTGAGGCCACGGTGCCGCAACCGCTGGCTGCCAACGTGGATACCGGGATCGTCATGACGTCGGCCAACACCGACGTGTCGCTCGCCCGGCTCGATCGCTATGTGAGCCTCTTGCGCGATGGCGGGATCGCGCCGGTGCTGGTGCTGTCGAAGATCGATCTGGCCGCGGATCCGGCGCCGCTGCTCGCCCAGCTCGCGACGATCGCTGACCGCGTGATGGCGATCTCCGTCGTTACCGGGGCGGGGCTCGATGAGATCCGCGCGCTCGGCGCACCGGGCGCGACCTGCGTGCTGCTCGGCAGCTCCGGCGTCGGCAAGTCGTCGTTGCTCAATACCATCGCCGGGACCGAGCAGATCACGCGGGCGATCCGCGGCGACGAACGCGGCCGCCACACCACGACGCGGCGCGAGCTGTTCGTCACCGTCACCGGCGGGCTGTGGATCGACACCCCCGGCATGCGCGAGCTCGGCCAGTGGGTCGAGGACCAGGACGAGGAAGACGTCGTGTTCGACGACGTCGCCGAGCTGGCGCAGCGCTGCAAGTTCCGCGACTGCCGGCATCGCGACGAGCCCGGCTGTGCGGTGCGCGAGGCCGTGCCGGCGGCCCGGCTCGCCAGCTTTCACAAGCTGTCCGCCGAGCGCCGCACCGGGGCGACCCGGCAGAGCGCGGCACAGAAACTCGCAGAGAGCCGCAGAGCCAAGACCAAGAAGCCAGCGCCACCGGCGGACGACTGACACCAGCGTGGCAGTGGCTCGGTGACGCGGCGCGCAGTGCGCCCGTGCCCCCACCGAGCCCACACCGAAATAAAACTGTCAGCGCGACCACCATCGATTTTTAACTTGGACCGCGTAAGATGGCCCGCGTGATTCGACCAAGCTGGCTCTCGCGCGGTGTCCTGTTCGCACTCCTCGTCGGTGTCGCCTGCAAGGCCGACAGCAAGCAGGCCGCAAATACCTTCCGCATCGGCGTGGTGACCTCGCTGACCGGCTCGCAGGCCGCGTTCGGACAGGCCCACAAGAACGGCTACACCGTGGCGATCGGCGAGCTCAACGCCAAGGGCGGCGTGCTGGGCAAGCAGATCGAGCTGGTCTACTACGACGATCAGAGCAAGCCCGACCAGGCGGTCCAGGGCGTCGCCAAGCTGGTCGATCAGGACCACGTGCCAATCATCCTCGGCGCGTTCTCCAGCGAGAACAGCCGCGCGATGATCCCGGCGGTCACGGCGAAGAAGGTGCCGCTGATCATGCCGACCGCCACCGCGGACAACGTGATGGAGACCGGCTCGCCATGGGTGTTCCGGATCTGCGCGGGCTCCGGTGGCTATGCCAGCGCGACGATCGACTTTCTCAAGAACAATGGCGCCCCCAAGACGATGGCGATCGTCTACGAGAATACCAACTTCGGACAGGCCAATGCCAAGTCCATGAAGGAGCTGGCGCCGGCCGCCGGGATCGAGATCATCGACGACGAGGCCTACCAGTCCAACTCGCCGGACTACAAGGCGCTCCTCCAGCGGGTCAAGGCCAAGGAGCCCGAGGTCGTGTACTTCGCGTCGTACTTGCTCGACGCCACGACGCTGATGCGCCAGAGCGAGCAGGTCGGACTGAACCCCAAGTTCGTGACCTCGGCCGGCACCGGGTTCGCGGTCGCCGAGTTCCCGACCGACAAGGGCGCCGGCAAGTACGCCGAGTACACGCTCTCGGTCGCGCAGTGGGTGCCGTCGGCCAAGTGGGCGGGCTCGTCGGAGTTCGACGCCGCGTTCACCAAGCTCACGGGAGCCCACCCGGCGTATCACGCGATGGAGGCCTACGCGGCGCTGCTCGTCGCCGCCGAGGCGATCAACCTCGGCAAGTCCGACCAGTCCGCCGCGATCGCCGATGCGCTCCGCAAGGTGAAGCTCGACACGCCGTTCGGGCCGGTGCAGTTCGACGCCAAGGGCCAGAACCCGCACCCGCTGCTGGTCACCCAGGTCCAGGACGCCAAGTACAAGGTCGTGTGGCCAGCCGACGTCGCCGAGACCAAGCCGGTGCCGACGCCCGCGTGGGCCGATCGTAAGTAGACCGGCTGTCATGGAGGTCAAGCTGTGGCAGGCCGTCCAGGCCATTCTCAATGGGATCCTGACCGGCGCGTTGTATTCGCTGATCGGCATGGGCATGGCGCTCATCTTCGGCGTGATGCGGATCGTCAACTTCGCGCACGGCGCTTTCATGATGCTCGGCATGTACGCGACGTGGATGTTGTTCGAGCGGCTGCACGTCAATCCGTACTTCGGCTTCCTCGCCGCCGCGGCGATGCTGTTCGTGCTCGGCTACGCGACCTACCAGGGCCTGTTGCGGCGGATCGCGGATCGCTCCGATTTCATGCAGATCCTGCTCACGCTCGGGATCTCGTTGATCCTGACCAACGGCGTCCAGCTGATCTTCGGCGCCGACTACCACCAGATCAACTTCGGGCTACTCGACATCAACGTGCGGCTCAATAGCCACGTGTCGCTCAACCTGCCGTGGCTGTTGGCATTCGGTATCACGTTGGTGCTCGGCGTCGGCATGTTCCTGGTCGTGATGAAGAGCCGGCTCGGCCGCGCGCTGCGCGCGATCGCCCAGAACCGCTACGCCGCGTCGCTCATGGGCATCGACGTGATGCGGATCCAGGCGCTGTCGTTTGGCATGGGGCTCGCCGCGGTCGGGGTCGCCGGTGGCCTGCTGCTGCCGGTGTTCTATCTCTATCCGGGCGCCGGGGATCAATTCACGCTCAAGGCGTTCGTGATCGTCGTGCTCGGCGGCATGGGTTCGATCGGCGGCGCCGCGATCGCCGGGGTGGTGCTCGGCATCATCGAGAACCTGACGAGCCTGTACTGGGGCAACGAGTGGGCGCTGGTCGTCGACTTCATCGTGTTCTTGCTGGTGCTGTCGCTGCGGCCCAGCGGCCTGTTCGGGAGCCAGCGCGTATGACCCGCAAACGCGCGCTGATCGCCGCCGCCTGTTTCGTGCTCTGCCTGCTGGTGCCGCTGGTCGTCGATCAGGACTACCAGCTCAACGTGCTGTTCCGGATCACGCTGTTCGCCGGGCTCGGCCTGGCGTGGAACCTGGTCGGCGGTTACGCCGGGCAGCTGTCGCTCGGCCACGCGGCGTTCTTCGGCATCGGGGCCTACGGCCTGGTGCTGTTCAATGAAAAGCTCGGCCTCCCGATCTGGCTGGCATTTGTGCTCGGCGTGGTCGCTGCGGTCGGCGCGGCGCTGTTGATCGGCCGGGTCGCGTTCCGCCTGCGCGGGCCGTACTTCGCGCTGTCCACGATCGCGTTCGCGGAGGTCCTGCGGATCTCGGCCAAGAACCTCACCAGCATCACCGGCGGCGACGTCGGCGTCCAGGCCCCGGCGCTGTTCGACACCCATCCGAGCCAGTGGTTCTACGTGTCGGCCGTGCTGCTCACCGCGCTCGCGTTCACCGTCACCGCGCTGATCGTGCGGTCGCGGTTCGGCTACTGGCTCCAGGCGATCCGCGAGGACGAAGACACCGCGATGGCGTGCGGCATCGACGCGGCCAGCACGAAGCTGCGGGTCCTCGCGATCAGCGCGGCGCTGACCGCGATCGGCGGCGGCCTCTACGCCAGCCAGTTCTTCTTCATCGTGCCCGATCAGGTCGTCGGCCTCGAGATCTCCAACGAGATCGCGATCATCGCCATGCTCGGCGGTGCGGGCACGCTGACCGGGCCGCTCGTGGGCGCGGTGCTGCTCGAGACCGCGACGGAGCTCTTCAAGAGCTGGTTCCAGGAGGCCCACCTGCTGATCTACGGCGTGCTGATCGTCCTGGTCGTGCTGTTCCTACCCGAGGGCATCGTCGGCACCGTCGCCCGCGTGTGGCGGCGAAGGAAGGCCGGCTCGTGACGGCGCTGCTCGACATCGAACACGTCAGCAAGCGGTTCGGCGGCCTGCGCGCGGTCAACGACGTGTCGTTCTCGGTGAAGGAGGGCGAGGTCCTGTTCATCGTCGGGCCCAACGGCGCCGGCAAGACCACGCTGTTCAACCTCATCACCGGGTTCCTGCCGCCCGACCAGGGCGTCATCCGGTTCGCCGGCAAGTCGCTCGCCGGGTCGGCGCCGCACATCGCCGCCCGGCTCGGCATCGGCCGCACCTTCCAGATCGTCAAGCCGCTGCGCAACCTGACCGTGCTGGAGAACGTGATGCTCGGTGCGTTCCTGCGCACTCGCAGCACCACCGAGGCGGCCGCCCAGGCCCGCAAGGTCCTCGCGTTCCTGCAGATGGAGGCGGTCAGCGACCTGCCGGCCCATGGCCTGCCCCTCGCCACGCTCAAGCGCCTCGAGATCGCGCGCTCGCTCGCCACCCGCCCCAAGCTGATCCTGCTCGACGAAGTCGTCGCCGGTCTGCCGACCGCCGAGGCGATGGCGCTGGCCGAGCTCCTGCTGCGCTTGCCCGAGTGGGGCGTGTCCGCGGTCGCCGGCGTCGAGCACGTCATGCAGGTCGTGATGCGCGTCGCCCAGCGCGTGGTCGTGCTCGACCGCGGCACGCTGATCGCCGAGGGGATCCCGGCCGATGTCGTCCGCCGCCCGGAGGTCATCGAGGCCTACCTGGGCGCCAAGTACAAACAGGTGACCGGATGACGAAGCCGAGCAAGCCGACCGATCTGACCGCGTCGACCACGGCGACCGTTCCCTACACGCCGGCCGCGATGCTCGCGGTGTCCGGCGTTCGCGCCAGCTACGGCGACCTCCAGGCCCTGTTCGACATCAACCTCGAGGTCCACACCGGCGAGATCGTCACGCTGATCGGCGCCAACGGCGCCGGCAAGTCCACCACGCTTCGCGTCATCTCCGGCGCGGTCAAGTCCACCGGCGGCTCGGTCCGGTTCGATGGCCGCGACATCACGAACCTGCCCGCGCACGTCATGCCCGAGCGCGGCATCAGCCACGTCCCCGAAGGCCGCCAGCTGTTTCCGTTCATGACCGTCGAGGAGAACCTCAGCCTCGGCGCCTACAACCGGCGCAGCCGGCCGCGCGCCAGCGCCGCGCTCGACGAGCAGCTCGAGCTGTTCCCCAAGCTCAAGGAGCGCCGCCGCCAGCTCGCCGGGACGCTGTCGGGTGGCGAGCAGCAGATGGTCGCCATCGCGCGCGGCCTGATGGCAGCGCCGCGCCTGCTGCTGCTCGACGAGCCGTCGCTCGGCCTGTCGCCCAAGGTCACCGAGGAGGTGTTCGTCCGGGTCCAGGAGATCCGCAAGCGCGGCGTCACGGTGCTGATCGTCGAGCAGAACGTCGTCGACGGCCTCAGCATCTCCGACCGCGGCTACGTCGTCGAGAACGGCCGGGTCACGATGCAGGGCGCCGCCAAGGAGCTCCTGCACAACGACAAGATCCGCGCCGCGTACCTCGGGCTGTGATGGGGACGGTGTCTGTTTTGTCTCGTTCCGGAGCGGCGGAGCCCTGGTGTTCTCGTTCTTCGGCGTACCGCTGATCCGCTCGTTGCCTCCCGGGGGGCAAACGAACCGTCATGCGATAGCGCCAGCGTCCGTCAGGCTCTTTTCTTACCGACATGGCGATGACATCAAGACGCCTGCCGGGTCCGGATAAGCTGGTATCGCCGCGCGCAATAGCTTGAGCTTGCGCATCAGCTGGCCTCTGGAGGGCACACCGAAGGTGTCATCGACAAAGTGACGTCGTCGAACATCGTGATCTCCATGCGCGGCGCATGGGCGCCGCGTCGTGACGGATGGTGAAAGAGCCCGCGCGACGGGGAGGCGGACATGCGCAACGCTGGCCTGGCTGTGGACGAAGGCGTCGAACCGAGCTGCGAGCGCGGTGAGTGCCTCGCAGTGACGCTGGTGCTCACGCTCAAGGTCGGCGGCCATCGCCACGAAGTCCTTAGCAGCGGGTGGTCGGCCCAGAACTCGACGGCGAGGCGTGAGGTGGCGAGGTCGAACTCGAGATCCTCGACGTGCTCGCGGGAGTCCTCGATGGTCGCTTGGCCACCGCGTGGAGTGCCCGTTGTGGGCGGCAATGATCGGCAGATCCGTTCGGCCCGCGGGAGCGCCGTCCGGCCTGGATCTCCGGCCGCTCATCATATTTGCCCCAACGTGGGCGGCCGCGCTGCAAGATTGGATGCATGAAAGCGTTCATGTTTCGTCTCCGAGGGGTCGCGTCGCCGTGTGCGCGGATGGTTGGGTTGGTGGCCTGGGTGGGGGCCCTGGCAGATTCAGCGGCGTGCAGTGGTACGGCGGTGCCACCGGCGCCCGTGGAGCCGGCGCCGGTGGCGTTGCTGCATGCCGGTCTCGCGTTTACCCATGTGCGCGTGTTCGACGGCGAGCACACGCTGGCCGACGCGACGGTGCTGGTCGATGGCGATCGGATCGTCGCGGTGGGGCCCGGCATCGCGGCGCCGGCGGGGTCGGTGGTGGTCGATGGCCGGGGCGAGACGCTGCTACCCGGGCTGATCGACGCGCACGTGCATGTGCACGGCGCGGCGGCGCTCGAGCAGTCGCTGGCGTTCGGCGTGACGACCGTGCTGGATATGTTCGCTTTGCCGCGGGGGGTGAAGCAGCTCCGCGCCGAGGATCGACCGGATCGGGCCGACTTGCGTTCGGCGGGGATTCTCGCCACCGCGCCCGGCGGGCACGGGACGGAGTACGGCTTTGCGATCCCGACGCTGACGGCGCCCGAACAGGCCGGGCCGTGGGTCGATGCCCGGATCGCCGAAGGCTCGGATTACATCAAGATCGTGTTCGAGGATGGTCGGGCGTACAAGCGCGCGGTGGCCGCGCTGGATACGCCGACGTTCACCGCGGTGGTCGAGGCTGCGCATCGGCGCGGCAAGCTGGCGGTGGTGCATATCAGCGACTACGATCACGCGCGGCTGGCGATCGATCAGGGCGCTGATGGGCTGGTCCACATGTCGCGCGATCGCGTGCCGGAGGCGGACTTCGGGGCTCGCGTCGCGGCGCACCACGCGTTCGTGACGCCGACACTGACGGTGACGCGCGGCCTGTACGGCGGCGCGACGCAGCTCGCCAAGGATCCGGCGATCGCGGCGCTGCTCGACCCCGAGGCACTCGGCAACCTCGAGATGCGGTTTCCGTTCGTCGGCGAGCCGGGGGCGGCGGAGCAGGCGATCGCGCAGCTGCGCGACGCGCACACCCAGATCCTGTGTGGCTCCGACGCGCCGAATCCAGGCACGGCCTACGGCGCCACCATGCACGAGGAGCTCGCGTTGCTGGTGACCGCGGGGCTGTCCGCGAGCGCGGCGCTGATCGCGGCGACGTCGGCGCCGGCCAGCCGGTTCGGCTTGACGGATCGCGGCCGGATCGCGGTGGGCGCGCGCGCGGATCTGCTGCTGGTCGAGGGCGACCCGACGGTGGAGATCGCCGCGACGCGGCGGATCGCCGGGATCTGGCGCGGTGGCCACCGGTTCGATCGCGACGGCTATCGCGCCCGCGTGGCCGCCGCTCCGCGCGATGCCGGGCCGGAGGCGCCGCATGGCGAGCTCGGGATGGTCAGCGACTTCGAGGCGGGCCCCGCGGCGAGCTTCGGCCGGAGCTGGGCTGCTTCGGCGGGTCCGGGGTCGAAGGCGGCGATCGCCGTGGTCGCGGGCGCGCACGGCAGCAAGGGTGCACTGGGGATCACCGGCGAGGTCGTGGCCAACGCGAAGACGTGGGCCGGCGCGACCTGGATGCCGGGAGCCAAGGCGTTCGCGCCGGTCAACCTGTCGGGCAAGCAGGGCTTCTCGTTTGCGGCGCGTGGCGATGGTAAGCCGTACGTCGTGATGGTGTTCGCGCGCAAGCGCCGGCTCGTCCCCGCGGTCCAGCCGGTTCAGCCGGGCGCCACGTTCGCGACCATGAGCTTCACGTGGAGCCAGTTCGACGACCTGGACGGTAAGGACGTCGCCGCGATCTTCATCGGCGGAATTGCGCCGGGGCCGGTCGACCTCGCGATCGACGATTTCCGGCTGCAGTAGTCAGAGGCGCGGGCGAGGCCCTCAAATACCGCGTCTCTTTTGTCTCGTTCCGGAGTGGCGGAGCCCTGAGATTGCCGTGAGTTGATGGGGACGGTGTCTCTTTTGTCTCGTTCCGGAACCGCGGCGCCGGACAAGGCAACCGCGAGACCCTCCGGCTGTCCGGGCCGCCGGCGAGACAATCTCGCAGGTGCGAGGCCGCCTGCCAGCACCCCGCCTCGCCCCGGGTCGCGCTACGCTCGCCGCGTGGAGGACGGCCACCGCGAGTGGAAGGTCCGTGGGGGCGCGGTTCCGGTGGCGCTCCTGGCCGCGCTGGTGTTCCACAGCTGCGACAGCGGCCACTTCGTGCAGCGCAGCGCGCTGACCATGCCGCTCCACGAGCTCGGCCACGCCGTGACCGCGTGGGGGTCAGGCTTCGCCGCGATCCCGTCGCTGTGGAAGACGCTGATCCCCGAGCAGCGCGGCGTCGTGGTGCCGGTGATCCTGGCGGTCTCGCTCGGATGGTTGCTGTGGCGCGGCTGGACCACCGGGCGCACGTGGCTCGCGGCGATCGCCCTGGGCCTCGGGTTCGGCCAGTTGATCGGCACCGCGATGATCTCGGTGACCGCCGCGCAGGTCGCGATCACGTTCGGCGGTGATGCCGGCGCGATGATTCTCGGCACGGGCCTCATGCTCAGCTTCTTCGTCGGTCCTGACTCGCGACTGCGCGCCGGTGGCCTGCGCTATGGCCTGCTCGGGATCGGAGCCGCCGCGCTGGTCGATACGCTGTCGACGTGGTGGACCGCGCGCACCGATCGCGACGTGATCCCGTTCGGCGAGATCGAAGGCGTGGGGCTGTCGGATCCGTCGAAGCTCGACGAGTGGTACGGCTGGACCGCGAGCCAGATCGTCCATCGCTATGTCGCGGTCGGCGGGTGCTGCGTCGCGGTGCTCGCCGCCGTGTGGGCGTGGTCGACGTGGCGAGCGCGGCAGCGCGCGCTGGCCGCCTAGCGCAACCGCTCACGCGGCTCGCTCGCGCACGACCTCGCGGCGCGCGACCTTGCGCGAGAACACCAGCGACCGATCCGCGACCCGGCCGAACCGCGTGACCACCAGATCGATCAGGTAGTTCTGCCGCAGGTACCACGGCGCCTTCGAGCCTTGCTTCGGCATCTCGCTCAGCGCTCGCGCGATGTACCCCGACGACAGATCGAGCAGCGGGCGGTCCTGGACCTCGTCTGGATCGATCGTCGGCCGCACCTCGTCGTAGCCCTTGCGGTCCATCAGCTGGAGCAGGCGGCAGAGATGGCGCGACGCCAGATCCGCCCGCAGCGTCCACGACGCATTGGTATAGCCAACACACCAGGCCAGGTTCGGCACGCCGCTCAACATCGTGCCCTTGTAGGCGAACGACTCGTGGAGGTCGATCGGCCGGTCATCGACCGAGATCTTGATACCGCCGCACGGCACCAGCGTCAGGCCGGTCGCGGTCACGATGATGTCGGCGTCGAGCGTCTCCCCCGAGGCCAGCCGGATGCCGGTCTCGGTGAACGCGTCGATCGTGTCGGTCACCACCGACGCCTTGCCCGACGAGATCGCCTTGAACAGGTCGGCGTCCGGCACCAGGCACAGCCGCTGGTCCCACGGGTCGTAGCGCGGCGCGAAGTGGCGCTCGACCGGGTAGCCGGGCGGCAGGTGCTCGGCGACCTTGCGGCGGAGGAACCGGCTCGCCGCCGCGGGGAATCGCCGGCAGAACTGGAAGAATGCCATGCTGAAAGCGACGTTCCGGGTGCGGATCACCCGGTACGCGATGGGCGCTGGCAGCGTGGCGCGCGCGAAGTCGCCGATCGGATCGGTGGGCGGCATGATCGCGACATACGTCGGCGACCGCTGCAGCATCGTGACGTGGGCCGCGCGCTCGGTCATCGCCGGCACCAGCGTCACGGCCGTCGCGCCACTGCCGATCACCACCACGCGCTTGCCGGTGTAGTCCAGGCTCTCCGGCCACCACTGGGGGTGTACGACCGTGCCACCGAACCGAGCGGCGTCGCGAAACTCCGGCGTATGCGCCGTGTCGTAGCGGTAGTAGCCGGCGCATACGTAGAGGAACTTGCAGCGATAGATCTCGCGCTCGCGCTGGTCACCGGCCTCGACGTCGAGGGTCCACGCGGCTTCTGCCGACGACCACCGCGCGCCGACGATCCGCTGCCGGAACCGGATATGCGCAGCGATGCCGAACGTCGTGGCGGTGTCGCGGATGTACTCGAGGATCGCCGGTCCATCGGCGATCGCTTTGGGCTGCTTCCAGGGATTGAACGGATAGCCCAGCGTGAACATGTCGGAGTCCGAGCGAACCCCGGGATAGCGAAACAGGTCCCAGGTCCCGCCGATCGCATCGCGCGCCTCGAGAATGGCGAAGCGCTTGCCCGGGCACTCGGTCTTGAGACGATACGCGGCGCCGATGCCGGACAACCCTGCACCGACGACAATCACATCGAATTCATGCGTCATGACATCACTCTTCTGCACGCGCATCGTGCACGGGCCACATTACCAGAGGAGCCCTGCCACATTGCCAGAGGAGCGCGCACCAACACCGCGCTGACGCGCCGCGCAAGCCGCCACGCGAGCGGCCATGCGATCGGATCACATGCTCGAATCTGCGCACCCCGATCCGCAGTAGCGTAACGGGGCTTGACCAACCCACCACGGAGTCGTGTACCCGGAGGATCGCCGTGAGCCTGTTGCAGCCGGCGCCGCCGCCCTACGACCCGGTGGCGTGGGCCAAGCAGCCGTTCCCCGAGCGCGCGCGCATGGTGTGCCAGGCCTGGGCGCTCCAGGGCTACGGCACGCCGCCGGTGATCTACGTGGTGCACATCCTCAAGATCGCGATCTACGTCGGTCTATGGATCGTGTTCTGCGGGTTTTCCTCCGGAGTTGTCCCCGGCATGGGCCGCATCGCCACGATCGCCGACTGGTGGCTGTCGCCGATCGCGTTCCAGAAGGCGATCCTGTGGAGCATGCTGTTCGAGGGCCTCGGCCTCGGCTGCGGGTTCGGTCCGCTGACCGGACGCTACGTCCCGCCGATGGGCGGCTTTCTGTACTTCCTGCGCCCCGGCACCACCAAGCTCGCCGCGTTCCCGCGCCTGCCGCTGCTCGGCGGGATCCGGCGCACCTGGCTCGATGTCGCGCTCTACCTCGCGCTCGTCGTGCTGGTGGTTCGCGCGCTGGTCGCCGCCGCACCCGGTGCCGGCGAGCTCGTCCCGATCGCGGTGCTCGTCCCGGTGGTCGGTCTGGCCGATCGCACGATCTTCCTGGCGCTGCGCGCCGAGCACTACTGGACGACGGTCGTGTGCTTCGCGGTCGCCGGCAACTGGATCGCGGGCGCCAAGGCGGTCCAGCTCGCGCTGTGGTTCTGGGCCGGGTTCTCGAAGCTCAACCACCACTTCCCGACCGTGGTGTGCGTGATGACCAGCAACAGCCCCGTGATGCGGTTCGCGTGGCTGCGGCGCCGGATGTACCGGCGGTATCCCGCGGACCTGCGGCCGTCGGGGCTCGCCGTGGCGATGAGCCATGCCGGCACCGCGCTCGAGCTCACCGTGCCGATCATCCTCGCGCTGTCGCCCGGCGGGCCGTCCCTGCTCGTCGGCATCATCCTCATGTTGATGCTCCACACCTTCATCACCAGCAACGTGCCGCTCGGCGTGCCGATCGAGTGGAACGTCATGGTCGTGTACGGCGCGTTCGCGCTGTTCTGGTCCCACCCCGAGATCACCGCGCTCGATCTCGGCTCCCCGGCGCTGGCGGTGTTCCTGGTGATCATGCTGATCGGCGCGCCGCTGGTCGGCAACCTCTGGCCAGGGCAGCTGTCGTTCCTGCTCGCCATGCGGTTCTACGCCGGCAACTGGGCCTACGGCATCTGGCTGTTCCGCGGCGACAGTCACCGCAAGCTCGAGAAGCTGACCAAGGCCGCGCCGTGGGTCTACGATCAGCTCGATCGGTTCTATGATCGCCCGACCTCGGTCGGCCTGGTCGGCAAGGTGATGGGCTTCCGGCTGATGCACCTGCAGGGCCGCGCGCTGCCGATCCTGATCCCCAAGGCGGTCGATCGGCTCGAGGACTACGAGTACATCGACGGCGAGGTCGTCGCCGGCATCGTGCTCGGGTGGAACTTCGGCGATGGCCACCTCCACCGCGAACCGCTGCTCCGCGCGGTCCAGGACCAGTGTGGGTTTCTGCCCGGCGAGCTGCGGTGTATCTTCGTCGAAGGCCAGCCGTTTGGCCGCGCCACCATGGCCTACCGGATCCACGACGCCGCGACCGGCCTCATCGACGCCGGTACGCTCGACGTCCACGCGATGCGGCAGCGCCAGCCCTGGCTCGCCGAGTAGCCGATGGCCGATCCCGATGCGGTCATCATCGGCTCGGGCCCCAATGGCCTGGCCGCCGCGGTCCATCTCGCCCGGACCGGCGCCCAGGTCCTCGTGCTCGAGGCGCGCGACCGGATCGGTGGCGGCACCCGCACCGGCGAGCTCACCCTCCCCGGCTTCCTGCACGATGAGTGCTCGGCGGTTCACCCGATGGCGATCCTGTCGCCGTGGCTTGGCCAGCTGCCGCTCGCCGATCACGGCCTGCGCTGGATCCAGCCGCCCGCCTCGGTCGCCCACCCGCTCGACGATCAGCCCGCGGTGCTGCTGCGCCGCTCGCTCGCTGACACCACCGACCAGCTCGGCGCCGACGCCGCGAGCTATCGCCGGCTGATCGAGCCGTTCCTCGCCGACCCCCACGGCCTGCTCGCCGACGCGATGGCCCCGCTTGGCCTGCCGCGCCACCCCCTGCTCATGCTTCGGTTCGGCTGGCACGGCCTGCGGTCCGCCGTCCGCCTCGCCCGCCGGTTCGCGACCCCCCAGGCCCGCGCGCTGCTCGCCGGCTGCGCCGCCCACTCGATCCTGCCGCTCGATCGCGCCGTCACCGGCGCCCTGGGCCTGATGTTCCTGATCACCGGGCACGTCGAGGAATGGCCGGTCGCCGCCGGCGGGTCGCAGGCGATCACGCGCGCGCTGGCGAGCCTGGTCATCGCCTCGGGCGGCCGCATCGAGACCGGCGTTCACGTCCGCTCGCTCGCCGATCTGCCCCCCGCCCGGGTGTACCTGTTCGACACCAGCCCCGCCCAGCTCGCCGCGATCGCCGCGCCCGTCCTGCCGGATCGCTACCTCCGGCGCCTGGCGCGCTTCCGCTATGGCCCCGGCGTGTTCAAGCTCGACTGGGCGCTTGCGGGGCCGATCCCGTGGCGCGATCCGCGCTGCCTCGAGGCCTCGACCGTCCACCTCGGCGGCAGTCTCGAGCAGATCGCCGCCGCCGAGGCCGCGGTCTGGCGCGACGAGCACCCGCAACAGCCCTTCGTCCTCGTGTGCCAGCAGAGCCAGTTCGATCCGACGCGCGCCCCGCCGGGCCAGCACACCGGCTACGCCTACTGCCATGTCCCGGCCGGCTCCACCGTCGATGTCACCGCGCAGGTCGAGCAGCAGATCGAGCGCTTCGCCCCCGGGTTCCGCGACCGCATCCTCGCCCGCCACGTGACGACAACCACCGACCTCGCCCGCGACAACCCCAACTATGTGGGCGGCGCGATCACCGGCGGGGTTGCCGACCTGTTCCAGCTGTTCACCCGCCCGGTCGCTCGGCTCAACCCCTACACCACCCCCAACCCACGCGTGTTCCTGTGCTCGGCCTCGACGCCCCCCGGCGGCGGCGTCCACGGCATGTGCGGGTACCACGCCGCCCGCGCCGCGGCCCGCCGGATCCATCGCTTCACCGTCGCCCCGCTCAGGTGAGAGCGGCTTGGGTTCCGCGTACACTGCGGTGCGTCGTGGTCATGCACGGACTCTCGGAACCCACCCAGGCGCTGATCGACCAGGCGCACCGGATCGCGCGAGATCCGGGGCCCTCACCAGCGGCCGACCGCGACCTCGCCGACGCCCTCGCCCGCATCGCCGCGACCGACGAGGTGCTCGCGATTCCGCAGATCATCTCGCTGGTGCTCGATCGACGGCCGGCGATCGCGGACGCCGCAGGCAGCGCGATCGCGACGCTCCGGAAGCGCATCGCGGCCCGCGACGTCGGCAGGTTCGACCGCATGTTCCGCGAGCCCGCGTCGGGACGCCCCGAGCGCATCGCGTGGCGACCGCTGCAGCCGCCCGATCTCGCTCGGGTCGCCGCGGTCACCGGTGGCCCGGCGGTGCTCCAGTTCGCGATGTGCGATCCGAGCGGCTACGTTCGCGAAGCCGCGATCCGGCGCGCCGCGCTCTGCACCGACGGCTCGGAGATCCCGTTCCTCCTCCTCCGGGCCGCCGACTGGGTCCCCGAGGTCCGAGACGCGGCCCAGGAGGCGCTCCGTGACCGGCTGCGCGCGGACCGCTACCACGACCTGATCGCCGCGCTGCCGGTGCTCGACCAGGTGCGTGCCCGGCAACGCCTCGGCAGCGCCTCGGTCCTCGACGACATCGAGGCGTGGTTCACCACCCCCGATGCGGTGGCGCCGCTGCTCGCCGCGAGCGCCGCGCCCGATCGCTGCGTGCGCCGCGCCGCCTACCCGCGCCTGTTCGCCTCCTCGTACGCCGATCAGCGCAGCGTCCTCGCCGCCGCCCTCGGCGATCCGGATCCGGAGATCCAGGCCCGCACCGCGCGCCGGTTGCTCGACGCCGGTCGCGCCGTGTTCCTCGCATGGTCGGCGCCGCTGCTACGCGCAAGCCACGGCGCCATCCGCTGCCGCACGGCACAGCGCCTCGACGAGCTCGCACAGCCGCTGCCCTGGCCGGATCTCCTGCTCGACCGCCACGCCGGCGTCCGCGCCATCGCCCAGGCGCGCGCCCGCGATGCCGGCGTCGACCCGGCCGACACGTATCGCACCCACGTGGCCACCGATCACGCACCAAAGCTCCACGCCGCCCTGCACGGCTTGCGCGAGACCGGCGGCGGCGATGACGACGCGATCGTCGAGGTGTTCTTCGACCACGACCGCCCGGCGGTCCGGTGTGCCGCCCTGCGCGCCTTCGCCAGCTTCCGCAGCGACGACCTCGTGGATCTCTGCCTCGCCGCGCTGATGGACCCGAGCCCGAGCGTGACCCACGCCGCGCGCGACTTGCTCCTCGCGCGGCCCCGCTCCGTGTCGCCGACCGCCGCCTGGGCGCGGTTCGTCGCGGCGCCGACCATCTCGGGACAGCTCAACGTACTCGCCGTCCTCGCCCGGCTCGGCTACTGGGACGCCTTGCCCTACTTGCTGCGCGCGTTTCTCGACGGCACGGACCCGATCCGGACCGCCGCCGCCGGCTATCTCGCGAGGTGGTTGGCGCGCCGGCACCGCGTGGTCACGACGCCGTCGGCAGCCACGCTCGTGCGGCTCCGGGGTCTGGTGGAGGCTCCGGGGCTCGGGGTCGAGCTGCGCGGCGCGCTCCACGCCGTTCTGGCAAACCGCGCCTCCTGAGAGGGTCGACCCGAACAAGCGAGCCGACCGCGCAAGCTGGCGAATCGAGATCTCCCGGTGCGGCCCCGAACGCATTCTGGCGACCCTCTGAGTCGGGAGTCCTCGAGCCGACGATCTGATCCGTACCAGGAGCATCCGACGTCCGCGCCGGCAAGCCGATCGACAAGACGCGGCGAACGAATGTTCGATGGGTCCTGCGCCTGAGAAGAACGCCCCGAGCACCGCGGGGGGCACGCGAGACGTGATCCGATCGGCAGCGGCGAACACAACGGCCCACAGACGGGCACTCCGACCGATCCTGCGACGCGACAGCCGGCGAGGCAGCGAATCCGCCCGCGCCTCTGCCTTCCTGACACACCCCGGCACCGCGCACGTCGCGAATCAACACCTTGGTCGATCATCCGCCGTGGCACGCCGCTTGTTAGCTGCCATCGGAAATGTCGAATCGCTGGTGCGCCCTGATCGGCGTTGTCGTCTTGTTGCCATATGTTGCGTCGGCGCAATCGCACAAAGACCTCGAGACCCCCGCGGTGTCGGCGCCAGCGGCCGCCGCCACCGACGAGCAGCTCTACAGCTGCAAGACCCACACGGGACCGGTCGCCGTCACGTTCAAGCCCGAGACCGACGTCAAAGATCTGGTGACCTGGGTCATGGGCTTCACCTGCAAGAACTTCGTCCTCGATCCGCGCATCGTCTCGACCGGCCGCAAGGTCACGATGATCGTCCCCAACAAGATGGCCGCCGCCGAGGCCTATCAGGTCTTCCTCGTCGCGCTCTCGACCATCAACTTGACCGTCGTCGCCAAGGGCAGCGTCATGCGCATCGTCGAGTCGGCGACCGCCAAGAAAGAGTCGCTGCCGATCTACAAGCAAGTCCCCAGCGACAGCGATCAGGTCGTCCGCGTCGTCGTCCGCCCCACCTACGCCCAGCCCGAGGCCCTCAAGCAGGCCTTCGCGTCGGTCAAGTCCGACGCCGGCGACATCGCGGTCGTCGGCTCCATGCTGGTCGTCACCGACTATGCGAGCGCGCTGACCGGCATGATGTCGTTGAAGAAGCTCGTCGACGTCCCCGGCGGCACCGAAGGCATCTACACGATCCCGATCCACCACGGCGAGGCCACCAAGGTCGCGCAGATGCTCACCGCCATGTTCGGCACCGCCACCGGCGCCGCGCCGCCCAAGCCGGGAACCGACCCCGGCGCTGCCAGCGAGCTCGTCCCGTCGAAGATCCTGGTCGACGAGCGCACCAACACCCTCGTGATCAGCGCCACCGAGCCCGCCTACCAGCGCGCCAAGGCGCTCGTCGATCGCATCGACGTCTCGGTCGACATGGAGGGCGGCGGCTCGATCCACACCTACCAGCTGGCCAGCGCGATCGCCGAGGAGCTCGCCCAGACGCTGACCAAGGCGATCTCCGGAGACAGCGGCCAAGCTCGCACCCAGCGCGCCGGCGCGGCGCCGGCCGGGCCCGCGGGGCAAGCACCGCCGCAGCCGACGTCACCGCTCGACGGCCTCGGCGCGACTTTGCAAGGCGCCGTCCACGTCATCGCCGACAAGTCGACCAACAAGCTGCTCATCACCTCGAGCAACCGCGACTTCGTCTCGCTCAAAGACGTCATCCAGCAGCTCGATCAACCGCGCCGCCAGGTCTACATCGAGGCCATGATCCTCGAGGTCGACGTCACCAACGGCCTCAACTTCGGCGCCAGCGCCCACGGCGGCACCTCCACCAACAACGGCTCGGGCATCGGGTTCGGCGGCATCCAGCTCCCCGGACTGTCGTCGGTCGACCCGACGAGCGCGCTCAGCGGCGGCGGCCTCATCGGCGGCCTGCTCGGCACCGGCTCGTTCAGCCTCCTCGGCACCACCATCCCGTCCTACGGCATCCTGGTCCAGGCCCTCGCCACCCGCACCAACGCCAACGTCCTCTCCACCCCCAGCATCATCGCGCTCGACAACGAGGAGGCGAAGTCCAAGATCGGCGAGAATATCCCCTATCTCAGCAGCGTCGTGCCCGCGACCACAGGCAGCACCGCCCTCGCCACCAGCGTGTCGCGCCAGGCCCTCGAGCTCGAGCTCGATATCAAGCCGCACATCTCGGCCGACGACACCATCCTGCTCGAGATCAAGCACAGCGCCGGCGGCGCCAAGGACCTCACTGGCACCCTCGGCCCGACCTGGACGACCCGCAGCGTCGAGACCCGCGTCGTCGTCCGCGACCAGCAAACCGTCCTGATCGGCGGCCTGATGCAGGACACCGAGAGCAGCAACGTCTCCCAAGTGCCGATCTTGGGCGACATCCCGCTGCTCGGCTACCTGTTCAAGTACACCAAGAAGTCCAAGCACAAGACCAATCTCCTGATCATGCTGACCCCCTACATCATCAAGGACCAGCGCGACCTCCAGCAGATCCAGCAGCGCAAGCTGCGCCAGAACGACGAGTTCTTCGGCTCCGTCACGTCCCTCGAGTCGATGAAGTTCGCCCCGGAGATCGACTACCACCGCAAGCGCGGCCTGATCGAGGAGATCAACCGCGCCGTGATCGAAGCCGAAGCCGACGCCGCAGCGCGCGCGGCCGTCACACCGCCGGCCGGCTTACCCGCGGGTCCGATCGAGATCCCGCGTGAGCCGGACGCGCACTGACGCGGCTCCGACCGATATCTGCCTCACTCGAGACTCCCAATATCCTTGGCGACCGACGTCCACCATCGCGATACGCGCTGGTCGCCGCAGGCGTACATCAAGGCGGAGCACCCTACCGGCATGGCCGGCTTCGGCACATCGCTCGCGCCGAGGACGCGCGCTCGTGACAGCGCACAGGCCTCCGTGCCTAGTTCACGAGAGGATGATCGTGTCACGACTGATGTCGGGAAGCTAGCGACCGATCTCGAGGGGCGGCGGGCCACGGTGCCGTCCGCCTGGCTCCCGGCGTGCGTGCGCGCCGGCGTCGACACGGTCGGGGTGACGGATCACAACCGTCGGGCGGTCCTGCCGCTCGATGCGACCACGGCGACGGTGAATGCGTCGCTGGGAGCCGTCCACGACGCAGGCGCTCGAGGTGCGAGCGACATCGTCGTCGCGTCGCGCGAGGTCGGGGTGCAGATCTGCGCCGTGATGGGCGGCGGCCGAGAGGCGCTCGAAACGCGGTCCCTCAGGATCATGGGTGGAGCTCGAGATCAGGCTGACCCGAGCGCATGAGCAACAAGCAGCGCGACAACCGGGTCTCGCAGATCCTCGAGCAGGCGTCCCGCATCGGCGGATCACGCACGCGAGCCCGTAGGGTGTCGAGGTCGACGGTGTCGGCGTAGATCAGCGGGCGAGCGAGCTCGATCTGCCAGCCCCGCTTCAGAACCCAGGCGGATCGCCTGCATCGGTCGCAGCTCCCCGGTGTCGCTCGACCGAGCGGACCCGCCGCGGTGGCTCGCTCGCTCGAACCGTGGAAGACTCGCCGGACCGTGAGCTTCACCATCCGCGAGCTACATCGGACCCGCGATCGCAAAGGCGTCGAGGCGATCGATACCGGATTCGACACCGACGTCGTGTTCGACCTGCTCACCAGCGCCCGCCGCATCGAGCTGGTCGAGCGCCGGCTGGCGGAGCCGCTGACCAAGCGCTACTCGATCGGCGAGGTGTTCGCGCCGTGGGCGCGCTGGGACCGTGGCTGGGTGGCCGAGGACGCCGCGAGCGCCGCGCCCCGGGTCATCCGTGGCTTTGCGACGGCCGAATACGAGGCGTGGCATGCCCGGCTCGTGCTCTGGTTCCTCTACATCGACCCCGCGTGGCGCCGCCGCGGGGTCGGCCGGACGTTGCTCGCCGAGGTCGAGGCGCATGGCCGCAGCGTCGGGGCAACCCACGTGTGGCTCGAGACCAGCAACGTCAACGTGCCCGGAGTCGCCGCGTACGAGCGGCTCGGCTATTCGCTGTGCGGCGCCGACCGGCTGTACTACGGCGACTACATGCCGGGCGAGACCGCGCTGTACCTTGCAAAGTCGTTGTAGCGCTCGTCCGTTCGCATGTGGACCAAGAGGCCGGTGTCCTCGAGCACGAATCGAGTCACCTGGTTGGCGACCCGCTTGCGCCGGCGGACGATCCGCTCCTGATCGGGACGCCGCACGCAGCTTGGCCGCGTTAGGCCGCGTTACCTGGCGGCGGCGGCGTGACCGCTCGTCCACATCGCGCTCACGAGCTCGTCCCGAGTGTCTTCAGGACCGACCAGCATCACCTGCCCGCTCGACAGCTCCGTCATCCCGAGCGGCCCGCTGGACGGAAACCACCCCGCGAGCGACCAGTGCTCGCTCTCGGGATCCCAGAGCTCGAGCGCTTCGAGGTTGTGCGGCATGCACTCCTCGGGCGCGATGCAATCAAAGCTCTCGCCGCCTGCGACCAGCACCCGCCCATCGCGCAGCCGGATCGCGGTGTGAGCGAACCGGTTGAACGCGAGCGAGCCACCCGGCGTCCACGCACCGGTCCGCGGATCGAAGATCTCGGTGCCCGCACTCCCCGCCGCCAGGTGCGACGTCGTTCCGCCGACCACCAGCACGCGGCCGTCGGCGAGCAACGTCGCGGTGTGGTTACGGCGCGGGGTGTGTAGCGGCGCGCTGTCGCGCGTGGTGCCGGTCGCCGGGTCGTAGATCTCGACCGCGCTCAACGCTTCGCCGTCGTGGCTCCCACCGACGACCAGCACGCGACCATCGGTCAGCAGCGTCGCGGTGTGCGCCAGGCGCGGCGTGTGCAGCGGCGCGGCGGCGGTGACCTTGCCGCCTTGCCACAGCTCCACGCTGGACAGCACCGTGAAGTTCTCGCTGTCGCCGCCCGCGATCAACACGCTGGCGCCGTCGCCAAGCAGGGTGGCGGTGTAGAGCCATCGGGGCGTCGACAGCGAGCCCGCGGGACTCCATTCGACGCTGCCGTGCGAGCCGGCGCGGGATCCGAGCTCGAGCTCGCCCAGGGCGTTCACGGTTCCGGCGTCGAACCCTCCGCTCACCAGCACGCGGCCATCAGCGAGCACGGTCGCCGTCACCGGACCGTACCGTGGCACCGCAAGCCGGCCGAACGTCCGCCGCTCGGTGCCGTTCCACGATGAGGCTTCGAGCGCTGGGCTCGACCAACCCACCACACCGCGGCCACGATCGAGAGTATCGCCGATCGACGTCACCGCACCGCCGATCACGACCGCGGTATCGCCGATCGACGTCACCGCACCGACGTGCAGTCCGAGGCACACCGGCCGGAGCGTCGTCATAGAGCCAGTCACGGGCACGCCTGCCTGCGTCGCCGCGATCTGCTCGGCGGACCGGTGGGTGCGCAGCGTGGCGAAATAGCTCGCCAGCAGCGCGGCCTGCTCGGGCGGGCAGATCAGCGGGTCGGGCTCGCGGCGCCGCGACCACGCGGACACGCCGATCGCGCCGGCGGCCATCCCGGCGATCACGACCGCAACGCCCAGCTGGCGAACTCCCGCGGATCCGCTCGCATCCACGCGCAGCAGTGTATCACCTTCGCGGGCCGCCGAGCGAGCCGAGAATCCACGCCCCGGTCCGCCCGTCCATGGCGAACCACAAGTCCAATCCGCTGAGCCGACTAGCACCAATGCCGATCTGATAGCGACAACTCCATGACAAGAAACAGAATTCTGGCGCATGACGCGAGGTCTGCCCGGATGGGGTCTGGTCTGGTGGATCATGCAGCGCTCGTGGCAGCGTCCAACAGACGTTCACCGAGCGCAGCGATACACAGGTCAGGGCTTCTCGTCGAGGATCCAAACGGCACCGCGGCAGTTTCGGAACGACGCCCCTCACGCCAACGGCCGCGGACACCAGCGCAGCGCCGCCCGGATCCATTGCTCGATCGTTCCTCTCGCACCGGCCGCACTGAGCTCTGCGGCGGCGGCGGTGACGGCGGCCGCGGCAATCGCCGGCTTCCAGCCGAGCCCGATCAGCGCAGCTTTCGCCTGTGTGCGAAGGATCGCGACCTCGAGCTTGCTGGCCTCGTCGGCGTGGTCACGCGCGCCCGCGTGGGCGCCGGTCACCGGGATCCCGGGCACACCGGCGTTGGCCTGTGCGGGCGCGCCCACGCGGGCGCCACCTACCGGGATCCCAGGCACACCGGCATGGGCCTGTACGGGTGCGCCCACGCGGGCGCCACCTACCGGGATCCCAGGCACACCGGCATGGGCCTGTACGGGTGCGCCCACGCGGGCGCCACCTACCGGGATCCCAGGCACACCGGCATGGGCCTGTACGGGTGCGCCCACGCGGGCGCCGCCTACCGGGATCCCGGGTACCTCGGCATGGGCGTTCACGGGCGCGCCCACGCGGGCGCCGGTCACCGGCACGACGTGCGTTTCTGCGCGGCGATGGACTACGATCTCATCCGCGGTACCGGTGATCGTCAGTACGCCACGATGGTGTGCGAGATGACATGATGAGCACGATAGTATCAGATTCATAACATCGTGAGTGCCGCCGTCGGCACGATGGACCAAATGGTGAATCTCGAGGCCTCGGGTCGAGCGGCAGCCCGGAACCCGGCAGCGTCCGCCGTCGCGACGCCAGACCAGCCGTACCACGCTTGGCGGAACATCCTGGTTCGCGCGCTCGGGAACAGGGCCGTCGATCGATCCGATGTGCTGGGCGTCGCAGCTTGCGCGCTCGAGCGCGGCTGGGCTGATGGCGAGCTTCGCGCCGGCGCCCTCCTGCCAACCCTGACCGCAGCGCTCGCACACGATCACGGCGATCTGATGCTTCGCGCGACCGGTGGGCTCGGTCGCCGGTGCACCATCGAGGACGGCGGTCGCCAGCGCCGCGATCAGCTCATCGTCGGATAGCTGGCTGCCATGCTCGTCGTTGAGCAGCTGGTGGGCCTGGCGCAGCGCCGTGAACGTCTCCGGTGACAGCTCGAAGCGGACCACGCGCGTCCGGACCTCGGGATCCACCGGATCATCGGGATTATCGCCGGGACGATGATCGACCACGAGTTGCTCGATCTCGCCGACGGTCTTGCCGAGCGCGGCCCGTCGCCAGGCGGCCTCGGTGGCGCCCGTCGCGACGCGGGTCAGCTCTCGGACCGCCGTGAACGGCAGCTCACCGGTCGCGAGCGCCGCGGTCAGCTCGGGCAATGTCCCGAGGGCGCGTGCGACTCGCAGTCGGTCCTGCGCTGTACGCGGACCGTAGCCGAGAACGCGCTCCATGTAGTCGATCGCGGACACCATGCCGAGGTGACGCCAGAGCCGGCACGCCTCGGCTTCGCGCAGCCAGCGCGCCTCGTCGGCGTCGAGTGTGGCACGGCGCCGAGCAAGCGTGCGCAGGGCGCGATCTATACGTTGCCAGTCGGCGGAACCATCGTGCTGTGGCTCGGAGATCGCCGCTGCGTAACTGGCAGGCTCCTGGATCGCGACCGGATCGGTCGCCGCGGGCACGAGAAGCTCGCAGCGTGCGTTGGCACCGAGCGTGCTCTCGACGTCGGTCACGTTGATGGCGTCCCTTACGACTTCGACCGCTGCATCACGTCGCATAGTCACTCTCCTGCCGATTCGAGCCTCGATGTTAGCACAGGAGGTTTCGGCTCTAGCTTCTGCCCGCTGCGTGACGATGGGCAGCGTCTTGCGAGAAATCGACCGTCGCATCGAGAATCGCGCGCACAGGCCACGCCATCGCTGACGGGCATCGATCTTCCGTGATTGGATGCCCTGCCGTGATTCGACACCGATAGAGCCGTCAAGCGAAATCGACAGGATGTTGTAGGACGACAGGGATGACAGGGCACCGGGGACCTCGGGAAACCAACGGATGGCCTGATGGACAGTGGCAATCGGCTGGCAGCTGGATCGTCGGATTCAGAGGCGCAGCTCGACAGCGTTGTCGCCACTGCCCACAGCCCGGTGCCCCGCGCGCGTGCTGCCTTTTCCGGAATTATTTGGAATGACGTTGTCGCTCTGCGCCATTGGCATCGAGCGTATTCTGATGCTGGGACGGCAAGCTGCTGGGGCGTTGGCCGCGGCGCACGCGGTCTCGGTCGTCCATCGCGATCTCTGGCACGGAGAGGTCCTGCAGGCTCCGGTATGGGGAGTCATGTGCGTTGGGCGTGGCAGCCTGCCGGGTAAGCCGTGGAGGCGCGATTGGCAGAGCCCGGCTTGCCGCATGCCGCATCGATCGCATTGCCAGGTTGACCAGCGCGCGGCGCGACCTTGGGCGTCGATCCGCCTGTCTGTGACGCATCGGCAATGGCGATCTGCGTAGCTCGCGGCCGTTGTGCCGATGGGAACGCCGGCGCGATCCTCGTGGCAGGTGCACGCTGGTACCTGGTACCTTTTCGGTGGTCCTCCGACCGAAAATTCATTCAATTCCAGAAAAGGCAACGCCCGCGCAGGGCAGCGGGCTGTGGGCAGTGGCGACAACGCTGTCGAGTTGCGCCTCTGAATCAGGCGATTCAGCTGCCAGCTGATTGCCACTGTCCACAGGCCACCGGTGGATCTCCCGAGGTCCAC
>Ga0307509_10001845_pt1 | contig 35039 bp, 29 predicted proteins | sample 10_EM_MG_FD_202245 | JGI IMG/M metagenome (GOLD analysis project Ga0307509, IMG submission 202245) | Populus trichocarpa ectomycorrhiza microbial communities from riparian zone in the Pacific Northwest, United States - 10_EM | ecosystem: Host-associated > Plants > Roots > Unclassified | place...
GGGGCATTGAAGGGACCCATTTCAGACTCCGGGCACCATCCAACCTTAAGCAACGCCCGGTCTTGGCAAAAAAATGTATAACTTGAGATAATACGGTATACTTTGAACTGAAAAGGTTGTACTGGTACTTTCGTTGCCACCAAGACACCGCCACAGTACCTGTCCTTCCGCGAAAACTTTGCGAACGGGAGTGTACTCGAGTACTCATACAGGGATGGTCTGTGCAATAGATAAGATGTCGAGATAAGATTTGGCGGGGGGGAATGAGGAACATCCTATACCCCACCTGTGGGACTTAGTCGACCAAGATTCGATATTCAAGTAGTGCTGGAGCGCTACCGCTATTCCGTTTGGAAATTGAGTCTCAACGTAAACACAGCCCTATGTGCAATTTAACGCATGCGTGTCCGCCTACTGGTGTGCCTGCTGGTTATATGGTGAAAATTATCATGAGCCGTAGGGCTTGCTGCTGGGGCCTCAGAACATGTCACTCGGATCGCTGAGAGTGCTCAAATCGCACTTGGCTTGCTAGTCAATGCATAGTTCTGAGGAATTTCTCAGACTTCCCTACTTTGCTACGCAACTTAAATTGTTGAATGTGATTTGCAGACGAGATATCCCGACATCCTATATATCTGATACAAGGGAAAAACATATCGATTGCACAGAGTCTCACCAATTTTTATAGATTCTAGCTGGTATGCCGCATTGATGCGTATGAAAACTTTATTTCCACCCTTTGTACATTCTAAGAAAATTGGCTGCATTCTTTCAATTTCTTCAATCAAGTTGTTGCTACAGGTGTCTTAAGGAGGGAAATCGGTTAGTCCTACAGTATTTTCTAGGCACGCCATCCCTGCGATTCCTCTCACAACCCCCCCTCGCTTAATCATCCTTAAAATCCCCCTTAGGTGTAGAACAGCAGAACTCAAAACCTCTAAACTGCTCCCCCCACCCCCGTGACTTCGTGTTCCGCATTAGTGGAATAAACCGACTCCCTCTCCCCAGAGGTCAAACAGTGCCGTGCCCAATGAGAGGGATTGGCAGTCGTGCTCTTTGTGATCGCTCCCCCCATCTTGTGCGAGTGGGATGCTTCGGATATTTCCCCAACTACCGTCCCCTCCAGGGACCCCCCCCGTTGGAAACCTGGAGATGCTGCTCTCTGCATGCTCCCATGATAGTTTCTTTGTTGTTCGGATAGCTTCCGGGAACGCGTTTTAGCTTGGGTATGTATTTGTTTTTCGGGAAGGTGTTTCGGCTGTAGGAATATGTTAGGCTTTAGGATCGATGCAGTCGCCGGGGAAGCGATGAGAGAAGCGTAAACGTTGTAAGGGAAGCGTGAAAGAGGCGGACACATGAATGCCATATGCCCGGAGGCAATGAGCAGTTGGGGTCTGTCTTTCCTTTTGTTAGCATGGGAGTTTGCAAAGTAGAAAGGGAGACATACGGAAGCACGGACATGTGTGGAAGTCCCATGGGGGATAGGAGGACCTTGTGCTGTGGTTGATATATACTCCTGCCTTTACATTGAGTTAGTTAGAGAAGTGTGTTATCGAATGAAGTAAACTTCCCCGCTCCTGAGTTGTACGATGGTTTTCGTGTGAGAACTCTTGGCGTTTCAAAATATTCGTTTCGTTTCGTTTTCGCGGTCTATCCACGTCTAACCCCCCCCACCGCCAGCATACCTTAAGGCCGGTACCATTTTCCGTGGGACCCTCTCGGATAATACTGGCAACCACCCTGTTCGTTAAATGCTTCCATCCAGGTGCGGCCGGGACCACACATGAGTTTAGAGCCTCCAATGTAGTTAAATGGAAGTAGTAGATTAGCCCATTCATCGTTATGATTCCTCTCCAGATATTTAATAAGGCCACATTCGCAGTGCTCGAGGTAACTTCTGGACTTGAACCCCCCGTAAGAATTTCTCGGCTATCTCCCTCTATGAAATTGGCTCGAGATTTGCCATTAGCATAATACTTTTAGCATAATGAGCTCCGACCCATATAGTGTCTTGGAAGCCGCAAGATGCTGCTCGGAATGCTCGCGCGGTAGTTTCTTTGTTGTTCTGATAGCTTTCGGGAATGTGCTTGCTCGTGTGTTCGGAAATGTGCTTTGGGTTCGGACATGTCTTTCGGCTTTTCGGGGAGCATTTTGGATGCTGGGATGCGCGAGGGTTTCGGGACAATGCATCTGCTGGGAGGAAAGCGGGAATGCTGTGAGGGAGGCGTGACAGGGCTTGAAGCTTGGAAGCTATAGGTAGTAGGAGTTTGTCTTTCCTTTGGTTAGCTTGGGAGTAAGCAAAGGGGAAGCGGAAACTTGCATGGGCACGTGTGGTGGCTCAGGGAGGAATAAGAGGTTGTTGTGACTGATATATGATTCTGTTTTTGCCGTGAGTTAGTTGTTATGAGTGTTGAGAAATGTCGAGAGAGAGACTAAGCAGAAAGGGGTAATCAAAGAGAGCAAATAACTTGGATTACCTATTGAGTGATCGCAGAGAGATTGAACCGGGAGGGATCGAGAGGAGAAGCGAAGAGGGGTGAGGAATATATGAGAGAAGGGAAGCGAGAAATGGGGGATCAAGAACTCGGTGTACAAGGTAGATGACGCAGTAGTCACGAGTTGTCACTCGTGACTCCGAAGGAAGTAAGTATCGAAAATTGTGGCTGTGAAGGGAATGATTTACGATGAGGGTTTCACTGAGCGGAGTGAAACCGCTTCAGTGGAGATGAAGATCCTTGGTTGATTGTGATAAATTAATAAAGGAAAGACTTGAGGAAATTTGTATACAGGAAGAAAGGTGGTAGCGAGAAAAGACAGGAAGGAGGGAAGGAAGGAGAAACAAGAGGGTGAAAACATTTTCATAGGCTTGCGCGTCCTTTGGTAAGTGCGTACATATACCAAAGCGGCCTCGAGGCGCGGGCACATCCTACACCAAGTGCAACCTTTGAACTACAATTTCCAACTGTAAGAGCACATGTACGATTTCTAATAGAGAGAGAGTTGTCGTTGAATCAAGTAAATTTCCTTGCTCCTGAGTGTGCGATTGTTTTGGTCAGAACTCCTGGAGTTTCGTTTTCCAGTCGCAGTTTCGTTTCACTGTCCCCGCCGATCCAGGTCTAAAACAGGCATCTTTAGATATTTGCGGGTATCCGAAGATGTTTATTACCTATAAATAAAATATTTACTAATAAAACGAGATATGCCGAAAGCCTGGCCTGCAAAGCTCGGTCCTGTTTCATTTGACCTAGCGGCGGACTGTACATCTGCAGGCCGGCCTGGCCATCTGCGAATGTTGGAGAGGGTCGGGAGGAGAGATAAGAAATGAAGAAAGATGGTACAGGTAAAAGGGAATGCGCGAAGAATTTAGAAAGAGGGGGAGATTAAAACCGGTAGTATGAAAGACGGATGTTACAGTATAAGCTGAAACTTCTCACATCACCCCACCAAGACCACTCCCCTTTGCAAACAGAAACTCGCACAGTAAACTCTCACTTCGGCGGGATTAGATAGGAGGTTGTAGACCGGATGGTAACATACGCGCATTCCCATCTCATGTGATTTTTTTCGCCTACAAAGGATGCTCAAGCAAAACTTCCGTGAGCAACGTGGCCCGAGAGGGAGGGAATGGCGGGAATTTCCACGAGTTGGTATCTCCTAGACCTCAAATGGCGCTGCGGTCCTCAGACAGCCCCACATGGCTGCCAACATGCTCAATGCCGGACGTGGTTATCTTGTCGGGTCGACCTCTTGATACCTGAGTAGTGTTTTACTCCATCAAGTCTATTCCGGGCGACTTACGTGAGTGGTTTTTTTGCCGTAATTATTTCGCTCGCCGGGATTGACTTCTTCACGTCAAGTAGTATTTTTACCACTTCCCCATCCATACCAAGCGGCGAACGGCAGCGGTGTTTTGCCCTCGTTCTCACTGTTATCGAGATTAGCCCCCCCACACCGAATTAATATTTCCACCAGTGTCTCGTGTCAATTCGGCGCAGTAATACCAAACAGCTGGTCCGGCCAATCCGGCGGACGCTTGGAAAAGCTTGGGTTAGAATGGTGGAAACTGCAGGCGGCCTCCAATGCCCGGCGGCGGCGCCCGGGCAACCGCTAGGCCGAACCCCGAAGCGGCCCAAGCTAAACCCGCCGGGTTATTCGGAATTCTAATTTGGACTCCATGATCTGCAGATGCCTCGATAGTCTGCGGATATCTACGAACGACCCGCAGGCTTTTCACAACCAATCACTCGGAATTTGAGAACAAAACATGGAGCCTCGGTGCGATAGGTTTCGCTTAAGGTACTCGGTCGGGCAGGTACATCGATGTCATGATCTCTTGCCCTTAAGGTATAATAAAACAGATTGAATGAACTGATCAATAACTACCATCTTCATGTCCACACTAGATGACCACGGTCCTACCTCGAGTCCCTTTTCACAATTCTGTTAATAACTCCTCCACCACTTCTGGATTAATATTAGCCGAGATACTTTCTCCAGCGAATTCTTCAAGAAATTTTCACCTTTTTTCTAATTTACGTACATATGGATGCCAGTTTCCCCTTGAGTGCGAAGATAGAATTAAGATCAAGATATCCTCCACCGGGATGAGAGCTTCTGGTCCCATAAGGTCATCATAGGGTTACGAGCGATAGCGTGTTTCAACCCTGACCCCAATACGCAGAAAGCCTTGTTTTACGTATTAGGGTTAGGGTTGAAATAGACTATCACTCATAACGGGAAGCCTGCGGGTGACCCAGGCCGGGCCCAGCTTTGGTTTTGTAGAGCCGCTTTCCCGGAATCGGGCCCGGTCGTCTCTGAAAAAGCCTGGGTCAGCCCGGTGGTGCCCAAAGCCGAGCGGAGTGGCCGCTTGGGTTCACTGCCTGGATGGCGTGCGAGGGGGGTGTTCGGCCGACAATATCTGGCTTGTCGGGGGTTGACCTCTTCCCGGCCGAGTAGTATTTTCACCACTCCCTCATGGCCACCAGAAGCAGCATGCCAGAGTGGTGTTCGGGCAGAGTTATCTGGCTTGTCGGGGTTGACCTCTTCACGGCCGAGTAGTATTTTCACCACCGCTTCATGTCCGTCCTGAGCAGCATACGAGAGGGGTGTTCGGCCAACAATATCTGGCTTATCGGGGCTAACCTCTTTTCGTTTGAGTAGTATTGTCACCACTTCCTCATGTCCTCCCCAAACTGCATAGGAGAGGGGTGTTCTGCTATGATTATCCGGCTGATCGGGATTGACCTCCTCCCGCCTGAGTAGTAGTTTAACCACCCTCTCGTGCCCACCCCAAGCGGCATATGAGAGCGGTGTTCTGCCGCTATCATCTGGCTTGTCGGGGTTGACCTCTTCTAGCCTGAGTAGTAGCTTTACCGCTCCCCCACGCCCACTCCAAGAAGCCAACGCGAGTGGTGTTTGACCGTGACCGTTCGGCTTGTTGGGGTTGATCTTTTCCCACCTGAGTAGCAGTTTTACAACCTCATCGTGTCCATTATGCGCAGCCCATGACAGTGGTGTGTTCCCTCCAAAATCCCCTTCGTTGATATCGTAATATCCCATCTCTATCAAAGTAGCTACAATCTCAACAATTCCGAAGAAGGATGCGCAATGTAGCCCGTTGAATAAGAAATTAGTACCAAAATCTCCAAGCCACGGAGCCTCTACTTCTTCAAAAAGCAATTTAGCGGATATGTGGCCATCGTATTCCTGAAACAGCTCTAGTGCAAGTGATCTCGCGTAGTCCGAGGGGTCCCTTTTGGCATGGACACCCCAGTATACTGAACAGTATCTCAGAAAGGCCTCGTCGTGGGCGATTGTGCTAGACGGATCGGCTGAAATGAGTTTGACCGGTTCGGAATTCAGATAGGTGAGACAGATCTCTGCCATTGCCGAGTGGGGTGTACTGAAAACGCCTGGAGGAGCGGAAAGATACTCTTGCAGAGTAAAGTGGATCAGGCGCACAGTTGATGCCTCCTTATCCACAGTGATAAGCCCTTGACAGCAGCTGACTAGTGTCGAGATCGAAGGGGCGTTGTCGCCATTGAAATTCTTAGAACCTAACTCCACAGCTAGGGCGTGACAAAGTTCATCCGCCCTCAACGACCGTTCCGCATGACTTATCCACATCAAAGCTTCCATCCCGAGTCTCGATTTATCCCCACCCTGCGCCTTAATCCGTTCTATCGTCGCGCCATAAGCATCTCCCAATCCAAATCCGTCTGTCATTTTGCTGAGTCGTTCTCGTCTCCGATATATGGTCGATTCTTGCAAGATTGCTTCAATGTTCAAGGAAACGAGTAGAAACCTAAATATATTTATTAGCAGATGATCTGAGGAGGGGTTCTCTACATCATTGCCCTACGCACATTTCCGATATCTTTTCGGGAATGTTCTCTAGAATGTCTCCCTCTAGGCTCTCATCCATGGCGTCTGGCGTTTCATCCTCGCCTAGTCGAACACGGAGGTATGTGATGATATCCCCTCTGGTGGGGCTTACAGATACACTCGTCACTTTCCCAGGAAGACGTTTTTCGATCTCGGCTCGAATATGGGGTCTTCCGGTCACAAATAATCGAGCGCTTGGGGAATTTTCAAGGATTTCTTTCAGCGAATCGAGGAGCCTGAGTCGCTGCACTCCCGCACATTCATCGAGAGCGTCAACACACATAAACGTGGGTTGTGAAGAGGTGATGGCCTGTAGCATCTTGACGATATCAACGAGTTGCGGTGCGCGTCCCCCAATGGCCCTTTTCTGCTCTTGAAAAGCCCGCGATATTTCCTCCGGAATCTTTTCCATTCCACTAACCATCTGTTTTAGCAAGGAACCCAGCACGCTGGTGGCAGACTGCTCCTTTCGTGCGGCAAAGTCAAAATAAAAACAAGCAATCGCGATGTTTTGTCCTTGGGTTTGATCGCAGAGCCTGTCCACTACCAGCGAACTAGATTCGCACCTTGTTAACATGGGCTCGCCTTCTCCCCCTAGAGAGCAATCCTTATTACCTGATAAATGTCTTGCCGACTCCCGGATTTCCATAGCAAAACAGAACCGGGTTAACATCTTCGCCTTCTTCTCGCAAGTCGCACCATCTCCTGAAATCCTCGTTTTGTATGAGCCATTCTCCGACATGGTTGACGCGCCGCTCTTGAATGTCCCGATGCCGTAACTTGGGTTCTAGGGGTGATAGCCAGGCTAGAAGTTGAGACCGATCATCGGCAACAGAAGAGCTATTCCACACATTAACAGTGTTCGTATTGAAGCAGTTGCTGTTATTGTTGACTGTATATTGCGACATGTTCCGGTCTTTGCTTCTTGCGCTGCTGTAAAGAAGGAGTTATTGAGTATGGTCGGTTGATATCCCTGGGAGCTGAATAAAAGCGGGGGTGTGTTGGTGTTAAACCAATATTCCGGATACCACAACATAGCTTTACTTTGCGCCGAAGAAATGTCTGGCCAAGCCACTGGGATGGTGAAACTAAAGTTTCCGACCGAGTGGGTATGATATTCATAAATTTATCTACCGGGATGTCGTAACCATGCAGTTTGTGACACCCTCCTAATCATTAATTTGTGCAAGTGCAGTCCATCTCGCTACCTCGGATAGCGCGGAACCAGATGCCCCGCTGAGCCACACAAAATTTCTAGGAGTATCGTAACTGCTCGGGAGAGCCATAGTCTACAATTTCACTTGAGCAGGAGAACGGGGAGTTTCGGGTTTGTATGACGCCCTGGAAAATTCCCCCTTGTCCCTATACCCGGAGAAGGTCCATCTGCCGAGCGGGATTCCTTACCGTAACTGCTAGGGCCAGAAATCCAGGCTGTGAAAAATAAAATAAAAAGAGATATAAGAGGGAGGGGTGGGGAGAGACTGTACCAAAGGGCAGGAAGGATGATAGAGAACCGAAGGAAGGCATGGTATGTGCACTGCTGTTCACATAATTCTCATAGACTAAAGTGAATTTGTGGCAGTGTTATGGTTGGTGAAAATGCACCGGTAGTATGGACAGCGAAGATTGCTGGGGATGGTACATTTTTATTAGCCACAACACTGCCACATATACATGCTGTGGTATGAGAATTAAGTGAAGGTTAGTGTATATATGGTAGACTGATGCAAATAATTCTAGTTATTACTGTATTAGTAAGAAGCTACCTTTTGTTCATTTGATTCCTATAATATCGGAAACACAGTCGAGACGTTTTTTATTGATCCCACAAACCCCCCATGTATAGTACCGTACAAACCGCCATCTACGAAAGCCCGCTCGTAGTGGCCGACACGGTAAAAAACAATGATCTGGAGTACCGGTAATAATATTTGTGGGCTTCAAATTATGATATAGATCTTCACCACTCAATCTCACTGAGGCTCTCCCACTACATAAGCTGCCACAATAATTGCGGATGGGAGTTGTGTGTTTTATCCAGTCGGGGGTCCGGATCTGAGGTGAATTAACGAAGGCCTTGCATTGCGCAAACGATGGGGTTTCATTCGGCCAAGGGAGTGCAATACCGGCGGTCTTAACCATGGGCGCACGAGATATTCTCCAATCATGGGCACTCAATATCCCGTCTGAGTCACATATATTACCTCACGCCAATATTTACTACAGGTCTCTTGGGGTCTATCAAACTCTAATGAAATGTTTCTTGGCTCTAGGGAGCTTGGGGTGCCATCATAAACCCTCGCGAGCATGTGAAAATTGAAGAAATAACTAAAGGTATGAGTGGGTCACTGAATGAGGAACATTAAATGCCATGTAATTATAGGCTGGGCTACCCTGTGCTATGTAGTCCAGAATCCCCTACCTAGGAAAAGGGGGGGGATTGCGGCATAATATGAGCTGCTCAACCTAATGAGAGGCATAAAAAAACAAAAAAACTCTAGACCTTACCAGAGGAGGCAACTCCAACGACATAGCACAAGTTCCAATTATTTGAGATTTTACGGGAAAAACCTCCCAAGTGGCAGTCACGACCCTAAACCGGTCGTACCCCGGACTAACTATCATACCCCAACAACTATGGGATTCCAGCTATCACTCCCCTGAATCCTATGCAGTGACAAACACATGGTATCATAACAGGCCTTTCTTTTTCCTTATGATACCAATAGACAAGGATCTCGCTGTGAGTACCAAATCCGCTGCTCGCACAACAGGACTACTGGTAGGCACCATACGTCCCTGGTCTCCACACTTTCTCGTGAACGCAAATCTAGCTTTAAAGTATGACTTCCTTTCTCACCTCTCCTCAAGAGCAAACCAAATTGACCAATGAAGATATACTGTCAAATATGCCCCCGCTGGATCGCTCGGCCTGGCGGAATACATACATCTACGCGTCTAACAACCGTTCTACTGTGCTTGGTGGTCTTTGGGCTTCGGAAGGAGTTACAAATGCAGATCTGTATTCTATGCTGGAGGTTTTTTTAGCGTTTACAGATACTTTTGATCTATGTGACAGTGGTGACCAGTTGGTTAAAAGGGATGGGGAGCCACTGCAATACGGAAATTACTATATTGTTACCGCAGGTAGGCTTCTCTTTGCTTTAATCACTAGTCAATACTTAATGCAAATAGGTTCCATCACTGTAACCGATGAAGTTGCCCTGATGCGCATTATAGTCTAGTGTATCTGGAGCAAAGCAGACAATCTTGTACTGATCCTATACAGTTATTAGTGGTGATAACAACCGTAGAGATTTTTAGCCATTCATACGTCTGGGTTGATGGTCAATTTATATGAATCAAACAAACTTTGTATGTCGGTTCTGGGCAAGATTCCGTTTTGTACAGAGTTTATGAATCCATCTGATGGATGAGCGGGAGGGACGGTGATGAAACGGGCAAAGTTGCTATCGATCCAGTGGCGTTCATAGGCTAAGGGTAAAATATGACATGCTTGAAAGGTATCCCAGCAGCCTAGATGTGCCAGTCGTGCGGGACAACCGGTGATGATGCATTGCCGATCTCGCTCACGAACAGAATTGGTGAATGATGTAATACGGGTTCCAGAGGCGAAACAAGTTGTCCCGACAGGCGGTACTGGCTAACATGAATGGGGCGGGAGAGTCATGTCATGAAACCGATTTTCCACCTGGGTCGGATATTATGGGTGAAATTATGCAGGGTCCTAAAGCGGCTGAGAGAATGGAGTTCGAGCTATTTAACAGGTTTAATGCAATTGGGGATTGTGCTCGTGGAACGGGAAGGCTGTCAAGCGATTTGTAGGCAGTGCATGACGGTTTCCATATAGTGTTAGAATTTTGCTGCTCATCACATACTAATCCATTACCGGAAAAGAGATCTGTCAGACGAATCAATCTCCTAGCAGTAAAACACGACCACTACCAAACCTCCACGGAAATGTCCCCCGCAGCTTGTATCTTTTGCAAAACCATCCGGAGCTAAATCTCCTCATTCAAGGTTTTTTTTTCCCATCCTCCCCATCCTCCCTTTCCGCCCCAATTCTCCAATCCACACATTTCCCCCTCCGTATCCCAATCAAAAGAAAAGAAAAGAAAAGAAAAGAAAAATCCTAAATAGCACTAACAAACACTGTGTTGCATGCTCATAGATGATCACTCATTTCACGTCGGTTTGTGAAATTGTGACTTGAGAGTAGCTCAATACCGTTTCACCCGAGCTAACCATTGAGGGATATCTGAAGGCAATGGGGAGGCTCTTCTCTTCTTTTGGGGGACTCCAGGAGAAAGCTCAGAATTAAAACCCATCGGAGCCCCTACCTATTGGACTCGGAGGCCTAACTTGGACACCCAAGAGCGATGCTCGGAGCTCGATTGCCAGAAGTCATTGAGAATTGCGCCATTGCACTCTTTTCCTACTAGTATACACTTGGCAACTTTCTGACCTTTGACCCCGTTCGCAAGCACACTTTGGGCCCTTACCTATTCCGGCTAGGCCTTCCTTTTTTCCATCACTTGGGCTCCAGTTGCCATCGAAGTTATTCCTTTAGAAATTAAAAGACTTTTCCTTTAGCTATCTGCAGCTGGCGCTAGCGATCCCTTCTCCGTTGAGGAGGTATCCGCTCCCGTATCCCGTCAAAGGGCTGCATGATATTAGCAATTAACCAGCACCCAGCGCTCCATACTCAATCTAATATACAGACAAGGCACTAACACCATCATTATCCTGTCTGCGACGTTGTCCTTCAAGGGGGGTTCACGGAAAATAGATATCCCGGCGTAGCCCCCTCCCCGCCAACCATCCGAGATGTCCGTACGCAAATGCTTAACTCAACCCACAATTGATTGTGCGGCGTGCCTGAATCCCACGCGCCAACAACCAACCAAAACCCATCAGCGAGATGCCCCACCAAACCCCCCCATCTCTTCCCCCTTAACCCCCCCTCACTACCCCCATTGCGCAAGCCCAAAACACACACCCCCAGCTCCACACCCCCACCCCTTTCATCATCGCACAATACCCGGCACTACGTGCTCTTCCCCCCCACCCCCCGTGACTTTGTGTTCCGCATCAGCAGAATAAACCGACTCCCTCTCCCCAGAGGTCAAACAGGGCAGTGTCCAATGAGAGGAATTGGCAGTCGTGCTCTCTGCGATCGCTCTCTCCATATTGTGCGAGTGGGATGCTTCAGATATTTCTCCCACCACCGTCCCCTCCAGGGACCCCCCCGTTGGAAACCGGGAGATGCTGTTCTCTACATGCTCCCATGATAGTTTCTTTGTTGTTCGGATAGCTTCTGGGAACGCGCTTTAGCTTCGGGTATGTATTTTTTTCGGGAAAGTATTTCGGCTGTAGGAATATGTTAGGCTTTAGGATCGATTCAGTAGCCGGGGAAGCGATGAGAAAAGCGTGAATGTTGTAAGGAAAGCGTGAAAGAGGTGGACACATGAGTACCATATGCCCGGAGGTAATGAGCAGTTGGGGTTTGTCTTTCCTTTTGTTGGCATGGGAGTTTTCAAAGTAGAAAGGGAGACATACGGAAGCACGGACATGTGCGGTAGTCCCATGGGGGGATAGGAGGACCTTGTGCTGTGGTTGATATATACTCCTGCCTTTACCTTGAGTTAGTTAGAGAAGTGTGTTATTGAATGAAGTAAACTTGTCCGCTCCTGAGTTGGACGATGGTTTTCGTGTGAGAACTCTTGGAGTTTCGGAGTATTCGTTTCATTTCATTGTCGCGGTCTATCCACGTCTAAAGCCCCCCACCGCCGACATGCCTTAGGGCCGGTACCATTTTCCGTGGGACCCTCTCGGATAATACTGGCAACCACCCTGTTCGTTGAATGCTTCCATCCAGGTGTAGTAGGGACCACACATGAGTTTTGAGACTCCGATGTAGTTAAATGGAAGTAGTAGATCAGCCCATTCATCGTTCTGATTCCTCTCCGGATATTTAATAAGGCCACATTCGCAGTGCCCGAGGCAACTTCTGGACTTGAAACCCTGTAAGAATTTCTCGGCTATCTCCCTCTATGAAATTGGCTCAAGATTTGCCATTAGCATAATACCCCTAGCATAACGAGCTCCGACCCATGTAGTGTCTTGGAAACCGCGAGATGCTGCTCGGAATGCTCGCACGATAGTTTCTTTGTTGTCCTGATAGCTTTCGGGAAGGTGTTTGCTCGTGTGTTCGGAAATGTGCTTTGGGTTCGGACATGTCTTTCGGCTTTCCGGAAAGCATTTTGAATGCTGGAATGCGCGAGAGTTTCGGGACAATGCATCTGCTGGAAGGAAAGCGGCAATGCTATGAGGGAGGCGTGATAGGGCCTGAAGCTTGGAGGCTATGGGCAGTGGGAGTTTGTCTTTCCTTTGGTTAGCTTGGGAGTAAGCAAAGGGGAAGCGGAAACTTGCATGGGCGGGTGTGGTGGCTCAGGGAGGAATAAGAGGTTGTTGTGATTGATATATGATTCTGTTTTTGCCGTGAGTTAGTTCTTATAAGTGTTGAGAAATGTCAGGAGAGAGAGTAAACGGAAAGGGGTAATCAAAGAGAGCAAATGACTTGGATTACCTATTGAGTGATCGCAGAGAGATTAAACCGGGAGAGAGATCGAAGGAAGAAGCAAAGAAGGGTGAAGAATAAATGAGAGAAGAGAAGCGAGAAATGGAGAATCAAGAACTCGGTGTTACAAGGTAGATGACGCAGTAGTCACGAGTTGTCACTCGTGACTCCGAAGGAAGTGTTGAAAATTGTGGCTGTGAAGGGAATGATTTTCCATAAGGGTTTCACTGAGTGGAGTGAGACTTCTTCAGTAGAGATGAAGATCCTTGATTGATTGTGATAAATTAATAAAGGAAAGAATTGAGGAAATTTGTGTATAGGAAGAAAGGTGGTAGCGAGAAAAGACAGGAGGGAAGGAGAGGCAAGGGGTGAAAACATTTTCATAGGCTTGCGCGTCCTTTGACTAGTGCGCACATATACCAAAGCGGCCTCGGAGCGCGGGCACATCATGCACCAAGTGCAACCTTTGAACTATAATTTCCAACTGTAAGAGCACAAGTACGACAATGCTGATGAGGGGAATTGGAGGCATGTGCATCATGGGTATTAGTGGATGGAAGATTACTTTTTGAACCCCAGGGCGGAGGACAAGGCGACATTGAGGGGTTCGTGTAAAACGAGCTTGAGGTAGATGCTTGATTCCTTGAATCCGGGCTTGAGAATGTTATTTGGTTTATTGAGCACAAGTTGTTTGAGAATGAGTGTGAATAGGTCTTTTTTTGTGGATGATAGTACTTGGTTGCCTTCCTGGTCCCGTCGTGTTTTTCTTAATTGTTGGCCTGGCTGATCAAGCATGGGTAGGTCCTGGGAACCTATGCTACCTACTTCCTCATCAGCCAGGGCTGTGTCACATGGAGCGTTCTTGGAAAGTAATTTCACCTTCAGATTGGTTGCACTAACAGTTGTCAGAGTCTCCTCTTGCCTTGTTATGGTGCAGTTTTTGTGGGTTATAGAGGGGTATGTTGAAAAGAGAAAGTTTATTCTAAGCGAGGACTATGTTTTGGGGGATATTTGCTTCTGTAGTGATTTGGCTGGTGGCAGGTGTGCCAGTTTATTGCTGGGGGTATATTTGTAGAGGAAGTAGTTGTGTAGCTTTGAGCAGAGGTGATCTTCTGCTGTAACTTTTGCGTTGATAGAGAGGTGGTGCTTTGGTGAGGGCTGTCCCTACGGGGAGGAGTTAGGTTTGTTTATCATGTTGAAACTTACTATTTCTAGACCTAGTGTTTCACGCCCTTACCAGAACAACTCAGTATTTGGAAAACTATGATATTGATCTGACTAGTATAGCCGAAATGTGAGATGTTGGATATCAAACAGACTAGCATTAGCTAGCAACTATGACACTGGATTAGTATAGGGATTGTTTTAGATGTGAGAGAGTCGATGATTTCCTAGTTTTCATTTGCGTCTTTCCTTTTCCTGTCTCTCTTGTTTTTGCCGACAATGTCTCTATAAGAGACTATCTTGTTCTGGTTTCTTTTCCTATATTGCTCTCTATCTATAATTATTCATTATTATCTTTTCCCCTCTCTTTAAGTACAATTCAAGTCTTTTGTCGCTTGCCTTGTTGCCCTCATATTTGAGTGAATATATCCATCGGCCGAGTACACTCACATATATTTTATGATATCAAATATATTATTGGAGTATAGAGAAACAATTTGCCCAAGGAAAGGGGAAATCCCGAGGATCTCTTTCATACCTCTCCCCTGGCAGACTCTGTGAAAATCATAAAATATCAGGCGAATCGATTAACATCGAGAAGCACATTAGGTTGGCATACATAGGATGCGGGTATGAAACTGATAGTATACTGCATTTGGAGTAGAAATAGAGCATGGTAGAAAGGAAGCACTAGCATGTTTGGAAGAACAAAGAAGTCTGGACTAGTGATTGTTCAAGGGCATGAATGGATGATTAGGGCATGTGTCGAGATATATGGCTATCACATGTATGAGCAGAGTTTTTTCTACCTAAGGGAACTCTAGCTTGCAACCTTCATAGACAATGCAACTCAATACAACTCCAACATCTCCTCCATCAAACACACCTGCACACAAAAAGTTCCACCTCTGTCGGATATCTCTTTCAGCGTAGAGTCTCCTAGCGAAGTGAAAGAGTAGGTTATGGTATGTGCTCTTTCAGTGATAAAGCATTAGCCCAATGGACGAGTACGTGGTCTGTCCCCTAATTCAAGTCCTCTTGCTTCTCAGGTGTCTCCCACGCCTGACTATGCCAAGATTTCCTCTAACATACATTCAGATCCATCTTGTAAACCTCTAATTTCTGGTTCTGAAATAAGACAACTTTATACGAAAGCTACCTACCCAACAGAATGGTAAACCAACCAACCAGCCAATTCCTCCAAAAAAGATTCGAGATATCTACTTTGAATTTGCGAGAAGCCTTTAGGTTTAAGTTGTGCCTGCCCCCCTCTCTCTATCACTTACCCAAAGGAAATTGGCACTGAAGCTAATCCTTGTTGAATTTTTAGATAAAGTAGAGTTGTAATTGAACGACGGGTTTTTAGACCGCTCCTCCACCTTTGATCATCCACTCCCAATTCCCCTTCTCGATTATTTGTTCTTTGCCTACCCTCCACCATTTAAGCAGCAAGTTCAGTCAAGCATATTCTACAATACCCTCAGTACACCAAGTCAATATGGTAAGTACCTCTTCTAGTAATAGGTGGGATATAGTATTATGGTACAAGTATATGGTAAGAAGTATCCGAATATGAGACATTTTTAATGTGTGGTGCACAGTCAAATAACTGTATATTTTGAGTGTCACTTGTTCAAATACTTCTTGCCTGATACCTGTACCCGAATTTGAGGAGGAAACTAATTTGAGGGTGTTCTCATACAGGTTCAAGGTTTTAGAAATATACTAATACAATATATTTGTAATCATAGTTTGATCCTCCCCAACCATCTATCCAAACAATCAGCAAGCAATTCAAAACAAGACTGAATCATCTCTGCGATGTGGTGCAATTATCACACCAAATGTTCCCGGGAATCTGAGTCAGGAAGCCTTACATTCTCTCATCCCGGGAAAGCTTAAAGCATTTTTGGAACAAACACAAGGGATCCATTCTTATGTGTCTAAAACAAGAGCACCCAGTTTGATGTGGCAGGCAGCATTTTCTAAGAGAAAGATATCTAAGAAGTACAAATATCCAAATGCTATCAACAAGCTTAGATTATTAAAGCCAGAAGGGGAAAGGCCCCTGGAGATCAGTAATGACAAAGGGCTTGTTTTTGGTTACAGATTTCGTCCACCAATTACACTAATTGAGGCTTTAGAAGCCTCTACCTCTCTGCTTCCTCCCTTACAAGCTAGCAAACATAAGCAGGGGAGCTATGCCATACATCACAATCCCCATTGGGCTGACTTCAAATGGAAAGTGAACAAAAACACTGAGTATCTCAAAGAAAAACCCAATGTGGATGCCTGGTTGGGGGCAAATAGCGCCTTATTCCACTACCTATCTCAGTATCTCAGGATTTATCTTCCTGAGATGTAGGTTTCGATGACAGGTAGCATCAGAAAAGCAACCAAAGGTGAACTCAGTGGCCTAGCCAGTCCATGGTATGGTGTTGCCATTGGACATGGCATGGGCAGTGAGGGTGGCGAGGACCATCAGGACTGGACTGATGAACAATCAGCTTTTAATGCTGTTATCCCTTTTGGGGCCTAGGGGTGGACCGGTGCCGACATACCTTTGTGGCAGGTAGCCCTCAGAGTTGCTGTTGACAGGCGTGACTGCTTTTTCTTCAAGGGTGCAATTATTTCATATATAGCAACAGCAGTCACCTCCGGACACCGCAACTTTGTGAACCTTTTCTGCCACAAAAGTGTTTATGATGTTAAGAACTCGATAGAGAACGAGAGTCTTTTTGCCTAAATCTACTGATGAGAGAAAGATATAGCAAATTTACCCTTTTTTAAATTATTAAGCTAATAGTACACACAGGAAAGGAACAATGAGGCACATAAGGAGCAGAGAAAGGGAGTGAGCAAGAAGAGAAGAAAATATAAAAACATACAGAGAAGCAACAAGGCCTCTGGCGTTGGCAAGCACAGCCCGAGAGAGGGAGGCAATATTGGGAATCAAAGCGCGGGTGGGGGGGAGTGCCAGCCAGTAGCTGGTGGCCAGGAGAGGAGAGTAGAGGAGAATTGAGAGGGTAGTGGAGGAGGGGGAGCAGGAAAGGGCATATACAGAGCAGCCGAAAGGCAGAAAGGCAAAGCGGCTACTAAGAGAAAACACAAATAAAGAAAGGGGACGGTGGCGGGAAAAAAGAAACCTGTAAATAAAATAAAATAAATTGATCCTTGGCGCCAGAGATGTGTCGGGATGTGTCAGTATTGAGTGTCTAGTATTCATAGCTTTTCTGTTCGGCCTTCTTGAAGCTAAGAGGGGCCCGCTCAGAGTGCATAGTCTATCATTTTAAGGGCACTAGGAAGCAGTGGTCCCAGAGGGGCACTCCATCCGTTTTCAGCCTAAAGGACAGTGGACGACTTTTTGTCCTCTTGTCATGTCCTCTGGCCAAATTGCCTGACGATTCATAGTCGGGAATGTGGGGCCCGGCATCCTCTACTATGATGTCATCCTTGTAATATCTTGGTTCAGCTTTCTTTTGATTCATTGAATGTGGAATATGAGATCACTCCGCGCACTACTCATAATACTTGTAGTTGGGCCGCTGCTGCGAGCAAGGCTTCCTCAATGCTCTGAATTGGGCTGTGGTCTGGAGTGTTAAGTATACCAAGACCTATACTAACATTGAAATTTCAAATGCTTTCTTGTGATACAGAATTTTCAGGTTGAGTTGACATACACACTAGCTACTGCAGATAATGTCGGGTTAAAATAGGAAAAATAGTTGAAGTGAAACTTTATACCAAATTGCTGTACTAAGAGGATCTTGCAGTTTGCATCTAGTACTCTCTCCAATTTTGAACAATAACCAACTTTACATCCTGTCTATTATCCATACCCTATGGCTCATTAACTTAATCGCCCTTCATGCAATCCAATCGGAGCCATGAATAGCATATTGCCATTTGGACTCCACAGTCTTGTAGTATACCAGTTGAGTCATCGACCCACCCAGTTCCTGTCCCTTTCAGCTCTCATAACAACAAAATGCACATTACATCTTTGTTGGTGTGAATCCATCCTGAGGCCGCTTTACTCCCCATCATGAACTATGTTCAGACCAATTCCTCGCTTTGCTCTCTGATTGCTTCCGGCTATTTCCAGTGTTCTCAACCGGCCCATCCGGCTGCCAGGGCCCTGGCGTCTAATAGTCCTGTCCATCATTTTTAAACGTCCAGGTCCAGTAGGTTGAGGGGCGGGCCTACCCTCTTGTTTTTTTTGGAAATGGCAACTTTTAGTAGTGGATGGGCGTCCTGAGCAAGAATGGGCGTCATGGCCTGGCCAATTACCCATAGGGCCCTATCGGTATTTTCCACACTAGCCTATAATAGATAGTCACCCCCAAAGTCGCATGCTAATTGGATATACTTCGTGTATTGAGAAAATAAGTGTATGCCTTATTTTAATATCAGAGGCTGGGTGAGTGGAATATCACTAAGGTCAATATACTCCCAAGATGGGAGTTTATCTCATATCTGATAAGAAATCTCAGCAAAAAATTGTTTGCTCTTATTTTACCTATTTCCTTGTACTTTGTACTATCCACACTGTGTCCTTTAACTACAAGTAATATGTCTGAAGCAATATCATATTTCTCGCACAGTAGGCAGGGCTAATGTGGTACTGATGATTCCATCACCCACTTCGTGAGCGTAAAAGTGAGTAGTAAAATAAGAAGACTTCGTCACTATTGTGTGTTGGCAATCACATTCCCTTGTGCTTGGCGTTTCATTTCATCTTACACCCGCAATCCCACCTTATTACTCGGAAAGGATTGTAGGGCCCAGCGGTCTATCCCGGGCACAGGTTAGGACGGACTGCAGTCACGTATCCGTCCTGGGCAAGGGTTGATGATTGAGCCTCCATCCCGTACTAGCTAAATGACTGACAGACTACACTCTTGGGAATATAGGCTATCTCTGCGAATCTATCCACTAGTGTAAAAACCAGATATACTCGTACCTTCTAAGTGATTGATAACAATTGACAAAGCAACTAGTAACTAACAACTGAGAAAGAGGGGAAAGTTGCAAAAAAAAAAGAACACTGTCGGGGGCGCAGCTATCGTTGTAATATTTAACTGATTTAATGCTAACTCCTAGATTATCGTTATAGATTTAAGTACAGGTAAAGGAACAGCTCCCTTGGAGAATCATACCTATATGATGCAACTAGTCGGAAGCAAAATCTTGACTCTGCTGATAAACCCATGCTTTAGTCAGGTAAAGTCTTTTCCTCAAGCCAATAATGATAGCCATAACATCTGTTGTAAATCTCAAGCCGCTTGATTCCAAGGTATTTCTGTACTGCTGCACATTAGTGGCTTGCCTTAGTTCTGATGTTGAAAGATTGATTGTTTTTTCTTCTTTTTTTTTCTTTCTTTTTTCTTTTTTCTAGTTTTTTTCTAGTTTTTTTCTTTTTTTTTGGTTTTTTTAGTTTTCTTTCATATCGATAAACAAATACTATTAGGTTAAGAGACTTGAGGGTTATAAAAAATGGACAAAAAAAAGACAGTCACAAGTAAACCACAAACACACAAACAGGGAAAAAGAAATTTGTAAAGATATCAATGACAGCAGTTATCCCAAAAAGAATTCTCTTCCCCTGCAACATCTTTCACATCTCCTTTAACTTCTCCCTTCTATCTTAGTTGCTCTATTGGCTATTGATCATGGTCAATTCGATAGTATTGGTTGTATGACTTGTGGGCTCTGTGGGTTTTGAGTTAGTCTATGATACCTTCAATCTCTTGCCAGGATAGAGAGTAACTGTCTTGTGCAGTCCGCTTGCATTATTTTAATGTTCAGTAACGTGTTGCATGGGGAAACCGCCCACATGTGGCAACCACAGAAAACCAGGTTTACCTTTGATTAACTCTGTTAATAATTGGGATACAACCTTGAAGATTAGTCAGCAAGTACTTTTAAGTATGGAGAGTTTGAATATGTAATTATTATTTAATAATAAGAAATTGTTTGTCTTGTATAATCATTTTAAGATTAATTATCTAAAATTAATCACCTATTGCTCTAAGCAGTATAAAATTGAAAAATTTACAAAGACTATCCCCTTTGATTCATGGAGGGATTGCATAGGTCTTACTTGGTCCAAGTTAGGTTTCTTTTATGTTAATTTATAGCTAGTTTTCACAGTTATAGTAACTAATAGCAAGTAGAAAACAGTATACGAATTCATTCAACTTGATACTATGATTTCTGCTTATTGAGCTGACTCATTAATACAATTTCCTTCAAGTTGCTTTACACTTATTATTCAAATAAACTCAAGTGGCTTTAAGTGAAATAGAGGAAATCCTCATTTTTGGTACTTTAATTATTATTGGGAGTAGATAGTCATACAATAATAGTTAAAGTATGTAAGAACTTAGAAAGTGAGTGTCTAATAGATGTAAAATATATTCTATATGCTTGCTAGCATTAGATAGGCATAAGATTTTGTGTATTTCTCTCACAGATTTTAGTAACTTCATATAATTTTCCTATATGCTACCAATATTTACAAGTCAGTCACTATACAGAGAAGCAATTCCACAATTTGTTCAAATAGTCTGATATTTTCAAATTATGGAGTCTATAGGTTTTTAATATAGATTATAATGGCAAATTTATTAAATGTAATATATATATAGGTAGTATATGTATCTAGTATAAATATAATAGATTAAGGGTACATTAATTAGTTTATAGTATGATATATTGAATAACTAAATGAAAGTATATATATATGTTTTAAGCTATATTGCTTAGTCTCCACAATCACGATTGAGATTTGAGTAGTAATTCAATAATATAGAAAAATTAAATCATAGAATCTCTGCTTGTGGATGTAGAAGTTGAAGTAGAAAAGATATTTGTTTTAAACATGCAGCAGATCAAGTACAGCTCTGTAATAGTGGCTTACAAATGACATATTATATCTCACTAGTACTAAAAATACAATGAAAATACATTTTGGGCTCTTTGGTGGCTTTATTTGCACAAATTGCTCACAGTTTAGGTACTAAGAGCGAAACCCTAAGGTTGAATAAACACAAAAGCATGAAATGGGTAAAACATCTAGGTTTAGTCTTGAAGTTTATATACAAACTAAAATAATGATAATGAAGTATATTATCAAGAAATAGAGTGATTAGTTTACTTGGTAACAAGATATCTCACTGTAAAGTATGTTGAATTTGTTTATAGCTTTCAGCAGCTTATTAGTTACAATATCACTAAAAGATACCAATGAATTTGAGCAAAACACCCCAGACTTAGAACATAAAAGCCTTATGTAATCCTTCTATGGGCCTACTGGAATACACTTTCTGGTTGTTTAATTTTATACTACCTAGAGTGTTAAGTGATTTATTATATATAATTGGTCTTAAAATGATTTTTCTAGAAGCCTTGTTTCTTATTGGTAAATATTAATTAAATATTTAAATTCTCCATACTTAAAACTACTTACGGCCTAATTTTCAAGGTTGTATCTCAATTATTAACAGAGTTATCATGGGGAAACTTGGTTTTCCATAGTTGTCACATGTGGGCGGTTTCCCGGTCATGGGCGGTTACCTGATGGAATACGTTATGGCTATAAAACTTTGATTGCAGTTTGAGCAATTAACCCTTCTATCTCTCGCCACGATACAAGGTAACTATCTTGTGCAGGCCACTTGCATTATTCTAATGTTAAGTATGGCTTTACAATTGTATTTCACACTAAAACTTGAGATATAATTATATTACAAAGTCTATTGTATTTACAATCTTCCTCTCTTGACCTCAGCTCAGGTTTTTATTGTTATCTAATTATTGCTTGTATGACTCTCAAGTAATGTTCATTATTGGCAGTCTTAAATTGAATTTCACTCTCAAGGCTATAATCTTAGTAGGGTCTACAGTGAATATATTTCCCACTTAATTTTCCAAAACCTTGTTGACAGACTGAGCACTAACAGTTCCCTGCATGTTGACAATTTCAGGATAGTGAATAATATGTGATCTATTTATTCACTTTGGTATGGAAGCAACAGAGCATGCAAAATGAATAGATTTGTATCTAAAGAGTGAAAGAAAGGCGATCATGAAAAAGAATGATGATCCAAAACAAAAGAACAGGAACGATGTAGATTCTTATAGAGACAGAGTTGGCAAAAAATAAGAGAGACAGAAAATCGAGAGGCAGAAGGAAATATAGAAAAACCTCCACTCTCTCGCATCACAAATTAGCCTGATTCTAATTAAGTGTCATAGTAGATAGCTAGTGCTAGTCGGTTTGATATCCAACATTTCATGTTTCGTCTATACAAGTCTGGCATGAGAAAGAATTTTCAAAATGCGGAATGGTTCTAGTGAGAGTGAGAAATACTAGGGCCAGCCATGGTCAGTTTCAACACATGTGATTCCTTTTTTCTTTTGTATTTCAAATATCGGGCTATTTGGTTATTATTTGCTACAGTGTTCTGAACAGTCCAGCCCATTGGTCTTCAGGTGGGGATGAGATAGACTACTGCCTATAGTATGTCCTTTTAGTGGTTGGTGGGATGGACTACTCTGAGGAAGGTGAAGACTCAATAGACGATAGGAGACTATAGTCCTAGCTATTGGACCTCCTGTACAAGCCAAGTTAAAATTATACAACTCCAAACAGATTCATTTTACTTGATAAGAAATCACTTGTGTGGTCCGCGGCCGTCCTCCACTGTCCCTTACAATTCCAGACTATCTTCGACAGTTCCCTTCCTCCACAATGACAGCCCGGATGGACTACAGACAACCGTCCCGTCTCTTTTTATCCTATCCAGGGCTCTGGGCAGTTTCCCACACAGGGTCCCACTGGGCCCCCACCCAGTTTGGACACTGGTTTACTGAGAGGTGGCGACACTTGTATGCTTATGGTCAGTGTGGAAAATGAAAAACCGCACCCTCACCCTGTGTAACCTACTCCTAAGTATCTCGAGAATCCCAAAGGGAACTCTGGAGATACTAATAGGATAGGAGGAAAACTCTCTGTGGAATATCTTCAAGAGATATACGAAAGATGACTAATAGAGTGACCGTTCAACTTGTAGTATATTAAAGAAGAGTGTTCCTGTGAGGCTTGAGAGACTGAATCCTTAGGGGATCGCAGGCTCTATAAATACAGATAAAACATAACCAAATATCCTGTGCCTAACGCAAACACTTACTATGCTGAGATAGTATCAAAGCAAACAACTAAGTCCTCAAACATAGGTATAGAGGCGACAGGATGTAACTAACAAAACAAGTAATGGAATCAAACAATAAGAGATCGCTACTAATGTACTAATCTAGTAGTACTAGTAGGAAAGCATAAGGTTGCCTAAAGGGTACAAGGGTAGCAAAGTGTGTTATAAGCGAACTTAAGTATAAATAACCCAATAGGAAACTATAACAAATAAGGAATGTACAAGGTAAGAAGAGCAGCGCTACTATTGTTCAACCTAAATAGGAAACATCCAACATCAGGTAGGTACAGTAGCGAGAACAATAGGCAGATTCCGTTACAGTTAGGTAAACTTTGCAGATTGCTTAGTGAAGATTATAGAATAGGGAAGAATTACCCGTGAGGTTCTCCTGAAGAGAACTGCAGTAAAGCATACTAGGCAACTGTGGATGGGAGGACGTTGACTATAGGGGGACTAATCAAGGTGGCTGGTATGTTGTTGGCCCTCCAGATTCTATCGCAACTTCTAGCATGATATAATAAAACACCTTCATTCATAATGGACATTCGGAAAACAATAGCTACATAAGCACCTCCACTCAGCCCACCGAAGAATTTGTTATCAGAGACCTTTCTCAGATTAAAGTTTCAGTGTGGACCTTGCTCATTCTGGTGACACTTGTTATCTGTTCAGGTTTCGTCTCTCTCATACCAAATGTGATATCGGTGGAATAGTGTTTATTACGGGCAGAACAAGAAGGGACCTACACAGCCCTTTGGGAGTATAGATTGGTGATAGAATAGAAGTAGTAAATTCTGCTACATACATCTCAGACGCCTTTTCCTGAACCAATTCTCCAAAAGCGAAAGAAATCTATTTCAATATTTATAATGTAGATTAGGGAAAAGAAAGTACAGGGGAAAAGACAACAAAGAAATAAGTACAGAAGTGTAAGGACAGATTCTGTAACACTAGTGAGCCAACAAAGGGAATTCGACTACCAGAGGCATTGGTGAAGGTTTCACTACCCTCGCTGCAAAAGATCGTAGCTACCGATATATCCTGGGGTGGCAAAGAGGATGCTGGAGTTCTGGGTAGCGGTGGCGGGTGGGCAAGAGAAAAAGGAACACGAGGTGTAATGGAATCTGCCCATTGTTCTTGATACTGTACCTACCTGATGTTGGATGTTTCCTATTTAGGTTCTACAATAGTAGCGCTGCTCTCCTTACCTTATACTTTCCTTATTTGTTATAGTTTCCTATTGGGTTATTTATACTTAAGCTCGCTTATAGCATTCTTTGCTTCCCTTGTACTCTTTAGGCAACCTTATGCTTTCCTACTAGTACTACTGGATTAGTACATTAGTAGCAATCTCTTATTGTTTGATTCCATTACTTGTTTTGTTAGTTACATCCTGTCGCCTCTATACCTATATTCTAGGATTTAGTTGTTTGCTTTGATACTATCTCAGCATACTAAGTGTTTGTGTTAGGCACAGAATATTTGGTTATGTTTTATTTGTATTTAAAGAGCCTGCGAGCCCCTAAGGATTAAGTCTCTCAAGCCTCACAGGAACACTCTTCTTTAAATATACTACAAGTTGAACGGTCACTCTATTAGCCCCTCATCTTTCTTATATCTCTTGAAGATTTTCCACCAAGACTTTCCCTCCTATCCTATTAGTATCTCCAGAGTTTCCTTTGGGATTCTCGAGATACCTAGGAGTAGGTTACACGAGGTGTAGGGGCAGGAAGCTTGAAGTTCATAATCGAATAGTATCGCAGTTGAAGGGGATAGTGTATATATGCTATGTGTCCACGGAACCCACATGAGTGAGCTTTGGCCCCGCTATCGTGACCGCCGAGCAACAGTCTATACCTTCATCCGCCGTTCTACCGCAACTTGGCCGCCAAATCTGACAAGATTGCCGACGCTTTGCCCAATTGGCAATGGGTTCTCCTCACCAGCCATTAGCCTTCACAACATCAGCCCATAAATGATTTTCGCCCCCGAGCTTATCTCCCTATCTAGACTTGCCAGCCCAAATTGAACAAGGAAGCATTGATATCTTCATTCTTTTTGTCATCCCGCAACCACAAGATCACCGGAAAGCTAGAATTTCTCTGTCAGTGACAATGTCTTCTCTTAAACAACTATCTCATCTGAAATAAGTCTTACACACTCGCAGGTTCCTGGAGCAGAACAAGACAACCTCATGGGTCCCACGCCCACCGCCTCTCATCCTACTCTCTTCCTTGAACTTGACTTTTCCAAAATCAAATCGCCGACACAGTCAATACGGCTGTGGGTGCATGATGGAGGTTGTCTGCCTTAGGTGAACAAAGACCATTCATCATTTGTGGATCTTTGCCCGATCCACAAATAGTCATACCGTAACTCCTTATTGCACAGCCACAGTTGGCATTGTTGTTGCTGAGCCATTGATTAAATCTATGGACCTAGGGTCATAATGTATGTGAAAAATCTTGAGAGTAAGAACAGTATAAGAGGGCCTTCCCAAAGGTCAGTAGGGGAGTTAAAAAAACTCGGTTGGCAAATCTGAAGAAAATCTACGTCGTGTGGCTTCTCTTGAGGCAACCAGCATCTAATCATTTCCAAACCAAGGAAATAGTGCCTCAATTCAGTGTTTGCCGAGCACCTAAAACACTAATCCGCATCATAGATTATTATAAAAGACTTCATGTATCTCTGCATAGATATGACACTATAGTGCGTGGTGATGGAGTAACCCCATCGTGGGATGTTAGGTTAGGACACACTTATAGGTGTGAGCAGGGCTATGACCAGACCGCACGGCGGTGACTGGTGTTGGGTGGTAGAGAGCGCCCACTGTGCGGGCCACCACAAACTTGTACTTAGTCTGAGCTGCGTTCCCTTTCTCTTTAGACATCGCACTTCTCGTCTACACTCCCTTTAGCGAACCCTTGTCAGATACATCGAATATCGAACACATCTCAGTTTTCCTACACTCAGCGTTCCGGGTTCCCACTTCTCACGACGACAGCTTCACAGCTTAGTCACTCGGTGCTTGTACGGCGGCATATTTCTCTACGCTAGATCGGAGCCTCCATCACGTGGCATAGACACCAGACGGATGCCTTGATAAAAGTATTGTGAAGCCGGTGGAAATTGAACAATCGAGCAGTGGTGCTAAGGGTCCGTTTACCTATCCCTTAGTTTGTCAGGTGCTGCGCCCAAGAAATCTGGTTAAGAAAATTTCAGATCTGGCTAAGAAAATAACGGGTTCTGGGAAGTGTCCTTCCTTAACTGGAAATAAATTACAAGGATTTCAAACTAAGACTTGTTACTACCGATTTCTTGAGCGCTCTGACAAACTAAGGGATACGGCCGTCTAGCAACCGGGAACGAAGCCGACCGTCAAGGAAGGCTAGACGGTGGAAGGTGTGTAGGGAAAATTGACGGGGGCATGTTTACCTAATATACCGTCTACAGTAGTTTAGTGTGAAAAATTTGAAATGAGGTGTACAGCCGTGCGGCTTTCAACTCAACAACACTCTATACCAGAGATATCAGACCGACCAACAATGCCTCAAGGTAAACCCAAAGTGGGAATTGTGTCTTTAAACTCATCCTGCAGGATGGGAGAAAGAATCACTGACTATTCAAAAGAAATAGTGCTGATTGGTAACTATTCTTCCAAATATAGGCATAATCAATGGATGGGATTTTTGCAATGCGATAGACGGAGGTTGCAAAACAACCTGTTGAGTCGCAGCCTGTTTTGACCATCTAACAGCCAGAATATTGGACTGTCGGAAACAAGGTAAACAGTTCTGCCACATCTGTCAGGATATGATGCTGGTTGAGATGCAACCGTCTAGTTCCACATCAAAATTTCCTACATCGGAGGACAAAAGTGTTAAAATATTCGCGAAGGTTTCATATCCTCAACACTACTACAACACTGGATGTTTGGACGAGGAGTCTTTGGGTATGGATAGGGTTGCGGAACATGGGAGTTGAGACTATGGTTGTTAAGGATGAATGGATAGCTGTACCGGAGATGTTTTATGTACACTCAGGAAACGCACTAGGGTGTGCGAAAGGTTTCGGACTAAGGTTAGGTGGAAGATGGAACCAACTGGTGTCGCATCATGATGATAGCGAAACAGGCAATTGTATCATGAATGTTCGGAAAGAGAAAACTCTGTAAGTAGCTGAAACGAAGTGAAGGGCTAAAGGGATGGAATATGTTTGAAGGTTGTGGGTGTGAAGTGAAAAGGAAGAGAAGGTGATGGAAGCGAAGACTTGAACAAAGGATATGAAGAGTTTTTCTGTACGGGAGATTTGTGTATATATAGAACGCTGCTGGCAGCACAGAAAGAATAAGGACCGCAAGACTCTCTACTCTCATATCCTAATCATTATAAAAAGTGCATGAGTTTTTATGCAACGCAATAATGGCCAAAAAAAAAAACACCGAATACCTGCAAGGTCAAAATCTAAGGTAATGCCAGCAACACAACATACTTACACATACTAAAACGAGAATACTGCTAAGGCTGCAGAGGCCTTTGATTACCTTGTATAAATGTAGTCTTCTAAGTAAGAAATAGGAGAGACAGGTGCAAGTCTAGCACCGCAAAGCAAGTCTGGTCGGGAGAGCAAGTCAAGTTACCCGGCAGACCCATCAGCTGAGACCCGTGTGGTGGGCCTTGGGCTCCATAATTCTCGCCTGACTCCGATTTTTTCCAGAAGAAATTGCTAGTTCTAGGAGAGAATTGACTTAAGCCAGCAGGAACACTATGTGAGGAGTTCATAGAGGCATCGTGGTAATGATCTGTGCTTTCAAATGCCCTAATTAAACGCAGAGGGTAATATAGGTCGAGAGATGATTGTCTGAGGATTCCCCAGCACCGTATTGGTCAACCTACTAGTGAATTAGAGGAGTGAGACATATTGGGATGAATGATTTTCTTTATATTTCATCTCATTTCCCTTTCTACAATATTATGTGCTATATTTTGGTCTGATAGGCTGCTGTACGAATTAAGCTGCATATCTGGTTAGTGAATGGTGGTTAAGGCTCTCTTTTTTGTCGGGGTTGGGTTTGGCATTCGGAATGGAATGACATTGGGTTCTTATACTGCCAACCTGTTCCAAATGAGTGATACTTTATGAACCTGATTGCAGAACACATGCCGGATCATAAAAGGTGGGAGTGTCCGGGGAGCGATTTGAACTTTGATGACGGCTGGCTTGTTGCTAAACGCGCCGTCCGATAGGGTGATTGGTTTTGGCCGGTTTACCTTCCCTTAGGGTGGATAGAGGTGGGGTGGGTGATGGACAACGGAGTGAATTGGTGTACCTTGGTGATATACTCTAGTGTTCTGTACTGTATTCGTCCGTGCCGATGCTGATCGGAAAATAGGGTCCCTATATTACCGTTTTAAACTATCCCGTCATTACGAACAAGATATTTTTAATATTTAGAAAGTTCAGCTATAACTTTGCTGGATTGCTCTAAGTTAGGTGAAGTGTTGGTCAGGGTTCTGAATGGTCCGAACAAGACTGGACTAGACCAGCTAGTCTGGTCAAAAGTCAAGTCTAGTCCAATGGTGGAAATTAGACCGACGGGATGGTCAGGATTAGCAGACCAGACATGGCCAGGACTGGTCTGACCAGGCCCACCAAGCAATAGGATATGCATGGCCCTTTGACAGAATTAGCATGCCTTTTTGCATTTTGCTACTTTTATCATAATATATTACATTCAAACAAAACTTTTCTCAATCGAACTCATTCTTTTCAATTATATTGTGGAATCTGAGGAGAGTCCAAGTGATAATAGTGCTTCACTTAGATTCGGGGCAGCAAAAATAGATTCCCGAGTATCAAAATTTTTAAGACCGCAATCTGAGTGATATTACGTGACTATGCAATCTGTTATAAAGACTGGTCTGGGACCAGTCCAGACCGGACAGGACCACCAGAGTTAGTCAGGTCCAGTCATTGACATCAACCTGGACCGAGAAGTCTGGTCCTGCCTCCAAGACTTGACCGGTCTGACTATGCGGAACCCTGGTGTTGGTCCTCTGGTTTCTCACAAATTTATAAGGGGTTAGTATGACAGCCCTAGTGACCGAGGGTGCAGAAATCTGTTTTTGGACTCTGACCAATCCCAGGAGACCTGAAAGAGATATAGGGATGGGGTGCGTACTCATGGGGGGGGGGATATTGGGCTGGGGTTATTGGGAGTCTTTTGTAAGGGCTATCACCATTTCTTGACTACTAGTAAATGAATCATCATCATTTGCATTAAGAAATGCGCCGGTGGTTTATTTACATGGAGATGGGACGTTTAATGGGGGAAATGGTCACTTTATTCGTAATCATTGTAGAGATTCTGTCATTTTGAGTGGAAAACCCTTGTATCTTAAGTTGGGGACCGTGGAATTAGAACTTGTGATGATATTTGTGGTGTGGCTCCGGCAATGATTGTTTTTCAATGTGGGATACCCGGGCGCAAATTTAATATGATAGCCGGATCGCTCAGGATAGCCGCTGCACCTTGTCCACAATCCTAGCTTATCAACTATCAACTGTGAGTGAGAGGTAGCACAACCCCTTAGTAGGAGAGATAATAAAATATTGATTCTGGAGGATATGTTCTACGCGAATTATATCTAACAAAAGTCTGATCTGGCGGTTGATCTGATGCCTAGGGGCACAGGTAGTACAGTAGGTTTATTAGGGGCCATCGTTACGACACTCTCCTTTTTAATATAGGAAAATTTAGCTCCAGGTGAGCCTATTCTATCGCCGGCGCTCGGAGTTGTCACGGATGGCCGTCTATCCCTTGGGGTATCATAAACAGGAAAATTCACGACCACACATGGTAATCCTCTTATGGGGTTTTTTGAATTGGATGATTTGCAGACAATTCGAGATTCTGATCGGAGAGGAGGGGTAGGGGGAGCAAATATCGGACAAGAGTGCATCGGGTCCAGGGGTCCCGCTGCAGTCAATGTTGCTATTGAAGAACGTAGACTTAATTGAGCCCATCTCGTTAGCCATATTCTACAAATCCCACATCAAATGGGTCTGGGGGGAGGGAATCTTAGTCTTGCAGACCTGGTTGCCATGTGCTGTGTAGACTCCGGAGCCGATTTTGTCGGTAATGTTGATGCATTCAGACCCGGAAGTCTGCGGACCGCTGAGGCTCTCATGACTCGGAGGCGACTTCTGGCACAAACCATCGGTGAAGGGGTGGAATTCCCAGGTTTGGGATCCAGTTTTGGTTTTGGTGGTAGGGTCCGCCACTGTAGCCGGAGCGGGGTTCGCTACTGTAGCGGGATTGAGGTCCGCCACCATAGCAGGAGCTGCGAGTGCCGTAGCCATATAGAAGAAAGCGAGGAAGGTGGTGAATTGCATTTTTAGTGATTGAGTGTTAAGTAGGTTTTGTTTTGAAAAAGTAGGTTGTTGTGTGAATTGTATCTTGGAATCTGTCTGGCTGTGGGAAGTTGTCCAGGAGAGTGGATTCGATGGGGTTTATATATTGTTGTCACGACTGGACTGGAGATGTCTGCGGAAGTCTAGGCTTCGAGTGAGAGCCAGTGGTTGATTTTGTTGACCAGTCAGCCCCTACGCATCTCAATCCAAGACAAAGCACTCAAGGAAAGAATAATGTCTTCCAGACTGGGTATAACTTATTTAATTTGAGCCCGTTGGATCTCACTCACTTATGTTCGTAATTTGTTGGCTTGCTCTGCAAAGCTTATTGTGGTTTAGCTAAGGGACTTGCATTGCGTGTCCTGACAGTGGGTTCAACAATTTTTTATAGTATGGTACCGTACCGGTAGTTGGAAACGGCCTCAGGACCTGCGGTCATTTATGCTTAGGATCTAGAAGCAAGCCTCAAGTAGAAGGTAGGAAGCACCCGAGAGCAGGGAATAGAAAAATATATGGTTGACTACCCGGGCGTATCTGAACCCTATACCATTCGAATGTTCGGGCATGTACTGGTACTGCACCGCACTTCTTAGATGTCTTACACAGCAGAGATTATTTCACCGGGCAATGATCCTGTCTTGGACAAAAATCTCTCCTTGGCACTCCAGATAGGTTTGGTACAGCTCCCTTGTTGATAGAATGAGTATAAGTTGTCCAAGATCAGTCAGGAGTTATCTATTTCTCATTACTATAATACTATCAGCTTTTTAATGTTCAGATGAATCAGCATCATCCTTATAGGAATAAATTTCCAACGAACCACGATACTCGGAGATTCCTAAAACATAATTGGTATGCTGGCTACGAATTTCACTGTTTCAAACTTCAAAAAGACAGTATGCCCAAGTACAGAACGGTACTGGTAGAACACTGCCCCACAATATGTTTTTTGAAAAAATACCCAACGATATTCAGCCTATAGCGGCCGCAACCCCGCAGTACGCGAACATCGCCTATTTATCTGGGGTTGCGGCACAAGTAAACTATTTTGTGGCAAAAAGCTCAGAGAGGGACAATTGATGGCCAAAGGGAGTTGATTACGACACTTTAATCAATTTCAACCAATGAATTCTACATTCCACCCCAGGCTAGCAGTTGAGCAATGCTTGTTTCCTCAAAGACTTTCACAAGAGGTAAAATTAATTTTGGTGTCTTTTCTCTTATTACGGAGGCACAGCGCCTAAGTTTTGTATTGTTCCACAAGCGAGGTTTGCTCCTCCTATCCTGTGGAAGATACAATACTTAAGAGCTATACCTCCTTAAAAGCTCTCTATAGTGCCCGGCGGAGTAACTCGAGCATGGGAGGGAATTCGGGAATAATCATGTGGTTTTTTTGAACATGGAGAAAGAACTTTGTCGCTGATTTCAATCATCTCATGAGAGAATTTCTCTCCATATTCACCAATTGGGCGACAATTGGCTGCGTGCCTAGGATTGCTTAGGAGTTTTTTTCCCCAATAACTAGCTATGATACCAGGTAATCTGAACCCCTTTTTTCAAGCCCCAATCCAACACCGGGTGTCCGGCTCGATCTAAGCAAAGTAGGCTATACCCTCTACATTGCTCACGACTTGCGGACCTCGGTATTGGCTCGAGCTATGCGCATAATCTTTCCCTAGCTAACACAACTTGTGGAATCAAAAAGGTGGAGGATTCGTAATCAAAGCCCCTTCATTTCGCCCCAGGCACGGGTATCGCGTATTGTATTATGCTTATCCGCGGGAATGAGTTGTGCACTAGTTCTCTGAAACCCGAAATCCGTAGACAAGCGAGTGAGATGACATGACATGACTCTACAAACTACCCCCGGAAGCCAATCCCTCAGTGCTCCTAAACATAAATAAAATAAAGCAATAATTGACCACTGGAATAGTTTACTGATTCGTTCTATGTGTGCTGCCGTACTCCCTGCCCTACCTGAGTAGAATTTCCAAACTCCAACACCAATCTACACAGCCCCTCAGTGAGAACATGAGTCGTCAGTGTTTGCTTCAATAACTGTGGACCCCTCCACCTAGGGAAGGACCATCTAGGACCTTCCCTAGCAGATCGGTTCCATAAAAGCACTAGAGCACACTGCGTGGAGGAAATGAGAACCCTGGACACCTGCGACTCTACCTTGGAAGTGGCCGGTCAAAACAGAAAAAACACTAAGGAACAGGATGTTGGCGAGAGCACACCTCTAGATCTGCTTCTCTCTACCTCCCCTTCCCAGTCTACCTCTATTCAGGCGATAAGGACATGTCTCCCACCGTTCGATTCCAGTAGGCCATACCAACCACCACTGCTTCCACAACTCCACCGGCCATTGGCTTTTACACTTTTATAAACTTTCCCGTTGAGGTGAAAAGAAAAACAGGACAACCGAGAAGTGAGGACTTATGGCAAGCTACTGGCTAAGCTAGGCACCCTAAGTCCAGGATGAAGGACTACTCTATTCCACCATGAGCCACGAGCTTCATATAGTTCATAATCAACTACGCCATTTGGATGCAGAGGACAATATAAGTTGAGGGAAGAGGGATCCAGGATCACTTGGTGTTGTAGCATTCAAGCTATTAGCGAATTAGAGGAATGAGACAAAATGGGATAAGTGGGTCTTTGTCTTTCATTTCATTTTTTCCCCCCAGGGTATCATGTTGGTTAGATTTGGAATTAGTATGGTATTGTTCTACGAATTAAGCTGGAGCCCTGGCTGGAGTGCGGTGGTTAAGGCTTCCTTGTTTGTCCGGGCTGGGTTCGGCATCCGAAATGACATTGTGTTCTTATGCCAGCAGCCAGTTCCAACGAGTGATACTTGATGAACCCAATTACGGAGGGAATTCCCGGCCGTCCAAGCGAGGGAGCTCCCGGAGAGCGATTTGAACCTTGACTTGGGGTCGCCTATCGCTGAACACTACGTTTGATAGGGGGTTTGGTTTTGACAGGTTGACCTTCCCTTGGGGTGGATAGAGATGGAGTGGGTGATGGAAAAGACAGTGATTTGGTGTACTTTGGTGATATACTCTAGTGTGCTGTTAGGATTCCGAATGGTCCACGGAAGACTGGTCTGAACTAGCTAGTCCGGTCGAAAGTCAAGTCTAGTCCAATGGTGGAAATTAGACTGACTGGACAGTCAGCATTATCGGACCCGACTAGACCGGGATTGGCCCAACCGGCCAAGCAGTGGGATATGCACGGCCCTCTGACAAAATTAGCATCCCGTCTTGCTTTTTACTATTTTTCTCACAATATATTACACTCAAATGGAGTTTTTCTTGATTAAACTCATTGTTTGCATAGCTTATATTGTAGAACCTCAAGAGAGTTGGAATGGAGATAGTGCCTTGCTTACATTAGGGGCGGCGAAAATATGTTCGCGAGTTTCAAACCTTTTTCAGTGTCCTCTGTGAGTGATATTGTATGACTATGCCATCTTTTATAAAGACTAGTCCAAGACCAGTCTGGACCAGACCGGACCTCCTGAGTTAGTCAAGTCGAGTTATGGACATCTACCAGGACTGGCAAGCCTGGGCCTGCCTCCAAGACTTGACCGGTCGGACTGTTCGGAACCCTGTGTGCTGTACTTTGTTTGTCCGTGCTGATGACTGGAAAACAGGATCCCTAAGGTACGGTTTTAAACTATCCTATCATTCCGAACAAGAGCTTTCCAATATTTAGACACATTAGCAGTAATCTCAAGTGGCAATTCCGTGCGGTTTTAGGCCCTCCTGGGCTGGCCCAGGTTTTTTCAGAGATGACTGGCCGCACTGTGGGAAAATAGTTTTCCAAAACCAAAGTTGGGCCCGGACTGGGTCACCCGCAGCCTTCAGGTTATGACTGATAGCAAGTTTGAACCTAGACCCTTGTATGTAAAATTCCTTTCTGCTTATTAGGGTTTCAGAAGAGAGTGGAGTGTAGGAAGAGACTGTAGGCTATAGGGGGGGCTGCAGGAGGGCGACAGGGGACAGGAATTACGGGTGACGGCCCTGGAGAGGGAATAAACAGTGAGGGGGAGTGCAGCGGAAGGCCAGGGACGGCTGTTGACGGTGATGGACATCAGCAAAAAATTACCCTGCGTCAGATACGGCGCCGTTGCGTCCTGAGTTTCCTCGCAACGCCGGCTCACATCCCATGCCACCCTGGCCGCGCTGCGAGCTTCTTTGTGTCAGGATGGGAGGTTGCCTCATAGCAGCGTCCTGAATACCTCCAGGCGCCCGCCC
>Ga0307509_10001846_pt1 | contig 35028 bp, 33 predicted proteins | sample 10_EM_MG_FD_202245 | JGI IMG/M metagenome (GOLD analysis project Ga0307509, IMG submission 202245) | Populus trichocarpa ectomycorrhiza microbial communities from riparian zone in the Pacific Northwest, United States - 10_EM | ecosystem: Host-associated > Plants > Roots > Unclassified | place...
ATCCGATGGCTATACATCTATCATGGTCATAATGGACCGCTTTACCTCCTACACACATCTCATCCCACTCAAGGACGCTGCTACCTCTGAGAAGATCTTCAAGAAACTCAACAGTCGTATCTTCGACGTCCATGGCCTCCCTCTTTGCATTGTCCTTGACCAGGACTCTCGCTTTACCTCTAAGCTTTGGTCACAATTAATGAAGTGCCTTGGTATCCAGGTCTGGATCGCCACCCAATACCACCACCAAACGAATGGCCAGGTTGAGCAAAGGATCCGTACCCTCAAACATCTAATGAGGAACTTTGTTAACCCCAGCCAAAACAACTGGCCAGGCGCCCTCCTCGCTATTCCAGCAGTCATGAATCACGCCCCCCATGAATCTCTAGGCATCTCGCAATACCATGCCCTCTATTGACGCACCTGGAAGATATTCAACCCAGTCCTGCGATCCGCCAGCCAGGTACCAGCTGTTGACGATATCCTAAACGCCCATGAAGTAACAAGAATGGAAGTAGACATGGCCAGAAAGCATGCTACCTTCCGCCAGACTGTCCAGGCTGACAAACGCCGCAAACCCCTAACGGAACCCTGGCAGAATGGCAGCTGAGTTCTTGTTAGAGGCCCCCCTTATACCTCCTCCCCTGGATGATCCAAGAAGCTACAACTACGCTGGTTGGGACCTTTCAAGGTCCTAGAATATTTACCTGACACAAATAACTACAAACTACACCTTCCGCCCAGAATTGCTGGCCAGAAACCCTACTTCCACGTCTCCTCCCTTAAGGAATACAGAGAGAACAATCCCGATAGATTCAAGTCCCGCAGAATTGACAAGCCAGCACCCATGCTAATCGACTATCCAGAAGAATGGGAAGCGGAGCAGATACTTGACTACCGCTGCCAGAACAACAGGCACAAATTCCTGGTTGACAGGAAAGGCTATGAGCGAGCAGACGACTCCTGGGAACCTATCGAGAACCTCGCCCACCTCCTGGGACTCCTACAGGGATACTGGGACGCCAACCACGCACCAGCACCGACGCCCTAGATCATCTCCCACTACATTAAAGCTTCCTGGGAACGCATGGAAGTTTCCTCCACACCCTGTACCGCAAACGATTGCCCAGACGACTTCTAGGAACCCTATGACCATGAGGAACATGATCCTTGCAGCTCTGAGCAGCACTATTTCCCCACTGATGACGACAGCCTGCTATAGCAAACTGACGAGAGCACTGAGGACAGCGAGGACTTTGGAATAATTGTTGATTTTTCAGAATAAGGGAATGTAACATGTGTACATGTTCCAGTAACGGTACACAGGAGGGAGCAGTGCAGGATCTCCTATGTTTAGTTGATTTATATTTGGTTTATTTGATTTGATTTCACCTCCGCCACTGTCTCTGAGTCAGATAAGCTATGCTATCGTGTTGCTATGTTTAGTTTGCTTTGCTGGAAGTTTATATTTAGGATTCCGCGTATGGAATAGTCATGTAACAGTGGCGAAGGCTGAGCACTGTTTGTTTGTTTCTTTCTTTGGTCTTGCGGGATTACAGGATTCCGGTATGTGCGTGGCTAGTGGTAATGATTGTGATTGCAGGAAGGCTATCGCTCTTGGGCTTTGTATTTAAACCGGTCTCCTGGCTAGCAGGAGACAGCCGACTTCGACAAACCTTCAGTCTAAGAATTTACTTGGTTGAACGGCAATCCCTGAGTTCTATTTGTCCTTCAACTATTATCCTTCTAGCTACCGGTCCCTTCAAGCCTCCCTTAGCACCAGTGCTAGCAGGTCTACCACCGCTCCTATTGTATTTTCGTTAAACAGGAATAAACCTGTTACACTAGCATATGCACCTTGTCGAATCTCATCTTGCCTAGCTGAATCATACCTTCAACAGAGAAATTGCTAGTTGATCGTCACCCTTTAAGTGCCATCTTCATAGTGACGGGATTCTTCCTAGCTGTGTAGGGGATGTTGTGTGTTGTAACCAATTTGTTGGATATCAGGGTACCGCCAATGGTACCAGTATCTGCGAGTGCTCTGGCAGGCTTGCCATTTATGTTGATAGTGAATTCGAGTGCTTGGAATGGCCAATCCTTAGGCGTACCTACTGTAGTCTTGCAAGTCCTGGAGGGCCCGTTGCCCTTTAGCTCCTCTGTGCTCTCTGTATCGGGCTCATATTCGCCTTCGCTAATGTCTGGGCTTTCCTCAGAGAGGCGAACATGGTTGGTCTTAACCTCTTTCTTCTGGCATTCATTTGCCATGTGTCCAGTCTCGCCACAGTAGAAACAGGCTCCTTCAGCCTTGCGGCCGTCCATTTCAGCCGTAGTTGGCTTGTTGGACTTGGTATAGGTCCTCCTCTTAGCGTGGGCCTTTCCTTTGCCTGTGTTCCGGGGTGTTGATGTGGTAGATGGTTTGTGGTTTGTATTCTCTTTCTTTGGTCTATGGGTTTGGCTGCTAGAAGGCTGGCTTCCATTGCGGCCTTTGTAGCCGCCAGTTCAATACATGGTTACGTCATAGCGTTCTGCTACCGCCTCCATCTGGTCCCCGGTATCTTCTGGTCTGAGCTGGGGCTCAACATTGCGGCGTAATCTCGCGTCCATACTGTCGAGAAATTGCTGTTTCTGTGCATATTTGGAGATGGAGCCATTTGGAAGAGATCCTATGAGGTCCGCTAGCTCTCGCGCTATCTTCGTTATGCGTTCTGGCTGTCCAACTGCTGTGTGGCGGACATTCTGCCACTTGTGATACGTGTCATTAGTGTTTGTAGAGGCTTCGAATAGGTGCTGAAAGCGGTGTGTCAGCTGGGGTAGGGTGAGGTTCTCTTCCTCTGTGTCTAGTGTCTGGAATGCGTTATTCGCTTTCCCTTCTGTGTAAAACCCATAGTAGTCTGCCACTCCCGTGGAGTCATCTTTCAGTCCAGATCTCGCCAGGCACTTCTTGCCTGTTCTGAGCCATCACTTGAGTTTGTCTGGTTTGAGGTGTTCTCCTTCACCGGTAAAGAAAGGCAGCTTAGGGAGCTTAGGAGGGGGCAACCTGGCCGGACCTGAGGCCGCCATAGTGCCTATAGGTGGGTCTGGGGCTGCAGGTGGTGGATCTGGTCGTTCAGTGTGCTCTCTGGCGCTCCTGGATCTTGAGGGTCATTCTCGTATGTCAGGGATGAATGTACTAGGTAGGTGTTGCGCTCTATGCTCTCGGGAGGGCGCTCTTGTTGGTGTCTGACTTCCAAAGACTCCTAGAATGCTGGGTGCTCGCCACCTGCTTGTGGTGGGGCGTTCTGGTGGGCGTTCAGTTTCCGAAGTTTGCTGTGCTGCTGGTCTTGCTGCTGCTCTTTCCTCAAGCCACAGGGCTTCCCTTTGTATGAGTTCCTCTGCCGTGAGGTCGTAGTCTTCGCCTGAATCTGTGTCTAGATCTCGATGGCGGAGGTGGGAGGTTCTTGCTGGTGTGTCTACTGGGCCTGGCGTGAGCCGAGGTGTTGGTTCCTGTGTGGCTGGTTCTGGAGTATCGTCTGTTGGTTCTGCTAAAGGACGATTGCATGCGCTACCGGATCTGTTAACGCTTCTGCTCCTGCGTTCGGCTATTGTGAATGTTGCACCTGACCCGCGAGTTCCATTCCCTGCCGCTCCTGCTTCTAACTTGTCATCAAAATACTGGAAGCGTGATCAATCCTACAAGGCTGTTCCCAATCCTGAGAAGAAAGGGTTTTCGCCTGCGGTAGGCAAAAAGAGGTAACCGATTTATTCCTGTCTAACAAAAATACCGTAAGACTGGCGATAGACCTACTAGCGCTGGTGCTAACGGAGGCTTCAAGGGACCGAAGTTCAGAGATAATGGTTGCAGGACAAATAGAACTCAGGGATTGCCGTTCAACCAAGTTTATTCTTAGACTGAAGGTCTGTGGAAGTCTGCTCTCTCCTGCTAGCCAAGACACTGGTTTAAATACAAAACCCAAGAGCGATAGCCTTCCTCCAATCATGATCATTACTACAAGCTGCGCACATACCGGAATCCTGTAATCCTGCAAGACCAAAGAAAGCAACATTGCTCAGCCTCCACAAGTCCTACATGACCTTTCCATACCCGGAATCCTAAATATACACTTCCAGCAAAGCAAACTAAACATAGCAATACGATAGCATAGTCTATCTCACTCATAGACCGTGGCGGAGCAGAAATCAAATCAACCAAACCAAATATAAATCAACCAAACATAGGAGATCCTGGACTGCCGACTCCTGTGTACGGTTACGGAACATGTACATATGGTACACGCTGTAGCCTAACCAAAAGCCCTACTCACCAACTTCTAAGCACGATATGCATGACCCCCTAGATTCAAGCCATCTGCTAATTGCTTTTATCAGACTATCAGAGAAAGGAAATTATAGCAACGAGAGCTGTGTGTTTGGGTTCGAAGCGAAGATGTGCGGGGCGCACTCTCCAGGTTCCTTTAGTAACTACAATTGTACACTTGATACATAAACAGGGAAGATATAACATCTTGGAACAAATAGAACGTCTAGTACAACATTTTCAAGCCATTTCTACATGGAAGGGATTTTACATTGCGCGTTATAGTAGACTGGGGGTTGCAGTCTGACGTGACTTTAACCATTGTACAATTCAAGTGTATGTATATACCCATGCCGTATCAATCTTACCTGTCGTTTACTCTTCTAGACATCAAGAATCAATATACGCCTAAACTCCAGGGGACTCCCGGAAAGATATGACGAGGGGGCTTGAAAGGCACTCCTCATGAAACAACCACTTTTTATTTCGTTGGTATATAATAACTCTTTACCCACCTCTCCTCCAAGACACTACTTCCTCTTAGCAAGCCCTAATATCCGACTCAGCTATCACGGAAGGTATAGGGTCCCTACACCTCCGCACAAATACACATACGCACAAATCCACATACACACAAATACACATACACACAAATACACATTCGCCCAAATACCCATTTGCACAAATACACATATGCTTAAGGAAGCAGACTCCAGTCACCTCCACATCAAAGATCATCGTGTGTCTAACTTCTGTGTAAAAACCGTTCTCTCTTTTCCTGTGAACCTCCTTGCCCACCCACCTATCCGTCAACAGAGCCAATAAGCAAACACCAAAAAAGTAACTCCTGCTCAATGCCTCCCAAATGTCGTGCAAAGATGGTATCTTGTGCCCCAAGAGTGGTGGAAATTGGGGGCCCCCAACTTGGCATCTTGGTCAGCAAAGAGCCGGGAAAGTTGTTGGTGGGGTCCAGCAGCCGGCTCGGTATCCAACTGGCAGGGTGGCAATGGCAGAGATTATTAAGTATCGCCGCGATTGTGGGTACCTAATTCCCAAGGCCCCATTCTATCGTATTTGCCACGAGATTGTGTCAGATTTGGCACTGGGGCAACAATTCCGTTGCCACAGATCTGCTGTTGAATTCCTCCCAGTGGCAGCAGAAGAGTTCCTGGTGAGAACAATGACCCGGAAGTTGAGTTCCTCTCCTAGTATACTTATCTGATTTACTAATTTTTTGTTCATATCTGGAGCCCTAGGTGCAGCGCATGCTGGTCGAGTTACCCTCATGGTCCAGGACCTGAGATCAGTTGAGGATGTCATGAACATTATAGCTGGCCAGCCAGATGGTGCCAGTCGGGAAGAGATGACACGTCATCACAATGAGGACGGCGGTCCTCCCAGGAGTCCACTACTACCCCCACCTCCTCCTCCTCCCAGGGGTGCACCTCGTCCCCGTGGTCCACCTCGTCCCCGAGGTCCACCTCGTCCCCGAGGTCCACCTCGTTCCCGAGGTCCACCTCGTCCCTGTGGTGCTTCTCATCCTGCACGGGTTCCTCCTCCAGGGCGCGCTCCCACTCCTCCTGCTCCTGGGGGTGCATCTCCTCGGCGTGGTCCCCCTCCGCGTCGCCAGGGAGCATCTTCCCATGACTCACCGGCTCCCAATGAGAGTAGTGACAGCAACAGTGACCACCGCGATAACCCTTGTCTGCCTGTAGGCCGCCGCTTTTATGGTGGCCCTGGGAGCACTAGCTGGACTGGTGGTACTGGTACTACGAGGGTGGTGGGGCAGCTGTTAGACAAGGAAATTGGGTTAGGACTGTGGGTTCTGGTATGGGAGATGGAAGTTGTAGCGAGGAAGGTGATGCGAGAGGTGCCCAGGGAGACCATGAAACGGGGGAGGTGGGTACTGGGGGAGGTTGTGGTAGTAGTAGTACGGTGGTGACCGGGGCCGTCGGAGGCACACCTGAACACCACGCCAGAACAGGGACGTCTTGGGCTGGGGTTAGTAGTCGTACCCCGCAGACGTCGGTTCAGCCGACTCGTGGTAGGCGTTGGAGTGGTTGAAGTAGCGCTGGTAGGCGCTCGGCAGGCCCAGGTGGGAGTGGTTCCAGTGGGGGTGGCAGTAGGATGCTGGCGCACTTCCGGGGTGGTGGTGGGAGGGCAGGAGCTGGTGCTGGTGGGAGCGCTACCACCTATGCATATTCGGGGATTGTCTTTTTCTTTCTCTTAATTCCCCTCTTTTTTCAACTCTTCTGACTTTCATTTTTCTTGTTTTCTATTACGCCATGGTGTTGTCCCCATGTGGTGGGGGGGACGGGGTAGTTCTTTCTGACTTTTACACAAATCATACGACTAACTGAAACCACTGAGTCACATCTAACATAGCATAAGTACCTTTTATAGAAATCTTATGGTTATACATACAGTCTTTCTTTAACCTGACTATTTCTCTCTGTGAACTCTGAACAGAGTAACTCCATAGCACGAGTGTGGTTATGATTTGGGCGTATCGTTTGGGGGTATGGCATGGGCGGACGATTTCAGCGTATGATTTGGGCGTAATGTTTGGGTATATGGTTTGAGCGTATGATCTGAGTGTATGGTTTGGGTGTATAGTTTGGGTGTTCGATTGGACCATATGGCTTGGGTGTATGGTTTGGGGATTTGATTTGAGTGTATGGCGTGAGCGTAAGATTTGGGCATATGGCACCAGCGGGTGAATAAGGCCTATGAATTGGGCATCTGATTTGAACATGTGAAGAGAGTGTATGAATTGGGATGATGAATTAGGCGTATGGCCTGCTGAGACAATATAGGTTACTAGACTAGGCAACTCAGACGTCCAACCGGTGTTGTGAATTATTCCGGTTCATATTGTATCAATCATTCCATGCAAATAAATAGCTGTATATACTTTGAGGTATGTGGTTTTTGGTATATGCTCAGAGCATTACACAATCACGTATCACAAGAGCCATGTTCGAGAGGGGAATATACGCAAACGCGGGGCCCCAGGCGGTCCAAGTTCATTGACGAGGGGCTGTGCGGGGTGTTGAACGGGGTGGGGGCCTGGACGGGGGCATGGGCAGGAGTTGAAAAAAAAAAGCCCCACCCCGGGCTATTGACCAGGGGGGAGTGGGGAATTGGGGCGGGAGCCTGGTGGTTTCGGGGCCCCAGAGCCCCTATAACGAACACTACCGCTATGGTACGGTAAGGTTCGCTTCCTCTCTCGCCAGAGTTGGGACTGCATTGTTGGCTTTCCCTTCTGTGTAAACGCAATAGTAGTCCGCCACTCCAAGGGAGTCATCGTTCAGACCTGATCTCTCTAGGTACTGCTTGACAGTTCTAAGCCATCGGTTGAGTTTACCTGGTTTGAGGTTTTCTCCTTCAACACCAAACAAGTGCTGTTTAGAGACCTTTGGAGGGGGAAGCCTGGCCTGACCTGGGTCTGCCATGGTGCCTGTAGGTGGGTCTGTGGCCGGAGGTGGTGGGTCTGGTCGTTCAGGGTGGTGTCTGGCACCTAATGATCTGCCAGGTCTTTCTCGTGTATCTTGGATGAATGTACCCCGTAGTGGTTACTCTCTATGCTCTTAGGAGGGTGCTCTAGTTGGTGTCTGACTTCCAAAGACTCCTAGAATTCTGGGTGCTCGCCACCTGCTTCTAGTGAGGCTTTCTGGTGGGCGTTCATTTTCCAAAGTTTGCTGCGCTGCTGCTCTTGCTGGTGGTCTTTCCTCCAGCCGCTGTGCTTCTCTTTGAATGAGTGGGTCAGCTCTGAGGTCGTGGTCTTTGTATCAATCTGTATCTATCTCTTCTGGGAGGAGGTGACTGCTTCTTGCTGGCGTATCTATTGAACCTGGTGTGGGACAAGTGGTTGGATCCTGTGTTTTTGGTTCTGGGGTATTGTCTGTGTCTAATGCTAAGGGAGGATTGTAGGCCCTGCCGGACCTGGTAACGCTTCTGCTCCTGTGTTCTGCTATTGGGAATGTAGCACCTGAGCCGGGAGTACCTTTCCCTACCACCCGTGCTTCCAACTAGTTATCGAGATTCTAGGGGGGTGATCCATCCTAGCACGCTGTTCCCAATCCTAAGAACAAAGCGTTTTCACCTGGTGTACGCAAAAAAATGTAACTAGTTTATTTCTGTCTGATGAAGATACAATAGGAGGGGAGGTAGACCTGCTAGCGCTGGTGCTAATGGAGCCTTCAAGGGACCGGTAGCTAGAAGGATAATAGTTAAAGTACAAACAGGACTCAGGGATTGCCATTCAACCAACTGTATTCTTAAACTGAAGGTCTGTCAAACTCTGCAGTCTCCTGCTCGCCAGGAGACTGGTTTAAATACAAAGCCCAACAGCGACAGCCTTCCTGCAATCCCAATCATTACCAGTAGGTGCGCACATATGGGTATCCTGTAATCCTGCAAGACCAAAGAAAGCAATCAACAAACAATGCTCAGCCTTCGTCAGTGTTACATGACCATTCCATACCCGGAATCCTAAATATAAACTTCCAACATACCAAACCAAATGTGGCGGTTCGATAGCATAGCCTATCTGACTCAGAAACAGTCCCGGAGCTGAAATCAAAATCAAATATACCTAATATAAATCAACTAAACATAGGAGATCCTGCACCACCCGCTCCTGTGTACCGTTACCAGAATGTGTACAGCGAATACATGGTGTGACTGATATCCTGGTTTTCACAACTTCTTGTCTGCCAGCCAGGATACTCTTTTCTTCGTTGATGTACAGGTCATGTCCTGCTGCTTGTCCCAATCCTCAAGTCGCGATCTTTCCTTGAAGGGCAAGTTTCTTCACTTGGATTCTCTGATCTTTCTTGCGTTGGGGCGCCCTGAGCTCCAACTTCAAGTTCTGCCCTTCCGCTTGTCATCTCGTATTCCGTATACCGTTCATCATTCCGTTAAACACCATGTTATAAACCTTTCATTTTCGCTGTCGATCTTTCCCTGGCGCTATTCGATATGGGGTGTAATGTTTCCTTATCGGTTCTCGGTACGCTGAGAACCTTTAAGAAACCGTCTCAGGTTGTGCACTTGAAATCCTAGCCAAAGAGTAGCCTAGGCGGATTCATCAAGCGGAGGCTCCGAAAGGTTGTTAGATAAAACCTTTTACTATATCGCTAAGGTCTTGAAGTGTTTGGCGGCTTCTCACTATCGTAGCGAACTGAAGAGGTAACTATCCAATCAAGTATATTGAAAACTCTGTCTGTCGAAGGCTGCCCTTTCTAAGTCCGAAGGATACAGCCTTTAAATACATGGCCGGCTTTTCCTAAAGCCTTACTCCTCCGAGCACAGCTCGTATCCTAAAACAACTATGGTATCAAATCAATACCATCAAACAATATATAAAACATTCAAGGTATCAACCGATCCCTTGAAACAAAACTTCAAAACAACCGGAGTATCAACTGATACTTCCGAAACACAATCAGCGAGAGGCACAACCTCGTATCCCGAAACCAAACATAAAACAACTTAGGTATCACATGATACCTCCTGCATACATAACAAGGCTACAGCCGCAAGGCTCGTACCCCAAACAAGGCTACAGCCGCAAGGCTCGTATCCTGAAACCAAACTAATCCTAAAGGAAATCCATCAGTAACCATAGTACCTGTACCGGTTACACCCCCGAAAGAAAACATCTGTTTCCATCAATCAAACTTAACCTAAATCCAACTTGTAATAACTCCACAATCCTCAGATCCAGAGTCGTCATACTCGCTTTCGAACCAGGGCTTGAAAGAGTCACTATATACTGGCCCCTCGTCCTCGAATTCGGTCCAGTTACCCGTCGTCGGGGTATAGGACATGGTAATGAATCCTGTCTCGACAGGAAACTCATCTCCAGGCATGTTGTCAGTCCACCAAGCCTGAACAAGGTTCATCGCATTCTCGAGACATTCCAACGGTTCCCAACTATTGTCGCTATTTGGGTATCCTTTCCATTTGACAAGAAACTGGGCCTTGCCATAGCGTTCGCGGTGGTCCAGCACCTCCTCAACCTCCCATTCGGGCATCTCCTCAACCAGTATGGGTCCGGGTTTGGCGTGAGTCCGGCCAGGGAATCTGCTATTATCGTTGGGGAAGAACTTCTTAACCATCCAACAGTGAAAAACTGCCTCCTTTCTGCGGTAGATTTTCGAGTCCATCTTGACAGTATAGTTCTGCGTCTGTTCATCGTATTCAAGGACCTGGAAAGGCCCTTGCCATCGTGGCTCGAGTTTCTTACTCCTTCCAGATTCCGTCGCAAATCTGTCGCCATATACCATCAGGAATTCTCCAATGCTGATGGGTTTGTGGGTCGTCCTCCTCTTAGCTGCAACTCTCGTGCTGCGGATCCTAGCTAGCCTGAGCGCTTGATATGTGTCATTCCTCAGCTCCTTGTGTCGATTAAGATAATCCTCAGATGCTGGGACAGCCGTGCCTTCGATCCTATAGGTCGCTAATAAGGGGTAGTCTCGTCCATACAGCGCTTTGTATGGTGACATGTTTATGGTATGAGAATGTCCAGCATTCGTATATGCAGCCATATCCGGCAATGAATTCACCCAATTGTTCTGCCGCTTGGTGGTGATGTTTCTCAAGGCGGTCTGGAGTTCCCTAATCTTGCGTTCCACTTGCCCATTCGTTTCATGATGTCCAGGCACTGCTTTAATATGTTCGATTCCCATCGACTTCATGCTTTGCTGCCAAAATCGTCAAGTGAACTTGGGATCCGCATCACTAATGATCGACGTAGGTGTGCCATGGGGTGTGAATACGTGGTGACGAAGATAGGATAGGGTGGTCTCCGAATTCGCATCTCCTGTAGTGGGGATGAACCAGGTAAATCCAACGGCCCGGTCCACAACTACCAAGACCATATCATAAGTCTTTGTTGGTCCTTTCCTCTTGTTGAAAGGTCCTGCGAAATCAATAGCATCAGATGTAAAGATCTCACGAGGAATCGGCATCATCTGGACATTGCCTTCCGGCAATGCATTTCGTTCCTTATTCCTCTGACAGTGCTCGCACTGCCTAACGTAATCCCTCCAATCCTTCCTCATCTCTGGCCAGTAAAGGTAGTCAGTAGCGTATCTGAGATTCCTTTCCGCACTGTGGTGTCCCTTGTCATGGACTTCCGATATGACGAGTTCCCGAAGGGTTTGACCATTTGCTGCATGGCCTTTCGCTATGTAAAGGGCTTGAAGTCCTTTGCGCGTAGTAGCGAACATCAGTCCGTCACCAATGCGATAGTATTCTATCCTTCCCCCTTTTGCTGTCTTTCCAGAGTCGAGAGCTAACTTGTATAACTCATCCTTCCTATAGGCGTTGACTAGTTGTTCTCTCCACATGCTCTGCATCTCAGTAGTAACCTGAATGGTATCGCGTTCATCAAGTACCTGCTCGAGGCGGGAAGTGTCTCCTTCATCCTCGAAGACATCATACAGAATCCGGTCATCCTGCGATAGGGTAGGTGGAATGATTGTAGGAACGGTTCTGTTATAGTGGGATAAACCTCCTCCATAGAGGGGTTTCTGTCGTTTTGCCATGTAGGCATCGTGGGCTTTCTGATCATGACCGTCGCATTCTTTGCATTCTGCAAGAGGGTCGTCATGTTCTAGTGCCGTGGCTAGGCGTTTCCTGACTCCATCAAGGTCAATTCGAGGTCTGGGACCCTCATTGCCTTCCGCTAGGTATCTCGCTCTCATTGTTGCCACCTCAGGTGATTCAGGTGTAATGACTTGTCCTGCAAGCCTGTTCTCGTTATGGAATTCGCATACTGCTTTGTGGCATGGTGTCCAATGAATCGCTGAGTGGTTCAGACCTTCTTCGCTGAGATGTCCAGAGGAGACCATATCTCCCCAGTCGTTCCCTTCTCTCATTCTGCAATCAGAGCCACACTCAGAGTGATCTCCAATAGTGCGTAGGGGTTCCAAGCGTGACATAGTGTCAGAAAAGAATGAAGTAGCAAATAAGGTATGGGGTGAGTTCTCGTGTGTATTGGTAGCTTCGAGGTCTTCTGTCTCTTCAGTAGGGTCTTGGGCGTATTCTGCTGGTCCAGTATCCTGTCGATAAAGGCGGGAAAGTGCGTCAGCTAAATAGTTTGTTGCCCCAGGCTTATAAACTATCTTCACCATATACTTTGCTAGGTGTGTACGCCACCTCATTTGCTTCCTAGTCGGTCTTCGATCCGTCCTTAGATACATCAGGGGTTGATGATCTGTAACAATCGTAAACTCATGTCCTGCAAGGAGGTGATCAAATGCTACCAAGGCATCCATGATCGCCAGTGCCTCCTTGTCTGTTGTCCCATAGTTCATTTGCGTGTTAGTGAACTTCCTGCTGTGCAAGGATGCTGGTCGTGCAGTTTCAGGTGTTTCGCCTTGTCCAACCCAGGCTCCAACTTCTGTGTCTGACGCATCCGTGATTAACCATATGGGTACTCCAGATTCGTGGTTACTAGGTCTGATGACCTCGTTATCATCTGCAAGCCTCTTCGTATTCTGAAACGCTGTGTCATGAGTTGGTGTCCATACAAACTCCGCATTTCCTGTGAGGTCGGTAAGGGGTGCAGTGATCGTTGCAATGTGTGGTAGGAATTGGCCAATGTAGTTGACCAATCCTAAGAACTCTCGTAGTTCTTTCCTATCTTTGGGTGTCGTCCATTCTCCTATTCTCGTGATCTTCTCAGGTGAGGCGTGAAGTCCGTCATCATCCACCACATGTCCTAGCACACTCATCTTAGATGAGAAGAACTCCGACTTCTTTCTGCTTGCGAACAAGTGCGCTTCCTTCAGCTTCCTGCAGCCCTCCTTAATGTGCTCCATGTGCTCGTCTTCCTTGTTTGAGAATATGAGTATGTCGTCAATGTAAACCCACACAAATTCTCCAAGATAATCCCTCATTAGATGTGACATGATCCGCATGACTGTTCCAGGTGCGTTCATATCACCTTGCAGCATCACCTTGCTGACGAATCCCCCAAAAGGTGTTTTGAAACAGTTTAGGTATTCGTATTCTGGTTCAACTCTTGTTAGGAAGTAGGCGTCACTCAAGTCGATTTTGCTGCGATATCTCGATCGCCCTAGTGCATTCAGGATCGTCCTTTGATTAGGGATTTGTGTGTCATCTTTTCTTGTGTTGTCATTTCGCGCGGTTAGATCCACCAGGGGTCTTATCCTGCCATCGGTTTTTCCTTGGACAAACAGTGGTGCTGCGCCAGGAACTTCCTTCCGATATATGACTCCTTCTCGTTCCTTCTGAGCAAGCCATTCCTTAAGCTTGAGCTCATACTTCTCTGAAACTCCAAATGTTGGTTGCGTCTTAAGGTTCTCCTTATCCTTCAACTGGATTCGATGGTTGTATTCTCGCAATGGTGGTAATCTTTCCGGAATTGGGTCTGGGAAGACTTCAGGAAACATCTCCATAACCTCCTCTGTGGTTGCTATCGCTGCTGCCCTTACTAGTCCGCTAGTTGGCGTGCAGTTTACTTTAACCTTGTGCTTAGGAAAAAGTATCGTTGAGTTCCCATACTCAATCGTTGCCTGATTTCTTGAAAGGAATTTCATTCCAATCAAAGCATCATACTTTGCGAGGTTGCCGACAATCATCCTGTTGTTTCTGGTACGCATTTTTCCAACTTCTATATCCACTACGCTTTGTTTGCTGCTTGTGGATTGTGATCCTTTCATGGCCATAAGAATCCGAAGTTCTCCTTCCAAGGCTTTGGTTTCCCCGCCGTGAGTGGTGACCAATGCTGCGCTAAGGATATCTTCTCCAATAGTTCCTGTATTGAACAGTACTCTGGCATCGTGACCATTGATCTTTATCGTCCCTTCCAAAGCCTTCTTAGCCTTGGTCGTACTAGGTGCTGTTTTGCCTGATGAGGCGTAGGTCTCTATTTCCATCGAGTTGATGTAGACCTCGTCTGCACTTGTTTCAGCCTCAGCTCTGTTTGAGGTTGATTCTTTCTTGACCGCTTTCCCCTTGCCTTCATCCTTCTTATCAGGACAGTTGCGGGAAAGGTGTCCTTTCTTTCCAAAGGTGAAACAGGCACCGCTAGCCTTTCGTTCCTTGGAAACTGTGTTGCTAACCTTCTTCTGATAGGTAGGCTTCGAGCTGCTCTGACCTCGGTCCTTGTGATGCAACTTCTCTTTTGATCCTTTCTTGTATGCTCCGACTCCTCTTAGCATGGCATCTTGGCGTTCCGCATATCGTATCGCCGAGTTTATGGTTTCTTCATCATCAAACCATGGTTCTATTATCTGGCGTAGCTTGATATGCATGCAAGCGAAGAATCTTTGCATGAATACATAATCTGAGATAGTGTCCTTTGGTAACTTGGATCGATAGGTGAGCAAGTCTGTTGCTACATCTGAGATGTTCGTTACTACTCCATCCTTGACTTGTCTGACATCTAGGAACTTCTGGTAAAGCTCTTCCGTATGTCTTGATGATTGGAATCGTTTTCGTAGGTATCCAATAAGTTGGTCTCTTGTGATGTCGTTTTCTGCGAACTCTTCCAGTGCTTGTCGGTATGTGTCTTTGGCTCTACCTTCTGTGTAGAAGCCATAGTATCGAGCATTTCCTCCCGTAGTTGAGGTAATACCATGTAGCAATAGGTATTCTCGAACATCTTCATATCATCTATCGAATGCGCCAGGGTCCATGTCTTTTCCTGATCCTGAGAACCACCGGGGTTCTGGGATCTTCATAGTCAGCCTTGGTGCATTGGATCGAGCAGGTACCTCGGTGGTTCCTGATGCCGACATCTTGTCGTCCTCGTCGTCACTTGACTCGCTGCTGCTAGAGCTGCTTGGATCGTCCTTGGATGAGGTTGACTGTAAACGTTTCTTTCCATTCGTTGGTGATTTAGGAAGCGCGCCTGGTGTGGCCGTTTGTTCCTCGGCTATTTCACTTTCAGATTCCTTGAGTGTCTGAGAAGCCTCGTCTCTTGCTAGTTGTCTGCTAGCCTCGTCGATACTAAAGGTTGACGCCTTCTTTGCTTGCGCCTTAGCCTTCCCGGATATCGACCTTGCGGACGGTTTTGCAAGCTCGCTTCTGTCAAGCGATCTGCCTGATCTCGTGTTGAGTTCGTCACCTATGGTGGGCAACGGTTGCTATCGGGTTTCTCGTGATGATCGTAGTACTCCCAGAGCACTCTGCTGGGGACTATATTGTATAGCCTGCTGATAGCTGTCGTCGGTATTCCTTTAAGGTTGATCGCTCCTTAACCGATATAACTTCCAACGGACTTGTTGAAGTTAAAAAAAGGTAACGTTTCCTTATCGGTTCTCGGTACGCTGAGAACCTTTAAGAAACCCTCTCGGGTTGTGCACTTGAAATGCTAGCCAAAGAGTGGCCTAGGCGGATTGATCAAGCGGAGGCTCCGAAAGGTTGTTAGATAAAACCTTTTACTATATCGCTAAGGGCTTGAAGTGTTTGGCGGCTTCTCACTATCGTAGCGAACTGAAGAGGTGACTATCCAACCAAGTATATTGAAAACTCTGTCTGTCGAAGGCTGCCCTTTCCAAGTCCGAAAGATACAGCCTTTAAATACATGGCCGGCTTTCCCTCAAGCCTTACTCCTACGACCACAGCTCGTATCCTAAAACAACTATGGTATCAAATCAATACCATCAAACAATACATAAAACATTCAAGATATCAAACGATCCCGTGAAACAAAACTTCAAAACAACCGGAGTATCAACTGATACTTCCGAAACACAATCAGTGAGAGGCACAACCTCGTATCCCGAAACCAAACATGAAACAACTTAGGTATCAAACGATACCTCCTGCATACATAACAAGGCTACAGCCGCAAGGCTCGTACCCTAAACAAGGCTACAGCCGCAAGGCTCGTATCCTGAAACCAAACTAATCCTAAAGGAAATCCATCAGACACCATAGTACCTGTACCGGTTACATGGGGACTGTGTTGCTTTCACCATGGCAGCCCGATGATATCCTCATAGCTGTGTGGATTTGCCACTTGGAATGTCGCCAATTCCATATGACTGCCCCTTTCCATCGGTACTTTGGCTGCCTGGGTTATTGGCCTCATAGCGCTGGGTCGACCCTGTGCGAGGTAAAGTTCTCTTGTTTTTTGCTTGCGTGGTTCTTATGTTGTATTTGCTTCAGAACACTTTGTCAATAACCTACTCAGCTGCCCCTGTGTCAATCATTGCACTGATTGTGACTTATCTGATTGTGCCATGTAATTGTATCTGAACCATTATATCGTCGTTTTCGTTTCCCAATGTGTCTGGGTACTTTAGCGCTGTGTAAAGGTTCCTCATCTCAATGGGCTTTCGTTTGGTCCTGTTCCTCAAAGATCCTTTACTGCTGACTTCCGTTGTTTTCCGACTCCTCCCACGCATCTTTCTCGACTTCTCTTTGTTAGCCTTTAGCTTCCGGCCTCCCTTAAATTTGGTTATCGTTCCTTGGTTTCCGTGTAGTTCATTCTTTGCTGTTAGCCTGGCTTCGGCAAGCCGCCGCTCACTGTCGCAGTCTGGCGCATTTGAGGCATAGATTGCTTCTCATCCTGCCTTGGTATTCCTTTCCTGAGATGTTGAATCCCGGCCGCCTTTGGGGTGCATCCAATTCCGTTGCATCGCCATGGTTGTCGTTCTCTGCCAGTGGTCTGAAGGTTTCACCATTATTCCATCAGGTTCGTGGAGAAGAGGTTCTCTCTCTGCCTCTTACCCCGTGTCTAATATCTTTGATGCCTGCCATTTAGGTTTCCTTTTTGATGGTCCAATTCGCCACATAGGGTGGATCATGGAAGTCTGATCCGACTATTCCCCAGGTGTCTTGTAGTTCCCTTTTCAATCCTGTTATTAGGTGGTAAGTTAGTGTGGCATCCTCCATGCTGGATTGACTGGGGATAAGACGATATTGATTTCAATATTCTGTTTCTCCGTTTGTTGCTTCGACAAGCCTCACCAGCTTAGGCCTTAGTCCTCCTTGTTCCTCAATTTCTCCGAATTGTTCTTGTAATTCGTCTTTGAAGTGGTTCCAGCGGCCTCAGTTTACATCCTTTATTTGTTCCATGACTGAGGTTGCCTATTTGCGAGGATCTCATCCTAGAAAGCTCAGGACATAAAGGATTTTTTCATTGTGATCCTCGCTTTCCCATCCTACACTTTTGTAGTAGACTGACAACAGGGTCAGTCATCGACGTAGTTGATATCGTTCCCAGTGGAATGTGATTTGTTCTGTGATTTTTGGTTTCTTGGTGCCCCCCGTTAGGGGGATGACCATTTGTTGATTTTGTTATGGTCTAAGGTTGGGTAAGAGAGCCGGAGTTGGCCCTTATGCCTTCGTTTCTGGTAGAGGTGTTGAGGTGGACGCAATTGTAGTTCTCCTGGTAGGTGCCGAGCTTGTATCGTCTGAGTGTGATTGTTCTTCCGGGCTGTCTATATCGGTGCTGGCTGCCTGTGAGTGTTGTATAGGGCCGGCTAGGGGTGCGGCTATTCATTCCAGGTGGATTTGCCCTTCAGTTAGGTCCATCTCCCGATCGAAATGTTGTCCAGCCAGGCTCTTGTTGTGTGTACAGGTTTAACAGATATTCCCAAATTTAACAATCCTATTGTTGAGCAGGTACGCAACAGGCAACAACAGTCGCGCCTTGTGTAAGCAACTCTTGTTTTCTTGTGCCGAAGGGTAGGCGGATACCATCTCTTCCGCTAGTACGGAAATGGCTTGCTGCTCCTTGAGTAGCCCGTCCAAAGATCGGCTCTCGTGGTATAGTAAGCATGGTGGGTTGTTGTGTTTGATTCAACCATCACACCAGTTTTATGTTCGGGCTTGCGTGGTTAGACTATCGGAAGAGTCTCTGCGTTCTTACAGCTTAGGCCTTCGCTGATAAGCCGAGTATGGACAGACAGTAGAGTCTAATCGTATTGCAACTTAAATATAGAACAGTTGTTAGAAGGTTGGGTGAAGATCCTCTCTCATGGTCGTTGTTTTTTTCATTTTTTTTTGACATCATGCTTTATTTGTTTTAGGTATAAAAGGCCTTCTGCAGCGCGCGCTAGGAAGAGAAAAAAACCTATAAGTAACAACAACCGCCCGCTTCACCTCTTCATGGGAAAAATCAAATAGCCAGAAACTATAGGAAAAGCCCCCGTCGCCTAGCACCTACGATACAAACACCCCAGATACGTAGGGAAACTATTCGTAGGAACGTTCAGGTAGAGATACCCTAACCCTTCCGCAGGCTCCCCAGAACAAAGAATGGTTCCCTAAAGCCCCGAGAACGCTAGCTTGAGGGGTAGGATTGTGATCGCGCATATAGGAAACCCTGCGAGATGGTGGGCCGGCCTCAAACCGAAAAGACAACGGCCACGCCGGTAATTGTATCAGTCGCCCCAAGACTTTGGCGGCAGCCACCGAGGCAGTACAATACGACGACTGGGCGTAACCGAAGAGGAGGGCGACAATCGGGCAGATTGAGAGCCGAGGGGAGGCACTGGGCAGTAGGGTGCTGGCCAGTGTGTAGCAGTGGGGTGCTAGCCGGGGGGGAGGATAGCAGTAAGATGCCAGCTAACGGGGCAGTACAGTGCCAGGAGAAAAAACCGGGAGGGGGGTAGAGGAAGGATTTCGAACGGGCTAGCCACAACCAACTAGCTGGCCATAGCAAGGTCTTTTGGGACGACAGGGAAACCGAGCGGGACTGTGATGTTACTAACCGAAGCCTTCCCCATCAGAGGTATAAGCCCAGCACAACCGAAGCCTACTTCGACCAAGAGTCCGGACACCATATTGGCGACCATCAACGAAGCAGGATGCTTTCCGACCATGCAAAGTGCTAAGCGAAGTGCAAAGCAAATGCGGGGTGTAGGGGAGAACCGAACTTCATGAGCCGGTGTCAACGATGAGCGGGAACAAGAACCCCAAGGAGGGCAGGCAGGTGTGCCCCATGAGACCAGGGAAGATGGCTTAACGTCAACCCCTAGGCAGTAGCAAGCGTGGGAGAAGAGAGTTGGGTGGGGGAAAGTGAGGATGATTTCCAGTGGTGTTGAGATTGCAATCGCTAGAGGTGGAGGAGACATGGTTCGTGTCGTCTCTCTTGGTCGGAACCAAGCCCCTTTTATAGGCATCTTCTTACAACACTAACCCTACTGACTAATTACCTGATGTTATATACTTCTATGACTCATAGTGAGTCATCGCATGAAATACATCAGCTGACTCTCATGAGTAACTTCGCAACATCCCATTTATCCAATCACAACTGTTAAACCAAGTCATGTGCTCGAACGCGTCACATGCGTGAAACCCATGACTCACAATGTGAATCATGTGTGAAAGTCATGACATCATATGACATCACAATCGTGGGTCATGAAACCATTAACCAATTATAATGTAAGGATGATTGAAAAGTGCCTAGTTCACTGAGAACTATGAAGCGAATAACTTCATAGTGTCAAATTCACCATTCCTGAGAACTAATCAATATTAGTGATGTGAAATCTGTCTTGCTTAGTGATAACTTGTGACAGCCTGTATCGTAAATTGGACCAGTGTGCCAGGAGGAGGCAGCCTGTTCGTGGAAGAAGAAAGCCATGGGAGAATCCGACTGTTAGCGGATATCTGCTTCCCGAATCATCACCCCTGGCTGATCACTCTCTGATCCCGTAACAAAACACCAAATTAAATTGAGTTGCCTGAAAATGATTCCGATGCGAGCCTGAGCTTACTGATGCCTATTTCCTAATCAATGTACACCCAGCTGATGTCAAGTGAAACACTATCAAAACACGCTTCAGAAGCTTCACAAGCCCAGTCATGGTGTAAGGAGACATGAATGTTCCTGGCACCTTTGTGAGGATAATTGAGGTCCTATTCCATGACCAAGTAGGCAAGACCATATGGGTCTACATTGACAATATATTTGTCTTCAGTCACACATTTGAAAAGTATGTTAAGGACATGACACATGCTTGCAGTAAGCTGCAGAACGGCAGGTATTATTCCAAGCAAAAGAAAAGGGTTTCCTTTGCTACCAAACTCGATATTCTAGGCCAGATGATAGACCATGATCGCATTTGCCCAGCACCAGAGAAATTGTGGACCATAATGGACTAGATAAGGCAAGTGAACCAGAAGCAACTACAGCAATTGAGTGGAATGGGTAATTACATCTCAATGTTCATTCTCCACATCGGTACCATCAAAGCCCCCCTAGCAGAGCAGACTGAAAACACTGAATGGCTGTGGACCGATGTGCAGAAAGCGCCCTTTGAACAGGTCAATTGAGCTGCGGATAAGCAAAAGGTCATTTGACCAATCAACAATATTAAGCCCGATAGGACCTGGGTTTTTACCGATACATCCACTAGAGGTACAGGGGCTTGGATAGAGCAAAAACCAACCAGAGATGTAGCCAGACCTGCAGCATTGCATAGCAAGAAGCTGGCACCATCGCGGGGTTACTACCCTATATTCCGCGAGGAAACTGTACCGCTCGTTCCGGTCATGGAAGCGTTTGATCCGCATTTGCCACACAGGCCATTTACTGTAGTTACAAACCACAAGAGTTTGACAAAACTGAGGACACAGAAGAATCTCAATAGACTACAGCAGAAATGGCTAACAGACATGAGTCGCTGTAATTTTAAAATAGAATACCAGCTGGGGGTGAAGGATTTCCTGGCAGACCACCTATCAAGAATCCAGGAGCGAAGCAACGGGCCATTAGATATAAGTCTCAAGCACCCCACGAGTGATTATAGCTGGCTTTAGAGAGCAGACCATACCCAACACCTATATATCAATAATGGCTACGCCTCCGCTAACAATTTTAGCATTGAATCAGAAGACGCGATATATGACTCCGGCGAAGCCCAAACCTTGCCCACCCTAACCAGCAGTGACTCTATCAAGGGTTGCTGCGCTGAATACCTTATAGATCAAATTGCCCAAAATGCAGCTCATTCCCCAATGCGCAAGTGCTCGGCCTCCTCGCCAGTTACAACAACCACACTGAGCAATGATGGCAGCATATCCAGGGGAAACTCTTGCCATGATAATAGAACATTCCCATTCTCTAGTGGAATGGAACAATGGCATTCTTAAATGCAGTGCATGTCATGTACTGATAATGGGTGTGAGATAGATAAGAATGAAGAAGAACATGCAGGCTACTGGCCAAAGAACCCTAAGATCCGGAAGCAGAGCAAGAAAGCGAGAAGAAAACAGAAGGATTAGACTTCAACATTCAATACAGGCCTTGAGGAAGGATAGGCCTCGCTATCTGATATCCCCTATCTTTTTGAAAACCTACCACCATTCCCTATGAATGAGACTATCATAGCCACCACCCCTATGGCCTTACTGGCCTTTAGTCTCCTTTACAGCCACGCGGGCTATGAGCCCAATAAGCCTACCAATTCAAACCAATTCGTAAGCACCCTACACTCTCGCCTTATCGCTATCCTCCCCGTGCGAGCAAGACAAGCCCTTAAACCACCCCCTTCTGCATCAGGGTCAACCAAACCAATAACAATTTGCACTATTCCATCCGTGATGACATCCTACTTGCCCAGAACTGGAATGGGTATGAAAACCTTTATCTACTTGCGGGACCTCTTGAGAAGGCAGTATCCCTACGGAATTTCATCCTCCTGCTTACCCATGAAGGCCTTGAAATTGCTCAGCATACATATGCTACTGCCATGCAGCTGGCTTACTCTGATAGCCACAGATGTACGAGGACTTTGTCCTATACTGCCGGTGATGCAATAAGTTTCAGATTAACACAGGACCTATCACCCTACCCTATGGACGATCCCTTGACCACCCTGAGCCCGACAAAGTGTCCCACTCTCTAGCCATCAACCTTGCCAGCCCTTTCAACAAATCCGATGGCTATACATCTTCCATGGTCAATCTCAACCTGTGTACTTCCTACACACATCACATTCGCCTCCAGGACGCTGCTCCCACTGTCAAGATCTTCAAGAAACTCAACAGGACTATCTTCGAGGTTCATGGCCTTCCTCTGTGCATTGTCCTTGACCAGGAGTGTCGCTTTATCACTAGGCTTTGGTTACAAATATTGAAGTGTGTTCCTATCTAGGTCTGGATGGCGATCGAATTGGTGCACGAAAGGACTGGCCACGTTGAATGAAGGATTCGCACTGTCCAACATCTAATTAGGAACCGAGTTAACCAAGACAGAACAACTGGTCCGGCATCCTCCCAGCCATTCCTGCAGCCATGAACGCTGCCCCCCATGAATCTCTAGTCATCACGCCATACCATGCCCTCTCTGGACGCCTCGGGAAGATATTCCCCCATGTTCAGAGATCAACCAGCAAGGTACCAGCTGTCCACAATATTCTGAATACCCATGAAGCAACAAGAATGGAAGTAGACATGGCCAACAAGCAGGGTAACTTGTGCCAGACCATCCAAGCAGACAAACAGGACAAACCACGAACAGGATACTTCCACTATTGCAGCCGAGTTCGGGTTAGAGGCCGCCCTTATACGTCCTCCCAAGGACCATCCAGGAAGCAAGAACCACGCTTGTTCATACCCTTCAATCTCCTTGAACACCTACCCGATGCTGACAACTACAAACTACATGTCCCACCCTCAATAGTGTTGTGCACAAGCCAAGCGGACGCGAGCTGTGGAAGCCCGGAGGTGCTCCCAGCCCGGTCCAATCTCTTGGCAACGGGTGTCTTTGCAGTTCGAACAAGGGTTCAGGAGTGGACTCAAGTCTCGAGGCGGCTCGCGCCAGCTACGACAGGGGTTCCCCTGCTGACTCAACTCTAGACTCGCGCCTCTTGGCAGTTTCTTGGCCCCTTCTTGGCCACTTTAGGCTCCAGGGCTAGGCGTGCCTCAAGCCGGCTTGTAAACAACAATAACCCTGAATGGCTGGCCAGAAACTGTATTTCGACGTCTCCCCCGAGTCCCTGAAAGAATACCCACTCAATAACGGTGATGGATGCAATTCCCCAAGAATGAACACACAAGCCACGATCCAACTCGACAGTAGTGAAAAATGGGGCTCAGAGCAGATACTCACTTAGAACTGGCAGAACACGAGGCACGAATTCCTGGTTTACCGGAACGACTCTGATGGAGCAGATGACACCTGGGAACGAATCGCGAATCTCGACAATTCAGTGAAATTCAGGCAGAAATACTGGCACACTAACCACCCAGCAGAACTGACTTCGGAGATTACCTCTCACTACATTAAAGCTTCCCGGTAACCCATGGAAGCTTACTCGACACGCTGCACCGCAACCTAATGCCCAGAAGACTTCTGTTAACTCTATAACCAGGAGGAATCTGATTCTAGCACCACTCAGTCGCATGATTTCCCCACTCAGGATGACGGCCTCCTATGGCACACCAACGTGCAGCGATAACTTTGGAATCATTCTTGATTTTTCAGAATAACGGAATGTAATATGTGTACATGTTCCGCTAACGGTATACAGGGGCGGCCAGTCCAGGATCTCCTATGCTTAGTTGATCTATATTTTCTGTATTTGATTTGAGTGCAGCTCCGCCACTGCCTCTGAGTCAGATAGGCTATCCGATTGTATTACAATCTTCAGATTGCTTTGGTGGCAGTTTATACTTAGCATTCTTGGTATGAAATCGTCATTTAACACAGGTGAAGCCTGAGCTATGTTTCTTTCTTTGGTCTTCAAGTTGCAGGATTACCGGATTCTGGTATGGGCGCACACACTCGTAATAATTCTGATAGGAGGAGGGCTATTTGCTCTTGAGTTTTGTATTAAAACAATTCTACTCACTCACAGCAGACAGCAGACTGTGATGGACCTTCAGTCTAAGAATGCACTAGGTTGAACGGCAATCGCTAAGTCCCTATTTGTCCTTCAACTATTGTGACTTACTACGGGTCCATTGAAGCCTCTCTTAGCACCAGGGCTCGCACATATATCGCCTGTCCTATTGTATCCTTGTTAGCCAGGAATAAACCTGTTACAGGGATGGATATTATCAATACCAAGTCATTCCTTTTGGGCTAGCCAATGCACCTGCCACCTTCCCAACCATGATGAATGAAATCCTACAGGAATTTGTTAACAAAGTAGTTGTCGTATATATCTATGATATTGTTACCTACTCCAAGACAGTTGAAGAACATACTATACACCTTCGGAACATTTTACAAAGGCTCTGTCCGCGTCTGAATCCAATCTCGTTTGAGCAAGGGTTGTTTCATTTTAAAAAGTGGGACTTTATGGGATAGGTTATTGTAGCGAATGGTGTGACCATGAACAAGAAGAAGGTGCAATCTGTCAAGACTTGGAGAGCTCATGCCACGGTTACAGATGTCCAGACCTTTATTGGGTTCGCCAACCTTTACCAACAATTTATTAAAGGCTTTTTCAGCTAGTGGCGCCCCGAGCACCAAGCTGTTGAAAGAAGAGGCCCTGAAATTCTCCTGGGGTAAAGAACAAGTGGCTTTTGAGGACCTCAAATGCCCCTTCACACCCGCCACACAGCTCTTTCATTTCTATCTAGAACTTGACACTGTGGTTGAAACAGATGGCTGCGATTAGAGACTAGGATGCATCCTGTTGTAGTTTCATGGAACCCGACTTCATCCTCTCGCCGTCCATTCGCAAAAGCTCAGCCCCGCAGAGCGCAACTACAACATTCATGACAAGCCATTATTGGCCATTCTGGTGGGCTTCATGGAATGGAAACATTACTTAGAAGGAACTGAGAAACCAATCACCATCTATACTGATCATCAGAACATACAATATTTCCCAATTCTCCAAAGTCAACCAAATACATTGAGATAATAACGAATATGAGATAATGAAAATCATACGAGTATAAAGAAATAAGAAAACCAAAACCGTTCACGCAATCTATTCCATTGATCAACCTTCTTTCATGTTTCCACTGTGGAAGGCAGTGGGGAGGTGCCGCTCCCCTTGTCGCTTGAGATCGTTGGCACCGATAGATCCCACCCTGAGGCAGGTGGTCAAGGACCGGACTAAATTGCCTGCCGTTCGGTAGCCAACGACTCCCCAATCCAAGGCGGGCTATTTTCCATACAGGCCTCGAACTGCGACCCAGTCCCCTACCTGTGAACACCTTGAACGGTGCGGGCGAGGCGGGTATTGGCAGGAAAGGCAGGCCATGTGCGACACTGGCCGATATGAGGTGGGCCACGGGTCACACCTGTAGAGGGGCCAACAGTGGCTCGGAGTGGCTACCATGAGACAGAGCTGGCTAACAACAGCTGGAGATTGTAGACCAAGTCAGATGTTCCAAAATAAGCAGTAGGTTTTGGAGAGAGTTGTGGTGTATGAGGCTTGATCTGAGCGTTGTTGGAGTGAGAGGTTTGGGATGGCGGAGGTGTTTTTAGAGGACGCAGGAACTTGGATCGTAATGTCTGAAAGCATACTGAAGGGGATAGGCTGAGAGAGCGTTATTGACATGGGAACCAACTCAGCCTGGTAGAGTGTCTGGCCCTATATCCATCGGCTGTACTAGTAGTCTATCCTTATAGGTAACACAAAGGGGGCTATGACTGGGGTCAGGTGGCCTACCGGGCATGTAGTTAGAGGATTGTGTGCATATGGATGAAAGCGGACATGCAGGTAGGAGAGGAGTGGTTTAAGGCAGGCTGTTTCTTCGACCTCCCGCTGTTAGGTATTCTCCGACACGTTGTTGTGCTCGCTTCGTATGGTGCAATGTGTAGGATATATCTTTCATGACTATATTGAAGTGTTTAGAGATAGGGTATGAGGTATCGGGTATTTGGTTTTATTGTGTGTTTCATACCCGTTGTCACTAGACATCCCGGAGTTGGTACCGAGTATGGCATAGACCTTAAAATGATAGATGATCGTGGGATATTTGGGAGGGTTTTGTTCTTGTTGTTTGTTGGATCGAGAGATGTATCTCCCGACTTGTCGGTAGCCAGAGACGTGCAGCCATTTAGACAACCATTCCTTTCTCCTTGATAACCCCACCCAGAGTCTGTTGCGATTGTGGTTTCATTTGGTTCGTCGACATCAGCAAAAATAATACCTGGCGGCCTGTGCGCCCCGTGCGTCTGACGCCCTGGACGTCGGAATGCTAATCGCAAATCAGGACGTAAGGTTGGATCGATGTTCCATCCTGACTTTGCGTTACCTAGCGCCATCCGTCCTGACGCCATCCGGACACGGACCCCTACGTCCTGTGCGTCCGGACTGCCTCTGGTGCTCCTCTATTACCTCCTGACTCCCCCTGATCTACGACTCTTCCGTTCCTACTGCGTCGGGTCCTCCGGTATTGCGTTCGCACTGCGTCGCATCAATGACTCTCCCGCCGTGAGGCCGGTTCCTTCTCAGCGAATGTCAGGGCTTTACTCATCTTCAGATCTGACGTCCAAATGTTTTCACACCCTGCCGACCTCGTCCGGATCCCACGATCCACATCTCGCCCTTTCTGACGCCTGCTCACTTCTTTCTGATCTTACGCCCGATATATCCCGCGTGCTGATCCGATCGTGACTCTATCCGACACCGCATTTTCATTGGGACGCATCGTGTCCTTGGTCTAATTCCATCCTGATCCTACGGCTAGGCACTTCTCTTCTTTCAAACGCTGTCACGATGTGTTTTACTATCCTGATCGCCAAGATGCACCTGTCAAGCGTTGCTTCTATTAATTCTATTCCGAATTCCTTGAGTTGGCTAGACGCCCTCATCTTAATACAACTATGCTGCTCGCACACTTTCCTATATGTGAGAACCTATTCCAAAACCACTACACTACACATGCTCAGCATTCTAACTACCGGCATCTATGCTCGCACTGTCCCCCTGCTCCATATCCCACTGATCAGTAGTCTCCTCTCCCGGCTCTTGATCATCAAGGCTGAGCGCGAGCTGTCGCATTGTAGTCGGAGTCACAGTATTGTCAAAAGTTAGCCCCCCAGCCACCTCCTTTGAGCCGTTCGGAGTCTGTAGGTCCGGATCGAGGAGGTTGAGTAGCCGGGTTGCCGACACCTGGGTGAAATCGAAAGACCTGACAGTTTCCTGTGAATTGTTTCGGTTATCCGGGGCTCCAGCCAGGGCTCCAATACGCAGGATGCTGGGAGGTTGACTCTCAATCTGTGAAGTTGGACGTGGTCGAATGCGTGGAGTTGGGCGTGTCGGAATCCGAGGAGTTGCCCGTGGGGGGGCTGTCTAGACATCAGACTCTGCACCTCTGCCGCCAATGCTTCCCAAGCAGCAGTAAACCCTTCGCGGCGATCTTCGTGTATCCCATGCTCGTGCTCCATTTTCGCTTTGATGGTCTCGCGAATGTTCTTGAGAATCATTGTCTGTACCCAGTCTGGACACGTGGCCCACGTCTGGCGCTAGCGGGCAAAGAGGTCTTCCGAGCTCATCATGAGGTTAGCATCCTGGCCGGAACTAGAGAACCCCAGGTTCAGGGTCAGGCTGACCTGCTACTGCGTCCGGCTTGAAGACGCATGTTTCAAGATAGATTCCGGTTTGCCATGCTCGCAGAGTATGGCAGAGTATGGTACAGGGAAAACATACCATGGTGCCATTGATGCGACCAAGAAAATCCGGTTCGGCAATCCCAGGCATTTTCCTGCCCTTGAAGTACTTTCGCCATATTGCCTCGGGGATCAGGGGCGCAAAGAATCGTTTCGTTACTTGCTGGGTCAAGTCCATACGCATTAGTTGTGGCCGGGCTATCAGAAAGCGCACACTTACCTCATACCCTCTCGGGGAACACATGAATCTTGCCCTCTCGAGGAGGTAGTCCACCCTACGCGCAATCGCCGTCGGGTCTCGAGGGAGATCGTAATATCTTCCAATGCGTTCTCTTACGTGGAACAGAAACTGGGATCTTACTGCAGAGTGTCTGGCGCGTATCTGTCACATTTAGTAAGCACTCACGACGAGTGCGTCAAGTTTGTGTATCAGCGTCCACTTACTATTGTTATGCTTGCCACCGATAGTTCAATATTTCCTGGGTCGGATATGGCCTCGTGAGCCTTCAGCCAAACACCGTGGCCCTCAGACATCAATACAGCGGGTGCTGGCAGAGGATTTACAAACAGGGTGTACCATAGAATAAGAGTCTTGGCCCGCACGATTACAGCACCCTCGGCCCCGGTGGCCGTATTTCGCCGTGAGTTAGTATGTGGCCCGCTGTGATGCTCATGTTTTTGATTATTGGGATGGCGGGGAGGACTCGAGCTCCGGACTCGGGACGAAGTGGGACTATGGGTCGCCTGTGGCGATGAATATGGTCGTAGACTGGAAGATGTGAACGCCGGTGGAGTATACGCACCTCCCTCAATTATACGTGGTCGAGCAGCTTGGGTGCGCCCGACTTGCGTGGCTCCTTGAGATCCGGAGGTGGTTGAAACTCACACAGTTGAAACCCGGGTATTTGCTTGTCCTCGGTCTGCAGTTGGTGATCTGTGACAAGACCCTGATCCAGTCTCGTTATCCGGCACATCATTGTCTTCTGCGTCTAGTTCGATGTCCGATTCGGTTTCATCAGATCTGCTGATGTTCTGGTACTCATCGCTGCTCTCATCGCTCAGACGAACTGTCCTTATTTGTTGTTGTGCATCTGGTTCCCCCTCAGGTTCACTATACGCCGTGGTCTGTAAGGTCCTCCTTCTGGAGCGCTTCATGGGTCGTGATGTGGGGCGTCTTGTGGTTTGTGGTGGGGAAGAACTGCGACCAGACGACTCTGTACCGTGGGAGCTGCTTGATTCGGCAGGCAGTGTTCTTGTACTATAGAAGCTGCCTGATTCGGTCCGCTGTGTTCCTGATCCAGATCCCCTCTGCGCGGGTATGGGGTCGCGTCTACGCCGCTCCAGATTGCCTAGTCGTGAAGTTGGCTGACTGAGTGATTTGCCTTGAGGTTGTCTAGACATCGTAGAATACCGGAGACTGATGAAGATTTTTCAGAGAGAATAGGGATTAGAATGCGTGAGTGTACTGTATCCCACGCGATGTGGATATTTGTAGTTTGTAGTTGTTGTGCAATGGAACGCGTCAGGTCTTATACTGTAAGTCTTTTTGGGGGGGCGGGGGTGTGAGATTCACGTACTATCACTTGGTATTGAAAGAATCGATTCAACTGCCACATGGTGTTTTCTGCTTGTTCAACATTATGTTCGTACTCTGGACGAGCTCGGGTTGGATGTTCGTCTACGCTCTGGTATGAAAAGGTTTGAGGTGTCGGTAAAGTAGGAGGCGTCGCTGATATCAGTAGTGCCTAGGCAAAAACTAGCCACAACGAGTATCCGTTAGCGACACTAGGTCTAGGAAGACACAGGCCACAACCAATGAGGATTAGATATCTCAAATCTCATCTCCCAACGTCGAATCAACACCACTAAATCTCTAGATCTCAGTTTTCACATAGTGCATACCCCAGTCCTTTTGGCTAACGCCAGTCTAGTTATGGACAGAGAATGCGAGTCCAGCCTAAAGCAGAAACGGTTATCAGACATCAGCATAAGGGGACGTAAGGATGAGAGAAGCTGAAGCAAGGGGCGTGCAATGGTATCATTACTATACTAGCTCGGAATCATAAGGAGAAAATAAATTACATGACACCGTGTCTCAAAGGAAATCGCACAGCGCGTGTAAGGCAGTAGTAGGGGTAAAAATGAAAAAACAATTCATCCCAATACCTAGAAATCTCATTTTCGACCCGAGCGACGTCTTCCAGAATGGCCTATTTCGGGTACGGATGGTGAGTTTTCTGAGGCGTGATCAGAACTCTGAACTGAAGATCGGCGTGCCGTGGGTGTCACGGATGCTGGTGGCTGGGTCGGGGCCACATTGGCAGTAGATGGCGGGAGATCATTTGTGGGAGAGGCATGTTCTATGGTTCTCTCCGGAGTTCAGAAATGGCGGCCGGCAGCTGAGGCAGGGGGAGCTGAGACAGAGTGTTTGTCGCGATTTATATGTGTCGCAGGTGGTGTGTCCTCCGTGCCATCATACCCTCGAAGCCTCTCCGCTACCAGCTCGGGATTCACCAACAATCTGTTTGCCCAGGGGTTCTCCTGGGCAAATTCGCGGGGTTTACGGAGCATCTCAGACTCACAAGCCCCAGACTGGCGAGAGGAGGGCACCCCCGACACCGGCGCTAATGGTTGACAGCGCGCTGCCTCCTCAGTCTGCGATGGAATATTCCTCCAGCCTCTTGAGGGGCCCGGAACTCCCGGTGACTGGTCCTACATCAGCAATTAGCTATCCAATTTTGATCTAAGTCCCTGTTCATTCTAGATACCTACGCCACCGTCATCTACAATGATAACGCCAGCACCAAGAGGCCGCCGAAGCGCCACCTCTGCCTCGGCCGGTAGCCATTCGTTCTCGTCAAACGACTCCTCCTCCTCCTCCATTGCTCGTGCCGCATCTTCTGGGCCGGCGGACTCTTCCCAGATGGCGTGGTCGAAAAACGGGTACCTCACAATGGGAGGCTCGGGGGTCTCGTCCGGGTCCTCGCCGTCTTCGGGTCGTGACTCAATAACCATGAGGTCCAGCCGATCCTGGCCACTGTTGGTCAGAAACCAGACACAAATGTTGTCATCTCGGTTCAGTAATATAAGTTGGGGTAGGGGGAGAGGATCTTCGGGGTCCTGACGTAGTCGGGCAGCACCCTCGCCTGTCGCAACGATGAGATACCGGGGACATGGGATATCTTCTTCGACGTCTTGCTCTCTGACCACCCGGGGCAGATTCGTGATGCTTGGTGTCGCGAGCAGCCCCCAGGCGATTCCGCGGTCTTAATCTCTTTCACCCCAGGGGTGGCCGAGGCAGGGATGCGGGGCCGCCGGTGCTCCAGATCGACAAACAATATGGATTCTGACAGCTCGCGGCAAAAATGGCGACTCCCAAGCCGCAAAAGCCACTAGTAGTAGATGTCAGGGCGGGCCTCAATGAATCAACATGGCGAGCACATACTCGAGGGTTCTGTAACGTCGCCGCGACCATCACGACCAGCCCGTTGACCCCCCTTGGTCGTTCGCAGTTTCTTTCCTGAATCCCTAACAAGGATCTTCAGATGCCGGTTCAGTTCCAAAAGGTCGTCGGCGTGGTGCTGGCGTTTGATGAGCTCAATTCGCTCGGTGAGTGGTGATAGGCCACGGGCGAACAATAAAATGGAATCCACTTGCGTTTCGGTTAGGTGACCGGGGTCCGGGTGGCGAGCAATCATGTACGCCTTTATTTGCTCGCGCCATGTCGTATAGATAGAAGATTGGCCACACAGATGCTTGAATCCACACCACGATTTGGCGTACGCAATGTCGCCATACACAGTCCTGTTCCTTAGATCGTCATTATACCAGATTCTGACTATTATAGGATAGTTTGGCTTTATACGCTGAATCTCCCGTGCCAGGTTGGAAGTCGGCGCGTTCCTCAGGCTCGCGTCCTCTGTTGATTAAAAAAGGGTAGTGAATTTGATATCCTAAGATTCCTGATAAAGAGAATTCCAGCATTGATTACGCTCGCTCTTCCACCGGGCGACGGGCAGCCAAACGTGTAAGAGTTCTTCTTCGTATGCCGCCCCGAACTTCTGGCGGGGGAGGTTGCACGGTGGGGAGTCTAAGTGGCAGAGAGCTATTAGCATCGGTTACAAACACTGGGAGACGTAGTTTGCCTAGTTTCCCTTCCGCAAGTGACGTCTCGCTATGCCTGAAGGGGCCATTGATTCGTCGGCGATTCTGGAATCTATTATGAAGGGTGATCAAAATAAAATCGCGGGGGTCTCTTGATACCCACTTGGATGCCGGTTGACCTTCGTATGTCTCAAGAGGCCAGATGTTCGGAGGCAGGACAGGAGGAACGCAGGTGGGGGTCTTCTGAGGGTGGAGGTAAGAAAGATGGAGTGGTCGGAGGGGTTTTTTTTCACTTTTTTTTTTCATTTTTTAAATCATGTATTCGTTGTTAAGTACAAGAAACAGCATGGAGCGCTAGCTATGGCCGAAACAAAACTATAAAACAATCCAACGGCCTGCTTTACCTCGTCATGGGAAGAACAAATACCCCCCACCCGTAGGAAAGAAATCAAACATGAAGACCGAAACCGTACTCCCAAGACCCTATGGTATGGGCCTAACCGCACACCAGCCACCAGCCTAAACTAATGGGGAGGAAAGTATAGGAAAGGCAAACACGAAGAAACCCAACACAAAGAGGTACAGGAGCAAAGAAACCCTTCCGCAGGCCCCCGTGAACAAAAGAAAGAAAATCTTGCGGCCCAGGGCCGACCGAGCGGAGAGCAAAAACTACTGTTGCCGGGTACCCTAACCGAAAAACGTACTGAACCCCAAACCCCAAAGGGCTACAGGGGCGAGCGGGTCGGGACGGGCTGTCCCCAGTTATCGGCGAGCGGCAGACTTTAGGAACATCCAAGGAGGTAGTGCTATACCATGGAATACCGTAACCACCACGGGGTGCGACCGTAGAGTAAATCGCGGGAGAGGGAGAAGAAGGCGAGGGGAGCCACCCACCGAGGAGAGCCACTCAGCAGAGGGGATGCCAGCCATAGCGGATAGACCAAGGGCCGACCGGAAGATATTACAGCATCTCTCATGTGGTCCCTTGTTACAGGAGACAGAACGTCACTACCGGAAGGGATCCCGGACGAGGGGGAGGCCCAAGGAGGGCGTAAGAGAAGGGGGCAGTAAGGTGCCAGCTATGCGTAGCAGTACGGTGCAAGCGGATCTAACACGTGGGAAGCGGGAGAGGGAACCTTTGCCGAGTACCAAGATGTACGAACACGGCGGACGGAGACGAGGTCACGATTCTTCGAAAGCCGACCGTACCGACCGACCAACTCAGGAGAGAGTGCAATACCAGAGAGCAGGGCCACCAGGGCAACTACTTCACCGATAGCCCGAAGCTAGCAACCGTGTGTTGACGATGGAAGGAGGCTCACTGACCGTGCAAATCGCTAAGCGAGACGCGTCGCGAAGTGCGGGGTAAGGGGGAGAAACATCAACGCAAGCGTGCTCAACGAAGACAGAATCAAGAACCCCGTGGGATGGGAGGCCAGAGACCCCAGAGAGAGGGAAGGGAAGACGGGTGCGTGGCCCTCCTAGGCAGAAGCCATCAAAGGAGGCCAGAGGCGGAGGACACTCTCACGATGATTTCCCATGGTGTTGAGATTTCAATCGCGGGAGGTGGAGCAGACGAGAAAGATGAGTGGTCGGAGGGATTTTTTTCTTTTTCTTTTTCGTTTTCTTTTTTTTGTTTATAATCAAGTATTCGTTGTTAAGGTACAAGAAACTAAATGGAGCGCTAGCTATGGCAGAAACAAAACCATGAAACAATCCAACGGCCCGCTTCACCTCGTCATGGGACAAACAAATACCCCCCACCCGTAGGAAAGAAATCAAACAGGAAGACCAAAAACCGTACTCCCAAGACCCTATGGTACGGGCCTAACCGCACACTAGCCACCAGCCTAAACCAATGGGGAGGAAAGCATAGGAAAGCCAAACACGAAAGAAAACCAACATAAAGATGTACAGGAGCAAAGAAACCCTTCAGCAGGCCCCCCTGAATAAAAGAAAAGAATCTTACGGCCCAAGGCCGACGGAGCGGAAAGGATAAACTACTGTTACCTGTTGCCTAGGGGAATTCCCCGAACCTAACGGCTTAGGGGCAAGACGTGTCATGGGCGGACTGCCCGGATATCGGCGCACACCAGACTTTAGGAACATCCAAGGAGATAGTGCAATACCATGGAATACCGTAACCAGAACGAGTTGCGAACGTAGAGTAAATCGCGTAGCAGGTGAAGAAGGCGAGGGGAGCCACCCGGCGAGGAGAGCCACACAGCAGAGGGGATGCCAGCCACAGCGGATAGACCAATGGCCGACCGGACGAAATTACCGCTGCTCTCACGTAGTCCCTTGTTACAAGAGAGAGACCGTCACTACCGGAGGGGATCCCGGACGAGGGGGAGACCAAAGGCGGGGGAAAGAGGAGGAGGCAGTAAGGTGCCAGCTATATGCAGCAGTACGGTGCAAGCGGATCTAACGCGTGGGAAGCGGGAGAGGGAAGGCTCGCCGAGGACCAAGAAGTACGAACACGGAGGACCGAGACGAGGTCACGATTTTTCGATAACCGACCGTACCGACCGTGCAGCTCAGGAGAGAGTGCAATACCAGAGAGCAGGGCCACCAGGGGAACTACTTCATCGATAACGCGAAGCTGCGACCGTGTGTTGACGATGGAGGGAGGCTTGCCGACCGTGCAAATCGCTAAGCGAGACGCGTCGCGAAGTGCGGAGTACGGGGGAGAAGCACCAACCCGGGCGTGCCCAACGAAGGCAGAACCAAGAACCCCGTGGGAGGGGAGGCCAAAGACCCCAGAGAGAGGAAAGGGAGAGACGGGTGCGTGGCACTCCTAGGCAGAAGCCATCAAGGGAGTCCAGAGGCGGAGGACACTTTCACGATGATTTCCCATGGTTTTGAGATTTCAATCGCTGGAGGTGGAGCGGACGAGAAAGATGAGTGGTCGGAGGGATTTTTTTTTTTCTTTTTTTTTTTTTTTTTTATATCATATATTTGTTGTTAAGGTACAACAAATCGCATGGAGCGCTAGCTATGGCGAAAACAAAACCCAAAATCCAAGACGAACTAACAAAGGAAATATCCAGCACCAATCTCTTCAGCTGGGGTCCGTACCGGTCCCAGGCCCACACACGGGCAC
>Ga0307509_10001847_pt1 | contig 35019 bp, 11 predicted proteins | sample 10_EM_MG_FD_202245 | JGI IMG/M metagenome (GOLD analysis project Ga0307509, IMG submission 202245) | Populus trichocarpa ectomycorrhiza microbial communities from riparian zone in the Pacific Northwest, United States - 10_EM | ecosystem: Host-associated > Plants > Roots > Unclassified | place...
CTCCAGGATGCTCAATCAACTTTTGTTGAGGGGCTGTTGATTTATAATGTGGCAAGCGCTCTAAGATCCGACTATAGCTATACTTCTATTCTTAGGGAGTGTTGGCCTAAGCACCATTCCGACTCTCATGAGATCTTTTATAAAGACTGGCCTGGGACCAGTCCAAATCGGACCGGACCACCCGAGTCAGTCGGGTCTAGTCATCGACATCAACCAGGACTGGCCAGCCTGGTCCTGCCTTCAAGACTTGACCGGTCGGACTATTCGGAACCCTGGCTATTTCTGCTATCGGTATTTCCGAGTTAGAAAGGTTATTACTGTAGCCGGGGCTGCTAGTTCTGTGTCTAATTCTCCTATCATAGGAGCATCCAGGAGTTATGATAGGTCTCAGGACATGAATGTTTATTCCACCCCTATCATACCACCGCCCCTGCTGACATGCATTCCCAGTGGCCCCCAGTGCTCCTTGTTGAAGGATGAGGCTGACGTAGTACTTTCTATGTTTATGGTACTCTGCTGGTCATAATTGCGACGGTCTTTCTGCCCGTCATAGTTGCATCATTTCTACTCTCATATCACCTATTTTCTCCTGATGCGTTCCGCTTTTTGTGTTTCTATTATCGCATCTTTCATCTAAAAATGTGGCGAATAGAAGTTGTACCGTTGACAAAGAGGAGGGCTCGGGGATGCAAAAGACTATATCAAAGACTAACTTATAACTTGCTTCTTGACCTGCCTCTCTACAATGACGGGCAGAGGGGAGTCTTTAAATACACAATAATTCTTCAGTCTTCCACGCATCTTCTCAACACTCTCACGCCATTTCCACAAGTTATCACGCAATGTTCACTGCCCCGCTTTCCCCTCTTTTCTACCCCGCTCGGTCAATCATCAACCCCTCTTCTCACACCAATTACGGGTTGTCAGGCCATGGGGATTCCTCCGATCTTTCTAGCACCTTCTATGCCGCGGAGTTGTGGGTGTTGGAATCCAGAGAGCGCCGGGGATTTACAACATTTCAGTCATCGCTATTCGCGTTTTCTGGGTATATAAACACTGCGATATCGCATCTTGTCAATAGTAAGAAATGGGTAACTATCCTTCGCTTACTCTCCTTTACCTAGCGGTAACCGTCTTAAAGTTATTCCCTCTACGAGTCTAACAACTCCTGCTGTACTTCCAATATCGAACACTCCTAAGTTTGTGGGCTCAAAGGACACTCTGCAAATATTTCTTGTTCTTCAATAACTCCGTAGCCTGCGCATAACTAATTTTTTTTTACTAAAAACTCTGCCTGCGTCTTAATTTTCCTATTACACTAGATGATGCGACTTCTGAACTCCGCTTAAGCGGTGCCACGCAATCTTCGAGGAATGTATCAAATAGCGGGGCAGGTATTAAAAAAGGACTCGCACAGCGCTGCGGGTATTAGTTTCTCAAATTTCTGCTGCCTTGGGATGTATCAAGCAAAAGTCATTGAGTGATGGTGTGTTCAAGCTCATTGGAGTCAGCTCGTAGTTTTTGAGATGAATTCCGCAGAGGTCGGGCGTTTGTCTAACTATGTCTGTGGTTGGAATGGTGTCGGCAAGGCGCAAGGCTGTACCATCACCATCAACCCCGCTCTTCCTTAATTTCAAGCAACCACCTTAACAGACCCTGGGGTAACCAGCATTTTTCTCTGAACAACTTTCACAGCTGTGAAAATCGAAAGATGTCGCAAGCCTTTAGCAATAACCAAAACTGTTTCAATACTTTTAACTACTTCACCCCCGATGATGAGTCTAAAATATTGGCCTGGCTATCTCCGCTAGAGCCAGGGGCACGGCATCGGGAAATCGGAGCCCAGCGGCTAGACAGTATAGGATCCTGGCTACTGGAAACCCAGGAATTCAGAAGCTGGCATAAGGGGAACCGGGAAGATAGATCTAATCATCGTACCTTATTTTGCCACGGGAATCCAGGGGCGGGAAAGAGTTACATTATGTAAGAGAGCCTATCACCAGAAGTCAGATAATGGTATTTCTAGTAGTCTTGTGTGACAGTTCACTAGTCATAGACAAGCTATGCGACGAGGCGGCGGAGGAAGATACTGCTGTTGCCTGCTTTTATTTCGACTTTGCTGCCCGGAGTGAGCAGTCACCTATAAATATGCTCGGCTCCCTACTACGGCAGCTTGTCAGTGGATTGGATGGCATTCCAGAAGTGGTAGTCCGATCTTTTCGTAACCAGAAAAAGGTGATTGGGGGCAGAGGGCTACAAGTGTCAGGAATTCAGAAGATGTTCCAGGCCATCACAAATACGAAGCGCACATTTATATGCGTTGACGCACTTGACGAATGTGTGCCGGGGAATCGAATGGTAATCCTTGAATCACTAGGACAGATCGCGCGGGAGTCGCTCGATACCCGGATATTTGTAACCGGAAGATCGCATGTGCGGTGCGAGGTGGAAAGGAAATTGGGCGGAGCCGCAGCCTTCATCTTGATAGAGCCTACGGGTGATGGCATCATTGGGTATCTACGTGAGAAGCTCAGGAGCGACACCACCCCGGAGATGATGAGCAGCGCACTGGAGGAAAAGATTTTGGAAAGCATTTCCCAGCTAAGCTCGGAAACGTATGTAGAAACCATTCAAGGGCAATGCTACCCAAAGCTACCTCACAATAATAGCTAACATCCAAACCTAGATTCCTGCTAGCTTCTCTTCACATCGAGTCAATTCTGAGAGAGACTAGTATCGCTCGGCGAGGAAAAAGGCTCAAGGCAGTGAAAAATGGGGCAGGGTTAGGGGATGCATATGGTGCAACCCTAGAGCGGATAAAGGCCCAAGGAGGGGAAAAGACAAAACTTGCAATGGCCACTCTCATGTGGGTCTGTCATGCGGAAAGGCCATTGCATGTGGATGAACTGCGTCACGCACTGGCAGTGGATATAGGAGCGACAGATTTCGACAGCGAAAATGCTCCTTCGATCGGTTCATTACTGAGTTGCTGCCAAGGACTGATTACCATTGACAAGGAAGCTTCGGCTGTCCGAGTAATCCACTTCACAGTCCAAGAATATCTCTGCGCCCATGCAGATCTGTTCAGTCATCCCCACTCGGTAATCACAGAAGCCTGCCTGACCTACTTAAATTCACCACAGGTCAAGAACCTCGCCTCCCGCCCTCCCCCTAACCATCGGGTCGTGCCGTTCCTCAAGTATTCTTCGAGATATTGGGGGAAACATGCAAATAGGGGGCTCTCAATCCACGCGAGGGCCCTTGCCCGGCGGCTCTTAAGTTTGTATAAAGACCACCCATCCGCCGTATCACTTTTGGAGCAAGTTCTGCCTGCCGGATCCCCACTGAACCCTAGTTTCCCCCACCGCTTCTCCGGATTACATTGCGCGTCTTTCTTTGGGATTCCTGAACTTGTGGTCACGTTGGTTGATGCAATGGGTTACGAGATTAATCAAGGCGATTGCGCCGGAAATACACCACTCTCATGGGCAGCGAGGAATGGGCATGATGGTGCGGTTAAGCTCCTACTGGAACGGGGAGATATCGATCCCGAGAGGCCAGATAGCCGTGATGTTACACCACTCTTGTGGGCTGCGTTTTACGGACATGAAGGGGTTGTCCAGCTGCTACTTGGTCGGGGAGATGTCGGACCCAATAGGTCAGCTAGCGGTGGCGAAACAGCACTATATTGGGCAGCTAATAACGGACATGAAGGGGTTGTCAAGCTACTACTTGACCAAAAGGACGTCGACCCCAATCGCTGGGAAAAGAATAGTCGAACACCACTTCGGGCTGCTGCATATGAGGGACACGAGGGTGTGGTCAAGCTACTGCTCGGACGGGAAGATGTTGACACTAACCGGCCCGGGTTGGATGGTGCAACCCCATTCGCGTGTGCTGCAGCGAAGGGGCATGAGGGGGTTGCCCAGCTACTACTTGGTCGAGATGATGTCGAACCCAATAGGCCAGATGATCAAGGCGGCACACCTCTCTTTTGGGCAGCTAATAACGGATATGAAGGGGTTGTCAAGCTGCTGCTTGGTCGGGAAGATGTCGAACCCAATAAGCCGGATAATGAAGGTCGTACACCACTATATTGGGTAGCTAATAACGGACATGAAGGGGTTGCCAAGCTACTACTTGACCGAAAGGATGTGGACCCCAATCTTCAGAAAAAGAATAATCGAACGCCGCTCCGGGCTGCTGCATTTGAGGGACATGAGGGAGTGGTCAAGCTATTGCTAGGACGGGAAGATGTCGACCCGAACATGGCGGGTTTGGATGGTGCAACGCCACTCCTGTGTGCTGCAGCAATGGGGCATGATGGCGTTGTCAAGGTACTACTTGGTCTGGAAGATATCGAACCCAATAGGCCAGATAACGAAGGCAGTACACCACTCTTTTGGGCAGCTAATTTCGGACATGAGGGGGCTGTCAAGCTGCTACTTGGCCGAAGGGATGTTGACTCCAATCGCCCAGAAAGGAATAATCGGACACCACTCCGGGCTGCTGCAGTTGAGGGGCATGTTGGAGTGGTCAAGCTACTGCTAGGGCGGGAAGACGTCGACCCTAACCGGTCGGGTTTGGATGGTCGAACACCACTCGTGTGTGCTGCTGAACAGGGGCATGAAGGGGTTGTCAAGCTACTACTAGACCGGAATGATGTCGACCCTAATCGCCGCGATGCGTTTGGTTTAACACCACTCGGATTGGCTGCTTACTGGGGAAAAAAGGGCACAGCCAAGCTACTGCTGGCACGAGATGATGTCGACCCCAATTGCCTTGATAAGTATGATAAAACACCACTCGGCTGGGCTGCGAGCAAGGGATATGAAGGAGTGGTCGCTCTATTACTGGGACGACAAGACGTCAACCCCAATTGCCCGGATGAGAGTGGCCGAACACCATTCGCCTATGCCGCGATGAATGGCCATACAGAAGTAGTCAAACTTTTGCAAGCCCGGATATCTATGGAAAGCGTAGTTTCGCAGCCACCTTACCAGTTATACAAGAATCAACACTAAGTTAACCCCGGAACACCCCATTGATCACGCTCAGGCCAGACTGGATTCCTCCTTTTCTAGCCCTCTTCTTCAACCTCCGGGCGATTTCTCTACGCTGTTGCCACCATTACCACCCTTCGCATTTGCCCCTTGTGTCCCCCACCCTAGTGCGGGAACGCGACCTCCGGCTCTCTTTGCTGGAAATCCAACCTTTATCTAAAATTATCCCCCTTCGAAACTTTCTAATATATGTTAATGTTTATAAGTGAAAGCACATCAGTCTCTGTTCATTGTGTTGAGTATGCAGCAAGCGGAAGACTTCTTCATTTGTCATCTTGTGCGGTTTGTCGTGGTCATCATTCCCCGCCGGAATAACCTGTCTTAAAACATATCCTCTTTTCTATTTCTCCCTCCGTGCCGATATTTATCGCCTCCATATTTTCCCCTACTAGCGATAAATAGATAGGTAGAGCGCAAGATAGATAAACTGCACATATATTTCCCTTTCCGGTGCCAGAGGTTTTACTATAGGTGTTCCCGACGGCTAGCACAAAAAAGATAATCAACTCTCCACCTTCTCTTAACCAGGCTGTACTCACTGGGAATTGTTAAGTTAAACTGCAGCAGACACCTGAAGAATTGTAATTATACACCAGACTCCCAAATATGCCAGAAATTTCGGTTGCAGTAAAAGCCCTTGTCACCCATACTTCCGTATATGGGTGATCTAGGGGGCGCTATTTGAGTGGGTATTTTCCCGGAAAGTTGAAAAGCTCAAATATAGTTCTAATCCACTAGCTGCGAATTCAAACCTCGACAGCTGGCAGAGGTTTGGACAAGATTGCAGAGGGGAAGGTGTTGAAACGTCTGGACACCTCTGTCTCTTGCAGGGTTCCGAATGGTCGGCGGGAGACTGGACTGGACTAGCTAGTCCGGTCGGAAGTCAAGTCTAGTCTAATAGTGAAAATTAGACCGACTAGACAGTCAGGATTATTGAAACCGACTCGACCAAGACCGACCAGGCCCGCCAAGTAATCGGATATGCTATTTTTATCACAATATATTATGTTCAAATAAAGCTTTTCTTAATTAAACTTATTGTTTCCATGGATTATACGGTGAAGACAGTGCCTTTCTTAGATTAGGGGTGGCGAAAATTGATTCTTAAGTATCGAGCTTTTTCTTGGTGCACTAAGTGAGTGATATTACATGACCAGATACCATAAGACCTATATTTGATGCAACTTATCCATTGGGTAATCGCATTTCCACCCCATGTTATCCTCTCCAGGATGCTCTATCAACTTGTGTTGAGTGGCTCTTGATTCATAACGTGACAAGCGGCCGTAAGATCCTACTATAGCTATACTTCTATTCTTAGTGAGTGTTGGCATGGGTGCCTTTCCGACTCTCATGCGATCTTTTATAAAGACCGGTCTGGGACTCGTCCAAACCGGACCGGACCGCCCGGGTTAGTTGAGTCCAGTCACCGACATCAACCAGGACTGACCAGCCTGGTCCTGCCTCCAAGACTCGACCGGACGGACTATTCGGAACCCTGGTCTCTTGTAGCTCTTCTTCCAGGGCAGCTATCTAGGAGGACTTCCATGGTGCGGCTGCTGTGCCATCTTGATACTATACCCTAGTGTAAACTATCCGCTTACTCTTCCCGAATTTCCCACCCAGATCCATATCACAGCATTTTGGTGTTCGATTTTCATAGTAGTCTGGTAGCGGTGGGAGCCACGGGTATTTGTGAATGAATGCAGTATATTTCACTTATTTAAAAGCAAACACGATATCGTTCATACAAGTATAACTTAAAAGAGAAAAAGGACAAAGTAGAAGGAAGATGTGAATTTGTAAAATGGGCCCCTGCGCGCAATTTGCTCATGGAAAAAACTCAATGGAGAAAATATTGTGAATCACCGGCACTCATTCCGTGGTCACAGGACATCGTACAATTGGAAGATGAGGGAAGGATGTCGTAATGTCTCCCCTAGAGCGTTTGGGAAGGTGGAAATGGAAAGCGAGGGAAGAAAAATGGAGATGGGGAATTGTGAAAATGGCGTGATTGTAGTCAGGAGACTCCGGGAAGAATATCCGTCTCATGTTTTTTTTGTATTTAAAGACTCTGTCCGCCCATTTTTGTAGAGACGAAGGAAATCCAGGAAAAATTAAAGGTCTGTCTTTGGCATTTTTGATTCAAACGCAGTCCTCTTTGTCAAAATCTGCCCACCTTCGCCAAGGATTTTATTAGAAAAAAAGATCCAGCCAGTACAGCACTCGTAGCCCCATATCACTTCATCATACACTTGGAAACTCAAAGCACCTCCCTGCATCCGTCGGTTCGTACTCAACCACCCCGGTGTCAATGTTGGAAATTATGGATCATGCGCCCGAAGACAATAGAGGAAGAGAATTCAACGAGGCTTAGGCATATTGTGGGAGGGATATGAAATGTAACATCCACAACTCGCACTTTGTGCTGCCCGTTCATTCAATGAACCCGTCTACCACTCAACAGATAGCGACCTCCCTCAACCGGGCCCTCACGTTATCCCAAAACCTTTCCATCTGGTCCATATATTTCTGGTACCCTTCCACAAAAGTGACACTTATCCTGACACCTAATCACGCCCTTGTTTGCCGACAGGCATTTATCTTGGCCTATCTCATGGACTTTTCTGTTTTCTCCTTTTTCTCCTTGCTTAAATACCTGTCAGGGGAGGGATGGGCTTGCGTCAATTTAAAAGTAAATAGGCTCTGATAAGGGATTTATTTTCTCTAGTTTCTTTCTCCTCCCCTCTGTTCATCGGCTTTGTCGTTTTTTTACTTCCCCCACCCGTTTTTTCACATTGAGCTTTTATCACTAAATCCCGAGATTACAGAGCTAATGGGGGTCGTGGATTACAAGTGTTCTTATGGGCGTACTCATTATTGACATGGAGGCTTGGAGCATGTCCTCTAGATAAGATTTAATATATTTATCCCGCCACAACTGCTGGTAATGATGAGAACTACGGGTATTCGCGGCTAAGTATAATACGGAATATTGAATGTAAGAAATGCAGTATCACATCGACCTTTGTATGATAGCCTAGAAGAGGAAAAAGTGCAAGCAGAAGGAACAAGAGAATTTGGTGGATAGGCTCTTGATCGTGTTTACCCTAGCCATCAGCAAAAATCTGATGGGTGAAAAAATAGAGGTGTCGGCGCAGCACTGATAGCGATAATCCACTTCACCGACCGCTCAAAGTTCTTGCTGGGCTATCCGGTAGTAACCACCCTAACCTTCTCCCTAACCCTAAGTAAAAGGACAAAGTGAATTTGTAAAATGGGCCCCTTACAGCACTTAGCTCAAGCGAAAACCCCCAATGGAGAAAAAAATGTGCTATTGGTACAAGGCTACCAGCAGCGAATCACTGCATGCACTCGGAAACTCAAAGTATCTCCCTTTCTCGATCCATTCATCGATAACCTCCCCAGTGTCAATGTTGGAAATTATGGATCATGCCCCTGCAGATGATAGAGTAATAGGATTCACATGGAACTTAGGCAGATTGTAAGAGGGATATGAGATGTAACTTCCACAACTCGCGGTTTGTGCACCGCGTTTGTTCATTCGCACTCTATCTAAGAGTAATAACGGTAAAGACAGGTGTTTAAGTAAAGCATGAATGATCCTCCAACAGATTACCACACTCACTTCCGCATCCCCCACATGCCATTATCCCCCCACGCACCCCGGCAACAAAAGAAAGTAAACCCGGTATAATTGATTGTTAAACAATCCGCGGTACCGGAACCACTAGAACTAGGGCCATACAAGCGTTCCAGAGGCTGTTGAAAACGCCCAGCAAGGTGGGAATTACAAGGCGTGAGGACAGGAGGTTGGGTTTTGGAAGGATATACTTGGCTTCGATAGTTGCAGGGGTGTGGTGGATCGTTTCGCAGCTCTAGAGATAGTACTCGTACTCACAAAAGCCAGTGCTGCGACGCCATGAAGTTACCGTAGGTGGGTCCTTTGCCTATTTCCCATCCCGCGGGCTTTGAGAAATACCATGCGCAGGCATTAGCATTGCCGCCAACAAGCCTCACCCATGCAGCGATCCAATCCTCCTTGGGATAGCCACCCCAGCAACACCCGAGCCACGACGCCCTCCAGGAAACATTGCTAGCGCGGGAAAATCCGTCAGGCCCAAAAACCCCAACCTCCACAGTCCATTCATCCAGACCCCTATGAGCGAGGCCTCCCGCAGGTTCGGGGGCATCCGGGCTTTCATTGTTTCTCCCCTCACTGCGATTGGCTAAGCCAGCTCTATGTATAATCTCTTCCGAAAGGCTCTTCGTGATCTATGGCTGACTAAGGGTGTTATCGTGCATGCGTGCGAGCTTGGTCATGCGAATGAAGCTCTCCATCATGTTCTCTCACACGAAGTTTCCCCGCCCATCCCTGGGCGCAGGAACACACCAGCTAGTCAGGCACCTACGTTTCCCCTGTGCTTGCCGTAGGCGACTTAACCTCCACCAGGATGACGTCCGGTGCATAGGTCGAAACAGTGCTGAGATGGGTAGTTCCAGAACGGAGAGAAATAGGACCGGAAGGGGAGATGAATGGCTGGTGTTTGGTATGCAGGAGAGCGTGGGATTAGAGGTCCAGGAAACGAGCGGGGATGTTGCAATGGTGGGTGCTGGTAGTAGAGTAACATTCTACGCGACGGAGATGACTAGATCCAGTTAGGAACGGGCCAGCGGTATCCGGTACGGGTAGTAGAATAGGCTGGGAGCGGGGTACTGGGGTAACAGGGTAGGAGGAGGATGGATGCTAGAGGGTCTCGATATGGATTGAGTGAGGGGCGCGGAGGTGGATATTGCGCTGTTATATCTGTCGCGAGCGCTGTAAGTAGAGATCAGTAGCGTCTTAAATTATGATGCCTTGCAAATTTATCACAGGACGAGGGGGCTAGGGGTAGTGCCATTTTTCCTGCCGGAGTTGTAGTTAGGAATGTTATTATGGCTGCCGGAGCCGTTGATGCCCTAGAAAGCTCTCGCTATTTCTTCCTGAATAGCTTAGTTTCTCTTTTATTGTGAAATCCGAGGGGTGCAGTTCCGTGTGATGCAGGGCAAAAACTCTTGTCATCCACCATCCCCAGAATCAGAGACAAAGGTCTTAAAAAGGGGTTCAAAGGGTTTCTACGGAAGTGTCGTAAAAAGGGAGAGGCGATTTGTGGATGTGCCAATCACGTGTTAGCGTAACGGATCAACATTCAGCCGCCATGAAACAGCCCACATCACCACGCCCCACAGCTGCCAAGATGGCACCAGTGCGGTTGTTCCCGCTCCCAGCTTATTACGTGAGGATTTGCACTGTCTAGATTTAGGCGTAGAAAGCATGAAAGGACGGAGGGTGAGGTATCATACAGTACCATAAGAGCTATGATAATTGAAATCGCTCCTGGCCGGGCGCTTTTTTTTCTTTTTGCCCGAAGCTTGGGCTTTAAGCGTTCGGTTTTCACTGTGGTTTTTCATCGAATCCAAGGGAGAGAGAATCTTGGAACGCTTATCGCGAGGTTCAATTATCACATCATAGCTCTTATCGTAGGAGCTGGATTGTGCTACTATTTGTCCCTAGTTTGAGAAGGAAAGGTGCTAGGGGCGGGTGTAAGGCTGTGTGATTTGCAGAGCCTACGATGCGAGGGTGGTATGGTTAGTTAACCGGAAATGAGGCTCCGGTTGGGTTACCGTAGGCATGAAGTTTGTCAAGTTAATTAGCCAAGTTTTGTCGGAGCCATCCGACCAAGCCCTAAACCCTATGTGGAACATGAGTTGAAATCGCAGCACCCCAGGAATGATCCTTCTCAAAATTTTCGCAAGCTCTGAACATAGGCTAAGATGCCCACTAAGCTACTAGTAGACCTTAGGGCTACCTTACCACACCGTCTCGACACGGAACGTAGCCTAGACTACCGCTTGGACTTTATAGCCTCACTAGGACCCAGTCTAGGGGAGGGGCAAGATGAGCAGCTAAGTTGAGTCACTGCGGATCACTCACTTTACTACCAAAAGTGATTGTTGGGATTAGGTTTCCGGATATGCACTCTCTACGCATTAGAGTACGACAAAGCCGGTCATTCGCCCTTAGTTCCCGGTCTCCTACTCTCTGAGTTAGACTTACTGCATTTGACTATTTCTCTCGTGTTGTCGCCTAATCAGTCGACTTGATAAGTAATTCTGTTCTCACTTGTTTTCTCTTGTTTTCCATATTGTTTCCTTTATCTTATTTCCTACTGCGGATGTATGTTGCTGTTTCACTGTATAAATAGTAGGCCTTCCTGGCACTGAGATTGAATGAAGTTCTTAAGCATCTCTCGCGCGTACATGTTTCCGGTATATGGCTTGACAATTGAAAAGTTTTTCAATAGTGATACCATTCCCGCCTGCTAAAGGTTTTGCGAACTTCCTTATGTAGCGTACGATAATTCATACGGTAGAACATCGGTTACACTATGGTCATGTGTTGCTTAGTCGGCTCCGAGGCACCACATCGGTCACCTGACCATTCAACCTACTATCCTATTGCTGCTCCACCAGGAATCAAACTATCGTATCCTCCCAGGGAACATCGCTAGAGGGGGTAAATCCTTCGAGTCCAAAAAACTGACATCCGCAGTCCATCCATCTGTCTCTCAGCAAGCGAGATCCCTTCCATCATCTTCCTGGTCGCCGGCCCCTCCTTTACCCCCCCCCCCCTCCTTAGCTGAATAGCCAGATGCATGTGGAACCCCCTGCCGACGGATATTGGAAACCTGCGGCTACCCAAGGATCTTATTGTGCGTACGTGGGAGATTCTTTATGAGGGTGGAGCTCACTGTCATGTACAGTCACGTGGGGTTTTCACAGTCTTTCCCTGATGCAGGAGTGCATGCGCTATCTAGGCACCCAACACCCATGGAAGGATGCGCCGCACGGCGGTTAGCGCTCTGCAGAGATATCGGTTGTCCTTAGTGCCCCCTTGTAGGGGCTAGGGCTTTTCAAGCCAGCTTTCGGGAAAGGCTAGGAACAGAACTTGGACGGGAGAGGAAGCTAGTGTTTTCTCTCCCGAGGACCGGGGGCACGGCATTGGCTAGAGTACAGAATTGCGATTCAAGGAGACGGGCAGAGGGGCTGGGACGGTCCTCATTTCGGGGTTGTGCTATGAAAGTGAACTGCATTCACCAAAGAATGAGCTGGCAGTGCCCAGCGCTAGAAGTAGAATAGGTTGACGGGGGGGTAGCGGGGTAGCATGGCAAGGAGAAAGGTGCTAGAGGGCCTCGGTGTGGGTTGAATGAACGATACAGAGGTTAATGTTGCCCTGCGGAAACCCCTTCAAGTCCTGCGGGGGGGGAGTAAGAGAGCGGGTTCAGTTGTGGTGGTTCAAGAACTCCCGGCCGGACAGGAAGGATGGAAGAAGTGATATTTTTTGCTATCCGTGTTTCTTGTTGGAAAGGTTATTGCTGTTGTGGGGGTTGTTGGTGCTGTGTTTATTGTTTCCATCATAGGAGCATCCAGGAGTTATGATACGCCTTAGCACATAAAGGTTTATTCCGCCCCCCACCGCCAGTGATGATGGGTTCCCCATGGCCCCAGTGCCTGTAGGTTTGTGCGCTGAAAGGGTACTGTGCAAATATTTCTTATTTCCCAATAGCTCTATTGCTAAATCTGCACATCACTAAGCTTTTTACCAAAAGCTGTGCCCGCGTCTTAATTTTCCCATCATACAAGACGAAGCCAATTTTGAACCCCGTTTAAGCAGTTGCACGCAATCTTCGATAAATCTATGGAATGGCGTGCAGGTGCTAAAAGAAACTAATCGGACGGGGGCTACGGGTATTAATTTCCTTAATTTCTACTGCTTCGGAATGTATCAAGCAAAGCGCATGGAGTGATGGTGTGATCAAGTTCACCAGCTGATAGTGTCAGCATAGTCTTTAGGATGAATAACCCTAGGGCGTTGGTGTAACGATGTCTGTGGTTGGAGCATTGTCTGCAAGGCGCAAGGCTTTAGCATCGCCCTCAACCCCGCTTTTCTTCAATTTCAACTACCGGTAATTGCGTTAACAGATCCCCCAAGCTAACCAACACTTTTCTTTCAACAACTTTCACAGCGGTCAAAATCGAAAAATGTCGGAAGGTTTCAGCAATAACCAAAACTCTTTCAACACTATCGGGAATACTTTTAACTACATCACCCCCACCCCCGATGATGAATCTAAAATATTGGCGTGGCTGTCACCACTAGAACCTGGGGCACGCCATCGAGACATCGGAGCCCAGCGGCTAGACAGTATAGGATCCTGGCTACTGGAAACCCAGGAATTCAGACGCTGGCATGGGGGAAATCGGGAGGATGGATCTGCTCATCGCACCTTATTTTGTCACGGGAATCCGGGGGCAGGAAAGAGCTACATTATGTAAGAGCCTAGTTCTGCCGGATATCAAATAATGGTATTTCTAATAGTCTGGGGTGACAGCTCACTAGTGATAGACAAGTTGTGCGACGAGGCGGCGGAGGAAGACACTCCCGTTGCCTGTTTTTATTTCGACTTTGCCTCCAGGAATGAGCAGTCACCTGTAAATATGCTCGGCTCCCTACTACGACAGCTTGTTAGTGGGTTGGACGGAATTCCGGAGGCGGTAGTGCGATCTTTTCGGAACCAGAAAAAAGTTATTGGGGGCAGGGGATTACAAGTGTCAGGAATTCTAAAGATGTTCCAGACCATCACAACCTCGAAGCGCACATTTATATGCGTTGACGCACTTGACGAATGCGCGCCGGAGTATCGAATGGTAATCCTCGAATCACTGGGACAGATCGTGCGGGAGTCATTCGATACTAGGATATTTGCAACCGGAAGATCGCACATCCGAAGTGAGGTGGAACGGAAATTGGGTGGAGCGGCTGCTTTTGTACTGATAGAGCCTACGGGTGATGGCATCATTGAGTATCTACGTGAGAAGCTCAGGAGCGACACCACCCCGGAGATGATGAGCAGTGCATTGGAGGAAAATATTTTAGAAAGCATTTCCCAACTAAGCTCGGAAACGTATGTAGAAACTATTCAAGGGCAAGGGGACGCAAAGCTACCATAGTGTAATATCTAACATCCGAATCTAGATTCCTGCTAGCTTGTCTCCACATCGAGGCGATTCTGAGAGAGACAAGTATCGCTCGGCGAGGAAAAAGGCTCAAGGCAGTGAAAGATGGGGCAGGGTTAGGGGATGCATATGGTGCAACCCTAGAGCGGATAAAGGCACAGGGAGGGGAAAAGACAAAACTTGCAATGGCTACTCTCATGTGGGTCTGTCATGCGGAACGGCCATTACAGGTGGATGAGCTGCGTCACGCGCTAGCAGTGGATATTGGAGCGACGGGCTTCGATAGCGAAAATGCTCCTTCGATCGGTGCATTACTAGGTTGCTGTCAAGGACTGATTACGGTCGACAAGGAAGCTTCGACTGTCCGATTAATCCACTTTACAGTCCAAGAATATCTCTGCGCCCATGCAGATCTCTTCAGTCATCCCCACTCAGTAATCGCAGAAGCTTGCTTGACCTATTTGAATTCACCACAGGTCAAGAATCTCTCCTCCCACCCTCTCCCGGACTACCAAATCATGCCGTTCCTGAAATATTCCTCGAGGCATTGGGGAACACATGCGAATAGGGAGCTCTCGGGCCAAGCAAAGGCCCTCGGCCTGCAGCTCTTAAGTCAGTACGAAGGCCACCCATCCGCAATATCACTTTTCGAGCAGGCACGGCCTACCGTTTGTGCAGTAGGCACCGGTTCTTCCCCGCTCTTCTCGGGATTACATTGCGCGTCTTTCTTCGGTCTTGTGGAACTTGTGGCTTCGCTAGCGAGTGCCCAAGGTTGTGAGATTAACGCACGCGATGGTGTCGGCTGCACACCACTCTTATGGGCGGCGAAGAATGGGCATGATGGAGTTGTCAAGCTACTGCTAGAACGGAAAGATGTCGACCCCAACAGGCCAAATAACCAAGGCAGCACACCACTCTCTTGGGCCGCTGATAACGGACATGAAGAGGTTGTCAACCAATTACTTGGCCGGAATGATGTCGACCCCAATTTCTCCGACATGAATGATCAAACTCCACTCGGATATGCTGCTGTCCAGGGACGCATGGGGGCTGTCAAGCTACTACTCAGTCGGGACGATGTCGAACTCAACCGGCCAGGTGACGGAGGCGGTACACCACTCTTTTGGGCAGCTTATAATGGACATGAAGGGGTTGTCAAGCTAATACTTGATCAAAAGGACGTCGACCCCAATCAATCCAACAAGAATAATTATACACCACTCCGGGCTGCTGCATTTGGGGGACATGAGGGAGTGGTCAAGCTACTGCTAGGGCGGGAAGACGTCGGCCCTAACCGGTCGGATTTGGATGGTCGAACGCCACTCGTGTGTGCTGCTGAAAAGGGGCATGAGGGGGTTGTCATGCTACTGCTCGGTCGCGAAGATGTCGATCCCAATAAGCCAGAAAACCAAGGTTGTACACCACTCTTGTGGGCTGCTCATGACGGACATGAAGGGGTTGTCAAGCTACTACTAGAACGGAAAGATGTCGACCCCAACCAGTCAAATAACCAAGGCAGCACACCACTCTCGTGGGCCGCTGATAACGGACATGAAGGGGTTGTCAAGCTACTGCTGGAGCGGGAAGATACTAATCCCAACTCGGTAGATAGCCAAGATAACACACCACTCTTGTGGGCTGCTCTTAGCGGACATGAAGGGGTTGCCAAGCCACTACTTGGTCGGGAAGATGTCGAACCCAATAGACCAGATGTCGAAGGTGGCACACCACTCCATTGGGCAGCTAATAAAGGACATGAAGGGGTGGTCAAGCTACTACTTAGCCGGGAGGATGTGGAACCCAATAGGCCGGATAACGAAGGCGGTACACCACTCTTTTGGGCAGCTAATAACGGACATGAAGGGGTCGTCAAGCTACTACTTGACCAAAAGGATGTTGACCCCAATCACTTAAACCAGAATAATCGAACAGCACTCCGGGCTGCTGCAATTGAGGGACATGAGGGAGTGGTCAAGCTACTACTGGGACGGGAGCATGTCGACCCTAACCAGCCTGGTTTGGATGGTAAAACGCCACTCGCGTGTTCTGCTGAGGCAGGGCATGAAGGGGTTGTCAAGTTACTATTAGACCGGAATGATGTCGATCCCAATCGCCCCGATGAGGGTGCTTTAACACCACTCGGATGTGCTGCTTACTGGGGACAAAAGGGCACAGCCAAGCTACTGCTGGCACGAGAGGATGTCGACCCCAATTGCCCTGATAAGTATGATCAAACACCACTCGGGTGGGCTGCAAGCAAAGGATATGCAGGAGTAGTCGATCTTTTACTAGGACGAGAAGATGTCAACCCCAATCGTCCGGATGAGGATGGTCAAACACCACTCGCGTGGGCCACTATGAATGGCCATCAAGAAGTGGTCAAGCTTTTGCAAGCCCGGATATCTGTGGAAAGCGCAGTTGCACAGCCACCCAACAACCAATGAAACAATCCACAGCAAGTTAAACCCGGAGCACCCCATTGATTACGCTCAAGCCGGAGGGGATTCCTCCTTTTCTAGACATCTTCCCTCTCAACCCCTGGGCGCCTTCTCTACGCTGATGCCGCCATTGCCGTCCTCCGAGTTGCCCCTTGTGCCCTCAACCTTAGACTGAAAGCCCGGCCTTGGAGTTCCCTCTGCCTCTCATTTGTGGAAATCCAACTTTTATCTAAAATTATAAGCCCCGACACTTTCTGATATATGTTAATGTTTATAAGTGAAAGCATATAAGTCTCTGTTCATTGTGTTTAGCATGCAGCAATCTGAGTAGTGTTTCATTTGTCATCTTGCGCCATTGATCATAATCACCATTCCCCGCTGGCATAGGTTCTGTTTTAAAAAATATCCCTCTTTTTAATTTTTCCCTTTCACGATATTTATTCATATTTTCTCTTCATAGAGCTGGATAGATAGATAGATCAAAAGATAGATAAATTGCGCATAGATTTTCATTCCCAATACTGGAGGGTTTAGAATAGGCATTCCCGACAGCTGGCATAAAAAAGAGAATCAACTTTTCACCATTTCTTAAGTAGACCGCACTCTGTCAGGATTGTTAAATTAACCCAAAGCAGACACCTAAAGAATTGAACTTATACACCTGCCTCCCAAATACGGCAGAAATTTTCGTTACAATGACCGCCGCTACCGCCCATATTTAATCGGTGGGCGGGTCGTCAAAAAGGCGCTGTTGAGGAGGGTATTTTCCCGGAGGATCGGAAAGCCCAAACATAGGAGTAATCCACTGGTTTTTGGATAGAGACCTTGGCGCTTGGTAGAGGTAGGGAAAATATTGGGGGGGGGGGGGGGGTGAGTTGAAATGTCTGCACACCTCTGTCTCTGGCAACCATTCTTCCACGGCGGCTCTCTAGAAGGACTTCCATGGTGCGGCTACCGCGCTATCTTGAGACAGTTGAGATCCTATACCCTGGTGTAAACTATCTGTTTACCGTTCCCGGATTTCCGATACAGGTTCATATTACATGATTTTTGTGTTCGGTAGTCATTGTAACAATGTTTCGTAGTGGTGCGAACCACGGGTATTTGTGAATAAGTATCGCATATTTTACGTATTTACAAGAAAACACAGTGTCATACACACAAGTATAACTTAACAGAGGAAAGGGCCAAAATAAAAGGGCGAAGTGAATTTGTAAAATAGGCCCCGGATCGCACTTAGCTCAAGCGAAACACCCAATTGAGCAAAAAATGTGGTATAGCACTGGTAGCGGCAAATCTCTTCATACACTCGGACTCTGAAAGTATCTCCCGTTCGCCATCAATTCATCGGTAACCTTCTCAATGTCAATGTTGGAAATTATGGATCCTGCGGCCGGAGACGACAAAGTAATAGAATTCACATGGAACTTGGGCCGATTGTAGGAGGGATATGAAATCTAGCTTCCACAACTCGCACTTCGTTCCTTCCAATCATTCATTCGCACTCTATCTAAAACTAAGCTAAGAGCAATCCTGGGTGTATAGTTAAGACATAAATAATACGTTCTAATCCTTCCATGGACCACCACACTTATTCCTCTACAAGCTATCATTTCTTCATACACTCCGGTGATGACAAAGGAAACTCACGTTGGTATAATCGAATGTTAAACAATGTACGGTACCCCAACCACCGCAACTTGGACGACGGGTGCACTAGAGATCGTGAGGTATTGGAAAACGTCAAGTAATGCATGAGGGAATTACAAGACGTGAGGAACCTGAGGTTGGGTGTTGAGAGAATATTCGTGATTCGAGAGTTACGGGGGTGCTACAGATACTTTAGGAGCTTTGGGAATGGTACTCACAAAAGCTATCACTGCGAAGGCATTAGCTTGTCATGGGTTGATCGTTTGTCCGTTACCCATTCCGGAGGCTTTGCGAATCGCCGGGGGTAGGCATTAGAATTGTCACTAATAAAACCTCACCAATCCACTGATCCAATCCTCTTTGAGATAACTCTAGCAATACTCGAACCACGGCACCCCTCCCGGAACTATCGCTAGCCCGAGAAAATCCACCAGCCCCAAACAGCCTAACCTCCGGGGCCCATTCATCCAGACCACTGTGAGCGAGATCCCTTCGACATGTTCTAGAGCATCCAGCCTTTTGTTGTTTCCTCCATTACTACGATCTAAGCCCGATGTATGTGTAATATATTGCCAAAGGATCTTTGCCGTCAGCGGTGGTGACATGGTCTTATGGTGTGTGCGAGCCCAGGCATGCGGACCAAGCTTTCCACCATACACTGTCCTCTGAGGCCCCCCTTTCCCTTCCCCCGGCAAAGGAGGACATCTGCTATTTCGGTGCCTGCAGTTCTCTTTTTCATGCTGCCGAGGACTTATCCTCTAACAGGATCATGTCCAGCGCATAAATCAGAACTAGGTAGAGATGACGATTCCCACTCCCGTCTTGTAAGGGCCTGGTCGTTTCCAGCCAGTTTTCGGCAAGGGCTAGGAATATGACTGGCGGGATAGGAGAGGGGCTGGTGTTTGGTATGACAAGGGCCACGGGCAAGGAACTGGCCTGGGCAGGGAATTCCGGGTCCACCGTCCTGGAATCGGGCGGGAGTGGTGCGATTGTGGGCCCCGGTAGTGGAGTCTTTCCCTGTACGACTGAGAGGGATCGCATCCACTTAGGAATGACAAGTTGTACCCTGTAGGGGTAATAGAATAGGTTATCAGCGAGGTGGCGGGTAAGAGGGCAGGGAAATAAATACTAAAGAGTCTCGGTGTGCATCGAATGAGAGATGCGGGGCTGAATCCTGCGCTGCTGCAACTATTCTAGATGCTGTGGGTTGTGGTTCGGGGGTGGCTTCAATCACGGCGCCTTATGAACTCCTCGCAGGAGAAGGGGTATTGATGTAGTTCTATTGTAGCTGCCGGAGTTGTAGTCAGAAATATTATTACTGTTGCCGGGGTTGCTGAGGCTGTGGGGGCTCTAGCCATTTTCCTGGACCAGCCTACTTTCTCGTTTAATGTAAACTCCGGTGGGTGCGGTTCGGTGTGATGTACCGTGAAAACTATTGTCGTTCGCTATCTCTGGAATCAGAGTCTTGAAAAGGGCTCGAAAGGGTTTTTACGGAAATGTCGCATGGATGGAGGGGCTGCGATGAGCGGGGCTCGGAACCTACCGTATCGCTTAACTTATTATATCGCATGCAGGCATTCTGGCAGTTGCCGGGGCGGGTACGGGTGCGGTTGTTCTGCTCCCGGCGTGTCGGGTGGGGATTTGCACAGTCTAGATCAAGGGTGGAAACAGGAATGGAGGTACGGAGGGTAAGACTTTAAATTGGAATCGCGTAAGAGGCGGAATAATCGAACTTCTCGCCTGGACGTTAGAGTTGTTTTGCTGGTAAGGTCAGGTGCTTCTTTTTTTTGGTGCCTTAAGTTTGGGGCTCAAGCGGTTGGTTTTCGTCATGGTTTTCCCCCAAATCGATAAGAGAGAGGAATTTCGGAGGTCTTCGCACAAGGCCTAATCATTCTAGTTCTTACGGTAGAACCAGGCTCGTTCTAGAGTTTGTTTTTAGGCGAGTAAGATACTGTGTGTCCATGCGCTCTGCAGATATCTGTGAACTAGCTTTCTGCTTTTCGCTCTTAATCACACGGAGTTTGGGATTCAAATGAGCCTACCGTACAGGCTATCTCTCGCTTAACGTTAAGAGAAATCCAGGTCAACCACTGCGAGTTTCATATCCACGCAATCTGCTTGATTCTGCCTCGCGTCCTTTTGTAAAATACTTTTCGCGACGCTACTGCCACCTCAGGAGGGTTTATTAGGGGACTTGCGTGTTTTTCATAATTAGTCCTAGGCTGGGTAACTTCGGCTGTACTTAAAGCTATCATAGACGGACTAGCCGCTTGGGATCCCTGCCCTAACCTTACGCAGTCTTTCTTTCCTACAAGGGCAGGATCTCGGCTAAGGGCCACACGCTAAAGGTATGATATGATGGGGACTGTCGGCGACTGTTGTAAAAAGCCCTTGATTTTCGGTGAAAAAGGGAAGCTGTCCTCCTCCTCACCTTTTTCCATCTCATGCAGGAAAGAGCTACTGGTATACAAAGTGGACTTAGCAGTCACACCGGACACTGTGTCCTATACCATATAGCCCATCCACCTAACATGACGCACTAGTGACACTTCCATCTCGACATTCATATCCAAGTGGCATCTGATGAGGTCAACCACAAGTAATTCGATTCTGAGAAGCCACATATTCCAACAGCGACGCCCGGGAATGGCACGAGTGATGTCTTATGAAGTGAAAAGAATCAGTTCGGAAGTGTATGATCTCAACTTGGCTAGTACAGGAGGTCCAAGCGCTAGGACTATAGTCGCCTATAGTCCGTCCGGTCCTCACCTTCCGGGGCGTAGTCAGTCCTAGCACCCCCAAAAAGACGGACTATGAGCCGTAGTCCGTCCCGTTCTCACCTAAAGACGGACGAACTGGACGGTTGGGAACACTGGGACTCTGAACCAGACCACGATACAGTCTGGCTAGGCTAGTCCGCGCGAAAGCCCGGCAAGCCCCAAGCCTGACAGGACTGACTGCTTCTGAATACTGCTGCTAGTGCGATTGCTTTATGGTACTTGTAACACTGCCTCCAGTGTTCCGAATGGTCGGCGGAAGACCGGACTGGACTAGCTAGTCCGGTCGAAAGTCAAGTCTAGTCTAGTGGTGGAAATTAGACCGACTGGACAGTCAGGATTATTGAAACCGACTTGACCAGGACCAGTCCGACCAGGCCCGCCAAGCAATAGGATATGCTATTTTTATCACAATATATTACCTTTTTTTTCTTAATGAAAATTATTGTTTCTATGGATTATACGGTAGAGATAGTGCCTTATGTTGATTAGGGGTTCTCGAAAATAGGTTCTCCAAGTATCAAACTATTTTTGGTGCATTAAGTGGGTGATATTACATGACCAGATGCTACAATACGGGTATTCTATGCGACTTATCTATCGAGTAATGGCATTTCTACTACATGCTATCCTCTCCAGGATGTTCTACCAACCTGTATCGAGGGCCTGTTTATTTATACCGTGGCAAGTGGCTTTAAAATCCTACTATAGCTATACATCTATTCTTAGCAAGTGTTGGCCTGGGTGCCATTCTGTCTCCCATCCGGTCTTTTATAAAGACTGGTCTGGGACCCGTCCAAACTGGACTGGACCACCCAAGTTAGTCAGGTCCTGTTATCACCATCAACCAAGACTAGCCAGTCTAGTCCTGCCTCCAAGACTTGACCGGTCAGACTATTCGGAACCCTGACGGCCTCCCTCCTACTTCTGTCTCCCCTGCTTCTACCAGCAACCAAGCAGCAGGGCCTATATTGAGAGCTTAGTACTCATAATTGTGTTTCCCGATCATTCCATAAACTGCCCTCTCAAACAGCACCACCGCCCTAGTGCGTAGATATGAATCGTTATAGCCCTATAGCAACCAAGTTTACGGTATATTTGCGGTGGTGGGTTTGATAGACCCGTACAGTGAGAAGATAGACCTCTAGTTAGGTAAATTGGGGAAGGGCGGAATTCGGAGGGGTTTGATAAGATGGAAGGTATTACACTTTTCAGATGTAGATGAGTTTTGTATAAGTTGGAAAGATATCATCCCGGAATCACAGCGCTTAGAGCTGACCCGCTTTATAGTAGTTTCTGGACCGTCTATTCTATCCCCTCAGATACCGTAAAGGAAAATATGTGTGCAGTTTATCCATTGATGAATCTATCTACCCAAGCCAAGTAGCGGGAAACAAGGGGGAAATAAATATCGGTACGTAAGGAACCATAGAAGAGGGAGATTTTGTAATATGGAATGGTGACGCAAGTTGACTGTTGCCTCATGCTGCATGCTGAACCCGGTGAAAAGGGCATTGCGTGGCCTCACTCATAAATGTTAGCCAGTATTTAGATGTTTTGGGGGGGCATAAGTTTACGCACAAATTGGATTTCTACCAACGATAGTTACAAGGAAGCTCGAGACCACGCTTTAGGGCTGGCGTGAAGAACACACAAGGAAAATGAGAAGGGCTGTGATGGCTGTAATAGTGCAAACAAGGCTCCTGGAGGCTGAGTGAGGAGGGCGCTGGAAAGTAAGGAAGTCCTAGCGATTTGAGTGAATCTATTTGGGTGATCTGGTTTCTGCTTGGTGCTAATTGTTTCACAGCCGGTAGGATGGCATTGCATCTACGCTTTCCACAGACAGCCGGGCTTGCAAAAGTTTGATAACTCCTTCGTGTCCATTCGCAAAGGCACACGCGAGTGGTGTCCGACCATCCCTACTCGGGCGCTTAGGGTCGACATCTTTATGTCCTAGTAACAGATTGACAACCCCTTCATGCCCATTATTAGCGGCCCACGAGAGTGGTGTGGTGTCTTGATTATCGGGCCTATCGGGTTCGATATCTTCTTGACCCAGCAGTAGCTTGACAACCCCATCATGTCCCGCGACAGCAGCACCACCGAGCGGTGTTCGGTCGTTCTCATCTGGGCAATTGAGGTGGATGCCTTTCCGGCCAAGTAGTAGACTGATAACCCCCTCATGTCCGTTATTGGCAGCCAGCGAGAGTGGTGTACTATAGTTGGTATCTGGCTTGTTAGGGTCGACATCTTCCCTGCCAAGCAGGAGCTTGGCAACCCCTTCGTGTCCCCACAGAGCAGCGCATCCGAGCGGTGTTCTATCATCCTCATCCGGGTGATTGGGGTCGACATCTTTCCTACCAAGCAGCAGCCTGACAACCCCTTCATGTCCCTCGACGGCGGCACACCCGAGTGGTGTTCGATCGCTCTCATCTGGGTGGTTGGGGTCGACGTCTTCCCGGCCAAGTAGCAGCTTGACAACCTCTTCATGCCCGTTATTAGCAGCCCACGAGAGTGGTGTGCTCTCTTGATTGTCTGGCCAGTCGGGGTTGACATCTCCCCGGCCGAGAAGTAGCTCGACAACCCCTTCATGCCCCTCGACAGCAGCACACCCGAGTGGCGTTCGGCCAACCTTATCAGCGCGATTTGGGTCGATACCCTTCCGACCAAGTAGTAGCTTGACAACCCCTTGATGTCCCTCAACGGCCGCACAACCGAGTGGTGTTCGGTCATTCTCATCTGGGCGGTTAGGGTCGACATCTCCGCGTTCCAGCAGTAGCTTGACTACTCTTTCGTGCCCCTTTATAGCAGCGGACCGGAGCGGTGTTAGATTGTTCTTCCCCGGACGATCCGGGTCAACATCTTCACGTCCGAGCAGTAGCTTGACAACCCCTTCATGTCCCCAGACAGCAGCACACACCAGTGGTGTTCGATCATTCTCATCTGGGCGATTGGGGTCAACATCTCCGCGTTCTAGCAGTAGCTTAACCACTGCCTCGTGCCCCTTTATAGCAGCGGACCGGAGTGGAGTTCGCTTGTTCTTACCGGGACGATCCGGGTCAACATCTTCCCGTCCCAGCAGTAGCTTGACAACTTGTTCGTGCCCCCGGACGGCAGCACATCCGAGTGGTGTTCGGTCACTCTCATCGGGGCGATTGGGGTCAACATCCCCACGCTCAAGCAGTAGCCTGACCACTGCCTCGTGGCCCTTTATAGCAGCGGACCGTAGTGGTGTTCTCTTTTTCTTACCCGGACGGTCCGGGTCAACATCTTTCCGTCCCAGCAGTAGCTTGACAACCCCTTCGTGCCCCCAGACGGCAGCACATCCGAGTGGTGTTCGATCATTTTCATCGGGGCGATTGGGGTCGACATCTCTCCGTCCTAGCAGTAGCTTGACCACTCCTTCGTGCCCCTTTATAGCAGCGGACCGGAGCGGTGTTAGATTGTTCTTTCCCGGATGATCCGGGTTAACATCTTCCCTTCCAAGTAGTAGTTTGACAACCCCTTCATGTCCCCAGACAGCAGCACATCCGAGTGGTGTTCGGTCGTTCCCACCGGGGCGATTGGGGTTGACATCCCCGCGTTCCAGCAGTAGCCTGACCACCCCCTGGTGCCCCTTTATAGCAGCGGACCGGAGCGGTGTTAGATTGTTCTTCCCTGGACGATCCGGGTCGACATCTTCACGTCCGAGCAGTAGCTTGACAACCTCTTCATGTCCCCAGACAGCAGCGCATCCAAGTGGGGTCCGATCATCCTCATCGGGGCGATTCGGGTCGACATCTTTGCGGCCAAGAAGTAGCTCGGCAACCCCTCTGTGTCCATTATTAGCGGCCCACGAGAGTGGTGTACCGCCTTGGTTATCTGCCATGTTGGGGTCGATATCTTTCCGGTCTAATAATAACTTCACAACCCTATCATGTCCGTTATGGGCGGCCCACGAGAGTGGTGTACAGTCTTGGTTATCTGGCCTGTTGGGGTGCAAATCTTCCCGTTCTAGCAGTAACTTGGCCACTCTATCGTGCCCGTTCTCCGCCGCCCATAAGAGCGGTGTATTGCCTGCACAATCGGCTTGGTTGATCTCGCAACCTTGAGCATTCGTTAACGATCCCACAAGTTCAACAATCCCAAAGAAAGACGCGCAATGTAATCCAGTGAAGCGCGGGGAAGCACCGATGGCTCCGACATATCTTGGATGCAGTACCTGCTCTAAAAGGGATACGGAGGATACGTGGTCTTCATAGTGAGATAAGAGCTCCAGCGCAAGGATCCTCCCACGGTCCGAGAATTGCCTGTTCGCATGTGTTCCCCAATACCTTGAAGAATATCTGAGGAATGGCACAATTTGATGGTCTGGGTGAGGGTAGGATGGGAGGTTCTTGACTTGTTGTGAATTTAGATAGGTCAAGCATGTTTCGGCAATTACCGAGTGAGGTTGGCTAAAGAGGTCAGGCTGAGTGCAGAGATACTCCTGGACGGTAAAGTGGATTAACCGGACAGTCGAAGCTTCCTTGTCCACTGTGATTAGTCCCTGGCAACAACCTAGTAATGCACCTACCGAAGGAGCATTTTCGCTGTCGAAATAGGCCGATCCTATCTCCACTGCCAGCGCGTGAAGCAGCTCCTCTACCCGTAACGGCCGTTCCGCGTGACAGATCCATGTGAGGACGGCTATCGCAAGTTTTGTCTTTTCCCCACCCTGCGCTTTTATCCGCTCAAGGGTTGCACCATATGCATACCCTAACCCTGCCCCCTCTTTCACTGCCTCTAGCCTTCTTCCGCGACGAGCGATACTGGTTTCTTTCAGGATTGCCTCGATGTGAAGAGAGGCTACTAGGAATCTGGATTTGGATATATCAGCCATTAACCTAAGGTAGTTTGAGTAGCTTTGCCCTTGCGTGGGCCTCTACATACGTTTCCGAACTTAACCCGGGAATGCTTTCCATAATATTTGCCTCCAATGTACTACTCATCATCTCCGGTGCAGTGTCATTCCTGAGTTTCTCGCGCAAATACTGAATAATACCGTCTCCCGTAGGCTCTATCAATACAAAAGTTACTGCTCCATCCAGTCTTCGTTCCACCTCACTTCTAATATGCGATCTTCCAGTAACAAATACCCGAGTATCCCGTGACTCCTGCGTGATCTCTCGTAGCGATTCAAGAATTACCATCCGATGCTCTGGCACACATTCGTCAAGTGCGTCAACGCATATAAACGTTCGCGTCCTAGTTGTGATGGTCTGAAACATCTTCAAAATTCCTGCCACTTGTAGCCCTCTACCTCCAATTACCTTTTTCTGGTTTCCAAAAGACCGGACCACCGCTTCTGGAATTCCCTCCAATCCACTAACAAGCTGACGTAGTAGCGAGCCAAGCATATTTACTGGTGACTGCTCACTCCGGGAAGCAAAGTCGAAATAAAAACATGCAACAGCAGTATCTTCCTCTGCCGCCTCGTCGCACAACTTGTCTATCACTAGCGACCTGTTATTTCAACCTGTCAGCAATACCGTTATTTAATTCCCGGAAATGGTACACTCTTTCTTACATGATATAGCTTTTTCCCGCACCTGGATTTCCGTGGCAGAATAAGGCAGGACAATTGGCTTCATCCCTCCGACTGCCGCTATGCCAGCGCTTGAATTCCTTAGTCTCCAGAAGCCAGGATCCTATACTGTCCACCCGCTGGGATCCGATGTCTCGATGCCGTATGCGTGGTTCTAATGGAGATAGCCAGGCCAATATCTTGGACTCATCATCGGAGGTAGTGCAGCTAAGGATATTTGTGGTATTGAAGGAATTGTAGTTGTTGGAAACTTGCGACATTTTAATCTGCACCACTGTGAATTTTGGGAGTGAGGTGTTGATCCGCTTGGAGTCTTTTGGCGTAAATAGGTGAAGTGTAGGAAAAGCGGGGTTGATGGGAGAGCCTTACATTTATCTGCGAACATTCCAACCACCAGATCTGAAATCCGTTACACAGACGCTCGAGGGCCACTCATGTCAGAAACTACAAGCAGATTCGCACCCTCTTGTTGGAGCGCCAAGTTGAGCCCTAATGGGCATGCATGTTTTGGGGCCTATAATACCATAACACCTGGATGCTCCTAGGATAGGAGAAACAATTACAGTACCGACAACCCCGGCAACACGAGTGACCTTTCCAACTAGAGACTCCAATGGCAACAATAGCCCTATTTCCGTCCTTCTTATCATGCGGCGGGTTCAGGAGACGTCGCAATGGAAGCCGCTCGCGGGGAGCTAGGTGGATGCACGGTAAAAGCTATTTTTTTTTTTGGGCTCGGCAGATTCACTCCCTGTGGCGGTGTTGGCTTGGAAGATGCGTAGTCCGATTGAATAACTAGGTGCATAATGCAGTGCCTCAGAGGCGAACATAGGACCATAGTGTAATAGATATTCCACCATATAAAGTGTCTTACCTTGGGCGGGTGCCAATGACATCGCTTTTACTCGCGCCGAGAATAAGTCCTGAGACAAAGGGCGCAACCAGAATTCACAGCATTCAACCATCTCAATATCACAAGAACTCAAGTCAACGCTACAACCAAAATCAAAAGTCCTATTGCCAGATCTCAGGCTCTTAAAGAGATGGGGGGGCACAGGTATGCAGGCCATAGTATTAATACTCGGTTGTAATTGGAGTTACTACAGGTATTGTGGCTATCATGAGTGTTGAATTTGGTTGGTTGCGCCCGTTGTCTTAGGACTTATTCTCAGCGCCAGTAGTAGGAACTGGTGAAAGTGAGTAATAAGCTGTCGTTCAACTTAGCAGCGCATCTTGTTCCTCTTCTACTAGGGCTGTGAAGTTAAAGCTGTAGTCTGGACTGCTCTCCATGTTGGGGTACACTACTACGGTAATTCCCAAGGTCAACTCGCAGCTCGATTGGGCGTCTTGCCTATGTGTAGAGCTTGTAGAAGGTTGGAGACGGTTCGTTCCGGGGGTGCTTGGATTGCAACTCGCATTCCCCTTAAGGTTTGGGGCTTAACAAGAGGATCCCAATAAAACCCAGCTTAAGAACTTAACCGAGCTTAACTACTCGAGTAGAGCCTCATTTCATGCCAGCTTACCCACAAAGCCTTACATCTGCCCAAGCACCTATCGTTCTCAAACGAAGGAGTAGCACTACCGTAAAGTCTCGTATAAATGCAGGCGCTAGTGATGATTTTCTTGAAGGTGCCCAATCGCCACTCACTATACTTAAACCGCGGCGACTTGGCGTTGTTCGTGCCTTTCTGCTGGCTCGGCTACCTTACTCGACCTTAGTTAGCTTCAGTACCATTCCAGATTTCATGAGAATCTCGTACGGTAGTGCAAGCCAGCTCCTACCGCATGAGCTATAGTATGCTAGAATAATTGAACCTTACGCTAAGGCGTCAATGATTCCCGCTCATTTGGATTGGGGGCAAAACCACAGAGAAAATCGACCGCTTGTGCCCAAGGCCCGGGGCAAAAAAAACAAAAGAGAAAGAGCGCCGGGCCTCCTTGTGCGATTTCAATTCATAGTTCCTAAGGTATTCCGTCCGAAGCCTTACCCTTCCTGCCCTAAAACAGGACTCTACAAATCCTTGCCCGCCCAACCTAGTGTGGGAACAACCGCACCGGTACCCGTTTTGGTAACAATGAGTATGCGGGCACGCACCGTTTCCTGACACCTACTCGAGTACGAGTACAACTACCGGTATGCATGTCGATCGGTTAAGCGATGACCTGATTGATGCATGTACTTGTACTCGTTATGCCTTGCTTATCAGAGCCTGTCCCGTTTTGCCGCGCTTCCGGAAAAACTCTTTCGACCCCTTTTGAAGACCCCGGTCTCTGATTCCTGAGATAGCGAATGACAAGGCCTCCCAGCGTTTACATTAAAAGAGAAAGTAAGCTACTCTGGGTAAAATGGCCAGAGCTCCCACAGCATCACCAACCCCGACAATGGTAATAACATTTCCGGCTACAACTCCGGCAGCCACAATAGCACTACCCCCACACACCACCGACCACGAGGAGTTCGCAAGGCGCGATTCAAGCCGTTCCCGAACCTCTACCCACAGCACGTACAATCGGGGGTCTCAAATCGGTGGTTCAGGTCCGGGATGCGTACTGCTGTTCTAGGAGGTTCAGTGTACTTGTAATTTCATCGCCTATTCGGAATCTGGTATTAATAAACATTTATAGCTTAGTGCTATGTCCAAATATGGCTAGGAGGAGCCACTATTACATGTATTATTTAGTCTCGTCTGGGTCTTGGTTTGAACCTTTTATGGCAGTTGGCCTAGGACGTAGATTCTCTTCTGAGCAAGGGTCGAGGATATGAGTTTCGGATATACGGAGAACTGACAAACGAATGATATCGAAGCATGTAGAAAGAGAAATCTTACTAATTGCAGCAATCTCTTTCAAAGATAGTCGCCGATTTCCCTTCTGGTTAGCTAGCCCCACAATTTGGCCACGCTTCGCAAGAGAAGTAGTAGGTCCACGCTGTTTCAATGCCATTTTCCAGCTCACGATAGTTGTAATAAAACCTCTGCAGGTTTTTGAGACTCTTTCACCCCAGCTTTATATTATGCCCAAGGTAACCTTTTAGAAATCACAACTCGCTCCTCTCATATTATCGTCACAATTGTGCTCACCCGCACCACAATTATCACCACTAAAAACATAAAACTGGAGTGTTTTGTCCTCTAGTCTGATCGGCTAACCTGTTATCATCAGCTGCTTTCTCCTCGCTATATTAACCCCATCATACATTCGATATTTCTTATAATACTGACATACGGGCCGGCACTTTTGTAGCAACCGGATTCCGAATACGCGATGAGAAATACAAGTAGTATGGTGTGAAACCTCTCCAGTATAGATTACAGGTTTGCTACTCGTTTTGCCTATTTGATGATCAAGAACTAAATCTTTACTAGCTGGCTTTAAAGAAACTAGCATAGTAGCACTTCATAGCCCAACAGACTACGGCTCAGATGTAACTATCACGCTCGTCCTCCTTCTACACCACCCATTGCCCGAACACTAATAAAATTTTCATCACTAGTTGCTCATGATTATTCCTTCTTTTGTGCAAGTCAACAGTGTACCACCAACTGCCAAACCATCAAACCATCCCGAGTACCACCTCCAGAGCTGGTACTAGTACCGCGGTTCATTTTTCCGGTTCATGGTTCGTGAACTACAAACTACCTCTTTGAACCGTGGTGAATCGGCGGTCTAAGACCCCCTAATGGTTGCAGCAGCGCAGCATCCACCTCCTCATTCAATCCACACGCAGACTCTTTAACACCCATCCCCTCCCTGTCGCACAGGGCAAGACCCCATTACCAGGGCCGACCATCGCAACATTCCCCCTCGTTTCCTGGACCGCCAATCCCGCGATCCCTGACAAACCAAACACCAGCCCTTCCTATCCCCTTCCAGTCCTATTTCAGGCTATTCCGGAAAACCTGTTGGAAACGACCCGGCCAACACACGATAATAGCGCGATGAACTGCTCATCTCGGCACGGATCCGACCTATGCACATGACATCACCGGGCAGAGGTTAAGTCGCCTATGGCGAGCACAAGGGAACCGTAGGCGCCTAACCAGCTAATGTGTTCCTGCGCCCCGGGATGGGCGGAAGAAACTCCGCGTGAAAGAATATGATGGAGCTCTTCCTTCGTATGACCAAGTTCGCACGCGCATAATAAGACAGCCGCAGATCACGAAGAGCCTTTCGGAAGAGATTATACATAGAGTTGGTTTACCTAATCGCAGTGAGGGGAGAGACAATCAGAGCCCGGATGCCTCGGAACCTGTGGAAGGGGGCTCGCTCGTGGGGGCCTAGCTGCATGGACTACGGGGGCTAGGATTTTTGGGCCTGGTGGATTTTCCCCCGCTAACAATGTTTCTTGGAGGGGTATCGTGGTTCGAGTGTTGCTGGAGTAGCTATCCCAAGGAGGTTTGGATCGCTACATGGGTGGGGTGTTATTGGCGGCAATGCTAATGCCTGCGCTCGGCGTTTCTCAAAGCCTCCGGGATGGGGATAGACAAAGGACTCACCTGCGGTAAATTCATTGCTTCGGAGCGCCGGTTTTTGTGAGTACCATCTCCAAGACTCGAAGGCGATCTGCCGCACCCCTACAGCTATCGAACCAAAACTCGTCCTTTCAACACCCAGCTGTTGAAAGTCACCGGAGATCACTCGCCACAGGCCCACAGGGAGAAGTTTCCTTTGTACCGTTCCTATCTTGTTAGTCTATTATCACTAGTTTCATTTGTCAGTTGTTATCAATCAAGAGAAGGAACGAATTGATATGGATTCGCACATATGACCAGAAACCCATCGGGGGGTAATGAGAAGGAAGGATCGGAGAACTAAGCGGAAGGGAGACCGAAGCTCCCCGGTGTGAGCCAAAGTCTAGAAGGGTCTCCGCGAGCGAAGCAGATTGGAAAACCTCATGTATTGTCCATACAAACCCTCAGTTCCAGTGTAGGTAGGGAAAGTAAGAAGGACACACATCCGATCAATCTATACTCGTTTCCTCCTTGGCTTCCTTGCCCTTCTTCATCTACCACGCTTATCTTTTCTCTATCCCCATCTCATAACAACACCGAGATGGGAAGTTCATCACGCTATATCGTGTGTTGGCTGGGTCGTTTCCAACAAGTTTTCCCGAATGGCATGAAATAGGACTGGAAGGGGAGAGGAAGGGCTGGTTGTTTGGTTTGCCGGGGATGAGGGCATCGCCCTGGCCAGAGCACAGGATTAGCGATCAAAGAGACAAGCGGGAATGTTGCGATGGTGGGCCCTAGTAATGGGGTCTCGCCCTGTGCGATGGAGAGGAATTGCATCTACTTAGGAATGGCCAACGGTGCCCGTAAGGGTAATAGAATAGGCTAGCAGCGGGGTAGTGGGGTAGCAGGGTAGGAAAATGAGTGCTAAAGAGTCTCGGTGTGGATTGAATGAGGAGGTGAATGCTGCGCTGCTGCAACCATTGTAGGTGCTGGGCGTAGAGGTTTGGGAGCGGCTTGAATCACAGCGCCTTGCGAACTCGCAGGAGAAAGAGCGTGAAGGTAGTGTCTTGTAGCTACCGAAGTGGTAGTCGGAAATGTTATTACCATTGCCGGGGTTGTTGATACTGTGGGGGCTCTGGCCATTTTCCCGGAGTAGCTTACTTTCTCGTTTACTCGAGTAATGTAAACGCTGGGGGGTCTTGTCGTTGGCTATCTCCGGAACTAGAGATTAGGTCTTAAACAGGGTTAAAAGAGTTTTCCCGGAAGTGTGGCACAAAGGGAGAGGCTCTGATAAGAAAGGCATTAATGAGCCAATCAGGTCATCGCTTAACCGATTGACAAGCAGGTGTAACGAAACGGTGCGTGCCAGGATGGGTACCGGCGTGGTGGTTCCCACACTCGGTTCGACGGGCAAGGATTCGCAGTGTCCAGATTGAGGATAGCAGGAGGATGGAGGGTAAGGTTGTGGATTGGAATACCCTAAGACCTATTAAACTCGCGGCGGGGGCAATTTCGGTTGGTGTGTAATGTCGGGAAGAGACATACACAGTGGGTGTAGGAACAAGAATTAACATTTGACGTCACTCTAGGTATTAGAGTCTATACCGAGTACTGAAGTATACTTCCCCTGCGTATCTGCCTTCCCGACATAACCCCCGAACCGACATAGCCCCCGCCGCGAGTTTAATTGAAATCGCATTACTCTGAGGACGCCCGGCGCGCTTTCTCTTTTTTTTTTTTTGTCCCGAGCCTGTGGCACAAGCGGTCTCTTTTCCCTGTGGTTTTTCGCCCAATCCAAGTGAGCAGGAATCTTGGTCTTAGCTTAACCTTATTTCATTCTTGCTCCGTCTTAGCATGAGGTTCAATTCTTCTAATATGATATGGTAGGTCTCGCGGTAGGGGCTGGCTTGCACTACAGTGTTCCACGGCAAAGCCAGCATATAGTGAGGCAAGAACGGGCCATATAACGATTCCAGGGCGGGGATTATTTGCACGGACATTCTCGTTATGCCGTAGACTCGCTTCGGCGTGGAATAATAGTGTTGTTCCTCCGTTTGAGAAGGATAGGTGCTAGGACAGATATGGCTTTTGTGGTTTACAAGGATTACGGTGGTAAGCTAGCATGAAATGAGGCTCTAGTGGAGTTGGGTCGAGTTCGTCTTAAGTAAGCTGGGTTTTGTTGCGGTTGCTCTGGTTAAGCCCTAAACCTTAAGCGGAATGTGAGTTGCAATCATTGGACCCCCGGAATGAACCACCTGAAACCTTCCGCATGCTCTACACATACAGCATAGGCAAGACGCCCAACCAAGCTGCCAGTTGGCCTTGGTGATTACTACGCCCTGGAGAGCAGCCTAGACTACCGCTTGAACTCCACGGCCCTAGTAGAAGAGGAACAAGATGCGCGTCTAAGTTGAACAAAGGCTTATTGCTCGCCTTTCCTACTAAAGGTGAGGTGCTACCGAGATGGACTGCATCCCCCGGGAATGATTTGGTGGTGCCCGGTATGTAGTATCATATCCGATATTTGATTTCATAGTATTTCTTTCACACTATTTTTCCTTAAACATACGGGAGCTATCACACTTGCAGGGCATTGGCTTTAGGTATTACGGAGGATTATAGTATCAGGACGTTATAAATCGGTTGAGACTGTTAAGATTTAGCTTTTGTTAGATTGGCGGGTTTCTTCAGAGATTGTTGAGTTTCGGGGGTCTTGTGGTGTTGTTAGTTAGGGGGGGATATATATATCTCCTAGCCTGTCGTTAGCTAGCGGAGAGGTTAGCGGACTAGTCCACCATTCTTCAATGTTCGGCTATGCTTAGGGCCTATTGCGATTCCCCTTCGCTCCTTCCTGCTTACGGGCTTTCTTTTGGCTCCAACAGCGATGGTGGTAAAGCTTTCTATTAGAAACTTTCCCCCATGGGTTTCGCCACCGTTCCCCCAGCGCAGGAGAGCCTGTAGTATTTCTGCGCCTACTGTTCCCTTGCGCACGTTACAGGCGACTTAATCTCGGTCATGGTGATGTCTTGTGGATAGATCAGAACTATGCAGAGATGGTGGTAATCGCTATTATTTTATGCGGTCCCGGTCATTTCCTGTTGGTTTTCAGGAAGGACTAGGAATATGACTGGGAGGAGAGGAGATGGGCTAGTGTTTGGCAGGCCAAGTAGCGAGGCCATGGCACTGGCCCGACTGGGGAATTGCCATTCTAGGAAACGAGCGGGAGTGTTGCGATGGTGGTTCCTGGTAGTTGAGTCTCGCCCTGTGCGGCAGGGTGGGATTTCCACCACTTAGGAGTGGGCCTGCGGTACCCGGTAAGGGTGATAGAATAGCTTGGTAGTGAGGTTGCGGGGTAATAGGGCTGGGAGACGGATGCTAGAGGGTTTCGGTGTGGATTGAGTGGGGGATGCCAAGCAGCCTAGGTGGATGCTGCCCTGCGTATTTCAGGTGCTGCGGATACGGGTTCGGGGTGGCTTCAATCACGGCGGATGGCAAACTCCTTGTACCATTTAGCTGCTGGAGCTGTATGTTAGTTAGTTAAATGTCATTGCGGTCGACGAGATTGTGCATACTGTGGAAAGCTCTGGCCATTTATTCCGGCCCAGCATAGTTTCTCTTTTAATATAAAATCTGGTAAGTTAGGCGCGGTTCGGTGTGATGTATCGCATAAACTCTTCTGGTTCGCTATCTCCGGAAAACAGAGGCAAGGGTCTTGGAAGGGGTTTGCCAGAGTTTTTACGGAAGTGTCGCAAGGAGGGAGGGGTTACGGTAAGGTTATCGCTTAACTTACCAATATGCAGGCATTACGAAAGGGCTTCTACCCGTAGGAATGACAGTTGCCAAAACGAGTATGACTGCTATTATTCCCGTGCCCTACCGGTCGGGAAAGGATTTCCACAGTCCATACGAGTATTTGGGGCTGAAGGAGGGACGGGGGGGGGGGGGGGGTAAAGGATTTTAAATGTAAAACCTAAAAAAAAACCGGAAGGAAAATTA
>Ga0307509_10001848_pt1 | contig 35008 bp, 44 predicted proteins | sample 10_EM_MG_FD_202245 | JGI IMG/M metagenome (GOLD analysis project Ga0307509, IMG submission 202245) | Populus trichocarpa ectomycorrhiza microbial communities from riparian zone in the Pacific Northwest, United States - 10_EM | ecosystem: Host-associated > Plants > Roots > Unclassified | place...
CCCGTCCTCCGCCTGCCTGGTGTGTTCCCGCTCCCCCCCGCCCCCCGCGGGGGGGGGGCGCCCCCCCAGTAGTGTTTGGATGTGGTTCATGCAGCATTGGAGTAAGTGAAGGAATTGGCTGAGAAAAATGGCATGTGCATAATACTAATGCTGTAGGTACCCGCCATTCTCGTTCTTAATTAGTACGTAGGAAGGGGGACTGAGACTCCATTGTACCGGGCGTGAGTGTCGCGCTAGGGGAAACTTCCCCTGGGTGATAAGCTATGACTTTTGGACGGGGGGGTATGAGAAAGTGTCTATAATAGTTATCTTTTTTAACTCGTAACAAATTTGTTTTATATGGGTTTAAGCTGGCTACTGGAGGTTCTTTACCCCCACCCGTAGGTTTTCTTCCTACCTGCTATGATAAAGAATGTATAGCAGCTGCCTCCCGGCGAATGTGGACACTGTGCAGGGGGCTTATGAGATGAGTGGGGTTTGTTGAATGAGAACGAGGAACAAGACGGATAGTAGTATTGTAAAGTTACTGTGCCTTGTGTAAGTTGGCTGAGGTTTAGTTATACATACCCGACAGTATGAATGGAAGAGAGTGAGATACGGGACGTTTTGAACTAGGATGCCTACGTTGTGCTGTACTAGGTGGGCTGTGTGATCATTGACAGCTAAATCATCTCTTTCTGATTCCTCACTACGGTACTCTCTACTGAGATGGGGAGCATGATATCCTGAGCCCATGCGATGAGGGGGGGGGACTAAATTCAAAGACAAAGGAAGTTATACAACCGGTGTTCTACCAGTTGCCCCATGGGCTTATGGTCTAAGATACCGGTGGTGCGATTGGAAAGTTGGCATGGTAGTTTCTTACAGAGTCCGTAGTACTATACCTGCATCTACTACAGCCACGAGTAGGGAAGACGATCAGGGCGAAAGAACAAACTATACAATCTGTAAGTAAGATGCCATGATACCTAAATTAGGGACTAAAACAGACCTCCAACAGTATGTGAGCTAGAGTCGTAAACAATCACCACTTCCCTTTAGGGCGCAGTACAACAGGGGGTGATCGAGGCCAGCACTGTACAAACCCCTAAGCGAAATATCCTGCGCTCCTACAAGCAGAATCTTGAAACAAAAATCAGGGAAAATATATCTACCAAGCCCCACCAAACTCCGCCTTCAGAGATCAGATATTTTAGAGATCAGATATATACCATCAGAGAGCGTTGCCGAAAGATCAAACCATATCCGCACAGTAACCCCCCCCCCAAAGAGAAAAACGGTCCCAAGGATCATCTCCGCCCACATAGCTCTCTAACACTTTTAGGAAAGCTAATCCTTAATCCCAGTATTTTACCCTCCCAAGGTATTATATAATGCCCGAAAGGGAGCGAAACGAAACCCTGGCGCCGGCGCACGATCCTCCAATTATGGGCCAAAATAATTAGATTCTGGTAGTATACTACGCGTTCTACGGCGGCGGCGGATAAAGCGCCAACTAATAATCCATAGGCACCCTCAAACACCTCGTGACTTCCTAAATTCACCAGCCATCTGACCAGCCATCATATTACTATTACTGTCATAAGTAGCTGAAAGCAGACAGTGGCGACCAACCCCATGACCACTCGATAATCATCAAGATATGGAAAAAAGTCCCTCGACAAGACCTGACATCGAACTCAAATCGGCAGCGGCTAGCCCCTAGTTTTTATCGAAACAAACAAGCACCTGCGAATACCCACTTGTGATAATAATTGGGGAGGGGGAGGAGGGGGAAAGATAGGGAAAGAGGGTGGTTTTATTCGAGTGATGATCCATGATCCACGGCACTCATGTCGTTGATCCCTTAAGGAATAATAGTCCCCACACGCCCCCTTCACAAGACGTTGTGTCTGAAACGTAGGGAACGCGCTTACCCGGGAAGGGGAAAGGAAAAAAGGTATTTATCTACAATTTATGTATGCTCCCGTATTGGGGTTTTTCCACCTGAAATGGTATGATACTGTATATGAAAAAAATTTTGAAGGGAAAATTTCCGGCTGAGCTAGGAGTTATTATATCAGCGTTTCTATCATACAAGGAATGTATGACTCGTTAAGGATGTCGGTACGGCGGCTGGGATATATCATACTCCCAGCGGCAGTTGAGATATTGTATTTGTACCATAGTACACCGAAAGTGAAGGCTGCTCCCTAGCTATAGTATCGACATCCCGAGGCTTAACTTGTACAAAAGCAAAAGTGTGCTTTCCTGTTGTGCAGAGGAAATATTATACTAAGTTAGTATCCTACTACGGTAGCCTACAGTTGTATGGAGTAATGTCTTGGACACACAGTCGTTTATCTTGAGAAGAAGAAAAAGAAGAAGAGACACTTCTCCTCACGATGATTGTTGTATCATAAAAGTTCTTGACCTGGCAGTCAGTTTTGGGTGTATAGGTACGGTATTGTAACCCTTACTGTGATACATGTCTAGCTGGCTATCGCGCTACTGCGTGGGGTAAGTGTCGGGGTACACTTATTACTAGCAGAAGAAGGGGTTGGAGGAAAAGTAAGTCTTTCTCCTCCCCCATCTTTTCCCCTTCTGCTTCTACCCTACCCGGCAAATCGCGGGGATCAGCCCTGTCAGAAGGGGGGGGTAGTGTAGAGTCGAATTCTACTGTTTGGTAGTAGCAGGCTTGGTCTGCGCTACGGCTTTATTGGGGAAGACTAAGATATTCAGTCTCTAAGTTCTTATAGGGCGGGATTTCCTGTCTTGAATGATGGATTCCTCAAGAATAACTGACTTGCAAAGAGGGGGATTAAACTCCTGTGGTGCAGTAGAAGAGTAATGTACTATAACACTAAAATAGGGAATTCGTATAACATTCGGAATTTGCTGTAGCACCTCAACCAGAAGATGCAAATCAGTTCCTTTAAAATGGAAAAGAATAAAGAATAAAAAAAACTCTCGTTTCATCTTTGTTCTGCCACCCCGCCGATCGCCAACCCTACCCTTACAGGTCGGGCCTAGAGTCGGATTCTACCACCTCGCAGCAGGTCTGAATTACGCTACACTCTCCCATTGAAGGGGGGGCTAAGGTCTTCTTCAGTCTCTCAGTTCCTGTAGGGCAGGACACTGCCCACATCCCCTACGTGACGGATTGTTCAATAATAACTCAATTTGAGCCGAATCGAACGCCTGAGCTCCTGCTAATTTGCGCAGGGGGGTTATTAGTTTCTTGACATGTTAACCACTGCGCCAGCTAGGTATTTTCACATCATGTCACCACCGGAACTAATACTTATCCAGGTCGTCTTTGATTTTTTTCTTCTTTTTTTTTCTTCTTCTGCCTGAAGTTAGACCTTCAGCGGGACAACAAAACAGCTCTAGACACCTGCAGGTTCTATTTTTCTCCTCTTGTATATTATTTCCTTTCTTCTCTTCCGTCAGGCTTGCTTGCTAGGGATGCATTATTGCTGCCGGATGTAGGCGAAACACTGTGCTGGGGGGAGATTAATAAAAAAAATCCCCCTTACAATCAAACCCCTCAGCCCGTTGCTGTTCCACAGAACAGATATTATACAACCGATGAATAAATAAACAATTCTGATATCTTCCACTACTACTAAAATACTTATCACCGCAAGTGCACAGCGTTGTAATACCAGAGAACAAAACCAGCACCCGCCCTTAACTTGCCAAACTTATCCCACACCCCTAATACGGTAGCCCAACCCCCAATCCCCCACAACCCCAAGCAATCATGGGGAATCACCCGGCTGCACCTGGTCACTTTTTGTCGGGCTCGCACATATCATATAATGCTAACCGGCATAAGTATCTCATGCTCGCTGAAGCCAAAGTGGAAGTTCTTAGATTATATAGCTGCTGCTTGTGATGTCCGGATTTGTACAATCCGCGCAGACCTCAATCGTTCTTCTCTTTACCTTCTATTCTGTTTTGCTCAGGAGGGACTTGAAAGAAATGTACTCGTCATTGATTTATGGATAGAGATCCCGTCTCATGTGTCCATATTCCTTTCCCCACCAATTTTTCTCAAATTCTTTATGGAGTGCGGGTGGTAGCGTGGCGCAGTGTGCATGGTGAACTTGGGATTGGGTTCTTATAGAGCGGTGTACAGCACAACGCAGGATAATAGAGTTCCATCTCGCACCCTTTCCATCATCGGTAATTACTAGCACTGAGTTTGTTGGGTTTTCATATCGTTACATTTCTCTCCTTCCCCCCTACCCCCATACCCCCCCAACACTCCATTGGATCCCCCCCACCCTGGCACTTGGGCTACGATTGCGAAAGTTACGCAGGGAAGAAAGCAAACATGAATACTTTCACTGCCCCTTTCGACTATGCCTGGAAGATCTCTAGGAGTATTACCTGGGAACCGCTTGTTTGGTTGTCCATGCGGGCTGTGCTTGCACTGTTTGGTAAGATTGAGAATGGAAGGCTAGTTGTTACCCTCGTGGATGGAAGACGGGAGGTTTTCGGTGGTAGTGGGAAGCCCCAAGTGGAACTTACGGTTCTGAAGGAGATGTTCTGGGTGAGGTTGTTTTTATTTGCTGATATGGTATGTTTTTTAGTACTCTGTATGTTAGTTGGTGGTGGTGGTGAGAGGGAGTGGAGAAGAAGGAGAAGAAGAAGGAGAAGCTGATATTTAGAAAAAAGGGATTCTCAGAAGCGTACATGTTGAGAGAAGTAGATTGCAGTGATCTCACGGGCTTCTTCCAAGTAGTAGTTCCAAACCAACACAAAGTAAAACAAATCAAGCAAGCAAGCTAACAAATCACCACATATATTCATACAAAACCGCTCCAACCTCTCCAACACGAGCACAATCCCTTCGATTCTCACAAACCCCCTAACATCACTCCTAAGAAGCGCCAACAACCTCCAAAACTCCCTCCTGAATGTCTCGGCCCACTACGACATCTCCAACGAGATGTTTGCGGCATTCCTCTCGCCGGACATGACCTACTCCTGCGCCATATTCCCCCTCTCTCCGGCCGACGCACCCGCTACCACCACCACCACCACGGGGGAATTAGAGGCAGCACAGTACACAAAGCTCCGCCGGCTGATCGCCTCCGCCAAGATCAAGTCCACGGACCACGTTCTCGAGATAGGCACCGGTTGGGGAAGTTTTGCCATGGAGGCTGTCGCGCGAACTGGGTGTCGGGTCACCTCCGTAACACTGTCCGTAGAGCAGAAGGCCCTCGCGGAGAAGCGGGTTGCGGCGGCGGGCATGGCGGACAGAATTAATGTGCTGCTTTGCGATTATCGTGCGTTGCCCACCCCACGGGAGAAGTTCGACAAGATCGTTAGCATAGAGATGCTCGAAGCCGTCGGTGGGGAATATCTGGAAAAGTATTTTGGAGTCGTGGATTGTATGCTCAAGGATGATGGTGGAATCGCTGTGTTCCAGTGCATTACTATGCCTGAGGGTGTAAGTAACTTAATTTGTGGTCTCGGTTTTTAGAATATGGTTTCGGTCACAGCTGATCATTCGCAGAGGCATGAAAGTTATGCAAAGGGGAATGAGTACCCCCCCCCAAAAAAAAAAACCCGGTCTCCATGAATCAGGAAAGACAACGTTACTAACAGAAAGCAGTTTTATCAGGAAATATATCTTCCCAGGGGGATACCTCCCCTCGAATACGCAGCTCATGAACGCCGTCAATAAGGGCAGTAACGGAAACCTGGTCTTTGACTCGGTCGAGAACATCGGCGGTCACTATACCAGGACCCTCCGCATCTGGAGGGAGAACTTCCTCAGGACCTTCCACGATCGGATCGCACCCGCTTTGAGAAGGGAACATCCGGGGATGAGTGAAGAGGACGTTAAGGTCTTTAATAGGAAATGGGAGGTGAGCGCCCTTTTTCTTTCTCCCCGGAAATTCCTAGGGATTAGGATGACCGATATAAATTAGTACTACTTTGCCTATTGTGAGGCCGGATTCAAAGCCAAGATCCTGAACGACATCATCTTTACTGTAGCAAGAGAAGGTGCAATGGAGCTATACGAGGGCATCCCTTTATAATTCACATGTCCTTTCTTTTCTTCCCTCAGTTCCTTTTCTTCCCTCACTTCCTTTTCTTCCGTCGTTACCGCTGCTCGGCAGCGATCGAATACGATATGATACCTTGCACCGTAGATAAAAAGAAGAAAGAGAGAAGTTTGATGGAATTTGGGATTACCACGAATTATGACTGAGGGGAAATTACTATCCTAAACGGATTGACCGGTTAAAGTCCTAGTTCTAGTGCAAGTAGAAGCGGAAGGATAGAAGGGTATTGATTAAAATTGTGACATAAACATAACAATACTTAAGCTTTCTTTTTCTTTTCCTTTTTCTTTTCCTTTTTCTTCTTATCTGACTTGGAAGATGCACCCTTTGGCTTATGCACTTTTGGCTTATGCAATTTTTCAATCTCATCGCGGAATTTTCTATACAGTAGCATGCAAGCTCGTGCGTCCTCGACCTATTCACCCATCCATTCATTAGCCCCCACCATAAAGGGAGAGGGAAGAATAAACAAACACTAGAATGCTCCCCCCCCTGTATCTCAATCCCAAGCACTTTGTGGGCAAGCTTCTTCAACCCCGGCGGACGTCCAGCGTTCAACTTTCTGAATCCAGGATGTTGACTAGTATCCCGAATGTCCCTCCTCGGGTGACTTAATAGCAACACTTCGAGATCGTTCTGAACTGCATGTCCGACAAGAACCCTATCCGTGAGAATGGAGGACACTTCTTTTTGTACATCTTCGAATTCCCTCGCTGCCCACATCATTAGCTATGTTGCTACCGCGCAGCAAGAAAGAACAGGGTAAAGTACCGTGAACCATATGCGCAGGCGTAACACCACTAACCCAACTCCTCCAATCCGTAACTCTCTCCTTCGGCCGCACGAACGTGTCCAGGATTACGTGTCCGTGATAGTTGACTATCGAGACTCTGGCGAGCGCGGAGCGCTCTTTCGTGGGACCACCCACACCGACCATTTCGCAGTCGAGTGAGATGTATTTTCCAGTTTCGGTTGCTGAGGATGCCCCCGACGCCCCGGGCTCTATAGCGGAGCCAGCGAGGGGTGGAAGGGTGGTACTGGTTAATGGTAGGTTGTATGCTTTCCGTAGATCCGCAGGGGAGATGTCATTATCCTCTGCCCAGAGCGCCAGTGTCGCAGAGGGTTCGGCGGCGGCGACGGACATTTTTGGTGCTTTTGAGGTTGGAACTGGCCTAAAAGCTTGTGGTATCGAGGGTGGGTTTGCGGGGTTAGTTATCTTGGTGGCAGTTGTGTTATGCGGGGTTCCCCTGCGTGCGTTAGTATGACATATCTTTCTGTGCGTCGACCAGGGAGGGAGATATGGAGTATGGACTCACCTCGCTCGCTTTGTCCTTTTCGCACTTGTGATTGTTGAGCTGCTGGCGATGATAGAGCTTCCAACAGATGGGGACTTGCGCTTTAAAGAATCGGTTGAGATAGTAGAGGGGACCTTTTCCAGCGTCTTTTGGAGCTGCCTCCAATTACTTGAAAGCGTAGTACCGGTAGTTCCCATAGCTGGTGATTAAACGGTATGGCTTTTTGTGGTTCGGTGGTGTGTGAGAAGTGGCATACCGGTAGTGGGCCTGAAATTTTTCCGTTGCGCAGTCTAATGCCAAGAAGCGCTAACCTACCGCTAATATCGTCCGTTCATATCATTTCTAAATGGACTGTAAGCGTGATTCAAGCACTGTGGTAAACAGTCTAGGCCTGCGCCCTTAACTTCAATTTCTGTTAGAGATACCGGTATCACAATAGCATTATTATGATAATAAAGTGAATTGGGCTAATGAAGTTTTAAAAGCAAAAATCATTACAATTGTTTTTTTTTTGTTTAAGCAACATGTTCACAATTGCACCAGTAGAGAACGCCGATCCGACCCCAATGCCGACTTGAGAGAAAGAAAGAGCCCATGGTAGATAGCACACAACTCCATGAAACAAAACGAAAAAAGGAAAAAAAAACACCAGCGGTCACCCAGTATTTCCATACCCATTCATTAAGTCATTAAACTGAGACGATTAGGCCCCCATCGCATCGTCCGATGTTTTCGATTCAACATCTAACCCCAAGTCCATATTAGGCATCTCTCTACGCTCACTCCTCATTCTTTGCTCGGCCCATGCCCTCAGCCTAACTAGACGGCGAATCTTGGCTTCCTTGGGTACGCCTTGCACCTCGAGAATTGCTTCGTTGACTTTAGCTGCTACTTGTCTTCGCAGTGCCGGGTCCATCAGTTCTGCAAGGGGAGGGGCTAGGTTTTCCATCGGGAAACATAGAAGCGCCATTGTACGCTCAAGGTCTTGCAAGAACTTTGAATTACCAGGTGCTCGAGGTGCTAGATGAGTGGTAGCAAATGCCAGCGCTTCGGAGATGTCACCATCAGGAGATTGAGTGCAGTTTCGAATCAACTCGATAAGCTGGAGTCTCAAGAGTGAAAAATGCAGAGGAAGGTTCGTCTCGAGAAGCTATGTCAATTTGAAATGTTAGTAAGCTGCAAAAACTATAAATGTACGAATGCCGGAATTGAAGAAAAGAATTCAATGATATGCTCATGTTGAAGACTGAAGTTTTGACTATATTTTTCATCACTAGCCGAAAGGTGCAGCGGGTACCCTGAAAGTAATCATGGCAATATATATATGTATGTATATATATATGAAGCAAGAAACGAGGGGTTTAAAATTGAAGAGAAAAATTCCACCGACTTCTGGATGCAACTCATTTATTCTTTCAATTGCAGTCTGGATATCCCCGTGGTGGATCGCACGGCGAATATCAACCCGTTCTTGGATGGAATCAAGGTCAACCTGAGCTGACATATTCGCTTCCTGAGCGAAGTTGACGGCAGCAGATTTATATCCCTCGATAATGAGATAATTCATGACCAAGGTGTTAAGGTCCCTACCACTCCGGTGATTAGTCACTTGATCCAACTTAAAAATTCCATCCCATGGATAAGAATTAGTAGAGAAACGGCAGACAAGGGCATTATCAGAAAGCAAGTTAACATATTCTCTAACATGGTAATTTCAGAGAGATTCCCAACTTGTGCACACATCGCATCATTTTGTCCAGTATTATGAGGGGGGGGGGGGTGGGGGTTAAAAAAGTGGTGGGGAGAAGAAGCCTGCCTTGGACCTACGTTTTGGAAACTTTCACCTCATCCACCTTCTTCTCCCAGTCCGCCCCAGGGGCCTTGCGCGAAGAGGTAGTGGTTGAGTGGCTCTAAATGTCAAAGATCCCAATAAGCAAATGCCCGTAGTTTGAAGGCTTTCGGAATTCGGAACATACCATATTTGCTGGACAACAGACGGGACACCCGAACGGGTGAATGTTAAGGAGGCAGAAAGAGGGGTGGAGGGGAAGAGAGGGAAGAAAGAAAAGGATGAAATGGGAGGAGGGTTGGGTTTGGGTTTGGGTTTGGGTTTGTTGTGCTGAGGTCAGACTACCGAACGAGAGACGGGCCGGATTAAGGTTAGCGTGTTTGTGTAAAAGAGTACGAGTATGATACTCGTTGGCGAAGGAGTAAGAAAGAAGGAAGGGGTTTACTCGTAGAGAGAAGGAGAAGGAGATGGTCCTCACAACCTAATTGATCATTCTAAGGTGGAGAGCGATGTGAATCGTGCCAAGAGCCTCCCTCATTGAGAAGGCATCAAGCCCAACGTGATGCAGGCTACACGGCTCAGCAGTACCGATGGGGTACAGATAAGCAGCTGCTAAACCCAAACCCTGGATCGCTGTGTGCTTCGACCCCACCACACAAACTGCAGAGCTGCAAGCAATTACTCGTAGAGAGATAGTCTAGAGACAGAGAGAGAGAGAGAGAGAGAGAGAGAGAGAGAGAGAGGGGAAAACAAAGTTCCTCTAATTAGTGCTGCATATCCATACCACCTACGGGGAGTATCACAACATCCGTTCATCCCCCCCTTACTTTTCTATCATACTACTCGAGTACAGTACCGGTATTTCCTCGTAGCACGTGGTTTGTCAACCTTCTCTCTCTCTACCCCTCCCCCACGCTGTGCACAAACTTTATCAAAAGTGCTTGCGTTATGGTCGTTCATTATAGCCCCCCATGGGCAAATACTCACGTGTGTACAAGTCTTTCTGTCCAGGACGAAATAAAAATAAAAATATACACATGAGCTGACCAAATGTCCCTAATAAAACTATAGATTATTGGTATTGCTGGCTCTAGCGGCTCGGGGAAAACTTCCCTTGCAGTGCGCATCGTGAGTGCTCTAAACTTACCATGGGTGGTTATTCTATCAATGGTAAATATGTTTTCCAACAAAGCACCCCCCCCCCTCCTCCCCCACCCTAAAGCGGGAGCTTTTAAACCCCTTCGTAATACATTGTGGGAATAGTGTGAGAGAGTTTATGATTTTAAAGATATTTGGAATTACAACAGGATTCCTTCTACAAGACCTTGAACCCAGAAGAATCCGCACAGGCATTCAGGAACGAATACGACTTTGACTCCCCAAGCTCTATGGATTTCGACATATTAGTAGAAAGGCTCAGAGACCTAAAGCAGGGGTGCGTCTTTTCCTCTCTCATTCTTCCCACAAGATATAGATATCAAAACCACATCCAGCTAAACAGCGGACAGGAGAAAAGCGGAGATCCCTGTACGTTACCCTTTTTTGTCCTGCATTGTAGATATAGACAAGGTGCCACGGTATAGGACTAAAGCAAAGGCTTGAAAATACTTTAGGTCTATTCATTTGAGAAACATCAGAGAGTAGAGCATACGACGACAATCTACTCTTGCCATGTCTTGATCCTAGAGGGTATCTTTGCTCTCTACGATCCTCGGGTGTTGGAGTTGCTGGACATGAAGATATTTGTCGACACGGATGCAGACGTTTGTCTTGCTAGGAGGCGTGGGTCATACGGTGCCCCCATTTTGAAAGTATGGTAGTCACTAAAAGCAAACTGCCGCAGTGGCCCGAGACATAAAGTACCGTGGCAGAGAGTAATTTCACCAATCTCTTCTCTTGATACGTGGGCAAACTAACCAGCTTGGCCAGCGTCCATGGGGCAATCAAACAATGGACAGCCTTCGTCAAACCAAACTTCGAACACTACGTCGAACCACAGAAGAAAAATGCGGGTAAGTGCTCGTACATAATCCCCAACAAACCCCTACCATTAACAAAGAAATAGACATCATGGTCCCCCGCGGAATCGAAAACTCTATCGCAATAGGTCTGCCACCATCCCTCCCCAGCCCATCATGCTACGAACCCAATAAACTCAATCTAACCCCAACTAGACATGATAGTGAAGCACATCCAAAGAGCGCTCCTCTCCAAATCTGACGAGCATATCAAAACTCTCCGGGCCCTCGGCCAAGGCTATGACGCCGACGAGCCCCTCCCGGCAAACGTCAAGGTCCTAAAGGATACCCCGCAGCTCCGAGCAATGCACACAATCCTGCATGACGAGGAGACCACGCGCGAGGACTTTGTCTTCTATTTCGACCGCCTGGCGACGCTGCTAGTCGAGCGTGGGTCGGATCATCTGGCTTTCAAGCCGAAAGAGGTCCAAACCCCCCAGGGATTTACCTATGCGGGATTGGAGTTGTCTAAAGACGTCAGCGCAGTTGTTATTCTGCGCTCGGGAGGCACCCTTGAAGTTGGGCTCAGGAGGGTGGTTCCTGACGCTAGGATTGGGAGATTATTGATTCAGTCTAATGCTCGGACTGGAGAGCCCGAGTTACATTACCAGAACCTGCCTTCGAGTTTGGCGAAGGATAGTGTTCTGGTACTCGATCCGCAAGTTGCGACCGGGGCTGGAGCTTTGATGGCCGTGACGGTGCTGAAGGATCATGGTGTTGATGAGGAGAGGATTGTCTTCGTTACTTATCTCGCTGGTCTTGGTGGGCTGAGGAGGCTGACGAAAGTGTTTCCGAAACTGAAGATCATTGTGGGGAAGATCCAGGAGGGGTTTGAGAGAAGATGGATTGATGAGAGGTATTTCGGAAGTTAGATCAGATTGTAGGTGTTTATTGGGTCATGGTTTGATGTGTGTTAGTGTGTTAGGCTTGATGTTAGAGTCGTAGCAGCGCGGTTCATGTCCATTGATTGTATAGTATATATATCGTGTCCCTGCGTTCCGAGCCGGGCAAGTTTCCTCTGCGATACAAGCACCTAAACTCAGTTTTGAAACAAACAGTCCAGAAACACATATCTTGTGACCCCCACTCCCGAAAATACAAGGTCAATCAGCACCAAAATGCACGATTGCCAACGAATCAAATGGGCACGGTATAAGATGCCGCTAAGAATCCAATTATATACAAATCTACACGCCTGGTACTCCTATTTTGAGCAACAGTGATGCGCTCTAGCGGATAGAATGAGCCACAAGTCACATCTACTTGGTTCGGATTATCTTGAGCTTCTTGGGGGAATGCTAGATTGAATCATTAATAGTGATTGTAGGGGCGGGAGCAGCGAAACGTACGAAGAAGTTTGCAGAGTAATTTTTAGACCTGAAGGCCCTTTCATTGGGTTCCTGAACAAACCATTTATAACCTATGAGCCCCATCAGCGAAGTGTCCGGGAATTTTTAGGTAGCCCGAGTACCTTGTTTCTCGGCAAATGCAACAGCATCCTCCTTAGACTTGAAGAAAATGTGTGTTCCTTGCATGAAATCACCACTGGACTGCCATCCCATCAAAGGGTTCTCCCATCTGTAGCCTAACCCCCCGTCAGCGTTCAAGTTGTATTAATTGAGCGCCGGGTTTCGACGGTACCCTTAGAGAGGACGTCCCAATCCATCCTCCATTGTCTTCCATTCCAATTTCCAGATTGAGTGGCGGGCTTCGAAGGTTTATAAATGTTCACGGTCCTCGCCTGTAGATCGAGCGGAGCGCCAGAAATTGATGCAGCGTCGAGCGCATCGTTTTCGCCCCGCTGCGCGGGGTGAACATCGGCGGGGGAATATGCGCTGTATGTGATTATGCCGTCAATTAGCAGAATTACGATGGCTTAACCGGGGGAAAAAAAATTGTGCCATATCATACCTGGTGGCAAAGTCGCTGGGTGCTTCTGACTCGGTTTCTAGGAGTGCTGCTGCAGAGTTTGCTGCGGGGGTTGCGGAGACCACAGAATGGCTTGGGCTCTCCAGCGGAGGAGAACTGGTGGTTCCCTTGAAGCGGACAAGAAGAGTCGACCTAGACACAGGGAGCAGAGCTTGCCTGGTGAGTGCCATCCGTGATGCAGGGAAGAGCGACATCTTTGGAGAGTATCCGCTAGGGGCGGGAGTCTTGAGCGAAAATGGAGGGGGAGGGATTTTTGGCAACGGGGAATGATGACGTTTGGTAAACTTTGTGGTCTGGGAAGTGCACAGACCAAGGTGTGCTTGCCTGTATTCAATTTTGAACTACCGTAGTTGCCGTTTACTAAGCAGTTCCGGCAGTCAGAAAGAGGCGGTGTTTTGTTAGACTAAGCGGCTAACCCTGGCCATCAACATCGGTTTCATCGAACGTTTTTGTCACGCACTCGGATTCCCTTTCTTCAATAAACGCCAGTAGCAGCACTCCCTTCAATCGGTTTATATCCTGCAATATCCATCATGTCTCTTGCTTTCCGCCGTGGAATCTCTACTCTCATCCCTCCGAAAGTTGCCTCGCCATCAGTGAGTTTTACCCCTCTTCCCGGTGTTTATCGGGAGTGTCACGATTTACCCATCTAACTATTCGGCCTACATAGGGTGTATGAACCCCCCTCTCTTCCTCCATTCTGCTATCGCCCTTTAAGGATATTTGGAGGGACCTTTCCCTCCTTTAAATAGTTGAACGCTGTAATGGTCCGATTGACATTGCTTTTTACATCGGAATAGATCGGAGCTGCGAAGGATGCATCTAGAATGGCTCGTGTCGTGGATTTCTACGGCAAGCTCCCAAGAGGTATGGAATACTGAGCACATAAAGTGCATGTGGGGCTCTTTCATGTTTTTCTCTCCTCGTACTCAGTTATTGCATTCATAGGCCCGGCACCGGAGGTGAAACCCACCGGCCCGTTCGAGAGATACCAGGCCAGGTATTTTGGGAAGAATCCAAGCGGCATGCGTACGTGATCTCAGCTTCAATTATGTGCAGCCTATGTGGACCCACTGAGATCGACTAACGGATACAATCATGTAGCTATCGTTCATGTCATCGGGTTCCTGATTGCGGTACGCTTAACCTCGGTACAAAATATGTGAGAACTGGGACTAATGGATTTAATTTATAGATAGGATATGGCCAGGCATACTACTTCCATCTTCGTATGGCTCATTGCACCCGGTATATCATGGTATCGGTTTTCACTAACATTTGCATTAGGCCACCACAAGAATAACGCCCATTAAGTGCTACAGGGCGCAAATGAGAACTTATCCACTGTAGGCCTAGGAACGGCCAACGGTCACTTTTGTACTTAAAAACGGTAGTTTGGAGACTAGTGGAATGCGAGAGATTACTGACCAGTTTCGGGTTCATGGTATTTGTGTTGCTACTGTCCCGGTAAATAGAAAAATAAAAATATATCTTAAAGAGATTTTAGTATTTTTTTTTCTTCCTATAAATTATAACTCGCGAAGCGCAGACAACTGGGGTCGTTGGTCGGTTCCAGACAAAGCACAGTTGAAACAAAACAGGGAATGTGCAGCTGATACTGTGTTCCGACTGTGGCCCCGATTAGAGAGAGAGATCGGGGATCAAAAAAGGTGTGGAGGAGTTGCCGGTAGATGGGGTAGATGGTGGAGAGGGGATGAAGAGCTGGATGTGTGGGGATGGAGAAGCGTGGTAGGCAGATGCCATACGCATTAGAGCCGGAGAAATGTGCTGGGAGACTGGATTTCTCTAATCTAGTGTCCCTGTATTCCCAAACCCGTCAACCAACCTTAACTTATGGCTCGTCCCCTAATTATTGTAGGTCCCTGATTATACTATCACAGTTAAATGTCTTGGCGCCCGTCTTCGGCCAGAGGATCGCCTTCCGTCTGCCTTATCCCAAGCGACATCACCGCATTCCCCCATCGTCGCTTCACTTTCAGCCCCTTCCCCACCATCTCTCCGCCCCTCCCCTCCTCCTCCCTCCTATTATTCTCCCCATTCTCCCCTTTACCTTTCATAGATAATACCCCCCTCCTCCCCCCCTCCTCCTCCTCCCCCCTTCTCCCTCTTCTGGAGAATAGAATATCACCGACCCCTCCACCACTACTTCCTCCTCTTCTTTCCTTTTCAGGAATCTAGCCTCATTCGATACCGGTAACCCTTCGTCATCGTCCCCATCCATACTTACTGCCCACAGTTAAGGTTTGTGGCCCCCCATATTTAAGCTCCAAGCCCTAGTTTGTTGTATCGGTCACTCCTCCCCATCTCAACCACTACCACCGCTACCACTCTTTCTCTTCCTCTCTCTACCTTGACCACTTGTTTCTCTCCCCTACGAATTTCTGAACACACTTCTCACAACTTACGTCCCCTGAGCTGATTCCTATTAATTCTACCCTCTTATAGTTCGAGTTACTGCGGCCCCTCGTGGCACATCCGTTTTGAAAGCGCCTACTTACTTTGGCGACTCTGTCTAAGCTATTTGAATAGGTTGGAGCTTTTCTTCTTCCGCAATCATACCTATTAGCACAGTCGCCATTTGGCGATACCTAGCACCATGGCTTCAGAGCTTCTTAAATTCACTTCTCTAGGATCTTATTACGGAAATCCGTCTTCTAAGATGTCGTATTCGTATTGCGCAAAGCTGATCCCCACAGGTCCTCTTACTGTTATGGCAGATTCGAACATTCTCAGCAATGTGGAAAAGTCTTTAGTGGAGTCGGTTGTCGAGACCTCGACGACCGACGTTGATGCAAACACAAAATCTACCCCGATTTCCGCTCCGAGCGGAATGCTTGTTAACGATAAAAAAACTCTTGCGCACCAAAATGACAATGAAACTTCTATTGGAGCTTCTTCGGTGGGTGGTATTAGCGGTGGAGCTGTTGGTGCGGACTCGGATGCGATTGTAGGCACTCTTTCCTCCCTTCTTCTTTCTGCATGTCGCCGTGGCCGGAAATTAATCATTCTCCTTTGGTAGGGTCACATGAATGGAATTGGTTCTGCCGATTCCGGTTTAAAGGTAGATACGGAGTTAATCGGCGCGCCTGGCTCTCGACCCGGGAGTGTTTCCCCTACAAAGGCAGATGGTTCCAGGCTTCTGGATAGAAAATCCTCTCTCAAAAAACCAACATTCAAACCAGTTTCTTTGAATAAGGCTTTTCTTAAGGAACAGACGTCCGCCAGTGGACCGGCTCCCAACCCACTAAGCTCCGCTCTTTCTAGTACCAAAGGTCTATACCTCGCACGACGTAAATTGCATCCTTAAACTGATTTCCTTTGTGTTGTGCGCAGGCAACTTAACGTTTTCGCAACAACCTACTCCCCGTGGCCCTACAATATCTAAACTTAAGCTTGTCAAGACTGGTGGAACATTGCAGTTGTCCAGACCCGGCGGCACAGGATCTTCTCTATCTACTGGTATAAAGCGTAACGAACAGGCGCAACCTGTGTGGAACAAGAACCAGCGTGAGTTTCCAATAATTCTGCTCCTTGAGCGTCACGGCTAATTCTGTATAGCAATTCCCCCACCTCCTGCCAAAGATGTTACGGACGAAGAACTTAAAAAAGAATATGGCATTCACATGGCGTCTAGACTTGGCCCCGAAGGTACCGGGGCGAAATGGGCTGATATCGACGAAGACGACGATGATTGGGTGCCGGAGGTCCCCGAGGAATGGGGGGATGCTCTTAAGCTAGCTCCAGTTGAGCCAACTCCACCTGTGACTACCCCATCTCCCCCTGCAAAGGTTGAACAGACACCGCTTGATGTTGTCAATACCTCGCCGCCAAAATCACCTTTGCCTGCGACTGTTAAGGAAGAAGTCCGCCCTAAAACATTGGTCACTGAGAGGCTTAGCTCCAAACCAGTCGAGAAGGTGTCTCCCCCCACCGCCCGAGCATCACCATGGGCAAAAGTTCCTCCTGCTCCTGTTCAGCCTTTGACTTCTAATATGTCTCAATCGAGAGATATGGAGCCACCCCGCCGTCCTAACTATGGAACGGATCCTATTGCAAATCACTCATCTGGCCAACCTCATGGAATGAAGGAAGTTTCTGCAGACGTTTATGGTCGCTCTTGGCGTGACGGAAATCATAACCAAGGACCTAGAGAGCGGGAATTGTACAATTCTGAAACAGGTCAACTTGAACCCGTGCAGGAGTCTAGAAACAAAGGTTCCAGAGCTAGAGCTGAAGGAAATGTCGATAAGCCATCGGTCTTGCAGCGCCCTACTGGGCCACCCCCCCCAGCAGAGCCTTCACCGGCTTTCCAGCAACAGCGAAGCAGCAGTATGATGCACCATAGGCCCGATGAGTATAGGCGTAGACGGACATCGTCGAATGTTAGCGGCGGTAGCGGGAGTACTGGAAGGAGGCCGTCTTTTAGCAAATTTGGGCTTGAACAACCACTAACCCCCGAGGATGGGAGATTTCCCTTAAGGCCCGGCCCCACAAGCCACTACTCGACAGATGCATATCAGGACCATCATAGCCAATCCGGCCTACCAGCCAAATTCGAGAACTCTAACCAAGCTTCTAACATTGAAAGCTCTCCCCCGGTAGCCGCCCCAATTAAGCCAGTCATTCCAGAGACTCCCATCGAAGATCTAGTTGCTCAGCAGGAACGGATCATGAAGGAAGGTCGTGAGCTTGCGAGGAAGCGCAGACAGGAGGCGGAGGAAAAAGAGGAGGCTGCTAAGAAAGAGAGACTTCGGGTTAAACTAGAAGAATTAGAGAAAAAGGCTCTGGAGAAAAAAGAGGCTGAACTACGAGCGGCAGAAGAGGCTAGGTTGGCTGAGAAAGAGGCGTGGTTACTTGAGCAAGAGGCGAGGTTGGCTGAGGAAGAGTATGAGGCTGATAAAAAGGCCGAGGAGGAGAGGATTCTCGTGGAGAAAAAAGCTGCTGAAGCAGAAGCAGCTCGTAAAGCTGCTGAAGCTATGCCTATATCGGGCCGATATGAGCACCCTCGCAGCTATCCTCCTACCCAACCTCAAGGCCGGCGTTCTTTGAATACGATGCAAAATCGGTCTCCAAACAAGAACTTCGCAACGCCCACCATTAGAGATCCTAAGGATCAATCATGGAAACATGTGCCCCCGGGCAACGACAGGTATACTAGTTGGGGTGGTGCGCAGCAGAATAGCCAGGCCTCTGGGCCCAATCCGTGGGGGCCTATTGAAAAGCCCAAGTTTCAAGGTATGAATGGCGTTGGAAACGGGACGTTCGACAACAGATATTCTGGGTTTTCGACAAGACCACCACCTCCTACGTCGGCCTATTCACAGAATCCCAGGGATGACAGACGTAATAACAGAGGACCGCCAATCTCTCCAGGACTCTCGCGTGGTGAGTTATCTGAGGATGACCGGGCTCAGGCCGTTAACCGTTGGATCGCCCTACCCAACAAGATTCAAGAGGATGAAGCCGAGCAACGGAGAAAGGCCCGAGAGGCCTATCTTGCTAGACAAGCGGAGGAAGCGGCCACTGGTGTAAAGAAACCAGGTCCCGTTCCACCTAAGCTAGTCGAGACATGGAGAAAGACAGATGAAGATGGGCTTGAATCTAAATCCGTTGGTAAAAGCGAAACACCTCAAGGGGGAGGACAATCGAGCTCCGCCGAGAAACTGCCTGAAGGGCCGTTGGTTACAACCATAGGCACCAACGCGGAAGGCACCAAGGCAGAATCTAGTCATCCCATGAGTCCTGGACCTAACGTTCCGAGTGAGCCGGCAACGACCCGACCTACCTCTCGGTTCTTTCCAGCAGCGGCTAGCAGTCTTATTGCCCAGCATTTGGGAACTCAACCTAAACCTTTTCAATCTCCTACCAAGGCGCTTAGCCCACCAGGCTCCCCGCCACCTCCGATGTCTGCCGAGCACCCAGTTCACGGAGATACAAATTCCCGGGTTGTGCAACTACCCCCCTCTAGTCACGGACATTATCAGCATCCGCACGAAAGAATGTCACCTGCGCTGTACATGAACGGACATCATAGGACGAACCATCCCAAGTCACCACAATTTTCGGGGGTTCAGGCTTTTGAGGCCGTACAACAGAAGATTCTCGGCATGACTCAGGGACGTTCACCCCCCCAGCAGACTGCATACCTCCAAGCTCAACCACCCAAAGGGACTGCATCAGGGGACTTCTCGTCGACCAGACCTCTATGCGATGGATCCCCAGAGAGGGTTGTTTTGAGGCCTGCGACAGTCTCACTCCCGCCCCAGTCAGAGTGTGAGGAGAGGAGCCCTAATAGCTATGACGCCTATCAGGCATCCATTCTCACCAAGCCGGATAACGAGGAGTTCTTCCACGAACTTTTTGAACGCGACTTTGGTTCTACACCTACAGTTAAACTCCCTCATGCCCTCCTTGCTATTTGCTCAAACCATGGGAAGAAAACACCGGTTGTCAGCCTGCCGAAAACTTACAAGCGGCCTCCCTCGAGATGTCAGCTTCACACTATCGACATATTCCATCCATTCTCGCCCAGAGATTTCATCAACGGGGCGGGTAGGAAGTTCATTCCCGTTCATCTTCCCGGGGGCGCATCTATTGAAGTGTTGAGCCGTGACGTGAAGCGTAACACGGGCTATAAGAAGGGATATACCCAACAGAGACCGAAGAACAACCGTTCCAATGGAGGAGGAAACACTGGAGGTGGCCATATTGGGCGTAGTGGGGCCGGCGGGGTAGGTAGGAGAATTGCAGATCCAGTCCAGTAACGAAGGAGCGCTAGAGGTAGCCATGGCTATTTAATGTTTTGTCTTGTTTTCTTTATCCGCTGTTCTGGGTGTGGGCTCGTGGGGTTTCTGGTGGACGATAGATGTTTTGTCTGAATACGCAGCAATGGCAACCAAGACGGGAAGTTTGTATCCAGCTTCCAATTTGGCTATCAAAAGGTAGCTCGAACATTACGGATCAGCTGGAAGTGGGAGTCTCTTGTTTGTTTGTTTCCTCTTCACATTTCTTGTACCCATCACGCAGGGCATATTTCTCGGGTTCCTCTTTTGTTTGGTTAAGCTATAACTGAGGTTTTTTTCTCATTCTTTTTTCTTCTTCCATATCTCTTGAGTTTCTTTCTCTCATTTCCATTTCTCTCCGCTGCTCTCATACCTTCGTTCTCCTTAACTTGGCGTCTGTGAGGCTGCCGCGTACTGCGTTGTGCTGTGCGTGAGACCCCTCTCTCGCTCTCCGAGTTCCTGTTACAGTGTAGTTGATTGGCTGGCCGAATGGATTAAGGGGCTGGTGGGCGGGCGGGTGCTATCTTGTGATTTCTCCTTCTTATATCACTCATATCTCATGTTTTCGGGGACTTTTTCCTTTCCCCCTCTTATATTATATACATTGTTCTTCTTTTCATGGGGTGGGTATCGCTCGTTATATGCTTGCCTGCTTGTCTGCTTGGATAGGGGGGATTTGGGGGGGGGTATGAAGGCTGTTGCGGTTGTTTGATGCTTACGATACGGTAGTCGTGTTACGTGGTCATGGAGGGATTGTATGGGGCGGGATCGGGGTTCTATGATGTGATATTTATAGGAAGGGCCGACTAGTTGGTTAGCCATTGACAAGTCTATGTCCGCTTTTTTGCATGAAATTCAGGATGAAAGCTATAATACCATTGACGGGTGCTAGCGGTTTGGTGATATGTTATGTAGGAAAACTCATGCTGCGGGAGTACTCGAGTACCAGTAGTTGAGTGCATGAACTTTGGCTAACTACCCGATGCTGCCTGGTGCTTGATGGTTGATGGTGGTGATGGTGTAGTAGGCCAGGGTGACGGTACTGTACAGTACTATACCTAGGCCGGGAGAGCATCCACTTGTGAAAGGATATTGCGACTATCATAGGCAATTTGCACTCTTTCATATGCGCCAAAAACTCCCGACTCTGTGATGTCCCCGGGGCTCGATCATCAAAAAAGAATATTATTCCCCACGCTCATAAACCCTCGTTTCTGTACAAGATACGCACAAATGGCAGTACCACCACCACCACCAATAATCAAATCCCCCGCCCACCCGCTTCCTCATAAACCAAAACCCCCAAAGAATAACCCCCTTAGAGAAAACCCTCCCCTAGCTAGTATCCCTCGCAATCTTATTAAGTTCCCACTCCCGCGTCAACTTCTGACTGAGCATCTGCAGGTCGCCAATGAGGCTCTGACAGGCCGCCAGCAGCGCCTCCTTGGGCGTCGTCTCCTCGTCCGTCTGTATGCGCAGTTCGAACTTTGGGAAGAGGGGATGCGGCACCTTGTACGCGGAGTATATCACGTGCTCGTTGTGGAAGAGGGTGGCGCGCAGCAGGTTGCCCAGTGTGTGATCCTCCTTGTTGAAGGTGAAGATGGCCGCGTTGGGCTGGCGCGTGTCCTGTTCCATGGAGACTTTGGTCTCGCCGTCGCCGAGGAGAAAGAGCTCGAAGCTGGACACGGGGGGGGAGGAAGGGGGGTGTTGTTAGCCATTTGGTGGGTATGGGTAGGGCAGGGCAGGGCAGGGTAGGGCTAGACTGGGAGGTATGTATTGTATGTCATGCTTGTTACAGACAAGAGGTACCCGAACACAAAGGATTGAACGAATGCATGAGCAACAGTTCGAGTGTATCGGTGTGCCCATGCAGAAATCCAAAGATCAATGTTCGGGTACTTGTTGTCTGTAACAAGTGGAAGGGAAAGGCGGAGGAGGAGGAGGAGGAGGAGGGTGGGAGAGAGAGAATATCCCTACCGATCTGGGGCATTCATCTTGAAGGATTAGTGATTAGGAGGGCGCTTTTTTGGTAGACTAGTGGGAGGTATTAGTATCGCCGAGAGAACTCAGAGCAGGAGTATTGGGGTTCGTGCTCGTGGGTGTTTCTGGTGGGAGGTGAAAAGAATATGGTAGTGTAGGTACGGTAGTGTAGCAAAGGTTCAAGGTGTCAAGTTGGCGGGTTCTTGGCAATCCTGAGGCTCTCGGGTGGCGCGGAGGATAGGATCTGGCATAGAGATGGTAAGTCAACTGGTGATCGACCGGTGAGACCATGATACTATTGGAGCAGTGATGCAGTACCGGTACCAATACCGGTACACCAATAATCTACCCTGCTCGAGTAGTATTGTCGAGCTAGACTATGGCACGAACTGTCCTACAATAATACTTTGGCTTCTTACTACCGACATGATAGCTTCGAAGACGGCATAACACAGTAGAGAAGTCGGAGCTGTGCAGTGATATCATAACTCAGCCGCTACTGCAATGCACACCGGACTAAGCTCCTGGAACCATTCCAGCAGATGCGCCTATCGACTATTCTCTTATTCTCTCGAGTTGCCGGCAGGGAAAAGGGAGGCGGGTAGGGTAGGGAGGGGTTGATGGAGGGGGGGAGGAATCCCCTTGATTGTTGCGTCACAAAGTTATAAGCTACCGTACAGGCAACGAGAAATTTATTCCCACCACATGAGGAGTGGGAAGGTGGTTATGGGACTACTAGCTGAGTTGAAGGCGGAAGGGCGGAAGGGCGGAAGGATTGTTCGAAATCGCGCCCTTTTACCTCCTCCCAATTCTTCAGCTCACCCTTATAATAACGCCCCTCTCGTCCTTCATCTCATTTCCCGGTGATATTACTGTGCTCTCCACACACACTCATACCTCTTCCACCCCCCTTCCACCCCATATCTATCCCACCTTCCCTCACTATCTTGTATTTATCTATTCCTCTGTAGCTCCTACCTTCTGAGATCATTCATCCCCATCCTCTGCTTTGAATCAGCTCGCTATTCCCACGATCACCAGTTCCAGCAGTCGTTCAACCATGCTCCGGCAACGGATCCTCTCAAACGTTCGCACGAACCTACCAATCCGCCATAGCTTCAAGCCGTCGCCCCTCCCCCGCACGTTCCAAACACTAAATACCCGGCGTGCCTCACCGTCCCCACTATTCAATGCCCCGTTAAAGACACTCCCCGCACGAAGCAACCTGCTACTCAAGCCACATTCTCGGGCATCGGCGACAATAGCCCCCTCCAAGAGCGCAAAAACATCCAAACAAAGTAGAATAGTAAGATTCGTCTACAAGACTTCGACATTCTGTGGATTTACCGGGCTAGTTGTGGGGGGATTAGTTATTGCATTCTTCATTTACGATGCTAGCACTTATAAAGAAGAGGCGGAGAGGTACGACATCGGAGTGTCGGAATTGGCGCTGAATCCCAAGAGGGGTGGTCCCAAGAATTTGCCAATCGCGGAGTTGTTGGTATTATCCCACTCTACCTGCCCACCCTTTGTGAGTGAGAGGAGATGATAGAACGATAGGGAGGCTGACATTGGGGATTGGCTTAGGTGGGTGACGAAGACTGCGAAGAAATGCTCAAGCAGAGGGGTAAGCCCAAGTTGGTTGTTCTAGGATGCGGCTGGGGATCGGTTGCTCTGTTGAAGAATATAAACCCGGATAATTACCATATCACTGTTGTTTCGCCGAGCAATTACTTTCTGTACACGCCCTTGCTGCCAAGCGCCACGGTTGGAACTTTGGAGCTCAGGTCCTTGGTTGAGCCAATCCGGAGAATCACGAGTAAGGTGAGAGGTCACTTCCTTAAAGCCAATGCAGAGGAGGTGGACTTCTCGGCAAAGTTGGTGGAGGTTTCCCAGACGCTGCCCAATGGGGAGGAAAGGAGGTTTTATTTGCCTTACGATAAGCTAGTTATTGGCGTCGGTGAGTAGAGCGAGAGATTTCTAGGAATTGAGATCTCTGTACTGATGGAGACAGGATCTAAAACTCGGACACATGGAGTTGAGGGGTTGGAGCATGTGGAATTTCTAAAGAACGTTACGGATGCCAGGAAGATCAGGACGAAGGTTATTGAGTGCTTTGAGAGAGCCTGCTTGCCATCCACTTCCGATGAGGAACGGAGGAAGCTGCTGTCGTTTGTAGTCTGCGGGGGAGGACCTACTGGAGTCGAGTTCGCGGCGGAGCTTTTTGATATGCTAAATGAAGATCTCACTCTCATGGTATGTAGCTTCCGGATGCGCAGCTCTCTAACAGGATTAATCTGGATCCCGTCTAGTATCCGAAAATTCTCCGAAACGAGGTATCTGTTCATGTTGTGCAATCCCGAAGCCACATCTTGAACACATATGACGAAGCATTATCGAGATATGCAGAGGTATACTGCTCAGAAGTATTTCGTGACGTAATCGCTGACAGCTTGTGTAGGAACGATTTGCCCGTGATCAAGTCGATGTATTGACCAATGCTCGAGTTTCAAAAATAGAAAAGGACAAAGTTATATTCACCCAGAAAGAGGGGGGACACGGAAAGATCATCACCAAGGAACTTCCCTTCGGCATGTGCCTGTGGTCAACTGGTGTTGCCCAGACAGACTTTGCCGAGCGCATTGCCGATCAGCTCGAGTTACAACGTAATAAGCATGCACTAGAGACCGACTCGCATCTTAGATTGCTCGGAACACCTTTAGGAGACGTCTATGCCATTGGAGATTGCTCCACCGTCCAAAACAATATCGCTGGTCACATCACCGAATTTTTGATGCAAATTGCTTGGGAGAAGGGGGCAGACCCGGAGAAGCTAGCCTTAGACTTTGGAATGTGGAGGAATGTGGCTGTAAGAGTCAGGAAGAGGTTTCCTCAGGCTACTGATCATCTCAGACGACTAGACCGCTTGTTTGAGCAATATGATGTGGATAAATCCGGCACTTTAGACTTTGACGAGCTCAAAGAGCTACTAAGCCAGATTGACAGCAAGCTTACGAGTTTACCGGCTACAGCTCAGCGGGCACACCAGCAGGGGCAATACCTAGGGCGAAAGTTCAATAAGTTGGCACAGGCTGCTCCTGGATTGGCCATGAATAATGTGACAGATGGAGATCTGGACGAGGCAGTATACAAGGGGTTTGTATATAAGCATTTTGGAAGCCTGGCTTATATCGGAAACGCTGCCGTATTCGACCTCAATGGGCTGTCCATTGGTGGAGGGCTGATTTTCGTATACCTCTGGAGGTAAGTCGCCGCCCCACAGTAACTTTCGGACATCCGGTGGCTAACCGGGATCTCCAGATCTGTCTATTTCGCTCAGAGCGTCAGTCTTCGAACGAGAATGCTGCTCGCTATGGACTGGGGGAAGAGGGCTTTGTTTGGCAGAGGTGAGATAAAATCCTCTTTCTCGCATGTTTGGTGACTTGCTAATGTCTGATAGATTTGATGAACTTTTAAACATGCCCGCGTATTTACAAACATTCCTTTTGCTCCATTTCCTATTCTTTTCCCGCATGGTGGTTGAAGTGTGTCGGCGTTCGAAGAGGCGCCAAGGGTCATACACAAGATGGTCATCAATGATACCTTTGCTGCTTTCTGTTCCCTTCGTTTATTTATCAGGGTCGTTTCATCTTTTTTCTTCGTCAAAATGTGTTGGAAGTTACTGATTTCATATGTTCGAATATTTCCTTTCCTGTTGTGGTTGTAAATTGGAGCACAGTCCTGCACATAGGGAATGTGACTTTGTAATGGATGTTTGTTCTGTTTGCGATGTCGTGTTGGCATTATATTGTTGGGGTTGTACTGTATTATGATACTTCTGTGCTATTTCTTGGTTTTGGATTTTTGTATCGTATTTAGACTTGATCTTTCGAATTATACTTGTATTCTGAGCTGTGATGGTAGCCTTGGTTTAATTTCCTTCATTACTAGTGATAGAAGCATCACGTTGTCCCGGTGTCCCTTATGGCGGAAGGCTGGGATGGAGTAAGGGCTGAGGATTTATAACCAATAAACTGGTCAACTGCATAATGGTAGAAAAGGGTAAAGGAATCAAGCTGGTGGAGAGTTGTGATAAATAGTTAGGTGTACTGTACTGTACAGCACTCTGGGCTAGTGGAAGTGAAAAGGATGGCAGGAAGAAGGCGAGTAGCGGAGTCTATAATACCTACGCTCCTACAGTACGAAGTGGAAGCAGACCGACTTCTTGCAGGGGTCTAGAGGATGCTGGAGTTTAGGACAAGGCACTATACTATGCTTAAGTATTGGATGTGGATCAATCAAAAGGACCCTCCTCCCGCCCACGCACACACCAGAAACAGAAACAGAAAGAGAAAGTGGAGATCCAGATATCATATCTCAAGGAGAGGAGATTTAAGAGATTAGTAGCTTGACAGCTTTAATTGTGCAATACCGGTATATTGGTACTGCACTTCATTTGGGGGAGGGGGACAATGCTCAGAGCCGTTTATTTTCATTTTCATTTTCATTAATTTTATAGTGGGGGTTTGTACCGATATACGGTACCGGTGCCGGTATGATACTCCCTAGAGTGGATCAATAAGTTGGACGTATGGAATAGGAACCATTACTATAATACTACAGTATTATTGTAGGAATACGGTAAGGACTTTGGAAATGATCCGAATTGCTCGATCGATTGGGTGACCACCGTAACGGTACGGCAGATTCTTAGGAGGGATAGATCTCTCGGATGTGTATTTCCCATATATCATGCCGTGGATTGGAATGCCCTTGCGATTGATCAAGTTTTAGGTTGTGAAAATATCATTTCCGTTATAAAACTCGGTGGTAGGCGGGGTGGGAAAGCAAAGCAATTTGGGAATTTGCATTTGTACTGCACAGTACGCCTAGTATCGTACAGGTTTCTGGATTTTCCGGACTTTTTTTTAAGTGGATGTTTTTACCTGTGATCCTAAGGGCGGTGAAGCACGGTAGTCTGAATCCCGGTACCGGCAGTTCGAGTGAGAAGTCGGAGAACATGTCGAGCACGCAACGCGCGTGAGGGTCTCACTCAAAAGCAATAAAACCATATCTTGGCATTCTCCCACGCGTCTCCCCAGATCTCAATTTCCTTTTGCCAAAACTTTCGCGACAACAATTTCCCATCGTTGCCCTGACCCCCCCGGGACAAAGAACTGACAATGGGCAACTTCAAGAAATACCTGGAAGCTTCTGTTCTTGATGAACATGAAATCGTAGGATTTTACTCTTCCCGAATTTTCGGTGTGCGGTGCGTTGCTAACTCTAGCGAAAAATTTAAAGGTCACTTACCGCATCCTAGCGCGCAAACTCGAAGTACATGTCAACGTCGCGAAACAGATGCTCTACCAATTCTACAATAGCCACAAAAAGGATGGGAGCGTCTACGCTACGTACATTGTCACCGGCGAGAAGAAGGAGGTGATTGATGAGGCCGAAGATGAGGACGAGGACGAGGACATGAGCGGGAGCCCATTCGACTTTACGCCGCAGGAAAAGAAGGAGAAGTTTAGGTATCAGAAGGTTGTCAAGTTGGTTGGTGAGGAGAGGCTTGAGGGTTCGCTTTCTCCTCGGAGATCGTCTGGGGGAGTGAGTAAATCGCTAATGTGGGGGGGTCTCAGAAGTTAAAGCGGATATGGAAAACATCAAGACCGTTCATGTTTATAGTCTTGGGCCAAGCAGGATTAAGGATTTAAGTGTCTTGTCGGCTTGCTCTGAGAGGGTTCGCTCGGAATTCGTCTACGAGGATGACCAAGCTGCTGGGAAGGTTTATGGCATGATAATTAATCATCTGGCGATTGTGGGTCTCTTCTTCGTGCCACTGCCGTTGAAATTTGTACTAACCGATAGGTAGAAAACCCCTAGGCCGGTCAGACCACCATCTAGACCGCATGCTGTGGCTGCCCCGGCAGTGCAGAAGGCGAAAGAGAAGATTGTGACAAAAGAAAAAGCCGAGGCCAAGTCGAAATCGGCTACGGAGACTAAAGCGAAACATGAACCTGAGACTAAAACGGAGAAGAAGCTTACCCCTGCTCAGTTGAAGCGTTCTCAGTCGGCAACTAAAGTTGCACAGAAGAAACAGGGACATTCTGATTTTTTCGCTTCATGGGGCAGTGCTGCTAATAAGGCAAAATCTAATCCTTCTTCAACCCCGCATAGTCCTAAAACTGAGGAAGGTGAATTATACTCACATCTCATGATTGCCGTGATGGATGCTGATTGGTGATTTTAGACCCGGCCAAAATGGAACTTGATAGCGAGGAAGAGGATGATCTTGAACCTGCTCCCCTTAGAGACGTTGCTGAAGATGCCAGAAAGAGAAAGGAGAAAGACGATGAACTTACTAAAATGATGGAGATGAGTGATGATGAAGGTATGTTTTGCGCTTGCTAGCCTAGTTTAGCGGGTTCTAAGAGTTGGTAGATATCAAACCCATACCCAAGAGGAGAATAAAGGAAGAGGCCACAGAGGAGGAGGAGGAAGGAGAGGCGGAGGAAGAATCCCAAGAAGCCCCAGAAAAGCCTGTTGAACTCCCTACCGGCAGCATGGTAGGGGTCGTCGTTGAAGATGGGAGAAGACGCGGGAGAAGGAAGGTCAATAAAAAGGTCCAAGTTAAGGATGAGGATGGGTACCTTGGTAAGTATTTGTCTTACCACACACTAGTCTACACAAGCTGAAGTTTCTTTATAGTCACAAAGTTTGAACCTGCGTGGGAATCCTTTTCCGAAGAGGAGCCTACACCAAAGCCTAAGCCTAAGCCAAAGCCCGCTCCAAAGGGTAAAAAGAAAAATGTAGGGCCCAATCCTGGACAAGGGAGTATCAACTCCTACTTTTTCAAAAAGTAACCTACATCGCCCGATTGCGTGGGTTCGTTACTAATATCATACTCATTGTCGCCGGGGTTCTCACTTTTCTCTTGCTGTTATATTCCAGGGACTGACGGGCGAAATCCGGTGAAATGAGAAGTTTGCTTCTTGTTGCTGCATTTGGATTGGTTTTTGCACGTTTTCAAGTTTACATCTTGCTAGACTCAATGTTAGGGACGGCCAGAAAACGGGAGTTTGTTGGATTGTACTTTAGAGATTCATGTAACTAATTAATGGGATCACGCGGCATCACTCGGAAGTTTCATTGTGATTTAGTGCTACAATGTCAGTGCAGATCTAGAATATTGCTTGTTCAGGTTTGCCCTTCGGGCACCAAGATTCCGAGAGAATGATATTCCCTTGTTAGTTGGGTATTGGTGATATAGGCATTGTTGTGCTGCACCTCCGAAGTGGGGAATTAATTTGTGGATCATGTGACCAGCTAGCAGGGTAACCCCACTAAGCCAAAATTTCATAAATTATCTATCATACAAATGAAACTCGACCAGCAAACATCACCCCTCAACTTCCACAGCTCACAATGGCCAGCAGACAACCATCCCGAAAAGGTAAAAAGGCCTGGCGCAAGAATGTTGACATCACCGATGTCAGCACCGGCCTCGAGAGTCTCCGCGAAGAGATAATTCAAGGGTAATTGACCTTCCACTCCACCCAGGCTTTTCTATTATTTTTCCACTTTCCATTGTTTTTTTTACAACTGCTAAACGGGCTGTATAGCGGAGTTGTTAAGGAAAAGGCTGACGACCAGCTCTTCTCTCTCGACACCGCCGGGGATGCCACTATCGCAAAGTCATTTACCAAAAAACTCAAATCCGACGAGATCTTATCGTCTCGCAGCGCTCTACCAGCAGTCGAAGGGCGAAAGCGGGCCCACTCCACGGCCATATGTTCAACCCGTGGCACCGGCATCCTCCCCGTTAAAAAGCGTCGTAGCAATGGTGTTTCCTATAGGGAACTCGATCGCCTCCGCTCCATTGCCACAAACCCCTCATCCCACCACAACTCCCGCGACAAGGATGCTCCAGAGATGAAGATAGATTACGACCCCTGGACGGCGCCCGTAGCGGCGCCGGAGGAGAAGCTAGCGGAAAAGTACCAGGCCAAGGGACTAACCTTTCTGGAAGCGCCGGCGGTGTTGAAAGAGCCAAAGACATTGAAGCAACCACCAATATCCCTCACACAGACTGGAAAACCAGTTCCAGCTGTGCGCAGACCGGAAGCGGGAATAAGTTATAACCCGGAATTTGAGAAATGGGACGATCTGCTCCAGGTGGAGGGCAAGAAGGCGGTCGAAGAAGAGAAGGAGCGCTTGGAGGAAGTCAAGGAGCGCGAGCGGATAAAAACCCTAGCAGCGATGCCAGAACCCGAGCCCGCTAGTGAAAGTGAGAGCGAAGGAGGTAGCGATGGAGAAACCCCAACTGTCAAGAGAAAGCAACCAGAACGCAAAACCCAAGCTCAGCGCAATAAGCAACTCCGTCGAAAAGCCGAGGAGTTATCTACCCTTCGGGCGAAACTTGCCAAGAAACAGGCGGCAGAGTTATCACTCATACGTAAGTATGCCAAAGACGCCGACCGCCAGGCTCGCGCTCTCGCCCGTGCCAATGGTAAAGACGTCGCTGCTGTGGAGGACGACGAGAAGAATCCGAAACTCATGCGCAAGCGCAGGTTCGGGAAGGTTGGGATGGGGAAGGCGCCGTTGGAGCTGCAGTTGCCCGATGAGCTTGCGGATTCGCTCAGGACGTTGAAGCCCGAGGGGAGTCTGCTCAAGGATAGATTCCGTAGTCTGAAGGAGAGGGGGGTCGTCGAGAGTAGAGCCAAGGTTGCAGAGAGGAGGAAATATGCCAAGAAGGTCAGTGAGAGGTGGAGTTATAAAGACTTCAAGTAGGGATTTGGAAATCTAGATGGAGAGGGAAGTGGATTGGTGTATAAAAGTTAACTACACATAATACTATTATTGGCATCATTACCTCGTTTCCAGGAGCGGTATCAAACAATTCAATCGATCCAAAAAGTGAAAACAAACTCACAATACCAGTTCGTGTTAAATAACTCCCGCGATTCGCCTCCTACCCCCGAAACCCCAATCTCACGACACAGATACACAATGGGGCAATTATCCAGTATAGCCCAAATTCCCACCCCACCCCCCCCCCCCCCAGCAAACACGTATCCGGAAGTAAATTCTTTAGCCGATTGCGATAATATAGGAACTCGAAAACAATACTCTTCACATAACTAACATCACATATTATCACTCGTAGAAGACAAGGACCCCCAAACCCCTTCCGGTTTTCCACTGGTGAATGGGCGAACATGGCCCGGTCTGGAACACCAGTAGCCCCCAGCTTATCCAGCGAGGCAAGGTGGTTCCTGACAATGGTGTTGGTGGCTGGGGGGTTAAGATGTGGTGGATACCCACTTGCCGTACAGGCACCATAGTTCAATATAAAATAGCTTACATCACTACTATTACACTGAGTTGGTGAAGTTGCGAGGAAGGAATTGTTACTTGGTCTCTACCATTGCCCTATCGACCTCGTATGCTAGTTAGTGAACTCAAGGCCAAGATGTCTACCGGTAGGAGGGGGAGGAAGGCGGGAAGGTTCGAGAAGTATCGGAAGATGTAATAAATAAATTGTGGTATTAGTACGCAGTGGGTAGTAGGATGGAGGAGTTGCCGTTATGGAGAATGGGGTCTGCTGGGGGCTTCTGGTATATGTATCGTATCGTTTTTGAATTGCTTGCTTGCTTGGAATTCTAGGCTTGCGGGTTCTGGTTGGGACTATGGCACCGGAACTGTGTAGTGGTGTGATACTTGAAGGGTGGTCCCATCTCGTGAAAATTGATTCTTCAGCCATGATGTGGTGTAATGACCCTACGATAGGTAGCTACAATGACTATCACCTTAGCCCAAATGGTATACCAAGTGGTAACCAGAGGTGGTATGGTCTTGTATACTAGGTATACAAATAGCTGGTTAACCTAGGGTGAGGCCTAGAGAACAGTGGAGTAGCCTTGAGTACTCTATAAGGCAGGGTAACCTTTCAGGAGTAAGTTCACATAAAGTGAAGGAAACTATGGGAACATTACACAGGCCTCTGAGACAACATTAGGTGTCGACAGGAGGACTTCTGAAGCGGTTAAAGGTGTAAGAGGGCAAAGTTACCCTACCTGAGGGATTTGGCCATTATGCCCATGGAACTCAGTTACCCTACTGAGGTATCCAAGTTACCCTACCTTCACCGGCAAAGTCATCCTAGAACTTAGAAGTCAATTGCCTCACATGCCACGGGCTCTTAGATGTTCAGGGGCACGCACACATCTGTGCGGAGAGGTTGAATGCCTGAGTAAAGGTGGCCCGAACATGCTAATGAACTTGGGGAGGTATAGCTAACAACCCCCTTTGGCCCCAGCATTGGGATGGCGCGTCATAGGCAGATGGCTGCATAGCTGCTTCTTTGCTAGTAAAAAGAGGTCATTGGAGCGGCTGCCATAACAGCGTATAAGTCGCCGTCCATCCTATGAAATGTCGTTCGCAGGATATATTATAGTAGTGTGGGTGACCACCAAAAATGGGGTTGCACATAAATGGTCCCTCGGGCACCTAGGAGTCTATTTCACCTACAGGTAGTAGGGTAGTGTTCCTAGAGGTGTTAAAGGTAGTCCAAGGAGGTCAGGGTACTTTCGGGACAATTATCTTGGTAACCAGCCGGAACTTTCTCCTCTTCATTTGTAGTATTACTATGGGTTGTTAGTGGACTCTAGAGGTATGAGTCTTATCATGGTGGAGTATGTCCAGAGAGGTTGGCTATGGGTAGCTCACATTAAGCCAACTATCGGTTACATCTCACCGGGGGAGCTTGCATATCTAATTATCGCATTGAGTAATCGAGTAGATTAAATGATGGACTGCATAGCTTGTATAGACGAAACTACCACTGGGCCAGTGAGTCCACCACCTAGGTATTGACTCCGGTTGTTGTCATGAGCGTTAGCCACTAGCATGACTTCGATAGAAAGAGCTTTTCCACCTGTGGTTGTATTGGAGATACATTGCAGAAACTCATATTCTATTGATGGAGTTAAGTGTACCCGAGTTGGTCCAATACTTCCAGCAGGATAATTCCTGATGGAGGGTAGACCTCAGAGAGCCCTGAGCAGGCCAGGGTGCTCGTACAAGGTCGGAGTAGTGGTGAATGTCAAAGACTTAACTCTGATATCTACTTAAAGTTTAAGCGTTTGGCCTTCTACTTCGATAACCAACTTTCCTCAAGAGAACTTATTGAGTTAAGCTTTCAGCTTAATGATATTAGGTTTGTCCGTTTTTATTGTTCATGAATTATTACTCTATCTTTATCTTCTACTTAGAGTTTTAGTACAGTCGTAACCTTAGTGTTCACCTTTCTATACAGTGCCCCTGTTACAGGTCAAGATATGAAAACCTTTAGTGTTGTTACTGTTTGCTACAATTTTCATATGGAGGAGGGTAGATTAGTTGGTATGAAGAGGTTTAGGTGGGGAGGAAGAGAACCTATTGGAATATTATTATAATAATAATAAACTAAAAATTTATTTTCTGCTATCATGCTACTGATCGAATGTAAAAGTATCTGGAAAAGGCATCATTTATGCAGAGACCTAGCTACTTATTGTGAAGTAAAAAATCTGTTATTGAAAGTGTATGGAGGGATTTCATTTGTACTATTTGTGATTCAGTTATAAGTTTCACAGATATTATATTTTTAATCTTGAGTTAATTGTAATACTAACTATCTATATGATTGAAAACAACAATAAGTTACATTTAAGGATTGATGATACTTATCAAGTAACTTGTATACTATTTTAATATGAGCAGTAATCATAACAGCATTAGAAGCACTACTCTCTTTTCGAGGCTCTTCATAAAAGAAGCACAATCTTGTAATACTTATGTAACAGAGGTGCAAGTATAGCAAATGTAACGACCTTACGATAGGTAGCTACAATCACTATCACCTTAGCCCAAATGGTATACCAAGTGGTAACCAGAGGTGGTATGGTCTCGTATACTTAGTATATACCTAGCTGGTAAACCTAGGATAAGCCCTAGGGAATAGTTGAGTAGCCATGAGGAACTCTACCAGGCAGGGTAACCTTTCAGAAGAACGTTCGCATAAAGGCGAGAGAATTATGGGAATGTTACACGGACCTCCGAGACGACTTTTGTGGTCGACTGGAGGACTTCCGGAGAGGTTAGTGGCATAAGAGGGCAAAGTTACCCTACCTTCACCGGCAAAGTCATCCTAGAACTTAGAGGTCGATTGCCTCACATTCTATGGGCTCTTAGATGATCTTGGGCGCACACGCATCTGCGCGGGGAGGCCCCACGCCTGCGTAAAGGTGGCCCGAACATACTATTGAACTTGGGCGGGTTTTGCTAAGACCCCCCTCTGGCCCCAGCCTTGGGACGGCCCATCATATGCAGACGGCTGTGTAGTTGCTTGTTTGCTAGTTAAAAGAGGTCATTGGAGCAGCTGCCGTAACACCGTATAAGTTGTCGCCATCTGTCCGACTGAATGTCGTTCGCAGGATATATAAGGGGAGTATGGGTAACCGCCAATAGGGTGGTCGCACATATATGGTCTCTCGGGCATCTAGGAGTCTATTCTAGCCTACGGGTTGTAGGTGTTAGGCATACCGGGAGGCTTAGCCTTCCATTAGTGAATAAAGACCTATAGTTACCCTACCTTAGGATTCTGAGTTCAAAAAGACAAGCCAACACCCCCCTCCCGCACCAGCGTTGGGACGGCACTATATCGGCAGACGCCGCCGTAGTTGCGTCCCCTCACCAAAGACATGGTCATTGGAGCCCTCCTCGTAACCCCGTATACGTCGCGGCCTTCCGTCCAACCGGATCCCGTTCGCAGGATATATGAGGGAAGACCTTTGGCGAGCATAAACAAGTGGTTCGAGCCAGATCGGTCAATGTCGCATAATGTTACAGAGCACTAAAGACAAGAGTCGCGAAGGTGGTCACTAAGTAACGGGACGTTTTTACGGACAATGGTTAGGCAATACATTCTATACTCCACGCTCTCGCGATGAAAGTCGTAGAAGTGAATGGTATTGTCGGATGAGGTAGTCTGAGCAATCAGGCATACCCACACTCACACACGTCAATAGTATCTTACGGATAATGACGGAACCATACGATAACGATATGACTATGGAGGGATAAT
>Ga0307509_10001849_pt1 | contig 35007 bp, 30 predicted proteins | sample 10_EM_MG_FD_202245 | JGI IMG/M metagenome (GOLD analysis project Ga0307509, IMG submission 202245) | Populus trichocarpa ectomycorrhiza microbial communities from riparian zone in the Pacific Northwest, United States - 10_EM | ecosystem: Host-associated > Plants > Roots > Unclassified | place...
CACACAACACATCCACAAGCAAGTTGGTTCCATATCAGTTTATTGTCAAATATATTCAGAGGTTACCACCTCACCACAGGAGAGGGATACGGCATGCGCAACACACCATCCAACTAAGGGAAGGTCACGTCATACTCCCACACCGGTAGTCTAATAACTTTGTGACTAGAGGTCGAAAGAGCATTTTCTGCTGGGTTTGTGTATAAAAAAGGCGTTGCACACACACCAAACTCCTTCAGCTAGAAAAACCTGCCTTGACTGAACGATCCCCAACCCGGGGCTGAACGTCCGTACTCGTACTATTATATTGAACGTTATTGGGGCTACTAAGAGCCTACCCATCTGAATCGCAACTGGAAGTCAAATTGTAGTCTATCACGCTTGGCGTTGGCCTTGTGGCCCATTTCAGAAGTGGTGAAAAGAGTCTTGGCACCACGCGACCATCACAAATCAATTTACATATGATACCATAGCTGCTAGCAGAGTGGACTATTTAGCAGGCGATACAGCACTCTACGAGCAGCACATATCATAACCTGACGAGACGGAACGCCACGGATAAAATTCCGGACCACGCCACGGCCATGAGGGCTGAGAGGGAAAGGAAGCAAGGCATGCGATCGCAGGCAGGAAATCCGAAAAGTGGCGAAGGAAAAAAAATAACTTGGGAAGGAAAAGCCAATCGAGGGGATTAAGTTGGCTTGACTTGGTTTGATGTTGATCGAGACCAGGAGGGAAAGAGAGAAAAGGATGGTAGAGAGGTGAGGTGAGGTACCGTACCGTAGGTTGATCAGAAGGCAAGGGCCTGTAAACTACTAGTAGAACTCGAGACGATGCACCGTATGATATGTGTGGTACGGGTGCTTGGCTTGTCTCATGGTGCTTGTATGGGTGCAGCCGCACTCGTCAGGGCGCTGCACGGCGATTTTTCAAGTGCTTGAGATGGGAAAGTGTGAGTGATCCAGTTATTGTACGGTACAAGTATGGCCGATGCCTCTCGGGGTATGATATATACCCTATTTTGTGGAAATAGCCATACCTTCACTCATTCTGTTGGGTAACTCAGAGAAAGGATTATGCTCCAAAAATCGCCCAACACAACAGCCGTATGCACTTGTATCAAATGTGTCACCCCGGCTTGGGGCCACTCGCCCGAGTGTTTGGCCATGTGTGATACGGTGCCGGTAGAGCAGTCGACTCGTGATCATGGTTCCGCTTGGAGGATAGACTATCAAACACTTAGACCGTAGCAAGAAGTGCCCTGGAGAATAGGGAGGAGGAGGCTCTTGGTCAGCCACTCTTCCTTGATATTGTAATTGTTGTTATCGGCAGCCCTACTGTGTCTCCACTGCATCCCATCCCCATCGGGACAAGCTATGAGGATCATCGCAGACAGGCGGCCATTTCTCTGGAGTCATTCTTTACTCCTATTGCTCGAATCGCCCAAGTACTCTGCAGGCTCCTTTTGTGTGGTTGGCTGGATGCAGCAGCTGTTGGAGGGTCTGGCCTCATCCTTTTTCACTCAACCCCCCCTATCCTTCCCCCTTCCCTCCCTCACTTGACTCTCCCACCATCATTTTTCCCCCACACACGGGCCATATATTATGAGCATGGGTAACCTGGCCTTCCCTTCCTCCATCGATCAACCATCCATAACCTACAGCAAAGAAACTGAGGCTAGACAAGGGGAGAGGGCACCGCCGGTATTCAAGTGAGAGGAGAGTGAGAGAGTGTGGAGAAAAAAGGCATGGAAAAGAGCCCTTCTTCTGACTGATATATCATAGCACACCACCACTGCTTGCCTACAATACAGCATAAGTTAAAGGGAGGCGGGCAGGAAGGAAGGGGCAAGCAGAAGTACTCGAGTAAGATGCTCTGATACATTCAAAGTGCCCAAATAACTACATCACTTCTTTCCATCAAACCAATACTTGCTATTTGTTTTGCTTGTTTGCTTGTTGCCCACAAGCCGCATGCGCCCGCAGTCCGGCTATCATCCTAACTGCCGTGAACGTTTGTTATTTCGTTTTTTCTTCTTTCCTTTTCTTTCCTTTCCCTCTCTTTTCTTTTCTTCCCTTTTCTTTTCTTTTCCCTCTTAGATTTGTATCGGTTCCGGTTTGCCTGTTGCACCCGCTTCAAACGCGTTTTGTTTTCTGCTCTTGGCCTCCTCCTTCCCCCCGGTCTATTTTCTTAATTTGTTCTCTTTTATCCCAATTTCTAGACTTGCTATTGTGAAAAGAAAGGGAGAGAAAAGAACACTCTACCCAGCAGCCGAGTCACCCCTCGGAATTCTCGCTGTATCATCCCGTTTAACTTCGCCCTTAGTCCACACGCCTTTCCGTCTATCTGTCGTTTCAATACACCCGAGTAATTACAAGGGGAAGAAAGGGAGGGGAAGTGAAGCCCGGCAGCTTACGGCTTACTGATTACAGCTTTATCCTGTCGCTGCTCTTGCAGCCCGGAAACCCAAGGGACCCAATATTGGGAGTGGTACGGCACGGCGGCTAACTGAGATTAGGAGGTAGAAGGAAAGGGAGGGAGAAAAAGGATTAGGGAGAGAGAAAGGGAGAACGAGAGAGAGAACGAAAAAAAAAAAAGAAAGAAAAAAAGAAAGTGTGGGCATACAGTACTGTACTGAATTCAGGAGAGAAAAAAACAAGAAGGGCCAAATCGAGGTGGCAGAGACACGCTCAGGGCACGATACTACGAGCGAGGCCCGAAGAACGCTATTTTTTGGAAACCCGGGGACACGGGATATTGTTGCCAAACTTTGTGACGATATCGCTGTACCAATTCGCGCGGTTGATTAACAATAGAGATTCCGTGTTTCTCGACAGCAATATTCAAGGCGGATATATACTCGAGTACAGTACACGGAAGAATATTCACCACTGTTGCTCACCTACCACGTTTCTTGAGCCTGCGACTCCTACCTATCCTGACAGCCACCCTTCCCCCTCATCGCGCAGGCGGCTCGAATAACGCAAAACATATAACACATCATTCCACGGTCTCATACTCCAAATTACAGTTATCATAACTTATAGAACACCAACCTTTAGGCAGAGCACGTCCCATCGACAGTCTCCCCTACTCACTGTCACTGAAATAAAAAAAGATAGCGAGAGAAGAAATAGACCAAAAAAAGGGCACTCGAACACGACGGCTGCTACGTTATCAGGGTTTACCTCAAGGGGCGCATCCCTGGCAAAAGGCGGAATTGGGTTGTTTTAAAGGGTATTAAGCAGGAAATAAGTCAGTATGATCACAGCCACTGGTGCCGGTGGTTCAATCTGCGCCGCTCCTCCCAAGAGACTGAAACCAAAGTCACCAAAATCACCCCGAAATCCTCCAACTACCCGACTGAACCAACACCCTCGAAATCCATCACCTCCATCGCCGCTACAATCACGAAGTGTCCCTCCACACGGATCTACACCAAGCTCTCAGTCATTCCTACTCTCGAGAACAAATTCTTTACCCTCGACCGCCAGGCCCTCCCCCGATCGGCATATTTCACTTCTCGACCTGGAGGACTATAATCGGACTAGTGGCCAACACAGTCTTGTAGAGGAGGATTTTTTTGGCCGCCATCCATTCTCTACCGGTTCTCTAGAAAGTAGCCACGAGCCTCCTTCACCGAGATCTTTTTATAGTGCGGCGACGGCGAGCTCAGCTAGCACAACAAAAGTCAGCGGGGGGCGATCGTTGGAAGAGGAATCTCCCATAACTCCTGTTCCCCCAGCACAGCTGCAACAGCCACCTTCACCAGAAGCAAATCGTAAGCTCAGGCGACCAACCAGACCAAGCAGTCCTCCTAGCTCGTCAGGTTCTTTGGGCGATCGGGTCGCTTCTGGGAGTTCTTCAAGAAGTCACGGGATTGGTTCCTTTGCCAGCTATTCAAGCAACCACCTATCGGGTCAATCGCCGACATTAGGACCTCAGCATGGTGAGCAGGCGATTCTGAGGGATTTTGAAAATGTGCGTGTCTCGACTTTGCTATCAGCGTCAGAGTATCCATATTTGTCCCTCCCGGAGGACAGGGTGATACGTGCAGTAAGGAATCGTTTGGAGTGCTAACCTTTGGTCCATTGTTATTTGTGCTGCAGATGTCACCGAACAATTCCATTCGCGACCTATGTATTGCCGTGGTAGGGGCAAGGGGCGTGGGCAAGAGCACTTTTATTCAGAGGGCATATGATCTGAAATCCCCCCCCAATGAGGATGCTGTTACCGCAAAGCTTATGACTGTTGAGCGGTCGCTATACACTGTCAAACTTGTGGAGATAGATCTGGCAGAACTTGATCTCGATTCTCAACAGTTGATTTGGCCGCGGGTGGGTTTTCTCTAATTCGTGCTTTCTGCCCCACCCAGCCACATCTCTCTTTTTTCATTTGCGAACTGCCTTGGGGTTTTTCACTGATTGGCGGTTAGACGGTGGACGGCCAGAGGCTACCCTTCGTCGATGGGGTACTTATCCTATACGACGTGACAAACCCGGCGAGCATTGCAAAGTTGCCTGAATCCCTCGGTGAGTCTTAGATATCTTCTACTTCTCGACGCTAATCTCATGTGATAAGCTCGCTCTCTTCTGCCCCTTTTGCTAATCATGAGTTTGAGAAAATTAGACGCCTTCGCAAGGGCTGCGCTCCCGACACTAGTGGTCTCGTGCAAATGTGACGCACCGCAGCGGCAGCTAAATCCTAACAGTATTGAGCAGGTGGGTATAGTTGGTGGATATGATACCATGCAAACTTCTGGCACCTCCCCGGACAGTCAGAAGAAGTGTCTTGCCGCGATCTTGGGCATGATCGCGAGGAAAAATGGTTAGTATAGCTTTATTCGTTTCTTGTTCTTTTCCTTCTGGACGCGCAAGTGTTTCATACACCTCTGATCGCGGGTTACCCCTGTGCTCTCTTATCCGGCAGCTACTGTTTGCCTCGTGCAGACAGGTTTTCGCGGCGAAACGGGGGGTTCTCCAGGACGCAATTGGGGGGTTTTGCTGCGCTGCAAGATGTCCAATTTGTTTCGGCTCAGGTCCCGCTTTCCTTGTCAGATACTCTGAGGTTCCAAAGAGAGCAGTTGCTTGTGTTTCAATCATCCCTCAATTTTTGTCTTGGCTGGGATGATACTTTTGCCTTTTACACTCAGCAGCCGCGTTGATAAGTTACTTTCCGTTCGATGCCAGCACACCCTCTCTCTCTCATTTCCTGAGATCTGGGGATCGTCAGGGCTTAAGAACAAGGACAATTCTCAATGGGATCTTTCAGCTTGATAATTATGTCTCTTTATTTCATACGTTCTTGTTCTTCATACCGTGTTGCTACTATAGTCTCAACCAGCGATTGTCTTTGTCTGCACTAAACAAATGCTAACCTGGTGTGCTTATTCAGAAAAGGGTCCGCGAAATCTGAATGGTCGGCGGCGTGCAAATTCATCTGCAGCGAATAACAGTCGGACGACTTCACCAAGGCCTTCAACGGCTCGAAGCGGCCACAGTCGAGCGAGCTCGGAGTTCTCAACAACCTATATGAAAGAGTATCCAGAAGTTGCAACCCAGAGTGCTCATGCTGCGCAAGCTCGAATGCCGAGATCACCCATCAATTCAGCGTTAGTGACTCCAGGTGCGCACAACTCGTCATCTTCATTACCGACGAGCAGCTTGTCCGCGGACACCCGAGGTCCACGATTATCTGGTGGATCCTCTCCTCAGATAACACTTTCGGCATCTTCTGGCCCACTTCTGGAGGTTGTGTCCACTAGCCCATTTAGTATGCAGCAGCCGCAAGGAGCCCGTCAGACGCAGAACGGGAGCCCGCTCACCTATGCCCCGTTGAATGATACGGATAGGGGTAGGAATTCTTTCTTGGATATGGATGATGAGAGCGGTGGTCTGAAGGATGTGGATGATATACCGATACTGGAACGTGAGGGCGGGATCGAGGATTTTGAGGAGGAGAAAACGACATCGAGCAAAGGATTTACATTTGATGAATTAGTGGACAGGTTACTACGGCAACATATGTCCCGGGGAGATCAAGACTTTGCAACAATCTTTTTATGCTTCTATAGGAAATTTGCGCCACCACGGGACCTACTGAATTCCATATTGGAAAGGTTTGAGCGGTCAATTTCCGACCAGATTGCCTTGCACCGTATCTCGGCCCAGCTGCGGTACTGTAATATTCTTCACCAATGGGTTTCAACGCATCCTGGGGATTTTGCTCATCCGAAAACACGTCAGCGATTGTTGAGTTTCCTGGATGTGATATCTAGCAATCGGAGCCTTGCATTATTGGCGAGTGAGATGAGACAGATGTTGGCACAGGGCATCGAGGATGAAGATGGGGTATGGGCGAGGTCGGATTCGGATATGGAGAGGAAGGATAGTCTGAGGAGTTTCTTGACCACTCACTCGGCAGCGGATAGTTTGGTAGAAGAAGGGGGATACATCAACATCGGAGCAGCATCAGAAGGAAATCTCCAGATTACATCAGACAAGGAATCTAATCTGCGAGCTTCGGAGGTGACGAGCGGTGGGTCGGTTCGCGCGTGCGATGCTATGTCTTCAGCGCACCAACCCTTGCTCCAGAAATCGGAGGATTCAGTATTGGATGGAGCGTCGATGTGGAAGGAACAATACGAGCTCTTCATGTCGATACCGGACGACGAAATCGCCACAGAGCTGACAAGGATCGACTGGCTGGAATTCTCCAGCATAAAATGCAGAGACTTGGTACGACATGTTAGCATTCCCGCAGATCAGAAGGAAAAGTACCCAAGTCTGAGACATGTCAATCGAATGATCAGTCATTTTAATCATGTGGCGTACTGGGTAGCGAGAGTGATTTTGGAAAAGCCAAAAGCAAAGCATAGGGCTCGGGCTTTGGAGAAGTTTATGAATGTTGCTTGGGTGGGCATCCTTCAGATCGACACCGGATCACAATCGTGTTCATGCTAAGAATAATAATCCACAGACACTACGACACATGAACAACTATAATGCGCTCGGAGCTGTTATCGCCGGCATTAACGGCACAGCGGTTCACCGACTTAGCCTTACGAGGGAGCTCGTGAACCCGAACACGCATAGGCAGTTTATGAGACTGGAGCTGCTGATGGGCACACACATGAGTCACAGCAAGTACCGTCTTGCATGGGAGAACACTTCTACCGAGCGAATACCCTTTATTCCGTTGCATCGGAGAGACCTGGTATCCGCAGACGAGGGTAACCGGACGTTCCTTGCGGATGGTGACAAGATCAACTGGAATAAATTCCAGGTTATGGGTGATGTGCTCATGGTGCTGGTGAAATCTCAGGCGACGCCTTACCGAGACTTGGCCCGCAACCATATTGTGGAAAAATTGATCACGGACGCGGTGGTGAGCATGGATGATGATGTGAGTTTTTGTCAAAAGTTCCCCTTATCCATTGTGCCAGTCCTTTGTTTTGCATTGTGTTTTTTTTTTCCTTCTTTTTTCCATCGCAACATGCGGGGGGCAGAGATCTTATACGGTGTCCGGCGTCATCAGATGTTGATTGGTTTCCAGGAATTGTATGAACGTAGCGTTCAGTTGGAGAATGTTGGTGGTGCGGAGAAGTCGAGGAGGAGGATATGGTTTCAGCGGTGACGCCTGGGTAAATTAAAGGTATTTTCCCCCTTCCTCCTTTTGTTATTTATATTGAGTCATGGCTAAATATCTGGTACAGTTCATTTCTCCGGGGTTACGTTCAAGATACATATTACTTTTTTCCTCTACTAACACTTTTTCTTCGTCTTGGGGTCCTCTTCCTCCCTCTCCACGACTGAGAGGAACAAATATTTAGCTCATCTCTTGTACTTGTATCCATCCACTTCACTGGCGAAATTGGCCTTTTGAATATTTTTCGTCCATTCTTCCCATTTATCTACTGTTTATTAGGTTATGGTCTTCAGGTTTTCTCCCGAGTGATACAGCTTTTTCCATTCTCTGGCTGGGGCAAACGAATACATTGGCCGAGTTCATTTAGTCATGTACATACCTTTTTTCCTTCCTCCTACACGCGCTTTTATACCTCTTACAGGGTGATGCAGCATGCCTTTTTGTGCTTTTCTTTTTCGGTACGGGATTCGGCCTTTTTCGTCTCATTTTATCATATTTGGGAAACATTTGTTTTTAGTTCTTGCGTTATTTGTGTTTTCTGCCAATTGCTTGAAGTTTTGCTTATTGTATTTTTTTTATTGGCTGGCTGGCTGGCTGGCTGGGTGTTTTGGTGGGAGGTACTTGATGGGAGTTTATTTTTTTATTATTTGGGGGGTTTGAGTTGGTTTTATCTATATATTTGGTGGGATTTGCTATAAAGGGGGAGGAGGGTGGGAAGGAAGAGGGAAAGAAAGAGGGAAGGGGGTTGTGCAGAGACCTTTTTAACTTTTTTTTTATACCTTTTTTCTATGTTGAATTACGGCATAAAGTGGACCGATGGACCAGTGGAAGTGATAGTGGTTGTACTAGTGGTGGGTGGTTAGTTTTTTTCTATTCAGATATTTATGGGAAATTTTGTGGTGATTTTTTTAAGTTTATTGTTGTCTACATTGCATTCGGCGTGATACAAGTACAATGCCCTACATTGCGGGCACCCGATGCAACGAGCACTGACTTACAAAATGCTTCGAAATACGGTTCAAAGCCATACAGCCCGCGAAAGAAGAGCCAATAGATGGTGAATGCTCGCTACACCGGGGGCCCGCATCCTGGGGAGACATTGAACAGTGCATCGTGCTAGCATCACCCTCCTCGAGACCTCGAGGCCTTGAGCATGTTTGCATTAGCCATAGTTATGATATAATGTTTCTAGAGTATGATAGTAACTTGGAGAAATATGCCCTTGAGGTCATTTCCTGACAGTTAGTACAGGTACTCTAAATTTTGCAAAGGCCCCCCCACCCAGATAACCCACCCCCCCCAGAAAGTCTGCCCCACTGGAGGGTCTACGTCCCTCAAACCCCCCCCCCACTTGAGAGCATCCGCCCTCGCTCGGAGACCATCCTGCTGCCGAGTCCGCTACCCCTTCTTGTGTGCCCCCTCCCTCCCCCCTCCAGTTAGCTTGCCCCGGCCGTTAGCTCAAAATCAACACTTTTACCATAATATTATGAGGATATTACCCAGGTGAAGTTCCAGTCCAGGGCATCGTCATCTGGCTTGTCGGAGTTTGACCTTGCCTGGTTCAAGAATTTTTTTTCCCCCCACCACTCCCGCATCTCCCATTCCCAGCGGCACACGAGAGTGGTGTTGTTTGCGGTAGCCATTGTTATCATGTTTGTTAGGGCTGATCACGTGCCTTTACCCATTTCTTTCTGATTCAAAGTACGGTAGGGAGAAGGCTCGTTTCATATTAGCGGAAGCGGTCACCCAACAGAAATGGTCGGACGTTTTTGCCGGACGGGCTTTGACAGCGTTGATTCCTTTTGCGGTTCAACGCTTATTTATCTTATCTATCCGAGATCGTGCATTTCGATGAGACCTCATCTTGTCTTACTCATTTGGAATCGTAGGTTTCAACAAGAACCCTAAAGTACAAGTACGGTACAAAGGAGATCCCACTTAGGGGAGGTGAGGAGAGGAGAGGGGGAAACGTAGAACCTGCGAAAGGCAATGGGTGAGGGCCCCGCCGTGTCAAGGATGATTTCTCGCACAATAAGATACAGTACGTCCAGAAGCACGATAGGAAAACTTGTGCCATACCAATCTATATTATCTACATACATAGAGACATACATACTTATACTTACATACTTACATACTTACATACTTACATACAATCCGCCCTACTTACTATCAGTTCTTTAATCACTAGTATTCCGGGGAAGGAGAGAAAGAAAGAAAGAAAGAAAGGAAGGAAGGAAGGAAGGAAAAGAGCCAACGCCTGGTTACATAAATAAAGCATCATAACCGCCCAAGCTACATCCCGAACTGCAAGGTACCCCGCGGCGAAAACAGACAACAAAACAGCAACATGTTAAAAAAAACCGAAAGTCCACACCCCTCCACACACGCCCGCTGCAAAAGTAAGAAAGGCATCTCAAGAGCCTCCCCCATAAACCACAAAAGCACCAGAACAATCTACCACGCCCCGAATGACCTCCAACCTGAGCTGCAATGCTCCTGTAACTTCTAAAATCAACCACAAGCAACCCCCTCCCCCCTATAATTCCGTAACCGTTGGCTCCGCGCTGCCTCTCACGCTCCGAGCGAGAAAGGGACACCGTTCCACGCCGGTCCCATGCTCCGGAGCCCGAAAACCCGTCTGGGCGATGAAGTTGACAATAAGAGGTTGGCTAATCACCGTTCATCAGTTAGTTACCGTCAAAACTTGAAGAATTGCTGTGTGGGTAAACTGTTGTATACCGTAGTTCTTGATGGTGATGAGTAGGTAACTATGCGACCGTCAGTATCCTTAGAAGAAGAAAAAATGCCTAAGGAAATGATGATGGCGCTAAGCAAAGATAAGAGTGGAAACCAGATTAAACGTACGGTAGGCTGTCTCGGCTCCCAGAATCGTAACTTGGGAAATAATTGTAGTAGAACGAGAATAGTCGCCATTATTCCAAAAACGATGGCAATGATCTCTGCGGCATGAACTTGTGGTGCAGTCATTGGAAGATGTGTTTTTTCTTTTTCTTTCCGTTTAGTGTGGCGACTCTTGTATTGTGTATTGTCCCGGTGTCGGAGGATGATTTCAGGATCTGAAGGGGTTCTGGTTAACTGATTGAATTGTTTAGGTATCATACCGGTAGTGGTCTTTTATAAACGGATGGGGGGGCTCGCCTGCTTTGATCTAAGGGGGGGGAAGATGCCCCTCGACCCTCGATACCAGGGTTCGCTGTCTGACGGGTACAACTCTTCTCGAGATGCCATATGGGAAGCCAAGGAATCCGAATGAGAAAGCCATGCACCTTCTCTCCACGCTTGGCCTTTTTTTTGCTAGACGGGCCGCTAGCCGAATTTTGCTTGTAACCGCCTCATTAGAGCGTTTTGGCCACTGTTCTGGGGGAGAAATTTTCGAGCTCAAAATTTGACTTGAGCCATTCCTTACATAGTAAGGAAGAGTTGATACACCCCCTCTTCAGTTTAGCCTTCCACTAGCTTATTGCCCAGAACTCAAAATTTGAACTCGGATTTTTCACTTCCAAGGGGTGGCCAAAACGCTCTATTGCGAGGCAGGGGAAATGTGGGGAGGCGCTCATGGGAGGGTCACTCGGGGGCAATGTTGTACTGTGCGGCACTATCGAACCAATCGACGGGCGCCATGAGACAGGTACCGTTCTCTGGTACGAGTACTCGTCGACACGTCGTTGTTCGTTCTTTGGATCGTCCCCCTCGCGCGTCACCGCTAAACCCAAATAAGAAGCTTGTTTCCTTCGATGAACTCTTCGATGAACTGAACCACGGAGAGTGCAGGAAAACAAAAAACTGTGCCAAAATGCAACCAATCAAGTGACCGGGACAGCAACTTGTTCATGACTGCGCTGCAGTGGTCTGTGCAGCAACAGTTTTTCCCCATAGGGAGTCCTGGGACACCATTGAGATGTTGCATAGATTAATGTCTACCAGCGAAAAAATGGCCTTTTCAATCGCCAAAATCGTATTTATTCAGGGACTTCCTGATGTTTAAAAAACCGCTACCCTATTCCTGCAAGCTTTCTCTTTTGTGTAGTGGTTTTTTTTTTTTTGTCTTTATCGAGTATGTGATGGGGCTAATTTTGGAGAACACAGAGCATGCAAATCCCGGTTCAGGTTCAGGTTTTCCGGCACCATAAGGCGCCTCGTATACGGTATTGGGGGCTGAGTTTACGGTGTTTTCCCCTCGCGGAAGAGTAGCTGAGAAGGGAAATTCAAACGTCCAAGCACATTTCTAGTTTTTACGGTGTTACATTCAGACTATGGTCGACCTTTGCGCGAGGTTCAATTATTCCAGTTCTTACGGTGCAATGTTACTAGCAAAGCCCCGCTCGAGGCCTCAAGCTTCCCTACTTGCTCCCATGTGTCTTTTCCTTTTCCTTTTCCTTTCCTTCTTTCTTGCTTGCTTGCCTGAATTCCGCCCAGCTTTCTAGGGGTGCCTCATTTTTTATTTATTTTACCGGGCGGGAGGTCGTCCGCTCCCAGCAAGTAAGCATCGTGGTGTGTACGCGAGTAAGGTTAAAGATCTCTTTATCTGCTTATCAAATCAGAGATCTCATCCACTGATCAAATTCGCTAACTCCGTCCCAGGATGTGTTATTTCCAGTCCAATTAGAGTGTGGAAATAGACTTCAGATGGCATTTCTCATTGGCACTTCAGACCAACCTGAACTAGCCAACCACAATCCGTTGTTTAGGCCCAAATCTGGAGCAATACGATATCTTACTGGGCCGGAAGTAACACATCCTGGGACGGAGTTAGCGAATTTGATCAGTGGGTGCGGTAATCTGGTTTAGTCCTCATACAAATTCCATACCTTGTAATGAATGGCTGATGTGATAGGAATGGAAACTCTATCACAAAAAAACCAGTAAATATTCTAGAAATCGACATTTGAGCGTTGGATGGTGCGCCTGACTTTCTGATGCCCCCCTTGTCCTCGAGTCCAGTGCACGTACATCCGGTATTGCGGTACCGTAGACTACGGTATTGGATGACTGTGGATTTGGTTGGGGGGTGCGGTTGCAATGGGCCGAAAATTTTCCTTGTTGCTTGGTGGGCGGTTGATTTTGTCCACCGACAAACTTGTTCCTCTTCCCATTCACTGCCCCAACAAACCCCTTTCTCAGAAGACTGATTTTTTTCCACTAATTCCTGAAAACATCAAGGACACACGCCTAGGTTGCTATGATACCTCAATCCTTCGTTTTGAAAACCCAGGTTATGGATATTTTGATTTTGGTTTTGAACGGCACGTCCGGTTAACAACACAAAGGCTCAATCTCAATCAATGATCGAAATGCAGTAACGACGTCATTGCGGGTGTTTTCCTCAAATACCGGTATCATACCGGTAACCGATCTGATGTACTCGTATACCCAGACAACAGTACCGGTAACCCGAACAACAACCAGTTTTTGGAATAATAATAAAGGAAATTAAAGCAATAATAATGTGTCCGTGCGCCCCCTATAATAATTATTTGTAGGAGGGGTTTGAGTGATTTTTTAACAATCAATTTTTGTAGTGGCCAGACACAACCTCTTGGTGGTTGCAGGTGTTGAATTGACGTTATGACAACTTGGGATGATTGGGGTTGCTATTACAGTCTTCACTGCAGGATACTACTCGTAAACGCATGACACAACTGCTATTGCATACGGGCGAAAAAATCGGCTGGAGCCTCACGATTTTGGTACGGTAGTATGCAATACCGGTATGATAGCAGTTGTGTTCATGCGTTAGCGAGCAACGACGAAACTGGGCGGGCCACCTTAGGGTTGAGGAAATTACTGGTAATTAATCCCTGTTCGTCCCCCGCCGAGTTGTGTGGTTTGGTATGATACGACCAGGGTTGGCCAAGGTCTATGGTATTGTCTAGGCCTTGGCTAAAAACACACAAGACTACCTAGCTCGACGGCTTGCCCACCTCCCCCCCGCCCCGCCCTCGATGGCATATTTCTCGGCAAATGGTATCCAGAAGGGTTTCTCGCCAAGAATGTAGTATTGAAAAGGTTCACCCGTTCGGGTGGCTAGGGAGGCAGTCTGCCACCTGGACTGCTGAAACAGTGGAAAAATGTTGTGCCACCCCTGTCAGTCCCTGAGACATGGTTAACAAGCCACATTTGTTACTCGAGTACGCTACTGTGCTACAAATTTGCGGATATGCAGACTTCAGACTTTAACCAATTTTAGCTATGATGATATCTATGATATGACACCATTGCTGAAGAATACTGGGAGGGAACCTTAGTCATCTCTGTCTTCGACAACTGACCGGGGCGGCACAACATTTTTCCCACTGTTTCAGTAGTCCAGGAGATACCTTTTCGTATTATTATTAGTTGTCTTGATTCGTTTATTTATTTATTTAGGTTTTGATTTACCATGGGATTTTTCCCGGATGCAGCTGTTGTGCCCAAGGAAGGAGTGCTAGTCATATAATTTACTTGTGGCGGTACCGGTACTGTACCGTACTCGAGTATAGAAGACTTCACAAGCCACCCGGACATGTCCTCTCACTCGGACGACTAAACTTGAACAGGAAAGTTTCCTGTGGCATACGGGATAAGGTGTTGCGACTGAAGAGGCCAGCAGCTGTTTCCTCACAGAAAATCTACCAATTGGCGTCTGTCCGAGAGAGGGGGGGGTGTCCAGGTGGCGTGTGGAGCCGTCTACCTAAAATCATACCATGGATTTAACGAAAAAAATAATTACTGCAAGAATTACTCTTTGCAGAAAGGGCATTCCAGATTTAAAAGAAGGAGAAAAAAAGGTCGGAAGGGCAGCAACACGGACTCCCTTTTGCTCGACCGTTCCATTCCTGGAGGGAACAGACGGCTGTCTTGCAGGCTCACTAACAGATTGTTTTCCACTTTTTTCCCACTTTTTTCCTTTGGAGTGCAGAAGGGGGCCATCACGAAGCCAGGCCTCTCACCAATAGTGAGAGTTGTAGTAATCAGCGGGGGGGAGAGACTACACTTGAGCGGACCTGGGTTGGCAGATGTTTACTAGATCTATGGTATATAATTGTATTTAGAGCGTGGCGCCATTTCCCAACTCTCCTCTGACCATATACATTCCTTCGGGTAAAACACATCCGCTCGCCTACCGAATGAGCATTTATGAGCCTCGGGTCAAATTGTTCCAATAGTATACCACTCAATTCAAAGTACTTCAAAACACGGCCGTTACATAACTAACAGGGGGAGAAAGAACCGAGAAAAAACCAGATAAAGCCCATGAAGAGATGCGAATTTGTTAAGCCAAGGAAACGATAAAAAGAGCCCGAAAGAGACTAGCAAGCTATTACCTAAATGGAAACGAAAAATTCCTTCTCCCCATCTTGTGGCTGCACACGGCTCCTCCTAATAATCTCATCCGCACAGGAGAGCCTAATCCTCTCAGGTGTTGCAGGAGAACGCAGTCTCAGGCATTCCGTAACTCCATGATCCGCACGAGCAGACTTCAGGGCGTCTCTGATGGCGAAGAATACGGAGCTTCCCATGAAGAGTGGGGGTTCACCGACTCCCTATAGTATCGCATTAGCTTCATAATCATAACAGCGACGGGGGTGCATAGGTTGGTAGGTTGGATTGCCTTGCTTCGCTGAATAGTGTTTAAGTTCCTCCATTGAGCATCCTTTAACATGCTAACGTTGAAGACCTGAGGGATGTCTCTGAAGCCAGGGATCTTGTATGCACCTGGACCCCTCGTCGCTAGTTGACCATTGTTGAACCATAACGACTCTTCCGTAGTGAAGAGGCCCTGGCCCTGCACGAATGCGCCTTCGATCTGGCCGTAGTCGATAGCAGGGTTGATACTGCGACCAATGTCCATTTTGACGTCTGCCCTCAGACACGTCCAGTCTCCGGTAAGTGTATCAATCTCAACCTCTGCAATGGCGGCACCTTGCGTGAAGTAGAAATACATCAAGCCGGTATTCGATTCCCAGTTATATCCAATATCAGGAGTCTTGTAGTGTCCGTTTGCGCTCAAATTCACACGATCGAAGTATGCTGCATGTGCGAGTTGCTTCAAACTGCTACCTGGGCCAAGCTTTTCTCGGTAGGGTTTGAGCCTCTCGTTAAGCTGTTGACAAGCGTTCCAGATTGCGTATCCATTCAGATCGCTGGATGCTGACGCAGCTGTGGCTGACGTATTTGCGACAGTGTTTGTTGCGGTTTCCGATATTAGGACGTCTTCTAGCGGAACACCGAGAGCCTCTGCCGCTACCATTGCCATCTTTGTGTGCAAGCCCTGACCCATCTCAGTTCCGCCGTGGGCTACAAGAACTGAACCGTCGTGGTAGATGTGTACAAGGGCACCAGCCTGATTGAGGAATAATGCGGTAAAAGAGATACCAAACTTAGTTGGAATTAATGAAAGCCCTCGCTTTTTCCATTTGTGAGTCTTATTGAACTCATCGACTGTAGTTATGTTAGCCTATTACTAGGAGCACTGGCATGGAAACCCACCCGCTTCCCGGCGTTTTTCATATTCGGCCTCCCTTTTGACCGCATCAACGAGCAATGGGACATGCCAATCTTTCAACTCCTGATTGAAATGCGTCTTCTCGCCCTCCTTGTACATATTAACTTCTCGGAGCTTATCTACTGGCATGCCAATCTTATCTGCAACCTCTTCCATATAAGATTCACAAATGAACATCCCTTGTGGCCCTCCGAAACCTCTGAAAGCCGTATTAGACATGGTATTCGTCTTGCAAACCCTTCCTCGAACATCGATATTCGGAATCATATAGCAATTATCGATATGGGTAAGGGATCTGTCGCAAACAGCAGCAGAAAGGTCCTGAGTCCAACCACCATTACAGAAAACGTCTGCGTCAAGGGCCACGATCTTTCCATCGTCATTGACACCCACTTTCCATCGGCTGAGGAAAGGATGTCGTTGTCCGGAAATCATCATATCCTCATCCCTGCTTAACATGTATCGCACTGGCCTCTTGAGCTTCTTCGCGGCGATGGCACAGATACAGGCCAATTGAATCGACCTTGTCTCTTTGCCACCAAACCCGCCTCCGAGACGCTTCACCCTTGCAACAACTCTGTTCGCAGGCACGTTGCAAACTTGAGCAATGTATGCTTGCGTTTCTGTGGGATTCTGCGTGCTGCTGAAGACCTCAATTTCACCATCTTCGGGCTTGGGAACCACGAGGACAGCATTCGTCTCGAGGTAAAAGTGCTCCTGACCGCCCATTCTAGCCACACCTTCAATGACGTGATCTGCCTCTTTCATGGCCTCTTCAATAGGGTCTCCCTTGCGGATGTCATGATAATGTTGAAAGAAGCTCTCATTTTCAATCGCTTCCTCTGTGGTCAGGATAGCCGGTAGCTCCTCATACTGTACAGAAACAGCCCTAGCACCAAGCGTTGCAGCCAGTTGTGTATCTGCCAAGATGATGCCAATCGGCTGTCCAGCGGTAAATACCTCGTCAACAGCAAAGAAGACCTCATCGCAGACTGGTGCCCCCCATCTGTTTGCCTCTGGGGAGTGCAAGTCGTGGTGATCAACATAGGCCCGCACCCCAGTAATCTTCAATGCGGGCTCGCTGTCCACACCAAGAATCTTGGCATGGGCTTTTGTACTTAATACCAAGCATCCGTAAAGCTCGTTGTGGTGTTTAGGGATGTCGTCTGTGTACTGAGCCTCGCCGGTAACTTGCTTCATGGCCGCAACGTGCGGTACCCCCTTCCCCAATATCCGTTGTTCATATGTAATTGTACTATCTTGATCTCTTTCTCCAGTTGAGACTTCTCTTTTAATCTCATCCACCAGCTCTGCTGAAACCTCCCCTTCAAGGACTCCTACGACCTCGTGCCAGAATCTATAGAAGAATCCGAATGCCAATGACCTGCGGTAAGTAGCCATACCACCGGGCACTCCAAATCTTAAATTGAAATCCTGCTCTAGGGCATTCACCGCTCCTTCCAATGTCTCTTTTGCGTTCCACTTCTTCCCCACCAGATATTCCATCGTGTTCTGGGCTTGCACAGTTGTTGGTGCCATTCCACCGTATACCAAATTTGTCGATTCAACTATATTATCATCGTCGAGTGAGACTCTGAGGGCGGCATTGACGATAGCGATATCGTCATCTTTCCTTTTTGCTTGCTTATAAGCCCTAATAAACTCGCCCTTTTCTCTGGCAATCGGTATCAGAATACTCGAGATTACTGCATTCGGTGGAAGTGCGGTTGTTCGGTAGCTCTTGAAGAAGCTGGTCATTGGGATCTCGGTCTCGCCATGTTCAAGAGAGTGTGCGATTAGTATGCTCCGAGTAGCCACGAATACTGGATTTAAGTCCGAGATGGGTGATGCCGTAGCGAGGTTCCCGGCTGGCGTCCCAACGTTTCTGATTTGACGGCCGGCAAAGTATTCCAGCTGCTTGAGCATTGCAACCAAAGGTTGTGATTTCTCAGGTCCATATTTCACAATGCCTTCTCGAAGTACTCCTTCGAGATCTGTAAGGGTGATGTTTGCTCCGATAACTAGATGGTGGTCTTTGAACGAGTAACTCCGCAGCTGGGGAATATCTCCTACGTATACTGAAACGCTATACTGCATCGCCTTAAACTTAACCTCGATCTGTGTCTCCGTCGAGCCACCAATCACCTTGGCTGAGGGCAGGGCATTCTTGATATCCAACAGCTCTTTTAATGTTGATGGCCGAAGCCATCTCTTCCGTTTATTGCCAAAAGCTAACCCTTTGAATTCATGCCTCCGAAGCGCCGGAGGGAATATAAGCTCCGTATCCGGTTTATGTTCAATAAACCCCGGTGGTGTGAATCTCTTCACAGGGCTGGCATCCCCGTCTGCAGTAGACTTATTCTTACAGCAGCCGACAGGACCTTTACCATCGCCGTTTTGCATGCAGCAGCCACTGCTGCTGGTCGCCTTCCCACAGCCCGCCGTGGAACCGAATGTCTGAGCAGCGTCTAATATCGGCCTGTAGCCTGTACACCGGCAAAGGTTTCCGTCGAAAGCCTCCTCGATGTCGTGTTTCGTTGGGTTAGGGTTGTTCCTTAAAAGTGCATACAAACTCTATTCACTATCAGCCCTGCCCAAACCGGGGCGAGGAGGGGGAAGTAACAAACCATGACAATCCCAGGCGTGCAAAACCCGCACTGTGACCCATGCCACTTTGCAATCCTCTCCTGGGCCGGGTGTGGCTTATTCACGTCCCCGATGCCCTCTACCGTTATAACATGCTTTCCATCGACACTTACTAACGGTGCCAAACAAGCGTTTACCGACGCGTGGTAGATCTTTTTCGTGGTAGGGTTATATTGCGAGATGACCTATCGCTAGGGTTTAGCCCCAACAGCTTCCTAGAGGCAGGTAAAGGGGGAAGGAAAGCTTACGACAGTACAAGCACCACAACCCCCCTCGGCACAACCAAGCTTCGTCCCAGTGAGTCCGATTCCACGTAAGTACTCCAGAAGCGTAACTTCGGGATCAGCGTTATCGATAGTCACTTTTGCTCCGTTCAGGTAGAACTTGAGCGTATCATCCCACCCGGAGACCACACCCACGAGACGATGAAAGTCGTTATCGGGCACAACTGGCACCGGCGTTGTAAGTGCCCCGGGTGCCATTGTAGACAGTGTTGCTCCCCTTATCGAAAAGGAAAAGGGCAGAAATGGGGTTGTGAATGAGCTGGGCAGGGGTGAGGTAAGCTTCGTTTGAGTAGTGGTTGTGTTGGGTTGGCACGTTATGGCCAAGGGTCTAATCTGCTTATCGATAAGAGCAGGTGCTCCGCAGGGATTATAAAGTGCACCTCGGTCGAACAAACCTAAGTTGCCTTTTGCAAACGGTGGGAAGTGACTTATGCAAACCCTCTGTCGATGCCGTATCCTTGAATGATTCGAGCGGGGAGGCATGAGGCTGGGGGTAGCACTCTATCTTATCATGTATAAAGGCGGGTAGAAAGATGAGATGTGTGGGGGAGAAGTATGATAGGAGGGAAGGCGAAAAGGAAAATACCAGTAGGAGGAAGGGCAAAAAGGAAACGTGACTGGGTAGAGCGATACCCGCCTGCCTTATCGGTGTCTCAACATTATTGTTGGGAGTAATAAATGATCGAGTAAGACGCTTTTCTTGACATGCTTTTCTTTTTCCTTCTTGTCCAATTTGTGCCTTCTACAGCCCTTTCTTCGGAGCTTTCCGCTATGGGTTTAGGTTGAGAATCGGCGATGGGAGGGCACCGAAACTACGGGTTGTACAGCACAGCGGAGGAAGAATCACAGAATCTACCGGTGCTGCTAGTATAGTGCCCGAGTGCAGCAAAAATAGCCATACAGCCATCTTTCATAATACGAAAATATCATTGCCCAGAAACTCCCTGAGAAATCCAAATTTCACCCCCCTAGAATTGGTATTCTTTTCCTTCTAATTTCCATGCAGGTACCAATGTTATCACACTCTACTGTCCCTCGGGGGCGTCCCCTCCCCCCTCTCCCTTACCCCTTACTACCGGTACTTCTCACCAGACCTGACGGCCAACACCGCACCGCACTTTACCGCCGTGCCGGCGGAGAACCCCACGCCCCGGGGGCGGCCGGGGGGGCATCCACAAAATCGCCGTTCAGCACGGTACTTGTACAAGTATCACAAATCTCCCATCCAACAAATTCCCCGATACCGGTATTCGAGTGGCCTGGATTCCAATTCTTATATCACATGCTCTACGTATTTGCACCCCCTTCTTCCTTCCTTCCTTCCTTTTCTTGTGCGGGAAGCTCGTCTATCGTTTTGGGCCCAGACCCTCGATCTTATCATACCAGATTTATTTATTTCACAGGCTGTACCACCCAGATCGCTGATTCTCGGATAAACTCCAGATCACACGGCGCACTGTGGTTCTTCGGGAAAAAACTCGAGAGAAGGGAAGAAAATATTATGAATGGGGAGGGGGAGATTCTTTGTCTGATGGGTGTCAATTCTGGGTTGACTTCGTTGTGGGGGGTAGATAGATTGATAAATAGACAGGTACTGTACTGGTAGGTGAATATAGACTAGAGACTCTCTCTTTCTTCCCTCAAGCACCAATTACACACTTAGACTTCCTATCCTAAATGGCCCCATCATACCCGCCTCATGTTGTCTCCCCTACTTCCTCTAATACTGGTACTACAAGACAATCCGCACAGCCTGTTTGGCCTAGGTACTTCCTGCAACTAGTCTGCTCCCAACAGTTCTAGCATCCATCCGGCTCTCTGGAAGATAGCCACGCGTGCCTCCTCTTATGATACCTAATAATTTAACCACCGGCCTCCAAAAGCAACACAGAAATTATCGCACGACCACTAAAGAGAACGAGTGGGAGAAAGTAGAAGGTGGCATTACGGTAGAGAGATCTAGAATTAGTGTTTTTTCTCCATGTGTCCTGTCTCACGTACCGGTACGGCACCCAACCTGCTTACCGGTACCATCCATAGTTTACCGATGACATATGCCAAGAGAAGGTGAAAGAGAGAAAAAAGGAACAGGTCAGCTATCCTGGCCTGTTAGCTCAGCCGTAGGAAGGGGGGGGGGGCAGGTGGGTTTGAAGTGAACAGAGATTTGAAGAGGGATGAGAAAGCGGAAATACTGTTGTTGTTGTGCTCTGCGATACTCTACTGATTGTGGTCGCCGAATTTCACTCCTATTTGTTTGTCAGAGGGAAGGTCTTGTATTACCGTATTGTCATTGTTTTAGATTATCGCTTCGCTATCATGATACTATCTCGTCAGGAAGGCAAAAATACAGCAGGAAAGGCCCTATCGCCGTCCCATACCATAACGGGCCTTCCCCTTCCCCCTCTTTCCCCTTCCGGGTAATCTATATCTACCTCCATCGTATCACAATGCCTAATATTGGGTGAAGAAAGGAAGGAAGGAAGAGAGAGAAGAAGGAAGTGGAGGTGGGAAGGCTACAAGCTAGGAACGAAATGAATCTGAGGGCAACTTAACAATAAGTTTAGACATATGCTATAGCATAGTACGTAGGAAAAAAAAGGAAAGGAAAGTTGTTATCATATTACTGTGTGCTGGCCGATGAGGGAGAAATATTGTAAGCAGATAATGCTCGTTTGAAGATTTCCCTTTTATATATATATATATCTTACCCACTGATCTCATGAATCCAACACACACAGTTCAGTATGATACAGGGCAGGACATGATATGCGAGCACACACCTGGTTTCGGGGGTGGGGGTGGGGGGGGGTTGAGATGTCATCAGTCCCCCCTCTCTCTATCTAACCTGCGAGATTTTTTCTTTCCCTCCCTCCCTCCAGGGTCTCCAGAATATTTCTGATCTACCCCAGATTCGACGGATCAAAAATGGGTCGCCCTCTAAGGCAATAGGAGACAATGATGTGAGGAAGGCTGAGAGGCTCAGGTTGCGCCCAAGCGGGTTCAAGAATGAATAACCACATTGCCAGCAGTGAAATAGAAAGGCAAGAGACAACTGATTTTGGGAAAAGAGGTGAATAATTAAGAGAGACAAGAGAACCGAAGAAGAAATGCTCAATGCGAAGAGTCCAGTAAATCCAGAGGAAAAAAAAACACCCATTTGAAAGCGGTAGGATGATAAAACTTGAGGGAAGAGAGAAAAGAAAAGAAGACAGACAGTACAAGCGCGGCCTACTTGAACAAAGAATGTAACCTGATCCCCAGCCATCCACAAACAATGCTGAATCCCTCTACAGTCTTGAGAATCCCCATGTAATGCCTATCCAGCCAATCCTCGTGCGTCTCTTCAACTATGTACTTTAAACCCAGCAGAGAACGTTGGAAAATAAATTCATAATTGAGGATCTTCGGCGAGATTGTCGTAGAATTTGCTGAAGCGAACCTGAACACGCGAGTACTCCTTCTCCATCTCACCGAGCGCGGACTTGATACTTGCCAGGCTTCCTTCACGGTCATCAACACGGGTAATGCCAGTCTCGTCTAGACCCGAACCGAGGTTCTGGATTTTCTCGCAATAATCCTTGACCTTCACAAGACCGAGGGTAGCGGAGGAACCCTTGAGGAAATGACCAATTGACGAGAGTTGGGTAAGGTCTTTGATCTCGCTAAAATGAGGGAGACATACGTTAGCAATAGTGAATATACCTTCTCTCATTGGGGTATGAAGTGTTCAACAAGACGTACAGAGACTTCTTCATGTTCTGAAACGCATCCTCCGCCTGCTCCATGAACCCATAAACAATTGCTCGGCTGAATTCTCGATCATCTTCATCGTCGTCCATCTCTAGGATCTGATTGAACGTTTCGAGATCGATAGAGCCCGCTGTGTCATTGCCGTCGGCCAGCGCCCGTTCGGACTGGTACTACTATTAGTAAAGCTGCGATATTTGATGGTGGACAACAAAATGGTAGGCTAGGACTCACACTCTCGCTCCCCTCAGCCGGGACAGTCTCCTTCGTAGTGATGGTATTGGTATCCTTCGAAGGCATTTTATGTGAGGTAGAAGAAGTAAGGAGCAATAGGGTGGGTCGAAGCGAGCGGTTGTGTTTTTTTTGTTTTGTTTGATGGGTGGTGTTGCTGCTTTGGTAGAGGCGGCAGAAGGACAGGAAATTCGGAAGGGTGGTGAGGAGGGGTGGTTAGAAGAGGGGTGGGGGGAAGGTGGGGTCCTGCCGACGTAAAAATTAAAGGATGGAGAAGGAAAGCAAAGTGAGAAAGAGGATGAAGGGTAAGGTAAGTTAAAATAAGGCGGTAGAGCAGGCCAAGTAGGTCAAGCGTCGCAGTTGTCAGAGGGCAGTGGGCATGTAAAAGTGGTCAAGCGGGAGTGAGCAGAGAGGGGTGCGGACAGAGGGGGGCAATGAGTAGTGGAGAGTAGGAAGCAAACCAAACCAAAGGAGGCGATACAAACTGTTCTTTCTTGATCGATTTCCCTCGGATTTTTTTGGGGGAGATGGGGGGATGTGATTTGAGGCGAGACGCTAGCCAAAGGTTTGCACAGTATGGTACTGTTATTGCCTACTGCGCAGTATGATATGTACGGTATACCGTGGTATGTAAGAAGCGGCAAGTTATGCGCAGCACAGCAGGACGGGAGTAAGTGCTATACAAGTGCTATGAGGAAAGAGAAGAAGCAAGTGGTGCAGTACGGGTGCAGGGTGGACGGGGAGCGGGCGGTAGCACGGGACAAAACGAGACAGCCCCGACCCAACAGCCAAGAGGACAAGCAACAGAAGTGATGGCGGGAGTAGTAGGAGGGTGGGACCGGGAGGGGAGGGTGGGACCGGGAGGGGAGGGTAGAGGGAAGTTGAAGCGGGGACGACAGCGGGGACTCCTGCAGCTAGCTTGGCTCCACTGACTTTCCTTCTTCCTGCTTGGCTGTGGTGAGCGCCTACCTCGGAATGGCCTAGCTCTGATGCCACGAACAGAAAATAGCAGGCCCAGAACTGGGGACTGGGCATAGAATTAGACGGGCAGACTACGGCTGGCAGGGGTCAAAGGGAGGAGAGGGGGAAAAGCCTCCGAGCCTCTTCTGCCGTGATGGGGCGACAGCACGGATAAAAGTACGAGCACATAAAATTGGCATCCTATTCGCTTCTCAGACTGTCGACGTTTTGTCGCTGTGTTCGGGTATGGTACGGTACTGTAGAGCGTAGTACCAGTACGGTGGGGGATGTGGGCAGTTACTTGAGTGCATTTTTGTATGATAGTATTGGAAGTAATCGTTCGCCTGGTCAAGATTGTGTTGTCACTCTTGCAGTCGTTAATATGATTGTATGAGATTGTGATGCTTCTGATGCCAGTCAGGCACAGAAGACACACACCGGTGTCCGCCTTCGGTACCGGTGGCTCTTGGATGGTAACGTGTATCATCCATACCAGTACTCGAGTACATACACATACTGGTACATAAATTACAAGATAGCCGGGGTTTAAGTTCGTGCTTGTGTTGAGCCATTCAGTTTCCAATATTTCTATATCACACTTTACCTTCACTACTCGAGCGGCTAAGGGATCCCTCAGCTACCGTATCGTTGTGGCTAAGTTAAGCCTCTCTTCACTGAACTTCTGGTTTTGCAGTTCTCGGGACGACTCGGTGATAGTCATGATAAACCTGTCAATGGAACCATGATCAGCTCACTCTTGGCATTTTTGCCTGTTTATTTTTTTTCTTCTGACCTCAGGAGACGATGGGGTCATTCTAAGTTTCTTTTGGTCTGATATGATAATTTTATCCTAGAGTTTCTTTGGGATTTCTCCGCCTGCAGGTAGTTTTTGTAGCTGGGGCCGCCGGCTAGGTTATTCCAAGATAATATATTGAATTGACGCCTGTTGGAGCCCACAAATCCACACAACTCATTTTCGATGCAAAAAGTGCCATAGGCTATACCTGAAAGAGACTCTGATATTTAGGCAAGTCGGGACTGGCGCGATGTCTTACCCCTGAAAATGCATGCCTTGGCCTATTTTTGCACAAATTTCGCAGGCAGCCGTTACATGGGGCTCCCAGAGATCGCGGTCTTCCTGTTCATATTTCCATAAATTAAAATGATAGATCGATGCAGCAGATGCCTAGCTACATTTCTGTGATCTTAAAAATCAAAAAACTCTCTTGTTGGTGCTGCGGTGATCATTCAACTTGAAACCGGACGATTATTTTTCCCCTGCCTTTATCGCGGCGGGAACCATGACCCGTCCGTTACTGTATGGTTGGTGTCCCATCCAAACTTTGTGGGATCGGTGCACGGACAACGGTGCTTGCGTCATATCACGTCCCTATCCCAGTTTAGGGCTCATGGGATGACGTTGATACTTGAAGCAAACAAAGCTGTAACTTACACCCAAATCTCAACTGGAAGAATAACAACAAAAAAACATCAAAATTCTCTAGTGACAAAGAATGGAGTTTTCCTACAAAAACCTCTCTGCCTAAACTGTATGCACTAAGGTCCAACGTATTTACAAGATGTGCTTGCACTTAAATCTTTTGGTGGTGGTGGTGGTGGGGTGCGTTGTTCTTTGTGCTGGAAAGCCTTTTGCGGCAAGGCGATGCTGGTACGGTACCATGCGGTACTATGAAGACTGCTCGGGTACGAGCAATTACGCGACCGAGTGAAGGTCGGTTACCCAATGCCAGTAACGATCGTTGGGCTGATAGGAATTAGTGTGACGTGATAGGTGAAGTGCTGAATTTAGTACCGGTATGGGTACTCAAAAATCAATATATCGCATGCATGCATCCAAGCTTTTCACTACTCGAGTACGAGTACTAGAGCACTCGAGTCTGTTTCTTCGCTGCTGGACCGCGCATCCATATTCTAGAATCTATTAAAGGTATATTGAAGATAGAGGGGGTGAGAGTGGTGGTGGTTATACCGGAGTTCGTTCCTTCGCCTTATCTACTACTGGGCTCAGTACGGCGCACGACAAGTCATACTACTTCCTATTGGCCCGAAGACCGCTACCCGCTTTGGGTGTGCGACATCGGCTCGGCCGCGCGATTACTATACTATACTATACTGTAAGGTACTTCTATTGTGCCCGGCGGTGGGGAAGGTTACGACCCGGTATCTCTTCGTTTGATCCCAGATTCCACAGCTTCCAAGCGCACAAACTATCACTAAAGAAGGAACACAGACCGGTGGATGTGGGAGAGGAAAGATTATAACATAGTCTAATTTGCAGGCTACAAGAAGGGTTTGGATTTTTGTCACCTCAGAGGAGTCTGGTAAAGAACCTCAAGATGCTCCCCCCTCCGGTATGACGTCCCGAGTAGCGTGGGGAAGCCGGGCCGAAGGAGGCATCTGATGCCCTCCTGAATCTGCAGGGAGGAAATTTCACAGAATTTTAGGATCGAGCACACATCGTATCAGGGGGTCTTGATTGCTATTATTGGGTAGGGTACGGTAAAATCTGGCTCTTGATGAGCTGGTCTAGACTAGGGCTACTAAAAATCTCCGGCACGTATAGTACTAAGAAAGCTAAGCTTTTGAGAATCTCGGAAGACAAGGTGTTTGGCCTATCGTTGATTTTAGAACCCTGGCCAATTGCAAGACGTCCCAGCCTATGCCGGTTTGTTAAAAACCAAGTTTTACGGTAGGGGATGTCCAACGTCACGAATTCGTGGCCCCTTCGGAGATCGTCTAAATCGGCAATGAATCCGCGGATGGTATCCTCCCGCTGATTTCGTCGTCTGTCTGTGCTAGCCGGGGCCTTAGATCGGAGAAGGAAACGCCCTCAAGTTCTTTACCAGGCTCATCGGAGGTCACCAGAATCTAGGGTCCTTTTGTGGCCTATGACTTATTATCCCTTAACCTGTCTTCAAGCACTGGCTTTGTTCCACTCCCTAACTCTAAGGGATATAAACGGTGGCTTATCCTCAGCTAGGGGAAGGTCAAGTTCTTTCATTGTCTAGGTTTGCCTTCCGTGAGTGAGCATATGCCTTTAATGGGCGATATTCGAACTAATCAGGATAGTGATCTTGTCTATCCCCAAATCGCCTGTCTCACGGCACCAGGGCCTGGGTACATCCACTCCAAAGCCTCTGGTGGGAAAGAGTGCTGTGGTAATTATGTACTAATCGACTCATGCAAAAGATGGCCTGTCTAAACTACCGATACTCAGACAAAATAAGAGTTCTCAAACCTTAGATGTGCCTTGGATGGATTGGGATGGCCTCGTTTCCCTTCAGCCAGCCGACCAAGGGCATGCCCAGAAAAGGACTTTACAGGTATCGAAGATCAAGACTACCCTTCATCGGTTCCCGAATTTAGCTGCCTTTTGGCTAGTGCCTGACCCTTCGATCGTCCGAAACTGGGCTCGTAGGGGTATACTCGAGTGGTTTCAGTCACTGAGTAGTGATATCGCCAATAGGATTTATGGCCACAGGGAGGCAATCGATATTTCACTCAAGTGGTGATACCGTCGCTGTGTTCGGTTCGGGCCTGAGGTCCTGAATATACTCGAGTCTCTGGATTGAGCATGCTCCCCTTTTGGCGGCACCGCACCGAAGAAGGGGGAAAAAGCGCATCTTCAATCAGGCGACCTGAGTAGACGAAATAATAAGTTACATATTGTCTGCGGTTAGAAAACGCATAAACTAACGAGATTTGGCCCGGATTGTCAATTCCATCCACATTAAGGCTTATCCAGCAAAATCGCTGGATAGCTAGATGGGTTCTGTTTAAGTGAGGATGGCAATTTAGACTGGCCCTCGCGCCCGGGCTAAAATAGAGCGGTAGTGTCGTGGCTTAGGGAGGAGATCGGTGGATTCCTAGGGGTCGTGGACTCTGTTGGCTAGGTCACCGTTGAGTGACCAAAGTCATACGATACCTTGGTGGGCCTATTTTTGAATAGTCTATCGGAGGTTGAGATAAGCACTAAAAGGTCATGGGGTCCGGGAACGAACGAGGGGATCAGGGCTAGCAACAAATTTCACTTCTGAGCCGACAAATCTCGTCCCAAATTTGAGGACCCCTAATATAATCTGAAATCCCGAGGAACTCCCGACCTCATCGCTCTCTACTCGAGTAGCTAGCAATCAAGTCCGACATGTCAAATTGGCCCAATCGGGGGAGGACGCCAAGCCCTTCTCGGACATTCCTGCAATCATATGATGTCACTCAGTTATATTCACAACTCACCCGAGAAGTGCATATTTAGGGAAATGATCCAGTCGAAGCTAAGTTATGGGGTGGCCCCTTGTCACTTCTCTCTCTCCACACGACATACAGTTGCGACTCTCGACCCGAACATCTATCACCCTAGCTTTGGCCAGACATGTCCAAATTTGCTTTCCTTGGCAACTACTTGCTCGTTGTTTGGCTGAAGGGCGGTTGTCATGTAGTTGGCTCTCCTCTAGCTAATTGGGCAACAGTAGCTTTGATGTCATTGGCATTGATTCAGTTTCAATTCTGAACTAGATGGCTAGAGACCAGAGGTTCGTGTAACCTGAACTGGCCACAATGACAGATGAGCGGTGGGATTCAGGGGGAAATGGACTTACATCAAAAAGAGATTTCCTTTGAGCAACTACTGGCTAAGATTATTCAAAGATTGAGATTTAGGAAATGATTGTGATCGAAGGAAGTGGGAGGTGAGGTTGCCCTTGGGGTGACAGCGATATACCAGGCGGACGCAAAGGGCTTCGAAGAGGTGAAGGACTGTGCTAATAATTGGTATTGTAAAGCCGAAGCAATTTTGGGGGGACTCGGGGAAGAAATAATATACTTGAGTGGAGAAGGAGAAAGATGGACAAAATTTGATGCTGGGATCGTAGTAATATAAGAGTTTCTCCGCTTAATACCATATTATTATCAGAATTTCTCCCCTTTTCTTTGAAAATTCCCTTTCTAGGGTAGATTGCACTTGAAATTCGAAGGGGAGATGTGATTATTAGCTAGTTCCTATGGTCTAAATGGCAAAGGAACCGGCCCGTATTAATTTGAAACAGGGACCACCGCTAGTTCGAATCTCCGCCAAGTGGATGTAGTTGGGGCATTAAAAAAATGCCTGGCGAACCACTTTTGTTGCCGGATGAAGGCCAGGGGTGGCTAGTCCCCTGACGTCTATCTTTGTAATGGGTGGAGATATAAAGTTACTCGGGTAGAGCGCTATTAGCTTTTAAGTGATTTGCACCGTACCCCTGAAGTGGAGCCACTTTTACGAAATGAGCCTAAACCTAAACCTGGCCTACATACCACTGGAGACGCTGTATGCCATAAGGTTTGTTTAAGGAGAGCGATGTTAGAGCACAAAATAGAACTGATATCATACATAGGAAAACTAGTACTAACAGGCGAGTAGGTCAGCTCCACGGAGCCACTATTCATCTCGGAAGCCCCGACGGGGTGGGGTACATCTCGATTGGTTCTTCCCTGTTCACCGATCACCCCCTCCCTAAATCCACAACGGAAAGGATCGACATGGCGAATACTCGCAGGAGCAGAAAGCGTGAAGGTTTTCCTCCATACTGATCGGGAATTCTGATCGGGAATTTGGGCTCATGATATATGACTGACTTGATAGCGGGTGTTGAAGGGAGCGGCAAAGGCCAAGGTCAGGAGAAGAGACCTCGGAGGAAGCTAGCTGAACCAAAAACCTCGAACAAACACGCAATGTCTGATGCGGAGGACGAGGAAGACGGCAGCGGGGGAGAAGACCTAGAGGGTGGTGGTGGAGAAGACGGAGATTCTCAACGGGGGTATGACACCTAGTAATCGGCAAGTGTTGGGTTAACGTTATTAGAGCAATGATTTTATTTGAGGAAAAACGTACGCCATCTCCCTTCTACTGCACCACTAAATCCAATGGCTTCAGTGCTCCGAAGGTAGCAGGACCTAATAGCCCGCGATAGTGAAAGCAATGAAGAAACGGAAAACGTCGTCTTCCAATGGTCACGTTTCTAAATTTCGCAAGCAAGTCAAAAGCGAGCAGGATGAATTGCTTTCCACTCTGGATAATCAGAGAGCTCAAATGTTATCTATAAGCTACCATCTACAGTTCCCAGAATTTCCCAAGTTACTAACCGTAACACCCGGGATTAGAAATTCAGAGGCAGCAGACTTTTCACAATCGTTCATCGGTCTTATTGAACAAGCCTTGGGATCTCCAACCGAGCATGATTCGAGAGACGTAGCTGACGACCCCTCGTTGTTTGTTCAGAGCCATCCACTTTTCAGTTATCAAGAGTCGGTACTTTCCCTCTCAAAAACGGTCATAGATTCTGTGGACTCGATTCGCAAGACCTTAATTCCTATATTGGACCGCGACCTTGAGCTTGGGAGGGGCTGGGAGAGGGACGGCACTGATGCGGTTGATGTGCTGTTAGAAGGCCGTCAATCAACTCATGACAGGTTGCTGGCGACGATTGTAGAGGGATATGGCGGCGATAAGACTCAAGACGAATCTGATAAAGATCCAGATATCGAGCAAAAGGAATGGAAAACTACTACTCGGAAGGCTCGAAAGGGAATTAGAAAGTTGATGAATAGCTTAAACGTTCCTCTTCCAGACTCTGAGGGGGAAGGCTTCAGAAATAAGGACGCTTAAGACAGAAGTGGGCCATAGCCCGACTGGGTGGAAAGCCGTTAGGGAAGTATATACAGTCTTCAAAATTGAATAGTTATGAGAACACGAAGCAGAGGTTAGACGTGGAAAATAGCATTGGGAGCACAAATTTGCCGAGAGTGGCTAATTGGCAAGAGCTGCTTGGACCGAAGTTTTCCGTGATCATAACATCGTGTTCCAGGGAAGGGCCGGCAATTGGGAGCCAGTTCCAGTCTGACTGGCATCTGGTGAACCCGGGTGCCTATTAAAAGAAGTAGAAGCGCTGAAACACCAAGTGCCCCCAACATAATACCTAAGTTCCCATATACTGGCAGCGCAAGATAGAAACCTAATTCAAGAAAAACAAACACAATTCCAAGGATAGCCAAATCTCCTAGCCCTCGTGTTCAGGACTGAGCCATCATCTGGAGTCACATCCACGATGTGTTTGGTGTGGGGGCGCATGCTCCGTATACTTTCGGATTTCTCGAGAGTGTGACCGACTTTGCAAAGGATGGAAGTGGGAGTTGACTCGGAGCATTCGTCTTGCTCTGTCCAGTCTGGCCGGTCGGTAGGGACCAGCTGTAGTGACAAAGAATGGCGCTTGTGGAACGATGTTCGACAGAGATGTTCCGCACTCGACTCTTCCTCCATGGTAACCGGGGGAATCAGAAGTTGACATGCGGTGAAACGGTATCGCGATAGATCAACGTTTCGCTGTGCAACCCTTCTTCTTAGATCCTTCTCCCCGGCCTCCCCTAAAACGTCTGTTGTCGGCATGCTGTCTGGCCTGGAATCATGCGGGGGAGATTTTCCAACTTCTGAGGGCAAATGTTTGGTGAATTGTTCCACAACCGGGAGTGCCAACCTGTGAACTTTCTCTGGGTCAAGTGGCCCGGGGGTCGCCGTGCGCGCAAAGTCAAGCGCAGCAGAGCATGGTATGTGGTGGTATGACCTTTGCGGTGGGCCCTTCCCTCGAAGACGACTTTGTGCGCGGCGCTCTCTTCGGCGGGCTTCTTCAGCAATCGCAGTCATTTCGTCGACAGGCCCCTTCGTATATGCAATACAGATCATGAGCGCAGGATACTAGATGGAGTGGCGAGTTGGGCAGATTTAGGAAATGACCCAACTCACATTTGGGAGCTTTAGGGCAAGCTCTGTTACCGCCATAAAGGTCTATCTTAGTTATGTAAGATGTGTTGAGGATTATTACAAGGCCCGGAAAGTCTTCGGTGATGGTATGTCAGATACTCGGGACCCCCCATCGAGGCGCAAATGAATGTACTGGTATTGCACTCGCGACTGACGCCCAGAAGGCCCAGGGGTGGAGCTTGAACTTATATGCAAGAAGACGGGAAGGAAAATCCAAGTTATCTGCTGTCACGATCTATGCTCAAACTTGGAAGGGTTAAAGGGGAAAGGTACCATCCTAAGGGAACATGAAATATGACGAACAAAGCAAGATGCGGTGGGATTTCATTCAATCATGTCACTCTTTACATGTTTCCAGCAAAACTCAGGTTGCACACTGCTTCCGGTCACCTGCGCTGCGACTTCTCTGAACAAAGTTTGAGAATGCGGGGGAATGTGATCATCGGGGGGTCTCACGGATGTTTTCTGGTGGCAGCTTACAGGTATGGTGCCCCGTCCAATCTGCTTGTTGCCTTGAACAATATTAAGAAAGCTTTTCGATGGGCGGGTGGATGGCGGGGAAGGGTCTCACCTCAATGTGCACCTAACGAATGGTTTTTTTTTTTTTGGGGGGGGGGGGGGTGGGTTGAGACCCAGCGAGTGTACGAATTCGGGGTGCCCGTTTCTTTTTCTTTTTCTTGAAGTCTACAAACCGCGAGCATTGATACAAGTGTTATGATAATAGCACCGATAATACCAGTACAGTACGAGTACTGTGCAGTTCTCGAGTGATCAGAGGGAAGAGAAGGACCCGAGACCTCTCACTCGTCCTGTGGATACCCACCGAACTCCGAGCTTCACAACCCGCATTATTCGAGGAGAGCACATGACTCCCCACTTTCAAATAACCGCAGCCGAGACACAGAACGCTGACGTTAGTGGCTTCAGTCGACATGCGATGATCACGTCGCAAGTCTTATTAGTCTTATTCTCATCAAAAGGCGAAGCTTAAGGTTACACGTCGGGCACTCCGTTGCAGGCAAAAAAGTATCCGAAAACAAGGGTTGCGAACTTATATGGGCTCTCGGATACTCACGGACTTTTCGCCATATATTTGTGAATCCCTCGTTATCGGGTACTCCCTGCCTGCTACGAGCATACTGGCATTCTTTAGATGCGTTCCCTTAGGCTACTCGGGTACAAGTGCCCCATGGGGAGCCGCGGAGCGGGGGGGTGTGCGTGGAAGGTGCCAGGTCTTTATTTTATGGTACCTTGTGGGGAAGCGGTCTTGGCTATAATCAATATGTTCATCCTAGGTATACTTACGGTATCTTGCTTGTAGGAACTCGAGCATCGTACGAAGCTGTGAGTGAGTGAGCTTGTACTGTACTCGAGGACATCATTGAGGACCGTGAGACATGTGATATCACTTGTGCAGTAGCGGCCGGGTGTTGGCGGTAGATAACCGAGGCCGGGAGTGATCTCGAACGCCTTCATCAGGTCCTCGAGCGCAGTAAAATCTCTTGAAATCCACTACAGTGAAATCTCCGATGGTTCCGCCGGGTAGGAGGCCCCGCAAGGCTAGAAATAGGGGGGATGGGAAGAGGAGAGGAGTCTTGGCACAGGGGTGGCCGGGCATGACTGGTTTTCGAGTGATATCTCGTGATGAACAAAGGGGAAGGAAATTTTGCGTGGGACTGGGATATGATGTACAAAGAACTGAGTAGAGAGTATGAATTCAAATAAGAGAGTGCGGCCAAGGCAGACATAACTAAAGATTATTTTCCACCGTGAAGTATGACAAGAGACTACTTTTGCTCCAATTAAGATCCGTGGAATGCCCTGGAAACGGATACTATAAGAGGCCTAGAATTTTCAGAGGGATTTCCCATACATCAAATGTCATGACTCTGCAAAACGCTGGAGTTACTAGAGGGTCGGAAGTCTTGGAGGTGGGAAATATCGGAGGTTTTCACTGTACCGGCATCTCCTTCAGCCCTGTAAGCTAATAGATTATTCCAAGAGGTTTTGCGGGAGTCTATCATGGATAGTTAGGCGGATGGACGGACGAATGGGCTCAAGGTTGCCCCTGGGCGTACGGAATGTTAATTAGATCGTGGGGTCGATAACTTAGGAGGCCCCAACAGCAGTCTGGTCTGTTGGAGCGTCATAGAAAAATAATGGTGAACACATGAGGATTGATATACGGTAGAACCCTTCTTCCGCATCTGTAATGTTAGTCTTCTCATTGATCTTAATATTTTGTCTCGAAAACTTGGTCTGATAGTGCAATTCCTCGCTGACAATTCAGCAGCATATTATGAGATAGACTAATAGCTAAACTCATCGTGCAGCCGTGTCCTCGGAGTTCTTGGATCATCATCACACACTTTGGGAAACACTTCACTTGTCGTATCATATTATACTTCTCTCTTTTTCCTCTATGGGGCAAAACGAATTGGTATCATAATGTTATAGAGGTTTACAATTTCTCTGAGGCGTGCCTGAAAACAGTTATCTGAAGGGTTCTTTGCTGCTCAGTTGTTAGTCGTCAGCAGGTATCGTACTGGGATGTGGCATGACGCCGATATACTTAGGTGCCCCGTCCGAGGTTCTGTCAGAAGAACAAGATGCCGGTAGATAACCTTATTATATATTATTATATATATACGGTATATGCCGGAAAGTAGCCAAATTGGAGCAGTAGCGGACCTAAAAGAGCGGAAGCAATTTTCCTACGGTGCCTACATGCAAATCTGCAGGTCAGTATCTTATCTAATAAACGGTACAGTACGGTATCATACAGGAATTGTGATATGGTAAGCGAGGTTGAACAAGATTAGTGAAAAAATATGTATATATCTTGGCGGGACTTTCTCATCCTTCTTATTGCTCGCGTGAGGTTGGGGCTGGATTGGAAATTGGGATGGTTTATTATTTGGTGGTTTGGTGGTGGACTAATTAGGAAGTGAGGGTGATATGCTGGGGCAATAAAGTACGGGGAGACTACCGTATCGTAGCGTAGACCAGAGGATTTTAAAACCCAGCGTGACGATAAGGATAAGATGTTGCATCCGATGGTGGTCTACCGCTCATCTAACCTTATTAGCAACGTTACCTACATCATCCTCACCCTCCTCACCCTCGTTACCGATAATATATATATATTTTTTATTCCCTCCCCCTCCCTC
>Ga0307509_10001850_pt1 | contig 35005 bp, 40 predicted proteins | sample 10_EM_MG_FD_202245 | JGI IMG/M metagenome (GOLD analysis project Ga0307509, IMG submission 202245) | Populus trichocarpa ectomycorrhiza microbial communities from riparian zone in the Pacific Northwest, United States - 10_EM | ecosystem: Host-associated > Plants > Roots > Unclassified | place...
CTGGCGCACCTTATCCCAGAGGGGGATCGGCGCTGGATTGTCAATAGCCGTATCGATTTGAGAACATTTAACGAGGTATATTAAGGGATCCGGATATCAGAAGGCATCTGCGATGCTATTTTGCGTTGGGAATTGATTGAGGGAGGAACCTAGTGCTAGTATAGTAGTATAAAATCTACCGATGAATAAACAAGCTATAGAGTAGAATCACCAGATCCATAAACTACAAGGGCGGATGATCAGTAGTATATGACCCCCGCGCGGAAGACATCATTTAAAAAAAAAAGTGCTACTACTCCCGATGCCAGCCGACGCAACGAAGACGCGATAATAGGCTACATCCATTAGCAGATCGAAGTAACTTGAATGGGCGGGCGCCTGGAGATATTCAGAACGCTGCTATGAGGCAACCTCCCATCCTGACACAAAGAAGCTCGCAGCGCGGCCCGGGTCGCATGGCATGTGAGCCGGCGTTGCGAGGAAACTCAGGACGCATGGAATTTGAGCGGGCGTTGCCAGGCAACTCAGGACGCACAGGACGCAGGGAACTCAACTCAGAACGCACAGGGCGCAGGGGACACAGAGGACGCAACTCAGGACGCACAGGACGCAGGGGACGCAACTCAGGACGCACAGGACGCAGGGGACGCAGATTCAACGTCGCGTGTGTCAGGACGCAACGGCGCCGTATCTGACGCAGGGTAATTTTTTGCTGATGCATATCTGCCAAAGGCACCACGAGTGGCTCGGTGACGCACTTCGGAAAACGGGGGACCCCGTGATTTTCAGGATTATCAAGAAAGCTGAGACCCATAAGCCGCTGCCGCCAATGAGGAGGATCGCTGGCAGTCTGGCCACGACCCATTCACAAATCAGTGACCTGATCGCTGACCAACTCAGCCCAGGTGAGCCTTCCGGTCGGTTGCCCACGGTGGTAGATGTAGAGCCGGTTGACAATCTGTCGGCGATCCTGTGTGAAGGCCCACAGAATACGACCCCGGGTGTTTGTGATATCAGTTACCCGATGGTGAAGAGGTGGTACCGGCGTTCTGCGAAGGTGGTGCTACGTCTGATCAATTACGGTCTGCGACATGATATCGAGGACTGGCATACGGGCGAGGTTGTGCTGATCCCTAAGGCCAATAATCCTGATAACACAGTGATCTGATCGTGGCGAATGATACATTTGCTCCCCGTACTGGCCAAGACGGCGGTACGTGTCATGTTGAGTAGGATCAGCAGCGACGTGGACCTTGACGCAACACAAATCGGGTCCCAACGCCGGAAAGGTGTCCATGACTGCATTGCTCTCGCATACGAATTTCTCGAGGCCAACAAGGGCCTCTCGACAGCGGTTATGTCGGTCGACGTTGAAGGAGAGTTTGACAACGTCGATATTAAGCTGCTGGGGGACATTATGATAGCTCCGGGGTGCAAGGGGGTCCTGGTGGAGTGGGTGCAATGATGGGCGAGACGGCGTAAGCTGTATTTCGGGTTCAATGGACGCACATCGAAGGGATACTATGTTGAGGGCGGTATTCCGCAAGGCTCTCCGCTGTCGCCCTACCTGTTTGGGATATACGTTGCCAATATTTTTCGTTGCTGGCTGAAGTACACACTGACGATTTGGAGAGCGGTGTTGTCGTATGTGGATGACGGGATGGTTGTTGTTGCTGGGGCGAGTAAGGAGGTGTGTGCCATGACACTGTCTGAAACGTTTGATGACATGGACAGGGTGGCGCGGGGTCGGGGTATGGGCTTCAGCGTGATTAAGACAGATTGGCTGGGGTTCGGAAGGGGTTGGGATGGGATTGATTTTGGCAATGTTAGGAAGGAACCGGTAGGGGTGTTGAGGTGTTTGGGTTTCTTTTTTAATGTTGGTAATGATTTTTCTTCCCATATAGAATATTGGACCAAGAGGGCGTTGGGCATGCGTGGGCGGATTGCGGCGGTTGGGAGACGGTTCGGAAGCATCAGGGGGGTTGGAGCTTGGGAACTGTGGCGGCTGATATCCGCGGTATTTGTCCCGACCATTGGATATGGTATGGAGTGGATTGGCGACGACCAAAAGGTGATCAATACCATACATGTCCATACCAACGACTGTATCCGATCGGGCTTCCACACACCCCTCAGGACAGCCAATAACATCTTGCTGGGGGAGACAGGGATACCACCATGGCACGTACGGCTGAGATATTTCCGACGGAGAAGTTATTTACGGATGATCAGCTATCGGTATGGTGAGGGTTTGCCATGGTTCGGGTCTGTGAGGAATAGTTGGGGCGAGATGAATGTTGTGCCGGTTCGGACTCGGTCGGAGCAGGTGCTGCTGCACGGGGCCCCGTTGTGCGACATTGGTCGGGACAAGTTTACTGCCATCGAGATACACAACGAGACGTTTCACTGTGCAAGCAACGACCGTGACGGGACAGTGGCCTATTGCGACAGCGCCCGGAACAGAGATGGCACTGGTGCGGCCTTTGTGGTCTATCAGTACGGACGATTTTCGGAGGCCCAAGGTCACAAGTTGCCCGACGACTGGACAGTGGTCGAATGCGAGCTGGTGGCGATGTTGTGGGCCCTTGATCATCTGGCTGCCTCCGGGGCTAGGAGGGCTGTTGTATTTACAGACTCCAAGGTCGCCCTGTTAATCATTAGTTCTATGGCGCTACTGGGATACCACAGTTCAGTGTGGGAAGCATTTGTCCCCAGGATCAATGCACTGGACGAGGTCGCCTTCGGATGGTCCCCAGGACATGCCAGGATTGCAGGCAACGACATGGCAGATGTTGCCGCCGGACGAGCTGCTCGGACCGGTGATACCAATGGCCGGCTTGTGGATTTTGGCTTGCGGGCTCACGGGGCTGCCAAGAAGAAGATGCTGTCGGAGTGGAGGTAATGGCATGAGAGGGAAGGACACCACTATTACAAGCGCCGGCCGGGTGGTAGTCCCAAACATTGGGTTGGGCTGTCACGGATGGATGCATTCGTGCTGATGAGGCTGAGGATGGGCGTTGGGGAACGGAGTCACGAGAACTACGTGGACGGGGATGGTCGCTTTCACGTGCAGAAGTGCGGGCGATTCGAAGAAGGACGACCTACCAGCGACATCTTTGATGACAAATACATCCCGGACTGGAAGGAGTGGTGGGTCTGACACTGGTATCTTGGCATGGGTATTCCTAGAGCAGCCAAGTACAGTGATGATGTGTTGGTCGTTGGTGGGAACCCGTTTATGAGGGAGGTGTTCCGACAGACTCCGGGTAGTGTGATCCGCGAAGCGTCTCTGCTGCCTTGTGCACAGTGTGACAAGGAGAACTGTGATTACCTGGGTTGCCTGCTGCCGGTGAGGCCCATGCCGCTAAAGTGGGTATTTATGCACGGTCAAAAGAACGTCGAAGTGACCCGATGCCAATTTTGTGAGAAGGATGTCCTTCCCAAGAATCACTGGCCGCGATATCCGGACCATGCGGAGATGATGACACCCTTGTTTTGGGAGAAGACAGCTGCAGAGCGACATGAATTGCCCACCGACCTGTATAACGCTTTGGTGATATGGGTGGGCTTGGACGGGGAGGGGCGATGTTTGATTTCTGCATGCCCGATGTGTGACAAGGGCGGTTACGGGGCCGGTGGTGTCTTTCAGCATTTGAGGGGAAGGGCTGGTGACCGATGCTTCAGGAAGATGGAGGATTTGTTTTTGATGTGGATTGGGGAATTTGCTGTATGATGTGGTTTATTTTGTTTTATTTTGTTTTGTGTTGTTTTATTTTGTTTTGTTTTGTGTTGTTTTGTTTTGTTTTGTGTTGTTTTGTTTTGTTTTGTTTTATGGTGGCCGTATGCCTGGATTGGCGGTGTCTCCTTATAATAAATTTGATGACCCTCCGTGGAATTAGTCTCTTACCCATGAATTTTGCCAAACTAGCGTGAGGTCACATTATGAACTAGAAGGTCCCACCCGTACTACCGTATGGTGAACCCTTCGATTCCTGGCACCATACTCGTACAAGGGGCCTGCATAAAGTCTTCCCACACACCGGGTGGCTTACCGGCCAAAATCTTTAAAAATCGGAGACACCCTGCAGTGTGTGTGTTCGATCGCTAAATGCCTGCCCCTTCTGCTGAACGAGTGCTCGAGCACGTCCCGTACCCTAGATCTGAACCGGCGCGGTGAGAGTCGCTCGTGACATACAAGTTCCATACCAAGCGCCTTACGTGAATGGGCGACGTGTGTTGCAAATCTTGGCACGCGTCACCCGTACTCGAGTATGGTACCGGTACATGAGGCAGGAGATGGGAGAAAGGCGAAATCTGATCTTGAGCTGGTTAGCAAAACTTGGAGTATGCGTGGGGGTCATGGGATCAGATGGGGGCGGTATCGCACCCGCAGTCTCAAGGACAGGCATTCTGGCATTGCTCCAATAGGAGTGAGAGTTCTGAGATGATATCTCAACCCCTTCAGGGATTGAAATGTGAGCTTGGTACTTGTACCAGTCAAAGCGACATCCAGAGAGAGACACCTTTTAAGTTTCCTCCACATGCCCCGCCCACAGGAAAAACGTCCAATTTAAGATGTGCTCATCCTGAGACAAATCAGCACCCGACATCGAGGGCATCGCTGGACTTGCGAATTTTCATCCAGCCCATCCATCGATTTGCCTGCCCAGCTCTGGTCTTGGAAAAAGCTCTTCAAATTCCCATCTCACGTCGTACCATGGTTGGTGGTGTGTCGGATGCTTCGACCCCACCTGTAACTTATCGCCAGCAGTCGATCCCCCTTCGTCGGGCACCATGAGGTATCGGCACAGCAGACAGCGGGGGGGCGAAGCCCCTGGCAAGCCACAAAAACCTTCAGCGTTGCGTCCACGAACACTTACAAGCAGGTAGGATTGGCTTCCAGATGTTTCGTAGCGGGGCTTATTGTGGGCTTCCTAAAGGTTGCGAAAAGAAGCCCGAAGCCGGGGGTTTTCCGAGCTTTCTTTAGCCCCCCTTTAGAGCCTAGCGTGCAACAGGGTTTGCGGGGAGCCGTACTGAGAATTCCGCTCTGAAGAACCAGATGTACGGTGAATCCCCGGGTTCGGTGGCTATTACCCAGAGTGGGACTAAGGTAACTTGGATACTCCAAAACGCTTGGCAAGTCTACAATATCAATATCAATGGAACAAGAGAATTTATCAAAATCTGAGGTTATATATCGGTTTGTAATGGCTTAACTCTTTAGGGACTTGCTCTCAAATTCCTAAGGCCCTTCGAGAGGTGATAGGTTTCATTATCGGAGTCACTCTTGTGGATCTTTTTGGTTGCATCGTTGCTCTATTTAGAGAGGGTTTTTTTACGGTCCTTTGTCTAGCGAATTTTTTTTTCGCGACATCCACGGAGCCCGCGATACCCAGAGTATTAGGGGGAGTTAGCAAGGACATCGCATTCGTGCTTCCCCAGTTTCCTGCCCGCGTTGAGTGCGGTAGGGGCGTTTTCCATCGATGTCGTGTGCCTGCTGCTCGAGCGTTGCTGGATTTTTTGCTGAGCATATATGGTCTATTCAAGCGTTGCGAGATTCTGGCACTGCGAGTTCCCGCACAGAAACGAGTCTCGACCCACCAGATTGAAAAGACTTGCCAACCCTCACCCTCACGGCTCCGGAGCAGACTGTGCACGATTACAGCCTACGGTGTCCAATGCAACGCGATACATTTGTCCCTGAACATTCCAATATACACTCCCCGGCCACCCCGCCTATTATCGCTATAATGGCTGACAAACAGGCCGAAAATGTTGACAGCCCCTTGGAAGTTGATACATTCTCGGAGTCACAGGATAAACAAACCCCTTTTTCGCCTTCACCCGCTCGTCGAAGGCCGTCTTCTGAATCGCTTCCTTTTTGCTTCCATCATCGTGGCTCCACATCTCCAGGGAGCTCTGCTGCTGTCACGGGTCCAGGGAGTGATTTTGGCCCACCCCCGCCAGATGACTGCGATATCGTCTATCCTATTCGATCGATAGTTAGCATATCACGACCCCCTCCCGGACCGGGCTCACCGGCTCCTGGCATTCTCTGGAGTTCTCGCAGAAGCGATCTGGGGGAAGGGTCATTAGATGCGAGGAGCGAGAGTCAGTCCAGGGCGCGGGAAGCATTAATAGCCAACCCAGATAGGAAGTCGTCCATCGCGTCTCCGATCGGAGGAAAGGGAGCATTAGGAAACTCTAGTGGCATTCTAACATCAAAGCAGAGTCTACCGTCAAGTACTACTAGAGAGAGAGAGTCCGGAGAGGAAATCTCTTACAGTGCTTCGCCGGGGGGGAGCGATGAAAGATATGTGACTGCAAGATTCAAACATTTGGTAACAGATGAAGGGCATATGGTAGTCACAGGTGTTTCTGGAAGTGAAAGTATGCAAAGATGTGAAGATGAACCAATACACATACCCGGGGCAGTCCAAGGGTTTGGTGTTTTAATAGCCCTTAAAGAAGATACAGAGGGAAGGCTTGATATAAAAATTGTTAGCGAGGTTCGTGCCTTCCTCCAATTCATCCCTTTCAGCGATATGGGCACCAACAATCTAAATCATTTGACTGCAGAATTCTGAGCGAATAATTGGCTACTCACCAGCAGCACTCTTCGCCTTGGGCAACTTTTGCAATATTCTTTCTGAAGAACAGACTGAGAATCTACATGAACATTTGGACTTTGTCCAAGACTACGCATCTGATCCAGTGCATTCAGGACCAGACGTCTTCCCATTGGCGGTAACTTCCCCTAATTCAACAGAAATAAAACTTTGGTGTGCCATTCATATCGCCGAAAAAAACCCCGACCTGCTCATTTGCGAATTTGAATTGGAAGACGATCATATCTACCCACTTTTCAGCCCAGCGGAAGAGGAAACACCCCCACTACCTGAGGACACATTGAATTCGAGCCCGAGTGAACAGGATCTATTGGAAAGCACCCTAAGCGTCAGCAGGCCACTGCGAGTACTAAGGAATGCTCGAAAGCGGAGGGGACAAGCTGCAGCAATGGAGGTTTTTAGTCTCATGAGCCAGATTCAGGGTAATTTATCAAGTCTCTTTTTCATAGTATGACCTATGTGGGCGAGCACGCTGATATCGTCTAAAACACAGAGCAATTATCATCTGCCTCGGCTCTTGATGTCTTTCTAAAAGTGGTTGTTGGGATTGTCAAAGAACTTACAGGATTTCACCGTGTAATGATCTACCGATTTGACGAGGTCTGGAATGGCCGAGTAGTTACAGAATTGGTCGACCCAAGAGCAACCAAGGACCTATACAAAGGCCTTCACTTTCCGGCCTCGGATATCCCAAAGCAAGCAAGGGACTTATATCTCCTCAACAAAGTCAGGCTGTTATACGATAGAGATCAGGTGACTACTCGCCTTATATGCAAGAGTAAAAAGTATCTAGACAACCCTCTTGACATGACCCATTCATATCTAAGGGCAATGAGCCCAATTCACATTAAGTACCTTAGAAATATGGCGGTGCGGGCAAGCACGAGCATTTCACTTACAGCCTTCGGTGAACTTTGGGGGCTCATTTCATGCCACAGTTACGGTCAGAAGGGGATGAGAGTGAGCTTTCCTTTACGGAAAATGTGCAGACTCATCGGGGAAACTGCTAGCAGGAATATCGAGAGGTTAAGTTATGCATCGAGACTTCAAGCCCGGAAATTGATTAATACAGTCCCGACCGAGCAGAACCCTAGTGGTTATATTGTCGCTAGTTCGGACGATCTGTTGAAAATATTCGACGCCGACTTTGGCTTACTTTCAATTCGCGAGGAAACTAAGGTCCTTGGTCAGCTCAAACATTCACAAGAATCACTCGCAATGTTGGAATATTTACGGGAGCGCAAGTTCACTTCGGTGCTTACTTCGCAAAACCTTAGTGTCGATTTCCCAGACCTCAATTACGACCCTGGATTTTCAATAATCGCGGGATTGCTGCTTGTGCCACTTAGTGTTGGGGGACAAGATTTCATAGTTTTCTTCCGTAAGGGCCAGTTATGGAAAGTTAACTGGGCTGGAAACCCCTACGAGAAGAACGTGAAAGAGGGTACAAAGGAGTATCTAGAGCCGAGGGAAAGCTTCAAAATTTGGAGTGAGACGGTTGTGGGAAAATCTAGAGATTGGACGGAGGAACAGGGTAAGCAATGAGTGATTTTTACATTTTACTTTCAGAGACTAAATTTATTATTGATTCACAGTCGAAACGGCGGCGGTCTTGTGTTTGATCTATGGCAAATTTATTGAAGTTTGGAGACAAAAGGAGGCGGCACTGAAAACTAGTCAACTCACCCGACTGCTCCTAGCTAATGCGTCTCATGAAGGTGAGTGTATTGTAGGTTCCCCCATTTCAGGCGCCATTATTCATGATTTATATAGTTCGGACGCCGCTTAACGCCATTATCAATTACCTTGAGATCGCACTGGAGAGTCCTCTTGACAATGAGACGAGGGATAATCTGATGAGATCGCACTCTGCGTCCAAATCACTTATTTACGTCATCAACGATCTGTTAGATCTTACTCGTACCGAGGCAGGCCAAAACTTAATAATGGAGGAGGCATTCGACCTTTCCGAAACAATTCGTGATGCTACTGAGAGGTATAGATCAGGCGCTGAGCGGAAGAATATCACCTTCGAAGTCGTTGAATACGAAGGGTTGCCTAGATTTGTTAAGGGTGACCAAGCACGACTGCGACAGGCTGTTTCTAATATCGCAGGAAACGCGGTTAAGCACACTTCAGAGGGTGGGGTTAGGGTTGAGATTTGGATGTCCAAGGTTGCAGACAGCCGGTGCCAGATTGAAGTTGTGGTCCAAGACACCGGGGTTGGAATGTCATCGGAGAAGCTAGAGACACTTTTCCGGGAATTCGAGCAGGTTCACACCGAGGAGGACGTGATGGATCGTCAAGAGGCGAGAGGGAACGAAACCCCACCTCTATCCTTTAACGCGTTGTCTAAAATCCCAGGGCAGAAGATTTTAGGGCTCGGGTTAGCAGTTGTCGCCCGGATTGTGAGGAATATGAACGGCCAGCTTCGACTGAAATCTGAGCGAGGGAAGGGCTCTAGGTTTAGTATCAGCCTTCCGCTCTCACTTGCATCTGAAGCGGAGCTCGATCCGGAGCAGAAGAAAAGCGTGGCCGAGAGGCACAAGTCACCGTCACCACAGCCATCTTCAGTGGCTCCTGCTCCAGGTGAGATATTGTTAATTGATTCCCAGAACTACAGATCTCAGGACATGGCGAAGAGAAGTAGCGGCGCAAGTATGAACAATTCGGGGTCTCTTGGCGGTCCAAAGAATGGAGAAAACGAAGCCGACCGGTTTATTCATACGACCTCAAGTCCCCATTTGAGCACGACTTCGAATGACCCACCCGCCAGGACGGATGCTAGCATACGCACGAAATCGTTCCCGGACACTATGGATCTAGCTACGCAACGGCAGCAACCTGGCGAGGGGACAAGGGAAGGCTTAACCGCGCCTATTGGGGCCCTAAGAGCGCCGGACGAGGGCTCTAGCCTCACCCCGCCGCCCGCAGCAGATACAGCACCACCTATGAAACTACCCCCCATTGATGGTGCCAATTCGCCCATAGAGCCCCCTGAGAAGTATGAAATCTTGGTGGCAGAAGACGATCCAATCAATAGTAAGATTATTAAGAAGCGCTTAGAAAAGATGGGTCATGAGGTTGTCCTTACTGTAAATGGAGAAGAATGTGTGGACCTATATACCAAGCATGGCCAAAATTATGATATCATCTTGATGGACATGCAGGTAAGTTTGACTGATTTTCTAAGTTTAGTGATAGTTCCTCACCTTGATAGATGCCCATCATGGATGGGGGAACCTCAACTACCTGCATCCGTCGATTTGAAGGAGCAGATTCAAACCAATGTGTCCCGGAAAGACACCGTATTAATCGCCGTGTACCGATATTTGCTGTCTCAGCTTCACTGGCCGAAGAGAGGCGAATGGAATATGTTGACCTTGGCTTCGATGGATGGATACTGAAGCCTATCGACTTCAAAAGGATAAAGCTACTTTTAGACGGAATCCGGAATCCGGCTATAAGGGCGAAAAATGCTTACGAGCCTGGACATTGGGAGAAAGGGGGATGGTTTTTTGGAACCCCCAGGGATACCAAACCCTCGCCGCCGGAGCACGAAGAAATATCCCCTGCGGCTCTAAAAACTAAGGGCGAAGGCCCGGATAGGATCTAATTGCCCGAACATATCTGACGGACTTTTATCTCTCTGGCCCTTGCGACGGTCACATTGTTGGTCCGTACTAGGTGGTTTTTCAGCGTTGTGTGGGCAATATACTTGAGAATATGGTATCCGGAGCGCGTAAGAGTAAGCAAGTTCTCTATGAACCTATCTCCTTTTTTTTTTCCCGCTTATTCGAGGTCATCCAAAGCCCGGGGGTGTTCCTGTGTGCGTCTAACATTAGGAGTTCGGTTTCCTCTTCTTCATGATTCCGAGCTAGCAGGGGCGGGCTGGATAGCGTCCGTCTGCTTTTTTCTCTTTTACTTTATTCCTTTTGTGCCGTCGATTCTTCTTAAATTGCTTAGAAGGGGGATGGTCAACTGACAAAAGGTTATGGATGTTGATTGTGGGATAACAAAATTTCTTGTAATGTTGGATTATTCTCGTTCCATGATATTGTATTCTTTTTTCTCGGTTCAACTAAGAGAGCCGAACTGAGAGAGCCAGAAGGAAATGACTACCTGGAGCATATCAAAAGAACCTGTGGTACGATTTGGTGGCCGAGTGGTTAAGGCGTTACGTTTAGGAACTTGGTTCAAAACCGTAATTCGAAAGAGCGCGAGTTCGAATCTCGTCCAAATCATCTTTTTTTTTATAAAGGTTTCCACCTGAGGGATGAGTGACGGTGACGGGGTGGGTATCGCAGTCGCTCTGGAGTGCCCGATGGTAAGCGCAGGAGAAGGTAGATTACCTATTTAGATGGCTGGAGGGTTATTGGGTAACTTAGGTGTTGCATGAGCTGGCAATGTGATAGGGGGAGCCTTTAACAAGTGGACTTCCTGCTCGCAAAATGTCCAGCTTCAAAAACTGCCAAGGCTTCTCTCAACACCCTTTATTCTTATTTTTACTTTATTTCCCGATAGATAATAATCTGCGTGTTCAGGGAATGCGGGGAGGTTTTTAAATAGACTTTGCGGTGGCCACCTCTCAAAAGTCTTTTCGCACAGTTTGGCATGCATATGCCAAGCATTCTATCATCCCAGACCTTGATTTGACTCTGGGACAAGAGCAAATTCTGCGAATTTGACCTTTCAACAACTTTGATCTATCCCAATTCCACCCAGTACTACTTCATTTTTCTAAAAATAATAATTTGTGATTCTTGAAACCAAAGAAACTTTGATTCTTGACACTAAGAAGCATTGGTTTTCCAAAAAGCATAGTAGCTGCAGAATGAACTGTTGTTGATTTCCTAAGTTGTAACTTTTAGTTAATTGATTCCATGGCCGGAAGGAGGTCATTGATTTTTTTTAACCACACCCAGCTGCAAATCCCCTGCTCTTGGCATATAAGGGATGCTGGGTATATACACGGCAAAGTCTCTACTATATTTACCTTTAGAGGGGGTGTAGTGGTTTAAGGTTTTGGGTGAGCAGATGTCGAATCCCAGTTATTTGCTGTTAAAATTAAGAGGCCACAGTTAATATGCTTAGAGAAAGCTAATCACTGGTAGTTTTAACTGCATTAGGGCATAAATTAACACATGTTACTAAGCAAATGAATGTTGTCCTCTGTGCTTCCTTTTAAGGTTTCCCCAACCATAGCCCGGATAGATAAAGAATCTTGCGCTTCAAGTCTAACTTCGGTGGGATAGAGTACTAGGCCGTTCGTCCCATGTTATCTAAATTGGAAGCTGTAATTTGGTCTTAAGGACGTTTCCGGAGGGAGCCGGCAGTTTGTCAGTTTTCTACGAGAAAGGCATATCATGGGTATTCGTCAATTGACCATGTGTAAACCGCTGCACTAGTATTCGAGTGTATCATGAAGAAGGTTTGAGTGTCCAGAGCGAGCAGAGCTTAGCATCCCCCCCCCACGCCGAGTGACCCAATTCATTTACCGAGTGATCCAGACCAAAAACGGGACATCCCGAAACCAACAAAAAGCACAACAAGTGCCAAGAGACGAGTGACGAAATGTGATTGGCTACAACCCCTCCGTCCAATCCGAAGGGCAAAAAAGAAAAGAAAGCCCCAGCCGGGGGATCGGCCTCTAGAATCCCGTCATGATAAGAATCTGCACCCTTTTCTTTTTATTTTTTTACCGGTTTCAATGGGAAACCGCTAGGTAATTTGGCTGTCATACCTGTGAGAGCACCATTGCGCTGCTCCGACAGCCGCATTTGTGTTTTTCTCGCTTTTTTTTCTACTCTGCAAGCACTTCTTTAACTTATCTTTAGTACCGGTGCAAAATACGGCGAAGCAGAGAACCCGCAGGGCACAGACCTGCTTGGAAGACCGTCCATCCCGGTCCCTTCATTCCTCCAATGATAACTGATTTTCAGCCCGCCAGGTCGTATTTCCCCCCAACAACTTCCCTTCAACAGCCTCATTCGCCGTGTAACGCCTTCCCACACAGCAGCGTCCAAGTGTGTCACTTGAGCCGAAATTGAAAGTTGAAATAAAAAAGCGGGGGTGTGCTGCTGCTGTTTATTTTTTTTCCCTCCCCGACCGGTTTTCGTGATTGTTATTTTTTTAAGTTTCTGGGTCTTGTTCGCTAAACCTTTCATCCCTCCCACTCATCACGGTCAGAGGCGAGACTTTTTTTATTATTATTTTGTCTTATTTATTCTTGCAATATGCGTCGGTTTTTCCGAAAGTTTAGACGGCAGAGGCCGACGAATGCTTCTCCGCCTGCTTTGGCTGTTTTGGCTATTGATATTCCTGGTTCGAGGCTTTCAATTGATGCTTCGAGGGTTATGCCGATGTCGCAGCCGTCACCGCCGGCTTTGGGTGAGACGATGGCTACGTCTGCTGTATCGGCGAGAAGGATGACGGCACCTCCGGCTATTTCTGCTTTTTATGATGGTGGGAGTGGTAGTGGTGGAAGTAGCGGTCGGGGTGCCATGCTGAGGCCACCTATTCCCGAGGCGATACAATTGAAGAACGATTTCCAGGTGAAGAGGCAGCAACAGGAGGGAGAGGAGAGGGAAGAGGTGGTGGAGGAGGCGGAGGAGGTTGTGGAGGAAGAGGAGGAGAAGGGATCGAAATTTCTCGACCTACCGAACGAGTTAGTGCTCGCAGTTGCGGAGCTTCTCCCTGTGTCGGGTGTTTCGGCGTTGTTACAGTGCAACCGCCGGTTCGCGATACTCCTCGAATTGACCCTCTACCGGACCGCCGTGAAGCATTCCGGATACGGCAAGTCCATGTTTTGCCGATGCATCCAAACGGGGAATACTCGCTCCACCCTTCGAATGTTAGAATTAGGCGCGGACGTCAACGCAATTGCCCGCACGGGTGATGGGAGAACACCCTTGCACTACGCGGTCAAAAGCAAGAACCCGGAGATCGTGGGAGCGATTCTCGAGAAGCCGGGAGTGAAGGTGGACGTCGTGGACACGAGCCAGACGCCCTCTACACCACTAAGCCTCGCAGTGAGCGAAGGGCACGAGGTGATCGTGAAGCAACTACTCGATGCCGGCGCCGACGCGCGCAAATCCCACGTAGCGAAGGAATGCTACAATGCTGTTAAGCTCGGAAGACTCGGCATAATGCGCTTGCTCATCGATTACGGCCTCAGCGTCGACCATGGTGATATCACGGGGAACACATTCCTACACTACGCTGCGACCTTTGGCAACGTCGAAGCCGTGCACATGCTGCTGTCGTGTGGCGCCAACGCCGCCATTGCCAACGTTAACGGCGTCATACCACTCTACCGCGCCGCCGAGGACAACTACCTTGATGTTGCCCGCCTGCTACTGCCCAAAATGTCCTCTGCCGGTGCTTGTGATGCCGCGACTAGATATGGGGCTACCTCCTTACACGCAGCTGTCAAAAAGGACTATATTGATTTTGTGAAGTTGTTGATTAGACATGGGGCGGGGCTGGATGTGCAGGATAGTGCTGGGGATACCCCGCTGCATGCCGCGGCATCCCGGGGGTGGAAAGATATGGTCGAGTTGTTGCTTAAGGGGGGTGCTCGGGTCCGCATAAAGAATAGGAACGGGATCCGACCTTCGGGGGAAGCTGCCGCAATGGGACATACGGAATTGGAGAGGATTTTGGAAAATGCGGAACGTGACAGGGCGCGGGGTGTTGAGAGTGACGATGATGGGGACTCATTGAGTGATAGTATGGTTGTTAATTATCATGTTTATCGGAATCATGATCCGCTGCTCCGTTCTCCATTTCCCTGAAGGCCTTCCACTTCCTTCCTTCCTTCCTTCCTTCCTTCCCTCTCTAGCGCACTGCCCCCCTTACTTTTCCTATCGAGGTATTTTCTATGATCTTTTTTCTAGCATCTCCTTTTTATCATATTTTGTCTTTCTTTCCATTTTTTCTGATGCTTTCTATGATCTCTGCCTCCGATCTCTATTTTACTCAGGCTGTACTTGCAAAACCTCCACCCAACGAAGTGAATTAGGATACCGTAGTCTACCGCACTCATGTCAAATATGCAGTATCATACTCATATAGTATGGTATAGTGGGGTATGGTATGGAATTAAGCTCCGTCGTTGCTATGCCATCTATCCACCCACCCCCTCCAGCCAGGCAGACACCACCCGCAATCCGGCATCTGGCCGCCCAGAGTGTCCGATTGATTAACCACGATCTCGCTGAAAACTTAAAAAAAACAAACCTTAGTTTAGGGGCCGTTTGGCGGGTAAGGCGTGAAGATGGGATTTAAGAATGGTCTGGTTTAACGCCTTGTCTTGTGTGCCACACACCTTTAAATTAACCTATTGTCGTAGAATTGTAGTAATAGTGCGGTAGGGCGCGGTGAAGTGCGGTAACTAACACGGACAGCGTCACTCTGCTGCAAGAAATAGCATGCGCGATCCACTGTCCAACTTTCTGACCATATCCTGAATTTCACTCCCTTTTAGGGGTGATAAGCAAGGCTATCACCCTGATTAGTTCGAATACCGCCCTATTAAGGAATAGGCTCGCCCATAGAAAGCTGACCTAGCTAATCAGAGAGCTTGACCTTCTCTTAGTTGGGGATCAACCGCCGTTTATGCCTTTTGGAGTTAGGAGGCGGAAGAAGCCTAGCGCTTGAAAAGAGGTTAAACGATCTGCTGGAACGGCGGTAACGATGAGACACAACATGTCGGTACGCTGGGTGGGAAGGCCAGGCGATCTAGATTTGGTGCCCGCGGTATGGGATTACAGTGGTCATTATACGCACCCCCCATCAATTGGGTGTGGGCCGTGCTGTGATATGTAAATCTGGCATACCCGAGTAACCTTAGCGCGCTTTCTTTGCGCAGTAACTGTGCTGGCATGTCATCGTATATACGGTAGTAGGAATATTTGTCACGGGGGCTACTTACTCCCAGACTGCCCATGCCAAGGTATGGACCCATGCAATATTTACTCGTGAAAACAACCCTGGTTAGCAGAAGCCTGCTCGGCATTGGCTACAGTTGTCTAGGTGGCGGCCTACTTCTAGAACATCCACATCCCCACACCTTGCAAATTCTGCGATCTGCGGACAATATCACGCTCAACTTATATGCATTACTGGGATGGTGCTGGTACTGTACTTGAGGTGCCCCCCGCCCCACCGGGTGGGTGGACGCCGGAGCTAGTTTAAGCCTCCCTCCCAAACAGTACCATGCCCCAACAGACCGGGCCAACAAGACCTCTACGCCCTGGCCCTGCTCTCCGCTTCTATGATTGTGGAACCGAATAGTCTACTATTTTCAAAAATTCTGTCGAGTGATGTATCATGATTGTGGAATCGCCCCCACAGTCTACGACCGCAGTCACCACCACAAAGAGTAGGCGAATATGTGCGATTTCTTTATTGACTCCTACGGTGTCATAAGTCTTCTTTTAGGCCAAGAGGGCGAACCTTAGAAACATTAAGATAGGAAGGTTTACTCTCGACCTCCTTCCTCGCCCCTGGGTTGAGATTTTGTAAAGGGGGGTTGGGCAATTGGGTGAGTGGGAATTTTGGGGCTTGGAGCTGGTGAAGCTGTCTCGTATGTAGACTGAAGAACTGCATGAGCACTGTACTGTGCTGGTGGAGGGCAGGATGGTGCGAGGGCTCCAATGTTCTTAGCTCTCCCACCTCACCCCCCACCCCAGCATATTCGACACTAGCAAGGACTCCACCAGAGGTTCTTCGTTCAACTTCGGGGTTTTCTCTTCCATCTTGGCTTCTTGCGTAAGTAGAGGTGCAGCGCCGGTACATACTTGCCCACGACTGGCCTCTGTAACTTATACTGTAAGATACAGTAGTACAATGACTTTGCGGACTAGCCTCCCTTGAACGGGTAAGCTTAAACACCGCTTTCCGGATGAAGTCCTTTGTAATCTCCGGGCCTAGAGACGAACCCCCGAGTATAAAATTAGCCCACTGCACTTATTGGATTTCGTTAACTGGTATTTGCAATTACGCTAACATGTCTAACTAAATCTGTTGTTGGTTGACGGGCTGGTTTCCGCAAAATGATTTATGATAAACTGAAGCCTCTGCCCAACCTCAACCCCGTTACAGCTAAGCAATCAACCCAACCTCTTCAATCACACACAACTAACCTCTTCCCAATACTGATGCTCACACCCTAGTAGTTGAGTGCATCACCCCATCTGCCAACTCCGATTAGAATCTTCCGAGGGAGCACGTAGTAGGGCAACGCCCTCAACGGGGTTTGATAAATATTTGCGAGTAGTTTTGGTCGATTCGTACACACATCTGGTGTCAAGCTATGCCAAACCTCCCTGAGCGCTCACCAGGCCTACCGGTGTACTGTACCGGTATTCCTTCAGCCCATTCCTGCATAAGAGGGGCTTTTCTGGTGTCTCAGTTGGCCAGGGGATAACCTGGTGAAACGGGGGAGTAATCTACTATTTTATTAAATTTCGAATGAGATAGTGGGAGGCAGACAAACAAAACTATGCTGTTTACTGGCTAAAGCTATCCCATGAATTTGCCTAACAGACTTCTAAAACACCTGGCCAGTATTTATCTGCAAACCTTCCAACTCCAGCCCCTCTGCAAAGAAATACAGGTTCCACAGCCAAAATATAGAAAATCCCTTTTAAACCTGCCATAAGTCAAGTCAAGCAAATCCCAACCAACGTTCCAAAGCTTCTCTACAGAGTGAGTTCCCTTTTAACTTCAAAATCCCGAACCTAACGCTGTAGATACAGTACGACAACAGTGAAATCATGGTTGATCTTTCTGAAACCTAGCCCAAATTTCCATACCACTCCGTGATTACGCCCTAGTACGCGATCCACTCCATAGTTCCATATAACCCCCTATTCCCCTCTCAAGTGTCGTTTCCTTAGCCTGAACGGTGTTTGGTTGTTAGCGTGTTTGGATCCTGGCTGAGGTTTTGATTTCCTCCGGCACTGGGGTTGAACCCAATATTAGGATTTCCTCCGGTCCTAAGTTTCTATCCAGCATTAGGATTCCAATTAGGGTTCGGGCCAACGTTGGAATTCCGGTTATGATTCGGGACGGCGTTAGGATTCGGGTTGGGACTCGAGTTAACATTAGGATTCCTGTTAGGATTCGAGCCAGTATTAGGATTCTAGTTAGAGTTCGAATGAGCGTTATTCTGGTTAGGATTCGAGCCGGCATTGGGGTTCCAACTAGGATCGGGGCCAGCACTAGGATTCTCGTGAAGACTCTGACTATTGTTAGGATTCTGTCCAACGTGAGGATTCTGTCCCGAATTCGAGTTTTGCCAGACGCCAGGATTTCCCATGGGATAGATAGTTGTGCTACCCCGATCCCTGCTGCGCCCCCTCCCATGGGCGTTATTCCCAGAATTCTGCAAGACCTCACCCCGTGATGCTCCGGGATAGTCTGATGACTATGATCTGAACTAGCCCTGCCGGCAGGGTAAATTTGTGAGTGCGCGATTCGTTTTCTGGGTGCATCCAGAATGGGGGCGGAGGCTTCGCGCTTTATGGTGCGTCCTACCTGGCCATTTGTTCCCGGGGCCAATTGAAGACTGTTTGGGTGGTGAGGGTCCGGGGATGGGGGACTGCTTGTGGGAGGTCTAAGATTCGGCAACCAGTTCTCGTTAGCAACATGTTTTATGGATAGGTTGAATTTAGTAATTGGGGTACTACTTTGGGGACATGTTTGTGGAACATTGTGAATCCGTCTTTTCCTCAGCATCTTGAGGTTCTTGGAACGAGTCGCCTGGTAATTGTGAGATATCTTCCGTCAATCCCAATTTCATGGATCCCTTCTGGGCCAGTGAGCTCTCAGTAGAGGAGACATCCGATAGTGTCATTAAAGTTGCATCGATTGTAGATTTCGAAGCGGTAGGGTCGCTATCCGATTGCAACCCCGGGTTCGCCCCTAATGCTGCATCTCCTGGGGTGTACTTTGAGTCGTCCTGGGTAATCGGATTCCTTTGGCAGCTTCTTTTCTTCAGTTCGTCATGAGTAGTTAGTTTGTCCTCGCCCTTGCTGCTCCAACTGCTCTCGTCCCCACTTTGTACTGCTTCATCTTGATCGTCTTCACTGTCTTCGTCATCACTCTTAAGACCCATCAACCATGCATTACCCAATGCATCCTCCGCAGTAGGACGATCCTCGGGTTGAATTGAGAGCATGGACTTTAGTAATAAAATTCCAGCATCGTCTGTCGGAGGTGATAACCCTTTTAGTTTATCTTCGGGAAAGGGCAGATTCCTATAGTAGTAACGAGATACTTGCTCCCCTGAGGTGAATAAGTGCGTCCCTACAAGTAACTCGTATATCACACATCCGAGTGACCAAATGTCAACAGAGTTCGTGTAAACCGAGGTTTCACTATTAGAGTCCGACCCCAGAACCTCGGGGGCGCCGTAGATTTGAGTTGACACCTGGGTGTGAAAGGTTGTGGCATCTTGAGGCTGGAGCCGTTTTGATATTCCGAAATCCCCAAGTTTGATCCGGACGGGAGACATCGAAACCACAAAAATGTTCTACACGCTGATCAGTATTTTGTGATACGACAGTCAAGCGAGGTGATTTGCGGTAGGAATCATACCGCAGGCTTTAGATCCCGGTGAGCGATCCCCTTTTTATGCATTACTTTGAGACCCTCGAGTATCTGCTTTGAAATGGCTTGAACGGTCTCTTGTTGTGGGGGCGAGCCGAGATGCTTGGTGAGATCGCCTTCCGGGAGATATTCCATTGCGATATAGAGAGTCTCGGGTTCCTCAAACCATCCCAGGAACTTCACGAACAATTCCGGACGCTAGAACAGTTAACCTTTAGGCCACAACAAGGAAATCCTAAATGGGCAGTAAACTGGGGGTGAGGAGACAAGCCTTTGCTAATATGGCCATCACAAGGAGCTCCCTAGAACAATCGAAATGAGGGGGTAGTCTCCTCTTATCAATCGTCTTTACGGCACGGTAGCGGCCCGTAGTTCCCTGGACTTGCTTATAGACGACACCGAAACCTCCAGTGCCAAGTTCCTCACAGTTTCTCCAATCCCCCTTCACCCTCTTATACCTGTTTTTCTCTTTCTCCACATATCTTGTATGCCTAACGCGGTCCTCAAAGAATTCTGTCTCGAGTTTATACCATTCGACTAAATCGGATTGAACCGGGCTCATCTTTCGCATTTGAGGCGCTCTGAGTCCCGAACTCGCGCTGTATTAACTGAGGAAGTGAGGATGGGGGGGGGGGGGGGATGGCTGTGGCCGTTGAGAAGCTGGAAGGGAATATTTGTGAATCAAGCGAAGAGTGGTCAAGAGTGGTGGAAAGGATACAACTTCTCATCTCTCTCGCTGAGAAAGGTCCACCGACAGCTCCAATATTTATACCGTAACACGTTTTACTATTGAAGCAAAAAAGTATGGCAAGCAAAAAAGTATGGCAAGTAAAAAAGTATGGCAGTAAAAAAGTAAGTAGAGCATGGAAAAGCAGCTGGGAGCCATCTTGGCAGGAGGCTGACGACAAACCAAGTATGGATATTATCAGTACTAAATGTGGTGGGTCTCTTCGCTGTATCCTTCCTATTCGTTACCCTTCCCATTCATCCCCCTTGTTATTCGTTGCTCTTCTTATCCATGCTTATTATTTGTTTCCCTTCTTATGCAAGTGCAGTTGGTTTTGTAATGTATAATCAGGTGAAAGTCGGATTGGAGCTAAAGCGAAACTAAACCAATCGAGCCAACAGGAGGGCACGAGGAAGGCAAATCACCGTGGCTTAAATAAAAGGTTAGCAAATTTGACCTCGGACAAAATGACAAGCAGGCTGGGTAAGGGGGAGGATAAGAGGGTGTGAGGGGAAAAAGTGCGAAAGTACCGGTACTGTAAGACGCGAAGGGAATGCAAAGAAGATTCACTTTTTTTAAAAAAAAACATAAAGGCAGCGGTGATTGGACAGGTTCAGGAAAATCCTCACTAGCATCAGTCCGAATTTCACCAGAATATACGGGTAGGCTAGTCCACATTAAACGACTGGAAGGTCAGAAGTCAGACCTAGAATAAGAAGAACGAATAAGACTACTGGTAGCCTTCTCGCCCATATCTGCGCGGCATCAGAGTGGTTGTCACAAATGCCATCATGGGAACTACTAGGGGAGAGGGTCGCGGGGTAATATTGGTTCCATATTATCCTAATATTTTCCAAGCCGCACCGATCTAGCATCCTGGGCTGAGATATCTTCCACATATTATACTCGCAATATCGAAGCGTTTTTTTTTTTTTTTTTTAAAAAAAAGACTGTTATTGCCTACCACCAAGATCTGGCCTTTTCGCTTTAAATTCAATATATTTATACTAGTTAAACCTAACCAGTATAAATACATTGAATTTAAAGCCCTTTCGCTTGGATTTGGGCGGTATGCAATAGCAGCCTTTTTTTTAAACCCATTTTCGGTAGCATACCCTCTTTTAAATCGGGTCATCTGTATCGACGCTCCCGCAGCATGAGCAGTCTTCTTTAGAAACGAGTACTGTACTGTACCCTTAGCATATCACATTTAAAATCGCCCCAACAGCCTCAACGTTCCTGCAGCCTGAAAGCCACTCAATTCAAGTGCCTGTGTGTTCCGTCTATCGGATTTATGAATTGTTGGCTGGCTTTCTTAATCCTCGTCCACTCATGACCCCAAGGTTCCCGTAACCCCGGATGTATGTGGCGGGGTCTTAGGAGCAGAGATGAGCTGTGCTGGACCTCCTGGCTCTGAGCTTTACCCACTACCACGTTGCTGTCAGGATATAACCACATATCGTAGAGGCTCAAATAATCGAACCGTTCGCTGTCTTTAGAGTTGCCTCCCCTGGGGAGATCTAGTCTTATTTTCGGTTTTCGTCTCCAAGAGGAGCTAAGGAGTTCCCTTTCTACTGGTAAGTGGGTGATTATTGGCCAGGATGGCCCATAGTTCGGTTATTCGAGTTTCTACAGTATATAATACGGTACCATATTCGTGCGCTACAGGACTTTACCGACCCAAGTATCTTTGTCGTGAGAGCTAAATAATTAGCGCAACAGCCAAATGCTCGAACGAGACCAGGGCTGAACTATTGTAGGAATAATCGGAAACTTCATTCGCTCGTCATCTTCGAACAACCAACCAAACATAGGCCTATTTAAGACATCTCAATCATTCCATCGCGTCCCATACATGTCGATCTCTTCATCTACTGGTATGACCCCATTTGCCTGTGTACCTCAGTAATAATGATGCTGAAAGGAAATAATCATAAAACCTTCTGTCAATCCTTTCAGCTCCAGTACAAATGAAATCACTAAATCTATGGTCTCTCCTTGTCCCTCATCTATCGGCTTTTCTTCTCTCTGACAACTATCCGCTTCCATCAAATGTGACAGTCTTGTGATGCTATTAATTTCATAAGTGGGGTATCGACCTTGTGTCGGGGTGGCATGGTGTCTCGAGTACTTTACTTGTTGCTCAATATCAGGCACTATCAAATGAAGACGGTTTCGGAGTCGCTAGTTCAAGAATAAAAAATGCAAGTCTCACCAGCCCATGATATAAGTTAGATTCAACAGGGAGCGGAAAGCGAGATAGCCGTACTCGAGTATGATGCAGCTGTCCTCATTCGCGTCATGTGCGGTGTTATGATATATATAAATTTATGAAATTAAGCGCCTTTCAATCGTTACCTTTTACCCTATCAACTTGTGTGCCTAGGGATTGTATACCATGGTTACTCGCAATAGTGCAAAGCGTATATAGCATGTATCATACTAGGAAAGCGAACATCTTGAGCAAATCTTATGGAGTTCTATACACACCTAGAGCATGTTGGGCCGGGTCTGTATGGTATTGTGGGGCGTCATGAAACTGCTAATTAGACCAAAGCTTCTGCAAATGTGTAGGAATTCCTGTCGGTACAAGTGGCTATCAAGATCAACACCCATTAGCCAATCTTTCTGCGCACCTAATAAGAGTAATGTTGCTAATGTATCATCAACAGAGAGCAAGTTTGGGTGTGCCAGTGGAATAAATTCCCATGGAGGTCCAATCTCTAGGTTAGCGGCCCCCGTCGACAGCGCCCTTAGCTGTGGTATTTTTGTGATTGATTTGGTATGTATTGGATAGAACCTCTGGGTATTGGAGAGTGGGTCTCTAGGTACGGCCCGAATTGTCACGTGTGCCCAACTGTCCGAGTGATAGTATTCACTAATACAGTAAGAACCCGAATGAACGATCCTTGTGCTAGGGCGTCGGGGTTGCCTCTCAGCAAGTTCTGGTACTTTTTTCTTTTTTTCTTTTGTCTCGGGGGGCCAGAGTTTTGGTATGTTTTTTGCCCCTTTTCTGGAGGAGGAAATTTCGGACTACCTAGCACAAGAACCGTTTATTCGAGTTCTTACGGTACTGGCAACGGTAATGTAGCTCCTATAAAATATGCTAGGGAAAACATTCTCATATATGTGACTTAACCTGTGAGCGGGCGGGGGTATGATCATGGGCTATAATAGTGTTTGTGCTACAATCCCTAGGGCTGTTTTTGCGCCGTCGGGTGCTTGGGCTCTAGTGCTGGGTGTTCGAGCATCGGAAAACGTGGCGAGGGATTCTGGTGCCCGATTGAGCGTTCGAGCCCATGTATCTTTGTGCTTCTAACCCACTATTTTCCCATTGTTCTTTTTTTTATTTACAGTAGGCTGCAGGGCTTCCCAGGTGATATTGCGTTAGATAAGCTGCTGTGCTCGAGCACAGTCCTGCCCGTGGTAACGCATGACCAGGTGTTCGTAGCGCGGCCAGCCAAGGATTGCCAGGGTAGGGAGAGAGTGAACAAACGTTCCGTTCCCCGGTGCACCCAAACCTCCGGTAATATCAATGGATGACTGAATCATGTCTAGTGTAGTTCGGGTTGCCCCCACTAGTAAGGCCCAACATCTTCTCTTCTCTTATTTTCGACTTTCAGAAGGGCTAAACGGTGTTTCCCCTCCTTTTCCAACAAAAGGAATTGTTGACTATCAGTGCCGTATCTGGCGCATTGCGCAATACTCTGCGGTTCGCCACTGCACAAATCTAATATCGTAGTTAACTTAGTGCTCTACAATTATGGCCCACCTGCAAAAATATCTCCAGTGGTGAAGTGGGGGAGTATAATAGAATCGCGACGAGTGGTATGGGGTTTTTGTAGGTATGTCGGGGACCTCGGTACGCGGAGAGTGTATGCTGGGTTCAGTACTGACACAAACGCCATAGTGGGTTAATCCATAAAACACCAAATCTGTATCATTAATAGTAAGTGCGAGCTATTCCTGAGTACAGTACTCGAATATACACTGTCTGTGTGCCCAGTCTCCCGACAGACCTGCCGAAGCGGCATATCACCCGTTGCCACTATACTTTTTTATTAAATTTCGAATAAGATGGGAGGCAGACAAACAAAACTATCCGTTTACTGGGGCTAAAGCCATCGTATAAATTTTCCTAACAGACTTCCAATACACCTAGCTAGTACCCATCCGTAAACCTTCCAACTCCAGGCCCCCTGCAAAGAAATATAGCTTCCACAGTTAAAATCTAGAAAACCCGTTTTAAACGTGCCATAGGTCAAGCAAATCCCAGCCAACGTTCCAAAATCTCTCAGAGTTCCTTTTTAACTTCATAATCCCGAACCTGACACTGTAGATACAAGAACGACAACAATGAAATAATGATTGACCTTTCCGAAACTTAGCCCAAATTTCCATACCACCTCATGATCCCGCCATCCCTGATGCGCGATCCAGCCCTGCAGTTTCCTATAACTCCTCCACTCTCGTCTCTAGTGTCGTTTCCTTAGCCTGAACTGTATTTGGCTACTAGCATGTTTGGATATTGGCTGAGGTTTCGATTTCCTCTAGCGCTGGAGTTGAACCCAATATTAGGATTTCCTCTAGTCCTAAGTTTCTATCCAACATTATGATTCTGGTTAGAGTTCGGACTAGTATTGGAATTCCAGTTATGATTCGGGACGGCGTTAGGATTCCGGTTGGAGTTCGAGTTAACATTAGGATTCTAGTTAGGATTCGAGCCAGTATTAGGATTCTGGTTAGAGTTCGAACCAGCGATATTTTGGTCAGGGTTCGAACCGGCATTGGGGTTCCAGTTAGGATCCGGGCCAGCACTAAGATTCTTGTTAAGATTCGGACCATGGTTAAGATTCTATCCACCGTCAGGATTCTGTCCCGAATTCGGGCTTTGCCAGATGATAGAATTTCCCATGGGATAGATAGTTGTGCTACCCTGATCCTTGATGGACCCCCTCCCACGGGCGTTATGCGCAGAATTCTGCAAACCTTCGCCCACCAACGCTCCCAGATGGTCTGCTGACTATGATCTGAACTAGATCCGCCGGCAGAGCTGATTTGTGAGTGCGCAATTTGTTTCCTGGGTGCATCCAGAATGGGGGCGGGGGCTTGGCGCTTCAGGGTGCGTCCTACCTGGCCATTTTTTCCCAAAGCCAATTGAAGGCTATTGCTGTCATGCGGGTCTGGGGTTGGGGGACTGCTTGTGGGAGGTCTAGGATTTGGCAACCAGCTCTCATTAGCAACATGTTTTATAGATAGGTTGAATTTGGTATTTGGGGTGCTACTTCGGGGACATGTTTGTGAAACATTGTAGATCCGTCTTTTCATCAGCCTCTTGAGATTCTTGGAATGAGTCGCCTGGTAATTGTGAGATATCTGCCGTCAATCCCAATTTCATGGATCCCTTCCGGATCAGTGAACTCTCAGTAGGGGCGACACCTGTTAGTGTCATTATAGTTGTGTCAATTGTAGATTTAGAAGCGGTAGGGTCGCTATCCGGTTGCAACCCCGGGTTCGCCCTTAATGCTGCATCTCCTGGGGTGTACTTTGAGTCGTCCTGGGTAATCGGATTCCTTCGGACTCTTCTTCTCTTCCGTTCGTCATGAGTAGTTAGTTTGTCTTCGCCCTTGCTGCTCCAACTGCTCTCGTCCCCACTTTGTACTGTTTCATCTTGATCCTCTCCACTGTCTTCGTCATCGCTCTTAAGACCCATCAACCATGCATTACCCAATGCATCCTCTGCAGTAGGGCGATCCTCGGGTTGAATTGAGAGCATGGACTTTAGTAATGAAATTCCAGTATGGTCTGTCGGAGGTGATAACCCTTTTAGTTTATCTTCGGGAAAGGGCAAATTCCTGTAGTAGTAACGAGATACTTGCTCCCCTGAAGTGAATAAGTGTGTCCCTACAAGCAACTCGTATATCACACATCCGAGTGACCAAATGTCAACAGAGTTCGTATAGACAGAGGTGTCACTAGTAGAGTCCGACCCCAGAACCTCCGGAGCGCCGTATATTTGAGTTGGCACCTGGGTGCGAAGAGCTGTGTCATCTTTTGGCTGGATCCGTTTTGATATTCCGAAATCCCCCAGTTTGACTCGAACGGGAGACATCGAAACCACAAAAATATTCTACGTATTGATCAGTATTTTTTCCGATATGGTATAATTGGGGGGGGGGGGGGGTTAGGGATAGGAGTCATACTGCAGGCTTTAGGTCCCGGTGAGCTATCCCCTTTTGATGCATTACTTTAAGACCTTCTAGTATCTGCTTTGAAATAGTTTGAACGGTCTTTTGCTGTAGCGGCGAGCCGAGATGATTGGTGAGGTCGCCTTCTGGGAGATATTCCATTGCAATGTAGACAGTTTCGGGTTTTTCGAACCATCCCAGGAATTTCACAAACAATAGAGGATGCTAAAACGGCCAACCGTTAGACCACAACAGAGCAACCCCAAACAAGCGGTAAGCCTAGGCACAAACCTTTGCCAATATAGCCATAATAAGGAGCTCCCTAGAATAGTCAACCCCGCGGGATAGCCTCCTCTTATCGATCGTCTTTACCGCCCGAAAACGAGCAGCAGCTCCCCGAACCTGCTTAATGACCACACCGAAACCTCCCTCGCCGAGTTTCCCGCAGTTTCTCCAATCCTCATTCACCTTCTTATACATATTTCCCCCTTTCTCCACATATCTCGTATGTCTAACGTGATCCTGAAAGAATTCTGTTTCGAGTTTATACCACTCAACCAAATCCGATTGAGCCGCGTCCATTTCTTAAATTTGAGGCTCCTTGAGTCCCAACAGTGCTCTGAATTAGCTAGAGAAGTTAAAATGGGCGTAGCGTGTGTGAAGCCAGAAGCGAATACTTGTGAATTAAACGAAGAGTGGCGAAGAGGAGTAGAAAGGACGCAAGTTAACTTATCTTGCTAGCTGCGCAAGATCCTCCGATGGCTCTAACTTAATATTTATGCCAGGCCACATTGAGCGATTTCATGTATGGAGGGACAGCTCCTAAGTGTTGGATGTTTTACAGGGAGTAAGGGCTGCAAGCCTCGTTTATGGAATATCAAGTACACTCGCGTTTGAAAAGTCCTCGTAACATCCACCGTCTCTCTTACACCTCCAGTGAAAGAAATAACAACAACAGTGACGTGTCACTTTTCGAGTTTTGACCTATTGGAACCTTGGAATTTATCTCGCGATATTTTCAAGTCTTTGTCTACCTTTGTCTTGTACCAAGGTATTTCCATCGATTCTAGTGATTATTTTATCACTTCCATCTACTTTTATCTTTACTTTTGCTTTCTATTACGACGAACAACGGATAGAATGTCTCAGCGAAAGTCCACGAGTTTTTCGGCGGCCAAGGTTGCCAATTTTGGGGTTGTCATGGCGGAGATGGTTTTGGAGATGAGTGAGTTGAGAAAGGAGGTGAAGAGGCTCCGACATCATGTTTCGGTGCTTTCCAAGAGGAATGACCGGCTGGTGAAGGATGGCAAGAGAGGGGCGGCGTCATCCATTGCAAGTGACGCTTCCCTAAGTAGCGATGATGAGGAGGTGGGAGAAGAAGAGGGGTCGAGGGTTAGGGTTGTAAAGACGATGGTGGGAGAGGAGGCGAGGAAGAGGGCACATGGGGACGGAGTTCCGGCACCATGGTGCGGCGAGGAGGCTGAGGGGTTTTGGAGGGAGGCTGAGGAGAGGAGGCGTTTTGGGGGGCGCACCAAGTGGAAGGTGGCTGAGTTGGATGTGGCGTCGAGTGTGGTGGCTGAGAGTGTGGCGGTGGGTGAGGAGGAGGAGGTGTCTAAGCCGGTGGTTAAGATGCCTTCTTATGAGAAGGGGGGTGAGAAGAGGAGGCGGGTTGGGGAGAGTACGGAGGTTGAGGAGGAAGCGCAGATGGTGAAGGAGTTGATTGCCCCGCTTGGTCCCAGGGCTGAGTGTGGGGGTTTGTTGAGAAGGGTGGGGAGAGAGTCAGTGTTTGAGACAGCCGGTCCGAGGTTTGCTGCCGGCGGTAATTCCAACCATGCCCTCAGTGGAGTGTCCGGGGGGACGGACGCCTGGCGCCAAAGTCCAGGTGGGAGTGGGGGTTACCGGCTGAGGCCGAGGGTTGGTGGGAGTATGTATAGGGGTTTTGGGGGTAGGGGTAGGGGGAGAGGAGTTTAATTTGGGTGATACCGTGCAGCATCGGGGATGCCAACGCCTTATGCCTGTGGTTTCGCCGATGGGTGCGCGAGGTGAAGGGAAGGAGGTTTTGTTTGGGAGAGATTGATTTTGGTGGTTTGTGGTGATTGTTTGGAGGAGACGTGGAAGGGGCTGATCGTACCCATGTCGGGGAGACCTGTATAACCGAACCGCTAGAATGGGGAGGGGGTTGGATCCGGATGTTGGCTAGGCGGTTGGCTTATATAAGATGACCAGGGCAAACAGACTTAATGCTATAAAAAGCCCTATAGTATTCTAGATAGTTGTTATATAGCTAATAAGAATCGAAAAGTTTGATAAAAAAAAAAAAAAAAAAAAAAAAAGTCCTCATAACCACACAGGTGACTGTGGCTGGGTTGTAACACGTGTTATGTATCACCACCACAATTAGATGTAGCCTTAGGAACTGGTTGCATCTTTGTAAACTCAAGCAATATGGCACACCCGCATTTGAAAGTTCACAACTCCCACAATGCCCAATATGAGAACTCATACGGGGTGGTAGAAGTGGTATATTTGGATTATGGGCATTATTGTTTAATAGATATTTATTTCTCACTGCGACCAGTACCCAAGACTACATATGATTATAGGCGTGGTACTTGTCACGTGTTAGAGCCCAGCCACAGTCACCTGTGTGGTTACGAGGACTTTTCAAACGCGAGTGTACAAAACAGGCGCTGTATCTCTTAAGACGGCGATCAGGACATGACAGCTAATAATACTCAAGTAAACCACCAATCGGACGATTACTTTTGCTCTAGTACTTTACATGGAATGGCTAGTGGCAAGTATGAGACTTGATGGGACTGTTCGCTGTATCCTTCCTATTCGCTATCCTTCCTATTCACTGAGGTGCTGCGGGGTAATTTCTTCAATATCATAATACTGTACTCGGATACCAGGGTTAGTCCGCGAACAGAAGGCTGACAAAGCTATGGACGGTATACCGGTAGTTGGCCTCACAGTCCACCCGAACACGCTCCCCACCCGAACAGATTCTGATTGGTGGGTTTTGTATGAGGAAACCAGCGTGGTCGCCACAGCAGCCACAGCTCATCCAATCAAAGCAAGAAAACCATTTGAAAGTTTCTTATTTGAGTTTAGCTGTTCGGGTGGGGGGCTTGTTCGGGTGGACTGTGACGCTCTCTATTAGGAATACGGTAGTGCACGCACTCGTGGACATGTGCTGAAAATCCGGAGAATTCCTCGAACGCTTTCTGCTTTGCTATTGGTTGAACGATCAATTCACCGGTTTATGCTGAGAATAAACCCTGCCTTTCGTGGACCAACCCTGACACCAGAGTACCGTACAGCACCACAAGTGTCTCTCTATTTATTTTATTTTATTTTATTTTATTTCTTTCTTTCTTTCTCTCATTCTCGCTTGCCCTCCGCTCAACTTTCTAGGAATGTCTCATCATTATTGTCGCTGGGCAGGCCGGTGGAAGCTGGGTGAGCTGGGAAGGAAAGAAAAGACTTGTGCTGAGTTGGTTGCTACCGGACCCCAACCAGGGCTTATCAGATGGTCAGATCGTTCTCGCGCTAAATCCACTCTTCAATAAGTTAAGATAGTCCACGTTAGGGGGATTAGGGGGATTTAGGTGGTTCGGTTAAAGAGGCGCTAGGGTAACAGGAGTGGAATAGTCGCCAGGTGCACTTCAGGTGGATTTAGAAACCATAATCTGTTTGCGTCATTCGGGTCGTGGCAGAGGAGGGAGAGGGTGGAGGAAAAAAACCAATAGCCAACTTTTGATCAACCGACAAAACATCTTGTATTGATGGTTATCATGTGGGGCCCTTCAAAATCTTGCTAGTCTTAATTAGTCTTCTAACAAGACCTCTCCTCCACTCTACTTCCCTTCTAACTTTATCGAAACTGCATGTCTTTTTGCCTAACCTTCTTCAATAAACAGTTTAGATTGTGGCTAGGTATTCCACTTGAGATATCCATCAGTGGACCATTCGTTGTCTTCTGAGAAGTTCATAAAGACAAGGGATCGTCTAGACGGGTATTTACCCACCTAAGGATGAACGAAAAGAGTTCGGGTATCCTCACTATACTCTTTGCAGAGTGTTTCTTGGCCTAGAGACCTGAGGGCCGTACTCGAGTCCCAGCTAAATAGAGGGATTTAGCTGGTACAGCGCACAGGTCGCTAGGCCAAGAAACACTCTGCAAAGAGTATAGTGAGGATACCCGAACTCTTTTCGTTCATCCTTAGATGGGTAAATACTCGTCTAGACGATCTCTTGTCTTTAAGAACTTCTTAGAAGACAACGAATGGTCCACTGATGGGTATCTCAAGTGGAATACGAGGCCAACAATCTAAACTGTTTATTGAAGTAGGTTTAGCAAAAGGATGTGCAGTTTTGATAAAGTTAGAAGGGGAGTAGAGTGGAAGAGAGGTTTCGTTAGAAGACTAATTAAGACTAGTGAGATTTTGAAGAGCAGCACATGATAACCATCAACTCAAGATGTTTTTGTTTGGTCATCAAAAGTCGACTATTGATTTTTTCCTCTACTATCTCCTCCGCCACAACCTTAATAGTAGTAACCTACCAATGTCTTTTTTTTGAATTTCAAGTAAATGATCACTCTATTCCAGTGGACTTACAAATAAGTCCAACTGCCTCTCTACCACCTATCAATAACACCTCCGGGCCAGCTTACCTTATTTCAGTTTCCACCCTCCATCAACAAAGGCTGCATAGCATGGAATACTCCATGCCCCTGCTGGCAGTGTGGGAACTGAGATACTTCTCTGATTCTCATTCATACTACAAGTGCCACTGAAAAAGTGAGTGCACGTAGGTGGTGTGGAAGGTTGGGTGGTGTAAGGAGATAATGAAGGAGATGGTTAAAGGGGGTTTGGGTTTGGGTTATGTGTGTGAGAGGTGGAGGAGGAGTGGAGGTATAATTGTGAGAAAGTCTAAGAAACCAGACTATGGGCTTCCGAGTAGTTATAGGGTGATAAATTTATTGGATATTTTGGGAAAATTATTGGAGAGGTTGGTGGCAAGGAGGTTGGAAAGATGGAGTCAGGAAGGGATGGGGGATGAGCAGAATGGAGGAAGGGTAGGAAGGAGCAGTTTGGATGGGGTGGGTAAGTTGATAAAAAGGTAGGAGGAAGGTGGTAGGAAGGGGGTACTTTTGTGTATGGATGTTATAGGTGGGTATGAGAATGTGGGAGTGAATAAGTGTGTGAAGAGGTTGAGGGAGGTAGAGGTGAGTGAGTATTTAGTGAAGTGGGTGAGTTCGTTTTTGAAGGAAAGAAAGGCAAGGGTGAGAGTGGGGAAGAGATTGGGCAAAGAAGTGGAAATGGAGAGTGGAACGGTACAGGGTTCTCATTTGAGCCCTATATTGTTTAAGTTTGTATTAGGAGGAGTTTTGGAGGAGGTGAGAAAAGAGAAGGTGGAAGGGGTAGGGGTAGTGACATGTGTGGATGATGTGGATTTTATGGTGGTAGGAGGAGGGGAGAAGAAGGTAATTGAAAGGGTGGCGAGAATGGAGGTGGGTTTGAAGAGAGAGTTGAGAAAATGGGAGGTGGACATACACAGATTGAAGTTGGAAGGAATGTAGATGATGAAGGATAGGATGAGGTGGCAGAGGGGTTTTAGGTGGTTAGGGGAGAATATTGAAATAAAGTTGAGTGTGAGAGTTTTGGGAGTGTGGTTTACGTGTGATGGAGGATGGAAGGAGCATGTGAGGAATAGAATATTGGTGGCAGAAGGGAGGTGGAAGATGATGTTGAACTTGTTTGGTAGAGGTGGTAGGGGGATGAATGTTGTGAGTTTAAAGAGGATATGGAGGATGGTGGTGTGCCAATCATTGATGTATGTGATGGAGGTTTATTGGGATAGGCAGGAGGGAATGAGGAAGATGTTACAGGTATAGATGAATGTACATATGAGGAGGATGTTGGGAGGGGTGAGAAGTACACAGGTAGATGCGATGTTGGGAGAGTTGGGTGAGAAGAGGGTAGAGTATGAGTTGGATAGGAGGGTGGAGAGGTAGGGTTTGCGTTTGTTGAGATATGGGAAAGGGGAGGATTATGGGGAGATATGGAGGAGGATAGAGGTAGAGGGTGGGGTTTTTGAGGGCGGTTGGGTGGGGAGAATGATGAGGGGAGTGAGAAAGCATAAGCTGGAAGAGGAAAGATGGGAGGTGGAGAAGGAGAAGGTAGGGGTAGTGGGATGGAAGATTGTGGTCAGGGGAAATAAAGAGGGTGCGAGGAAGAATTGGGAGAAGGGAAGGAGAGAAAGGGAGGATTGGGAGAAGAGAAGGAGAGAAAGGGAGGATTGGGAGAAGGGAAGGAGAGAAAGGGAGGATGGTTGGGTTGTTGGAGTGAGTGATGCAAGTGGAGAGGGAAGGGGTATGAGTGTAGGTGGTGGTATTTGGGAAGGAGGGGAGGAGATGTTGAGTTGGAGTGTGAATGGAGGGAGGAGTTTGACGGGGGAAATGGGGAAGATGTATGGAGTGAAAAAGGTGTTGGAAAAAGTGAAGGGGGTGTATAGAGGTAATAGGAGGAAGTTGGTAGTTGGTGTGGACAATGTAGGGGTATTGAGGAAGTTGGGGAAGGGCAGAGGTTATTGCAGGAAGATAGAGCAAGAGGTGAGTAAGATTGGTTTGAGGTTGATAGAGAAGGGTTGGGAGATTAAGTTGATGTAGGTGGCTGGACATAGAGAATAGAGGAAAATGAGGAGGTGGATGAGAGGGCGAAGAAAGGTTGTTGGGAAGAAGAGGAGGAGGAAGTAGGAAATGTGCTGGGGTGGAGTAAGTGGGAACAGAGGAGGAAAGAAATGGAGAGAAGAAGGTGGAAGGAGTTTTGGGTAGGGAAGAGGAAAGGGGAAGAATATTTTGGAAGTGGTGGGAGTGGGGAAGGAGAGTATGGAGGGGAGAGGTGGGAGGGAAAGATTTTGTTGTGGATGAGGACGAATCATAGAAGGATGTGTGAAATGAGGTATGTGGGAGGTGAGGAGGAAAGGAGTGAGTGTGAAGAGAGGGAGGAAAGAGATAATTTGTTGTTGTATTGTAGGAGGTGGGTGAGGGAGAGGGAGGAAGTGTGGAGAGGATGGTGGGGGGGTTGGTTGTGGAATGAGGGTTGGATTGATATGAAGAGGATGTTGTTTGAGGAGGAGGAGGTAAGAAGGTGTTTGATTTTTACAAGGTTGATAGGTTGGAATAAGAGGAGGTGGAAGAGTTGGAGGGAAGATGGTGAGGAAAGTAGGTTGGGTGGATTGTAAGACCGAGAGTAGAGGGTGGAGATAGGTGGTTGAAGCAGAGGAGTGAGAAGAGGAGGAGAGAGGTTAGGGAGGCGGCAAGGTTAGGGGCAAAGAAGTCGAGGCAGAAGAGGCAGAAGAGGCAGAGGAAGGATAGTGAGGGGGTAAAGGAAGCGAGTAGGGTGAGCAAGAATAAGATGGATAGGTTGAGATGGAAGGATGTAAAGGAGGGTTTGAGAAAGGTTAGGAGTAGGGGTGAGAGGGTGGAAAAGAAGAACATGAGCGTGAGGGATATGTTGGTAGGGGTGAATAGGCGAAGGGAGGATAGAAATGTTTTGAGAGAAATTGTGAATGGGGAGGAGAGAGGAGATATTAATGTTATTCATGGTGTTTCTTCCTTAAGGGTGGTATTACCCATTGCAAGTAATACTTCCATTGAGGAGGGGAATATTGAATAAGTATTAGTAGAGGAAAGGGGATAGTTTAAGTTTTTGGCAAGGTCAGAAAGAGTTTTGGGACTGTAGGCATAGTTTAGTAGAGAGCTATACGCTTTAGAGTAGCATGGGTACCTGAAATGGAAAAAGCTTATAAAAATAAAAATAAAAAGTGAGTACACGCGTGGGGTTTTACACCAAAAACAGCCAATTTCACCTACTTATTTCACCACCAATATCTTAATTAAAAATAAGATAACTTTATAGAATGTTCAGAAAATATCTAGGCTACTGATTTCCATTGAAACCTCGAATGAATTTAAATTCCCTGGGGAGGAGTAGTGCAGAGAAATAAAAATTTCCTGAAAATTGCGTCAAGACCATCATTTTTGGTGAGAAAACTGTGTCTTGGCGGAATTTGAAAGTTCAACTGCGTACTACTCCTCAGAGAAATTCAATTCATTTGAGATTTCAAAAGAGGTTGGGTAGCCTATAGCTCTCTCATCCTCCGTCTCCTCTACACACCCGGCGATTGAAATCTCAACACCACGAGATTATCACCACTTTTCTTTTCTCCACCCCCCGCCATGAGCTCGCTCTAGGGGGTGGAGTCATACCTCCTCTACACTTCCCTCCCCTTAGGCTTATCCCTTTGGGCTTTCTTCACTCTGGGTGATGGATTTCGTCTTCTTTTGATAATGTTTCCTCTCCCTACCCCGCTTTTGCTCTGCCTCGCTTAGGGCATTTGCACGGTCGGCAACACTCTTCTCAACGCCCATGTTACAGACGGCCGGGAACAGGGTTTTTTGCTTGCAGTAAGGGAAAACATTTCAACAGGCCACGGTCGATTTCCCTGTTCTCTCTTTCTTTGGGAGACTGCCTAGTCAAGACACGAACGCGATTACCGATAGTTTCTACGGCACAGAGTTGGGTCTACCCATCCTTTCTCCTCTTCTCCTCACGGTCGGATCGGCTGGCACCCTACTGCTTCTCCACTTTTTTGGCTGGTACCCACTACTACCTGGCTGGTATCCATAACTACTGCTTCACTATTCGGACTATGACCACGGTCCATCTCGGCTTGCCTCTGGGAGGATGGTATTGCACTATCTCCTTCTTCTTTTTGGGGTTTGCCAACACAGCGGGACCGGTCCTCGTGGCTCAGCGCCCCCCCAGGTT
>Ga0307509_10001851_pt1 | contig 34975 bp, 28 predicted proteins | sample 10_EM_MG_FD_202245 | JGI IMG/M metagenome (GOLD analysis project Ga0307509, IMG submission 202245) | Populus trichocarpa ectomycorrhiza microbial communities from riparian zone in the Pacific Northwest, United States - 10_EM | ecosystem: Host-associated > Plants > Roots > Unclassified | place...
TTGAACCTATGCTCTTTAGAGCAAGGGCTTGGAACATCGCCCGGTTGGTGTGATCGTCTCGCGTCAGATGAACCCGAAGCCGGGCTGACCTCGCCCACCTGAACTCCTGGTTCAGGAATGCGGCTCATGGTTGGCGGCGGACACCTTATTCAACGCCTGCACCATGCGCTACTGGTTGATGAAGAGCGAGCCGTCGGAATGCGGCATCGATGACTTGGCGAAGGCACCCAAGCACACCGTGCCCTGGGTCGGCGTGCGCAACTACCAGGCGCGCAACTTCATGCGCGACGAGATGCACGTGGGCGATGGCGTGCTGTTCTATCACTCGTCGTGTCCCGAGCCCGGCGTCGCCGGTCTGGCCGAAGTCGCGAGCACGGCCTACGCGGATGCAACGCAGTTCGACCCGCAGAGCCACTACTTCGACGCGAAGTCTTCGCCCGACGCGCCGCGCTGGGTGCATGTGGACGTGAAACTCGTGCGCAAGACCCGGCTGTTGTCGCTGGCCGAGATGCGCGACACGCCGGCGTTGGCCAGCCTGCTGATCCTGAAACGTGGCAACCGCCTGTCGATCACGCCGGTGACGGCGGACGAATGGCGCGCAGTGCTGGCCTTGCTCGAACGCTGAGCGCTTACGCCGCGCCGAGTTCGAAGCGGATGCTCGCGAGCGCGACGTGGTTGCCGCCGCGTCGGCGCGCTTCGCCCAACGCGACGTCGGCCGCGCGCAGCAATTCTTCTTCGGTGTGCGCGGTGTGCGGGAAGCTCGCCACCCCCATCGACACCGTGAAGCCGAGGTCGCGCCCGTCGAGCACGACGATCTGCGTCGCGCACTGACGGCGCAGGCCTTCCATGCGCGAATGCGCGGTCGCCAGACCGACGCCCGACAGCAGCACCGCGAAGCGGTCTTCGTCTAGCCGGCACGAGGCGTCCATCGCCCGGGTGTTGCCGCGCAGCAGACGACCCAGGGCTTCGAGCACGCGCAGACGCGCTTCGCTGCCCATCGCGTTGACGGCGTCGCTGAACGGGTCGAGCGCGATCGACACGAGCGAGAACTCGCGGTGCTCGCGCGACGACAGGTCGACCTCGCGGCGCAGCTGGTCGTCGAAGTGCATGCGCTGGTACAGGCCGGTCGCGGCGTCGCGCAGCGACTGGTCTTGCGTTTCGCGCCGCTGCACCTCGGCCGCAACCTGCTGCTGCTCGAGTTGCGCCAACGCCTGCTTCAGCTGCTGCTCGCGCTCGTGCTCGTCGGTCCGCTCGGTCCAGACCGCCAGCACGTGGCGGGCCGCGCCGCCGTCGGCCCGGCTCAGCACGCTGCGGATGACGCTGAATTCGCGTTTGCGCCCCGCGCGCTCGACACGGTGCTCGCTCAAGGTGGGGGCCGCGTGGGCCAGCGCGGTCTGTTCGGCGGCGCGGATGGTAGCGGCCGGTCCTTGTTCCATCAGCTCCACGTCGGTGCTGCCGACCAGCGCGGCCGGTGTGCGACCGAGCAATTCGGCCATCCGCGCGTTGACATGCACATAGCGGCCCGAGGCGACTTCCTTGACCGCGAGCAGCGCGCCCGCCCGGTCCAACACTTCCAGCAACGCGCCGGCCAACTCGACATCGTCGGCCTCGAGCGCGCTCGCCAACGCACGTGCGGTTTCAGTCCGCGCGGACGGCATGGCCGGTATCGTCTCGTTCATCGATTCCCTCTGCATCAGATGGCGTGCTTGTGGCACCCATGACTCTCGTTCATCTTGGCCCGCGCAAGGTGGCTTGGCAAGCGCCAACGCGCCGCCGCTCCCCCCTAGGATGATCATAGCTTCGGCTTCGCGCGCGAGACACGGGATTTCCGGTGATCCTGCGCCAGGAACCCGGCGGTTTTCACCGGCACCCCCCGAGACAAGGGGGAGGTCAGCCCATCAGAATCTGCATGCTGCGCTCGTAACGCTCGGTGAGCTGCTCGAACAGCGACAACAAGGCCTCGCTGGTTTCGCCAAGCGACTGCTGACCGTCGCGCGTGCGCACCTGCGCCAAGGCCTGCATCATCGACTCCCAGACGTGCCCGGCGGCCGTCAGGTCGGCCGCGATGTCGCGCGTGCTCAGGGGCACGCGATGCAGATAAGCCATGGCGTCGTCGAACGCTGCGCAGGCGCGCGCTGCCTCGCTTTGCGCGGCCACAGCGGCGTCACCGACCAGCAGCAGCGCCAGCAAGGCCTGTTTGGCCACGCGTTGCGACAGCATGCGCTGGCGGCCCGACACGTTGATCACGTGCAGGCGACCCGTCATCGTGCCCGTCTCGAGGTTGGCCACGAGTCGGTCGGCCTGCAGCAGCATGCGCTCGGCCTGCGCATCGGCCTCGATCAGCGCGGCGACGGTGGGCGGCGCCGCCAGCGCGATCTTCAAGGCTTTCCAAGGTTGCTGCACCGCGTCGAGCAGGTCGCCGTAGGTCGACCGCGACACGGTCTTGGTCAGCGCCGCCAGGTTGGCGTCCACGCGATCGCTCGATTCGGCCAGCGAGGGGCCGAGCTTGGCCGTGGCGCCCCCGGCGACGTGCAGTGCATACAGCTTGACGAGACGCTGCGGCAGCATGCGCAGCTGTCCGGCACGGTTCAGGGCTTCGGCATCGTTGGCCGCCGCGATCAACTGCTGCGAGACCTGGCCGACGCGCAGGTTGCTGTGCATCGACGCCGCGCGCAGGACGCGAAAGGCCTCGTCCTCCGACACCTGGCGCGCACGCATCAGCAGGCCCTTGGCGCGGTCGACCAGCTTGCGCTCCTCGAAGCGGTGCGACACGTCGCTGAGCTCGTCGCGCAGCCGCAGCTCACGCGTGAAACGCAGCTGCGCGAGCTGCAGCACGGCGCGCAGCCGCGGAACCAAGTAGCCGTTGACCTCGTAGGCATGGATGCCCGATTCGAGCGCGCGCGCCATCTTGTCGACGTCGGGGTCGCTGGTGAACACCACCACCGGACGCGGCGACGTGGCCTGCAGCAGCGTGGTGCTGGCGAAGACCTCGTCGCCGACGCTGGCCTCGTGCCACAGCACCACATCGGGGGCGAGGCGCACCACCTCCTGCACCAAGGTGCTTCGCTGCACTGCACCAATCACGTGAATGCCGACCGATTCCAGGTCGGCCGTCAGCGCCCCGGCGACGGGCGATGCGGACTGGACGACGAGGCAGGTGATCATTCGGAAGGGAACACTCTCAGAGGAGAAACAGGCGTCATGATGCAAGCGCCGCACCATGCCGTGCAGAGGCCGGCACACCAGCATGAGACTTTGGCACAGGTCTTGCGTAAAAGGGGCTGGGTGTGACGCTGCACCCGACCTTTGCTTCCGCACCGCGGGTCATGCTCATGACGATGTGAGCATTCATGTGCCTCCTGCTTCGGCTTTCCCGCCGGGGTGTTCGTGGAGACCATGATGTCCAACTTCCGGACCTTTGTTCGCTCGGGCCATTGGCCGACGCTGTTCGCGTCCTTCCTCTATTTCGACTTCTGCTTCGCCATCTGGGTGATGAACGGCGCGATGGCGCCTTTCATCAGCGAGAGCTTCCACTTGACGGCCGCGCAGAAGGGCTTCATGGTGTCGGTGCCCATCCTGGCCGGTGCGCTGATGCGCTTTCCGCTGGGCGTGCTGTCGCAGTACATCGGGCGCAAGAACGCGGCCATGGTCGAGATGGGGCTGATCGTGCTCGCGCTGGCCTTCGGCTACTTCTACGTCGACACCTACGACGGCGTGCTCGCGATGGGCGTGCTGCTGGGCATCGCCGGAGCAAGCTTCGGCGTGGCCTTATCGCTGGGCTCGGGCTGGTTCCCGGCCCAATACAAGGGGCTGGCGATGGGCATCGCCGGTGCCGGCAATTCGGGCACCGTGCTGGCCGTGCTGTTCGCGCCGCCGCTGGCGCAGAAGTTCGGCTGGGCCACGGTCTACGGCCTCGCCGCCTGCACGATGCTGCTGCCGATGGCGGTGATGTGGTTTGCCGCGAAGGAGCCGCCGGACCGCGAGCACCAGAGTCTGCGCGAACACGTCGCCTGCCTGTTCGAGAAGGACGGCTGGGCCTTCAGCCTGATCTACATCATCACCTTCGGTGGCTTCATCGGGCTGGCGAGCTTTCTGCCGACCTACTTCTACGACCAGTTCAAGGTCACCAAGGTCGAGGCCGGCCAGCTCACGATGCTGGCGACGCTGATGGGCTCGGCGGTGCGCGTGGTCGGCGGCTACATCTCGGACCGCGTCGGCGGCATCGCCACGCTCAGTGGCGTGCTGGTGCTGGTCGCGATCACGCTGGTGGCCTGCGGCTTCGCCAGCACCTCGGTCGCGTTGACCACCCTGCTCTTCATGCTGTGCTTCGCCGCCTTGGGCGCCGGCAACGGCGCGCTGTTCCAGTTGGTGCCGTTGCGCTGGCCGCTGAGCACCGCGGTGGCGGGCTCGATGATCGGCGAGATCGGTGCGCTGGGCGGCGGCTTTCTGCCGAACGCAATGGGGCAATCGAAGCAACTCGCCGGCACCTACCTCTGGGGCTTTGTCGCGTTCGCGGTGCTCGCGCTGGTGATGCTGGCGATGCTGCGCCTGGTGCAGATCCGCTGGACCCGCACCTGGGCCGAGAAAGGCGGCCGCGCGCGCACGGCGCCGGCCTCCGCGCCTGCCGGCCTCGCGAGGGCGATGCGATGACACCGAACCGCCGTTCAGCGCGGCAGGAACAACAACCAGTAAACGAGCAAGGCGTTGAACAACAGCGAGACGCCCAGCGCGACCTGCCACAACACGCGCGGGTCGCGCGCGGCCAGCGGCGTGCTGCCGGGCGCGGCCAGCGGTCGCGAGGCGCCGCGCTCGAGCGCGAGCACGAACTCCTCGGCCGTCTCGAAACGCTGGCGCGCGTCGAGCGCGATCGCCTTCAGCACGACGTGGTCGAGCCAGATCGGCACCTCGGGGCGCAAGCGCGACGGCGGCTTGGGGTCGCGTCGGAAGCGCCCGGTCTGGTAGGGCTCGACCTCGCCATACGGCAGCTTGTGCGTCAGCCACTGGTACAGCGTGACGCCCAGCGCGTAGAGGTCGCTGCCGGCATCGGCCGGCACGTGGTGGTCGCCGGTCCACTGCTCCGGGTTCATGTAGCTCGGCGTGCCGGCATGCAGCGTGCGCAGCGCCTTGGGTTCGCGGCCCGAGATCGCGACGCCGAGGTCGAGCACGCGCCACTGCCCGTCGTCGCCCAGGTGCAGGTTGCCGGGCTTGATGTCGCGGTGAATCACGCCATGCCGGTGCAGCCGGCCGAGCGCGCGCGCCACCGCGAGCGCGCCGGCAACGACCTCGCCGACCTCGAACAGCCGCGTGCCCGCCATCAGCTGCTCGAGTGTCTGCCCGCCGTGCCAATCGAACACCGTGTAGAACGCGCTCGGCTCGTGCGCCTCGCGCGTGTGCACAAAGCCCGCGTCGCCGCGCTCGCCCGAGCCCGGCGCGACACGGCTCGCCAGCCAGGCCTCGTGCGCGAGCATCGCGCGCTCCTCGCGGTCGCTGGCGCGCGACTCGTGCAGCGTCTTCAGCGCGACCAGCGCCTGAGAGTCGGTGACGCGCGCCTGGTAAAGCCGGTGCACGCCGGTGTTGGCGACCTGCGCGGTGATCGTGAACGCGTCGAGCCGGTCGCCCACCTTCAGGCGCGGCGGCACGGGCAGCTGCCGACCTTGCAGCAGGCTGTCTTCGAGCCGGCCCGCCGCGAGCCCGCGCACGCGCAGCACCAGCGCGCTCGCGTTGTCGCGGCTGCCGGCGGCGAGCGCCGCGCGCACCAGGGCCTCGGCCGCGGCCTGCGCATCGCCTTCGCGCGCCAGCGTCGAGAGCTTGGCGCGTTTGAGCACGCCGTGCACGCCGTCGCTGGTCAGCACGAACACATCGCCGACCTGCAACTCGCCCTGCATGAAGTCGATGTGCACGCGGTCGTCGAGACCCACGGCGCGCGTCAGCCGGCTGCGTTGGTCGGGGTGGTCGAAGGCGTGGTCCTGGCTCAGTTGCTGTGCGTCGTCATCGCCCCGCAGCAACCACGCCCGCGTATCGCCCACGTGGGCCAGCGTCCAGGCGTGGCCGCGCAACACCAGCACGGTCAGCGTCGTCATCGACGCACCGCCGACATTGCCCACGCCCTGGCGGCGCCGGTTGTGGTCGGTGAGCCAGACGTTCTGAGCACTGATCAGGCGGTCGAGCATCACCGTCGTGTCCCAGGTGTCGGGGCAGGCGAAGAAGTCCTGCACGACGCTCGTCGCGGTGGTCTGCGCGGCTTCCAGACCGCCGCCGCCGCCCGACACGCCGTCGGCGATCACGGCGATGCAGCCACGGGCCTCGTCCTGCGGCGCCGGGCGCATCGCCGCGGCGAAGTCCTCGTTGGCCGCGCGCGGGCCTTTGTGGCTGAAGTGGCCGATCTCGACGTCGAAACTCATGCGCCAAGCATCGCACACGCACTTGGCACCTCGTTTGCTAACTCACCTGTTGCGCCCGCAATGGATCGGAGAGAACCATGAAGAAGATGAAACTCGTGCTGGTCGGCAACGGCATGGCCGGCGTGCGCACCCTTGAAGAGCTGCTGAAGATCGCGCCCGAGTTGTACGACATCACGGTGTTCGGCGCCGAGCCACACCCGAACTACAACCGCATCCTGCTCAGCCCGGTGCTGGCCGGCGAACAGACGATCGACGAGATCGTGCTGAACCCGATCAGCTGGTACGCGGAGAACAACATCACGCTGCACCTGGGCAAGAAGATCGTCGACATCGACCGCCGCCGCCGCGTTGTGAAAGCCGAGGACGGCACCGAGGCCGAATACGACCGCTTGCTGATGTGCACCGGCTCGAACCCCTTCATCCTGCCGGTGCCGGGCAAGGACCTGGCCGGCGTGATCGCCTACCGCGACATCCACGACACCAACACGATGATCGAGGCCGCGACCAAGTACCAGCACGCGGTCGTGATCGGCGGCGGGCTGCTGGGCCTCGAAGCCGCGAACGGCCTGATGCTGCGCGGCATGCAGGTGACGGTGGTCCACGTGATGCCGTGGCTGATGGAACGCCAGCTCGACGACGTGTCGGGCAAGCTGCTGCAGAAGTCGCTGGAAGACCGCGGCATCAAGTTCATGATGGGCGCGAACACGCAAGCGCTGATCGGCGACAAAGATGGGAGGGTGATGGCGGTGCAGTTCAAGGACGGCAGCGAGGTCCCCGCCGACCTGGTCGTGATGGCCGCGGGCATCCGCCCCAACACGCAACTCGCCGAGAAGATCGGCCTGCACTGCAACCGTGGCATCGTCGTCGACGACACGATGCAGACCGTGACCGACCCGCGCATCTACTCGGTCGGCGAGTGCGCCGCGCATCGCGGCATCGCCTACGGCCTGGTGGCGCCGCTGTTCGAGCAGGGCAAGGTCTGTGCGACCCACCTCGCGCACTTCGGCATCGGCCGCTACCAAGGGTCCCTCACGTCGACCAAGCTCAAGGTCACCGGCATCGACCTGTTCTCGGCCGGCAACTTCATGGGCGGCGAGGGTTGCGAAGAGATCGTGATGAGCGACCCCTATGGCGGCGTCTACAAGAAGCTCGTGATCAAGGACGACAAGCTGGTCGGCGCATGCATGTACGGCGACACGGTCGACGGCAGCTGGTACTTCAAGCTGCTGCGCGAAGGCCGCAAGGTCGGCGACATCCGCGACAAGCTGATGTTCGGCGAATCCAACATCGGCGACACCGGCCACGAAGGGCACAGCCGCGCAGCGTCGATGGCCGACAGCGACGAGGTCTGCGGCTGCAACGGCATCACCAAGGGCACGATCTGCAAGGCCATCAAGGAAAAGGGCCTGTTCACGCTCGAAGAGGTGAAGAAGCACACCAAGGCGAGCGCCTCGTGCGGCTCGTGCACCGGCCTGGTCGAGCAGCTGCTGATGTTCACCGCGGGCGGCGACTACTCGAAGGCCCCGACCAAGAAGGCGATGTGCGGCTGCACCGACGCGAGCCACCAGGACGTGCGCGACGCGATCAAGGCCGATCATCTGCTGACGATCGACAGCGTCTACAAGTCGCAAGGCTGGCGCACGCCCAACGGCTGCGCGAGCTGCCGCCCGGCCGTCAACTACTACCTGATCAGCACCTGGCCCAAGGAGGCCAAGGACGACCCGCAGTCGCGCTACATCAACGAGCGCAGCCACGCCAACATCCAGAAGGACGGCACCTACTCGGTGATCCCGCGCATGTGGGGCGGCGAAACTTCGGCGAGCGAACTGCGCCGCATCGCCGACGCGGTCGACAAGTACAAGGTGCCGACCGTCAAGGTCACCGGCGGGCAGCGCATCGACCTGCTGGGCGTGAAGAAGGAAGACCTGGTCAACATCTGGAAGGACATCGGCATGCCCAGCGGCCACGCGTACGCGAAGGCACTGCGCACCGTGAAGACCTGCGTCGGCAGCGAATGGTGCCGCTTCGGCACACAAGACAGCACGCAGATGGGCAAGGACCTGGAGCGCGCGATGTGGCGCATGTACGCGCCGCACAAGGTCAAGTTCGCGGTCAGCGGCTGCCCGCGCAACTGCGCCGAGTCGGGCATCAAGGATGTCGGCATCATCGGCGTCGACTCGGGCTGGGAGATGTACGTCGGCGGCAACGGCGGCATCAAGACCGAGGTCGCGCACTTCTTCGTGAAGCTCAAGACCGCCGAAGAGGTGCTCGAGTACACCGGCGCGTTCTGCCAACTCTATCGCGAAGAAGGCTGGTACCTGGAGCGCACGGTGCACTACATCAGCCGTGTCGGCCTGGACCACGTGAAGAAGAAGATCCTCGACGACGCGGCCGGTCGCAAGGCGCTGTGGGAGCGCCTGCAGTTCTCGCTCGACGGCGAACCCGACCCCTGGTTCGAGCACGACAAGGCCGCGGTCGACACGCGCCAGTTCACGCCGGTGGGAGCCGTCTGATGAGCACCTGGAAAAGCATCTGCACTGTCGACGACATTCCGGTCCTCGGCGCGCGCCGCATCGAACGCTCGCAGGGTGCGGCGGTGGCGATCTTCCGCAACGCCGAGGACAAGGTCTTCGCGCTGCTCGACCGCTGCCCGCACAAGGGCGGGCCGCTGAGCCAGGGCATCGTGTTCGGCGAGAGCGTCGCCTGTCCGCTGCACAACTGGACCATAGCCCTGGCCGACGGCTGCGCCCGCGCACCCGACGAAGGCTGCACGCCGCGCTTCAGCGTGAAGGTCGACGGCGGCGTCGTGCATGTCGACGTGGACGAGCTGAACAGCATCGCGCTCGACGAGGCCCCGGTATCGACATGAGCGCCACCGAGACGCGCTCGACCTGCCCGTATTGCGGAGTCGGTTGTGGCGTCATCATCGAATCGGAGGCGGGCCAGATCAGCGGCGTGCGCGGCGACCCGGAGCACCCGGCGAACTTCGGGCGCCTGTGCACCAAGGGCAGCACGCTGCACCTGACCGCCACGAAGACGATCGCGATGCACACGCGGCTGCTGCAGCCGCAGCTGCGCGCACGCCGCGAAGACGCGCGCGAGGTCGTGAGCTGGGACACCGCGCTGGACACGGCAGCCGACCGCTTCGCCGACATCGCGCGCACGCACGGGCCGGACGCGGTCGGTTTCTACATCTCGGGCCAATTGCTGACCGAGGACTACTACGTCTTCAACAAGCTCGCGAAAGGCCTGATCGGCACCAACAACGTCGACACCAACTCGCGCCTGTGCATGAGCAGCGCGGTCGCCGGCTACAAGCAGACGCTGGGCGCCGACGCGCCGCCGGCCTGCTACGACGACCTGAACCAGGCCGCGACGCTGTTCATCGCCGGTTCGAACACCGCATTCGCCCACCCCATCCTGTACCGCCGCATCGAAGACGCGAAGCGCGCGAACCCGTTGCAGCGCATGGTCGTCGTCGACCCGCGCCGCACCGACACGGCCGAGGCGGCCGACCTGTTCCTGCAGATCCAGCCCGGCACCGACGTGGCCCTCTTCAACGGCATGCTGCACGTGATGCTGTGGGAGGGCTGGGTCGATGCGGCCTACATCGCCGCCCACACCAGCGGCTTCGATGCGCTGAAGACGCGGGTGCGTGAGTTCACGCCGAAGGACACCGCCTCGCTGTGCGGCATCAAGGAGGCCGACCTGGTGCAGGCCGCGCGCTGGTTCGCCGGGCTCGACGACGCGGGGGCGCCGCGCAAGCCGACCTTGTCGCTGTACTGCCAGGGCCTGAACCAGAGCAGCAGCGGCACCGCGAAGAACGCCGCGCTGATCAACCTGCACCTGGCCACCGGCCAGATCGGCAAGCCGGGCGCCGGGCCGTTCTCGCTGACCGGGCAACCGAACGCGATGGGCGGGCGCGAGGTCGGCGGGCTCGCCAACCTGCTCAGCGCGCACCGCGACCTGTCGAACCCGGAACACCGCGCCGAGGTGGCCCGGCTGTGGGGTGTGGCCGATGTGCCCGCCAAGCCGGGCAAGAGCGCGGTCGAGATGTTCAAGGCCGTGGCCGACGGCGAGATCAAGGCGCTGTGGATCGCCTGCACCAACCCCGCGCAGTCGATGCCCGACGTGACGGCGGTGCGCGCCGCGCTCGAGCGCGCCGAATTCGTCGTCGTGCAGGAAGCGTTCGCGACCACCGCGACCTGCGGCTACGCGGACCTGCTGTTGCCCGCATCGACCTGGGGCGAGAAGGACGGCACCGTCACCAACAGCGAGCGCCGCATCAGTCGCGTGCGCTCGGCCGTGCCGGCGGTCGGCGAGGCCCGCGACGACTGGCGCATCGCCACCGACTTCGCACGCCGGCTCGAAGCGCGCCTGCGCCCAGGGCAGCCGACCTTGTTCGACTACCCGAGCGCCGAATCGATCTGGAACGAACACCGCGAGTCGACCCGCGGCCGCGACCTCGACATCACCGGACTGAGCTATGCCGCGCTCGAGATCGCGCCGCAGCAGTGGCCGTTCCCGCAGGGTGCGGCGCATGCGACGGCACGCCTCTACTCCGACGGCGTCTTCGCCACCGACGATGGCCGTGCGCGCTTTGTCGACACCGCCTACACGAAGACCGCCGAGTCGCGCGACGCGCGCCATCCGTTTGCACTGAACACGGGCCGCTTGCGCGACCAGTGGCACGGCATGAGTCGGACCGGCACGATCGGTCGGCTGTTCGGTCACGTGCCCGAGCCGATGATCGAGATGCACGGGCAGGACATGCAACGCCTTGCATTGGCCGAAGGCGATCTCGTGCACGTCACGTCCAAGCGCGGCTCCATCGTGCTGCCGGCGCGAGCCAGCGGACAGGTCGCGCTGACGCAGGCCTTCATCGCGATGCACTGGGGCGACGAGTTCCTGTCCGGCGCCACCAGCAAAGGCGCGCGCGCCGCGGGCGTCAACGCCCTGACCTCGCCGGCGTACTGCCCGAGTTCGAAACAGCCTGAACTCAAGCACGCCGCCGTCAAGATCCTGAAGGCCGAGTTGCCGTGGCGCCTGCTCTGCGTCGCGTGGCTGGCCCCTGACCAAGCCTTGAAAGCCCGCGCGCAACTCGCGCCGCTGATGCAGAACTTTTCATTCGCGACCTGCGTGCCTTTCGGCCGCGAACGCAGCGGCGTGCTGTTGCGCGCCGCTGCGTTCGAGGCGGCCGACGAGGCGCTGCTGGCGCGCATCGAGACCGTGCTGGGCTTGAGCGCACAGGGCGTGATGCACTACGCCGACAAGCGCCGCGGCCAGCGTCGCAGCATGCGTGTCGTGCCCAGCGGCGCCGAGACGCGCCTCGACGGCTTTCTGCTCGCCGGCGACATCAGCGCCGAGACCTGGGTCAAGCCGCTGCTGCAGGACGAACTGCCCGCGCAGGCCTACGGCCGCCTGCTGTTGATCCCCGGTGCGAACGCGCCGGTGGCGTTCACCACGCGCGGCAAGCAGGTGTGCAGTTGCTTCGACGTGAGCGAGCATCAGATCGAACAGACGCTTCAAGGCATCGTTGGCAGTGCGGACACGCGGCTCGCCCAACTGCAAGCCACACTGAAGTGCGGCACCAATTGCGGCTCCTGCATTCCTGAACTCAAGCGCATCATCCACACGAGCCGGGTGGCCGCTTGAAAGCGTTTGTTGCAACGACCTTCCCGGGCCTGAAAATTGCGAATCCCGGTTAGGGAGAAGACATGGCAATCGCAAGCTACATCAAGGAAATCGGCCGCGGCAAAGAAGGTGCACGTTCGTTGAGCGAGGAGCAGGCCCACGACCTGATGTGCCAGGTGCTCGATGGCCGTGTCACCGACCTCGAGATCGGCGCGTTCGCCCTCGCGATGCGCATCAAGGGCGAATCGGTGCAAGAACTGGCCGGCTTTCTGACGGCCGCACACGAGCGCTGCATCGCGATCCGCAGCACGCAACCGACGGTCGTGCTGCCTTCGTACAACGGCGCGCGCAAGCTGCCCAACCTCACGCCACTGCTGGCGCTGCTGCTCGCTCAAGAGGGCGCGCAGGTGCTGGTGCACGGGCCGATGCACGACGCTGGTCGCGTCAGCACCGCCGAGATCTTCCACGACCTCGGCCTGCCCATCGCCGTCGACGCGGCCGGCATCGACGACGCCTGGTCGCGCCGCGAGCCGGTGTTCATCAGCACCGACCACCTGTGCCCGCCGCTGGCGCGCCTGCTCGAGGTGCGCCGCATCGTCGGCCTGCGCAACTCCGGGCACACGATGGCCAAGCTGCTGCAACCTTGCGCCAAGGGCGCGGCACTGCGCGTTGTCAACCACACCCACCCCGAATACGCGACGATGCTGAGCGGCTTTCTCGCGCACACGCGGGCCGACGCCGTGCTGATGCGCGGCACCGAAGGCGAACCCGTCGCCGACCCGCGGCGCGCGCCGCGGCTCGACGTGTTCATCGACGGGCACGCACGCGCCGACTTGTCGCGCCCCGCGCACGAAGGCGTGCTGACCGAACTGCCGGTGCTGCCGCGCACGAACGACGCGGCGACCACGGCGATCTACATCCAGTCGGTGGTCAGCGGCGAGAAGCCGGCACCGGCGCCGCTGACGCAACAGGTCGATTGCCTGATGCGCGCGCTCGCAGCCACGCATCAGACCGCGCCAAGGGAGCAGATCGCATGACCGGGCGCGTCACGCTGGTCGGCGCCGGGCCTGGCGATCCCGAACTGCTCACCTTCAAGGCCGCACGCGCGATCGCTCGCGCCACGGTGCTGCTGGTCGACGACCTCGTCGGCGCGGAGGTGCTGGCCTTGGCGAATGCCTCGGCGCGCATCGTCCATGTCGGCAAGCGCGGCGGCTGCGCGAGCACGCCGCAATCCTTCATCGAGAAGCTGATGCTGGCCGAGGCGCTGAAGGGCGAAGAGGTCGTGCGCCTCAAGGGTGGCGACCCGTTCATGTTCGGCCGCGGCGGCGAAGAGGCCGAGCACCTGCGCGCCCACGGCGTTGCGGTCGAGGTGGTCGGCGGCATCACCTCGGGCATGGCGGCTGCGGCCGCGCTCGGCGCGCCATTGACGCACCGCGATCACGCGCACGGCGTGATCTTCGTGACCGGCCACGCCCGGGCCGGCGGCGAGTCCGTGCACTGGCCCACGCTGGGCGCTGCGTCAGCCCAAGGCCTGACGCTGGTGGTCTACATGGGCGTGAGCGCGGTCGAGTCCTTGCAGGCCGGGTTGCTGCAGGCCCTGCCCTGTTCGACGCCGGCCGCCGTGGTGCAGCACGCGAGCCTGCCGCAGCAACGGCAGGTGGTGTGCACGCTGGAAACGCTGGCGGCGCAGGTCCGCGACGAGCTGATCGGCAGCCCCGCCATCGTCATCGTCGGCAACGTGCTGACCGGCCTGGCCAGCCTGGCGACCACGTCTCCCCTCAGCCAGGCGGCCTGAGCGACACCCTTGCCGCGTTGCATTTGTCGCGTCTGTTGCGTGCGGCGTTTCGGTGCGTCGGGCCACCGCATAATGCGCGGCAAATAATCCTGGGGAGGGCCCGATGAAAGAACTCCAAAAGCTCAACCAGCTCAGCGCATCGCACGGCGCGCTGCGGCCCGGCAAGGGCATGATCTCTGGCGTGATCGCGTTGTCGCTCGCGATCCTGTGCTTCCTCGGCGTGCTCGCCTTCCACTGGCCCGAATACCTGACGACGCCGCAGCTGCGCCAGTCGTACAACGTCGACGTGATGCGGCTGCTGCTGTTCTGGTCGCTGGTGCTCTCGGGCGCACTTTCGCTCTACAACATCGTCAGCGGCCGGGCGCGCTGGCTCGCGCTGGCGGCCTTCGTGCTGATCGGCCTGTCGCTCGCGCTGGGCGGCCACAAGGTGCCGGTGGACAGCAACTTCCCCGACCACACGCCCTACATCGGCCTCGACTGGTTCATCCTCGACCTGCTCGGCTCGACGCTGATCTTCATCTTCATCGAGAAGCTGTTCGCGCTGCGCAAGGACCAGCCGGTGTTCCGCCCCGAGTGGCAGACCGACTTCCACCACTTCATCGTCAACCACATGGTGGTGGGCTTCGTGCTGCTGGCGACCAATCTGCTGGTGCACAAGCTGTTCGGCTGGGCCGCGCAGGACGGCGTCCGCGGCTGGGTGCAGAACCTGAACTTCTGGGTCGCGCTGTTCCTGATCGTGCTGGTCGCCGACCTGGTGCAGTACTGGACGCATCGCGCCTACCACGAGGTGCCGTTGCTGTGGCGGCTGCACGCGGTGCACCACAGCGTCAAGAGCATGGACTGGCTGGCCGGCTCGCGCCAGCACATCCTCGAGCTGATCATCACCCGCACGCTGGTGCTGGCACCGATCTACGTGCTGGGCTTCAGCAAGGAAGTGATCGACGCCTACATCATCATCGTCGGCTTCCAGGCGGTGTTCAACCACGCCAACGTGAGCGTGCGGCTCGGGCCGCTGCGCTACGTGATCGTGACGCCCAACTTCCACCACTGGCACCACTCGCAGGACGACGAGGCGATCGACAAGAACTACGCGGCGCACTTCGCGTTCATCGACCACGCGTTCGGCACCGCGGTGAAGTCGGACCGCGAGTGGCCCGAGCACTACGGCGTGGTCGGTGACTACGTGCCGAACGGCTTCTTCAAGCAGCTGGCCTTCCCGTTCGTGTGGAAGGGCTGAGCTTCGACGTCGTCATCGTCGGCGCGGGGGCTGCCGGGCTGCACTGCGCCGGCATCGCGGGCCAGCGCGGCCTGAAGGTGCTGCTGATCGACCACGCCGAGAAGGTCGCCGAAAAGATCCGCATCTCGGGCGGTGGGCGCTGCAACTTCACCAACGTCGACACCGGCCCGGCGAACTTCCTGTCGGCCAACCCGCACTTCTGCCGCTCGGCGCTGGCGCGCTACACACCGCAGGACTTCATCGCGCTGCTGCAGCGCCACCGCATCGCGTGGCACGAGAAGCACAAGGGGCAGCTCTTCTGCGACGAGAGCGCCGAAGACGTCATCACGATGCTGCTGCGCGAGTGCGACGCCGGCTTTGTCACGCGCTGGCAGCCTTGCAGCGTGCACGCGGTGCGGCATGGCGATGCGGGCTTCGAGCTCGACACCGCCCGGGGCACCGTCCGCAGCGCGCAGCTGGTGATCTCAACCGGCGGCCTGTCGATCCCCAAGATCGGCGCGACCGACTTCGGCTACCGCCTGGCGCGCCAGTTCGGCCACACCATCGTGGAGATGCGCCCGGCCCTCGTGCCACTGACCTTCGACCCCATGACCTGGGCGCCGTTCGCCGCGCTGTCGGGCCTGTCGCTCGAGGTGACGGTCGAGGCCGGCGCCGGCAAGGCCAAGGGCGCGTTCCTCGAAGACCTCCTGTTCACGCACCGCGGCCTGAGCGGGCCGGCGATCCTGCAGATCTCCAGCTTCTGGCACGCGGGCACGCCGCTGCGGCTGAACCTGGCGCCGGGACGCGACCTGACGGCCGAGCTGCTGCAGGCCAAGCGCGACTCGCGCCGCCTGCTGGCCAACGAGCTGGCCGAACTGATCCCGCGCCGGCTGGCCGACGCCTGGCTCGCACCCACGCCCGAACTCGCCGCCAAGCCCTTGCCCGACCAGCGTGACCGCGACCTGGCGCTGCTGGCCGAGCGCCTGAACCGCTGGGAGCTCAAACCCCAGGGCAGCGAGGGTTATCGCAAGGCCGAAGTCACCGCCGGCGGCGTCGACACCCGGGAACTGAGCTCCCAGACCCTGCAAAGCGAACGTGTGAGCGGCTTGTTCTTCATCGGCGAAGTCGTCGATGTGACCGGCTGGCTCGGCGGTTACAACTTTCAATGGGCGTGGGCCAGCGCCGCCGCCTGTGCCCGCGCACTGCAGCCGTTGCACAGCTGACGGATTGCCGGCTATAATCGACGTCTTTGCTAGCTTTACCAACACGTATACCCAACCGCACATGACTACGATTCGCGTCAAAGAAAACGAGCCATTCGACGTGGCACTGCGCCGCTTCAAGCGCACCATCGAGAAGCTCGGCTTGCTGACCGACCTGCGCGCCCGTGAGTTCTATGAGAAGCCCACCGCCGAGCGCAAGCGCAAGAAGGCAGCCGCGGTCAAGCGTCACTTCAAGCGCGTTCGCAGCATGCAGCTGCCGAAGAAGCTGTTCTGATTCCGCAGCACTGAACCGCTCGCGGTTCGTGTCTGAATGAAAGCCCGCTCCCGCGGGCTTTGTCGTTTGTGCCCCTCGAAGGAGCCGTGATGAGCCTGAAAGACCAGATCACCGAAGACATGAAGGTCGCGATGCGCGCCAAGGACGCCCCGCGTCTGCTGACGATCCGCGGCCTGCTCGCTGCGTGCAAGCAGCGCGAAGTCGACGAGCGCATCGTGCTCGACGACGCGGCAGTGATCGCGATCGTCGACAAGCTGGTGAAGCAGCGCAAGGATTCGATCACGCAGTTCACCGCCGGCAACCGCCCCGACCTGGTCGAGAAGGAAGCGGCCGAACTGGCGGTGCTCGAAGGCTACCTGCCGCAGCGCCTGGGTGCCGACGAGATCGCGGCGCAAGTCGCCGCCGTCGTCGCCGAACTCGGTGCGGCCGGCCCCGGCGACATGGGCAAGGTGATGGGCGCGGTCAAGGCCAAGCTCGCCGGCAAGGCCGACATGGGCCTGGTCTCGGCCGCGGTCAAGAAGGCGCTGGCGCCATGACCGCCCCTGCCGTTCAACAGCTCAGCGCCGACGTCTGCGTCGCCCCGCAACTCGACCCGGCCGCGATGGCCTGGGCTGCGCAGGCGGGCTTCAAGAGCATCATCAACAACCGGCCCGACTTCGAAGGCGGCCCTGACCAGCCCACCAGCGCGGCGATCGAAACCGCCGCGCTTGCCGCCGGGCTGCGCTATGCGCACCTGCCGGTGTCGCCTGCCGTTCAGACACCGGAGCAGATCGCCCGCTTCGCCGAACTGCTGGCCGAGCTGCCCAAGCCACTGCTGGCCTTCTGCCGCAGCGGCACGCGCTCCGGCAAGCTCTACCACGCCGCCACCGGCGCGTGAGCGAGGCCGGCTACAGGCCGGCGATCTTCATCTTGTCGATCAGCACCGAGCCGATGGTCTTGCTGCCCATCGTGTAGGCGTCAGCGCCGATGGCCTGGATGCCCTGGAACATGTCACGCAGGTTGCCGGCGATCGTGATCTCGTGCACCGGGTACTGCAGCCGGCCGTTCTCGACCCAGAAGCCGGCGGCGCCGCGCGAGTAGTCGCCGGTCACGTAGTTCACGCCCTGGCCCATCAGCTCGATCACGAACAGGCCTCGGCCCAGCTTCTTCAGCATCGCGTTCAGGTCGTCGCCGGCCGCGGTGAGACGGCTCGTCAACGCGAGGTTCTGCGAACCGCCGGCGTGGCCGGTGGTGCGCAGACCGAGCTTGCGCGCCGAGTAGGTCGACAAGAAGTAGCCCTGCACCACGCCCGCACTGACGACCTCGCGCTGGCGCGTCAGCACGCCCTCGTCGTCGAAGGGTGCACTGCCCTTGCCGCGCGGCGCGTGCGGGTCTTCGGCGATGTCGATGTGCGCTGGCAGCACGCGCTGGCCCAGGCTGTCGTGCAGAAAGGTGGACTTGCGGTACAGCGCCCCGCCGCTGGTTGCCTGCACATAGGCGCCGAGCAGGCCCGACGCCAGCGACGACTCGAACAGCACCGGCACTTCGCAGGTCTTGATCTTGCGCGACTTCAGCCGCGACAGCGCGCGCTCGGCCGCGTAGCGCCCGACCGCTTCGGGCGCGGCCAGTTCGGACGGCGCGCGCATCGAGGTGTACCAGGCGTCGCGCTGCATGTCGTCGCCGCGCCGACCCGGGCTGGACGCGATCGGCGCGACCGACAGCGAATGCCGCGAACTCGCATAGCCACCGCGAAAGCCGCGGCTGTTACCGGCGAAGAAATGCGACTGCTGCGCCGACACGCCGGCGCCTTCCGAATTGGTGATGCGCTTGTCCACGCCCAGGGCTGCGGCTTCGCAGCGCAGCGCGATCTCGAGCGCGCCGGCAGCGTCGATCGCCCATGGGTGGAACAGGTCGAGGTCGCGTTCGGCTTGCGCGGCGGTCGCGATGTCGTCGGCCTCGGGCAGCCCGGCCGCGGAGTCTTCGGCGGTGAAGCGGGCGATGTCGTGGGCGGCGCGCACGGTCTGCTCCAGCGCTGCGCGCGAGAAGTCGGAGGTGCTCGCGTTGCCGCGCCGCTGGCCCATGTAGACCGTGATGCTCATGGACTTGTCGCGGTTGCGCTCGACGTTCTCGCTCTCGCCCTTGCGCACCGACACCGACAGGCCGACGCCTTCCGACACCTCGACCGCCGCATCGCTGGCGCCGAGCTGGCGCGCCATCGCGAGCGCATCTTCGACATGCTGCTGGAACTGGGCGCGGGAATAGGCGAAACCCGCAGCGGGCGAGACGGGCGAGGAGGAACGGGGCATGGGTGGGCGTGTCCGGTGAACATCAGCGCAGCGAATTCGCTGCCGAGTCTGGCCCGACTATCATACCCAGCCCCCTCATTGCACGCCCCCATGTCCACCGCGCCCCACACCGACGAACCCGACGACGAACCTGCGGACGCGGGCTTCGTCGAACGCCCGAGCAAGACGCGCCAGAAGCAGGCTTCGCACGCGCTGCAGGACCTGGGCGAGGCGGTGGTCGCATTGCCCGACGCACGGATCGCGACGCTGGCCATCGCCGAGCAATTGCTCGACGCGATCCGCCTCTACAAGAAAACGCGCACCTTCGAGGGCAAGCGCCGCCAGATGCAGTACATCGGCAAGCTGATGCGCGTGCACGATGTCGAGCCGATCCGCCAGGCCGTCACCGACATGCAGCTGGGTCGCGCCCAGGATTCGCTCGCGCTGCACCAGGCCGAGCGCTGGCGCGCCGAGCTGGTCGCCGACGACGACGCGGCCACGCGCTGGATCACCGAGCACCCGCAGACCGACGTGCAGCAGCTGCGCAGCCTGATCCGCGCCGCACGCAAGGACGCCGCGCTGGTGCCCGAGAAGCGCAACGGCCGCGCCTACCGCGAGCTGTTCCAGTTCATCAAGACGCATCGCGACGATGAACCCGCTTGATCCCGTCCGCATCGGCGTCGTCTCGGTCAGCGACCGCGCGTCGTCGGGCGTCTATGCAGACCAGGGCATTCCGGCACTGCAGGCGTGGTTGGGCAGTGCCATCAAGAACCCCGTCCATTGGGAAACGCGGCTCATTCCCGACGAGGAAGCCGGCATCAGCGCGGCCTTGATCGAGCTCGTCGACGTGCAGCACTGCGACCTGGTCCTGACCACCGGCGGCACCGGCCCGGCGCCACGCGACGTCACGCCCGAGGCGACGCTGGCCGTCGCGCACAAGGTGATGCCGGGCTTCGGCGAGCAGATGCGCCAGATCAGCCTGACCTTCGTGCCGACCGCGATCCTGTCGCGCCAGGTCGCGGTGATCCGCGGCAGGGCGCTGATCATCAACCTGCCCGGCCAGCCCAAGGCCATCGCCGAGACGCTGGCCGGCCTGCCTGAAGTGCCCAATTCGCCGCGGCCCCCGGTGCACGGCATCTTCGCGGCGGTGCCGTACTGCATCGACCTGATTGGCGGCCCCTACATCGAGACCCACGCCGAGGTGTGCAAGGCCTTCCGGCCCAAGTCGGCGCAGCGCCCCGCGCCCTCCTCGCCCTGAAGGACGGCGCCGAGTGACGCTCCCGCGCCTGCTGCCGCTGCTCGCCCTGCTCGCAGCCGCGGTCGTGCAGGCGGCCGAGCCCACGGTTGATTTCGTCGTGGTGCGCTCCGACACGCTGATCGGCCTGTCGAACACCGTGCTGGTGTCGCCCAGGGCCTGGCGCGAGGTCGCGCGGCTGAACCGGCTGCCCGACCCGAACCGCATCGTGCCCGGCCAGGTGCTGAAGATCCCGGCACGGCTGCTGCGTGCGACGCTGATCGACGCCCGACTCGTCAGCGCCGTCGGCGACGTGCGCATCGGTGACGCGGCCGCGGCCGAGGGCGCCGCGCTGGCAGAAGGCCAGTCGGTGCAGACCGGCACGGCCAGCTCAGCGGTGATCGCGCTCGCCGACGGCTCGCGCCTGCGCCTGCCTCCGTCCAGCCTCGCGCAGGTCGTCGCCAGCCGCGAGGTCGGCCGGCGCAGCCCCGCTGCGGCCGAGCCCAGCGGCTGGTTCGCCGGCACGCTGCGCGTGCTGCGCGGCTCGGTCGAGGTGTTCGCGACCAAGGTGCTGCGCATCAAGCCGCTCGAGGTCGTCACGCCCACCGCGGTGGTCGGCGTGCGCGGCACCCACTACCGCGTCGCGCTCGACGACGCGGCCAACGGCCGGACGCACGGCGAGGTCATCGAAGGGCTGGTGCGCTTCGACACCGCACGCGGCGCCGGCGCCGATGTGGCGGCCGGCTTCGGCGCCGTGGCCGACGCCGGCAGCAGCGCAGCCAGCGTCGTGAAGCTGCCCGCAGCCCCCGACCTGGCCGCGCTGCCGCCGCGCTTCGAGCGGCCACTGATGCGCTTCGCGGTGCCCGGCGAGACCGTGCCCTTGCGCGTGCAGGTGGCCGCCGACAGCGCGTTCGACAAGATCGTCAGCGACCAGCGCGTCGAGGCCGGTGCCGACGTCCGCATCGGCGGGCTGAACGATGCGGCCTGGTACCTGCGCGCGCGGCGTGTCGACGCGAGCGGCATCGAAGGCTTCGACGCGACCCACGCCTTCGTGCTGAAGGCGCGCCCGGAGCCGCCGGTCTACCGTGCCCCCCGGTCCGGTGCCAAGCAGGCTGTCGGCGGCGTCGAGTTCGCGTGGGCGCTGAACGTCGAGGCGCCGCAGGTTAGGCTGCAGATCGCCGCGGACGAGGCCTTCACCCAACTCGTCGAAGACCGCGACGCGCTCGCCGGCAGCATGCTGCGCGCCGACATCGCGGCGCCCGGCAGCTACTTCTGGCGCGTCGCCAGCATACGACCCGACGGCGACCACGGCCCGTTCGGCGATGCCCAGCGCTTCGAGATTCGCCCGCTGCCCGAGCCGCCGACGGCCGGGCTGGCCGGCGACGGCCAGTCGCTGGTTTTCAAATGGGGCGGACGCACCGAGGACCGCCAACTCGTCGAGCTCGCACGCGACCTCGCGTTCACCGAGGTGGTCGCCAGCGCCGAACTGGGTTCGCCTGAGTGGACGCTGCCGCTGCCGTCACGCGGCGGGCGCTACTACTTCCGCTACCGCAGCGTCGAACCCGACGGCTACACCGGCCCCTACAGCGCGACCGCGATGATCGACGTGCCGCGCGACTGGACGCCGCTGTGGCTGCTGGTGCCGCCGCTGCTGTTGCTGTTCTAGCGGCGCCGGCTCACTTCACGAGCTGGTTGTAGCGCTCGGCGTCGAAACTCTCGGTGGTCTGGGCATCGGCCGGAACGCAGTCGCTGGACGGCAGTTCGCGCGAGCGCACCGACAGCTTCTCGATCGCCTGCCACAGCAACGCGATCTGGTGCTCGTGGCCCGAGGCGTTGTCGATCAGGCCCTTCATCGCGTGCGACATCGGGTCGTCGCCCTGCGTGATGCCATAGGCCGAGAAGCCCATCTTGGCCGCGGCTTCCTCGCGTGCCGTGTCGGCTTCCTTCTGGATCACACGCGCCGGGTTGCCCACGGCCGTCGCGCCCGGCGGCACGGCCTTGAGCACGACCGCGTTCGAGCCGACCCGCGCGCCGTCGCCGACCGTGAATCCGCCCAGCACCTGCGAGTTGGCACCGACGATCACGCCGCGGCCCAAGGTCGGGTGGCGCTTCGTGCCGCGACCGAGCGAGGTGCCGCCCAGCGTCACGCCCTGGTAGATGGTGCAGTCGTCGCCGATCTCGGCGGTCTCGCCGACGACCACGCCCATGCCGTGGTCGATGAAGACACGCCGGCCGATGGTCGCGCCCGGGTGGATCTCGATGCCGGTCAAAAAGCGGCCCAGGTGCGAGGTGAAGCGCGCCAGCCAGTGCATGCCGTGCGCGCGGAACCAGTGCGCCCGCCGGTGCAACACGATCGCGTGCAGGCCGGGGTAACAGGTGAGGACTTCCCATGCGCCGCGCGCCGCGGGGTCGCGCTCGAGGATGCAGGCGATGTCTTCACGCAGCCGCTGGAACATGGGTGGCTCGGGAGTTGGGCGGGCCAGTTTAGCGGTTGCGGCCCGAACGTGCTTTGTCTACCGCGCGGGCCACACCACGCAGGATGTGGACTTCCTCCAGCGTCAGCTGCGCGCGGTTCAGCAGCTGCTGCAACCGCGGCATCAGCTTGCGCGGCACCGCGGGGTCGAGGAAGTCGATGTCGACCAAGGTCTGCTGCCAGTGTTCGAGCACGCCTTGCACCGCCACGGCATCGGCCCGTGTCGTGTCCGGCGTGCGCGACGCCACCGTGAAACCGCCGAGGGCCTGGCGCCAGTCGTAGGCCAGCAGTTGCACGGCCTGCGCAAGATTGAGCGAGCCGTAGTCCGGCATCGTCGGGATGCTCACACAGGCATGGCAGCGGTAGACGTCGTCGTTGCTCATGCCGAAGCGCTCGGAGCCGAACACGAAGGCGACGCGGTGGGCTTGCGGCACGAGTTCGGCGAACAGCGCACGCGGCGCGTAGGTCGGCGGGCCGAAATCGCGCGGCGTCATCGCGGTCGCGCAAGCGTAGCTGATGCCGTCCAGCGCGTCGGCCAGCGTGGGCACGACGCGGGCGTGTTCCAGCACGTCGGTCGCGCCGCTGGCCATCGCATGGGCTTCGGCGTGTTGCAGCACATCGGGCCAGCGCGGCGCGACCAGCACCAGGTCCGAGAAGCCCATCACCTTCATCGCCCGCGCCGCGGCGCCCACATTGCCGGCATGGCTGGTACCGATCAGGACGAAGCGTGTGGGGTCGTGGGGGGTCATCGGCGGCAGGATAAAATGGCAATTATCCGCAACGGCCTCCGTTGCCCTCGTTCTTTGTCCCCGTCAGCCCTGCCCGCGCCGTGTGCGTCGCGCTCCCCTCATTCCGAATCGACAGGTCACCCATGTCCCAAGCGCTCCACCCCATGCTCAACACGGCGATCAAGGCAGCGCGCAGCGCCGGGGCCATCATCAACCGGGCCTCGCTCGATCTCGACCTGCTGAAGGTCAACACCAAGTCGCCGAACGACTTCGTCACCGAGGTCGACCACAAGGCCGAAGAAGTCATCATCGAGACCCTGCTCGGCGCCTACCCGGGCCACGGCATCCTCGCCGAAGAATCGGGCAGCACGCACGGCACCAAGGACAGCGAGTTCGTCTGGATCATCGACCCGCTCGACGGCACGACCAACTTCATCCACGGCTTCCCGTTCTACGCGGTCTCGATCGCACTGGCCTTTCGCGGCCAGGTTCAGCAGGCCGTCGTCTACGACCCGACCCGCAACGACCTGTTCTACGCCTCCAAGGGCCGCGGCGCCTTCCTGAACGACCGCCGCTTGCGTGTTTCGCGCCGCACGCGCCTCGCTGAGTGCCTCATCAGCACCGGCTTCCCGTTCCGCAAGGGCGACAACTTCAAGCGCTACCTGCAGATGATGGAAGTGATGATGCCGGCCTGCGCCGGCCTGCGCCGCCCGGGCGCTGCCGCACTCGACCTCTGCTACATGGCCGCCGGCTACACCGACGGCTTCTTCGAGACCGGCCTGAGCCCCTGGGACATCGCCGCCGGCTCGCTGATGATCACCGAGGCCGGTGGCCTGATCGGCAACTTCACCGGCGAGTCCGACTACCTGTACCAGCGCGAGGTGCTGGCCGCGAGCCCGAAGATCTACGGCCAGCTGGTGCCGCTGCTGAGCCCGTTCTCGCGCGTGATCACCGACACCGACACGCTGACCGGCGGCCACCCGGTGCCGCCCGCCGCGGCCGCGACGCCCGAAGCGGCGCTGGCCGCCGAACTCGGCATCGAGCCGGCCGCACCGCCCGCCGCGCCGGTGCGCAAGCCGGCCGTGCGCATCAGCAAGGACGCGATGGCGCGCGAGAAGCAGGCCGCTGCCGACGCCGAACAGAAGCCGCCGCGCGCGCGCACGCCGCGCCACTGAATCGCTGGCGCGCGACAAGTGACAATGGCGGGCAGCCTTTGCGCTGCCTCGCCTTTTTCCGGTCCGTGACATGTCGATCCCGTTCGCCTCGCTGCTCCAGGGCCGGCCGCCCTCGCCGCGCCGAGCCGCCTGGCTGAGACCGCTGCTGGGCCACCGCATCCTGAACGGGCTGGCCGTCGGCTTCGGGCTCGCGGTGCTGAGCGTGCTGGTCTACCTGGTGGCCGGGGCCGGCGTTGCCGCGTCGGCCTCAGTCGGCATGCTGGTGCTGAGCATCGGCGACCAGACCGCCCCGGCGCGCGGCAAGTGGCGCCAGATGGCGCCGCTGCTGTGGCTGGCCGCGCCGACGACGCTGGCCGTGCAGTTCGCCCACCTGTCGCCGCAGCACACGACGCTGCTGATCGGCGTGCTGGTGTGCGTCGGCGGCTTCGTCGGCATGCTGGGCACGGCCTGGGGCGTGCGCGGCGCGCCGCTCGGTTTCGCGCTGCTGCTGGACATCGTGTTTGCGATGTCGACGACGCCGCCTCCGGACGCGCGCACCGCGCTGGTCCACGTTGCCTGGTTCCAGCTCGGCGCCTTGCTGTACACCGGCTACGCGGTGCTCTGCGCACGCGCGCTGAACGACCGCTTCCGCACCCAGGCGCTGGCCGACGCGCTGGCCGAACTCGCCACGATGCTGCGCCAGCAGGGCACGCGCCTTTCCGCCACCGGCGACCGGCGCGAGTCGCAGCTGCGCGGGCTGCTGACCGAGCAGGCGGTGCTGGCAGACAAGCTGCAGACCGCCCGCGACCTGGTGCTGGACCTGCCCCGCTCGCCGCGCCAGTTGCAGCTCGCCGCGATGCTGATCGCCGCGATCCGGCTGCGCGAGCATGCGCTCGCCTGCGAGCTCGAGCTCGACCTGCAGGACGCGCGCAGCGATGCCGCGCCGACCCGGGCGCAAGCGCAGGCGCTCGAGACGCTGTGGCGCGTGCTGGCAGAGCAGCTCGACACGGTTTGCTGGGGCCTGTTCAGCGGCACCGGCGCGCACGGCGACGCCTCGCTCATCGTGTTGGCGCCCGAACACCTCCCAGAGAGCTTGCGCGCGGCCTGCGCCGCGATGGCGCAGGAGATGCGCGACATCGTCCAGTGGGCCGACGCGCGCAGCGCGGCCCCCGACCTGTCGGCGCAGGCGCGCGACTGGCCGCGCTTTCGAAGCTCGATGCGCTGGCCGATCGCGCCGCTGAAGCGCGCGCTGACCGGCCGCTCGCCGGTGCTGCGCTACGCGGTGCGCGTCGCGATCGCACTGGGCGCGGGCTACGTGGTCGCGCTGCACCTGCCGTGGGCCGCGCACCCGCACTGGATCCTGCTGACCATCGCCGTCGTGATGCGGACCAACCTGGCGCAGACGCTGGAGCGGCGCAATGCGCGCCTGATCGGCACGCTGATTGGCTGCGTCATCGTGGCGGCCGTGCTCAGCCTGCACCCCCCTGTGCCGCTGCAGTTCGCGCTGCTCGCGCTCGGGGCCGGCGTCGCGCACGGCTTCGCGCAGGTGCGCTACCTGGTCGCCGCCACCGCGGCCACCGTGCTCGCGCTGCTGCAGGGCCATCTGCTGCACACGGCGGGCGAGTTCGCGCTGCTCGAACGACTCGCCGACACGCTGATCGGCACGCTGATCGCCTGGGCCTTCAGCTACGTACTGCCGGCCTGGGAACGGCGCCAGCTGCCCGCGCTGCTGCAGCGGCTGCGCACCGCGCTGCTGCAGCATGCGCAGGTCGCGCTGGGCAGCGTCGCGCTCGCCAGCGCGCACGCCGACTGGCGGCTCGCGCGCCGCGAGGTGCACGACAGCCTGGCCGCGATCGCCAGCGCCGCCGACCGGGCACGCGCCGAACCGCGCGGCGTGCAACCACCGTTCGAGTTGCTGGAGCGGGTGCAGCTGCGCAGCTACCGACTGCTCGCGCAACTGGGTGGCGTGCGCACCTGGCGCGAGCAGACGCAGGCGCTGGCGCCCGACGAGGTCGAACCGGTGTTGGCGCAGACCTCGCAGCGCATCGCCGCCTCGCTGTCCCTGTCGCGCGCCACGACCGACGCAGCGTCGTCCGACCACGTCGAGGCCCTCACCGAAACCGTGTCGCGCCACGAGGGCGGCGCGCTGCTGGGCCGGCGCCTGCGCGACGCGGTCGTCGAAGCCGGCGCGCTCGGCACCGACCTGGCGGCGGCCCAGGCCTGGGAAGCGGCACGGCTGTCGAACAAGGACCGCTGACCGATGGCGCGCGGGCTCGGAGACAATCCCGTCTCCATGCTTGCCTCCACCGCCCCGAACGACCTCGCCCCCGGCGCCGACCTGTCGGCCCACACCCCCATGATGCAGCAGTACTTGCGCATCAAGGCGGACTTCCCCGACACGCTCGTGTTCTACCGCATGGGCGACTTCTATGAGTTGTTCTTCGACGACGCGCGCAAGGGCAACCGCCTGCTCGACATCACGCTGACGAGCCGCGGCCAGAGCGCCGGCGAGCCGGTCGTGATGGCCGGCGTGCCCGTGCACTCGGTCGACACCTACCTCGCGAAGCTGATCAAGCTCGGCGAGGCCGTGGCGCTGTGCGAGCAGGTCGGCGACGTGGCGACGGCCAAGGGCCCGGTCGAGCGCAAGGTCGTGCGCGTCGTGACGCCAGGCACCGTGACCGACACCGAGCTGCTCGCCGACAAGAGCGATGCGCTGCTGCTCGCCGTCGCCCGCGTCGGCAAATCCTGGGGGCTGGCGTGGCTGGCGCTGACCGGCGGCGAACTCGGGCTCACCGAGTGCAGCGAGGCCGAACTCGGCGCCTGGCTGGCGCGGCTCGCGCCGGCCGAGGTGCTGGTCGACCGCGACCACGTGCCGGTGGCCTTGACGCAAGCCCGCGTCACGCTGACGCACCGGCCGACCTGGCAGTTCGACGCGGCCCTCGGCCTGCGCAAGCTGTGCGAGCAGCTGCGCGTGGCCTCGCTCGCCGGCTTCAACGCGCAAGACCTGCGGGCTGCGCACGCGGCCGGCGCGGCACTGCTGAGCTTTGCCGAGCACACCCAAGGCCAGGCGCTTGCGCACGTGCGGCGCCTCAGCGTCGAACGCGCCAGCGACCTGCTCGACCTGCCGCCGACCACACACCGCAACCTCGAGCTGACGCAGACGCTGCGTGGCGAGGACGCACCGACCCTGCTGTCGCTGCTCGACACCTGCCGCACCGGCATGGGCTCGCGCGCGCTGCGTCACTGGCTGACCCATCCGCTGCGCGAACGCCGTGCCGCGACCCAGCGCCACGACGCGATCGACGCGCTGCAGGCCGCGTCGACCGACGGCCTGCGCGACACGCTGCGCGGCATCAGCGACGTCGAGCGCATCACCGCACGCATCGCGCTGCGCCAGGTGCGGCCGCGCGAGCTGACGGGCCTGCGCGCGACGCTGCTGGCGCTGCCCGCCTTGCGCGCGCAAGTGCCGGTCGGCGAGGCGGCGCTGCTCGACATGCTGGCCGAGGCCTTGACACCACCGGCCGAGATCGTCAACGCGCTCGCGCAGACCATCGCCGACGAACCGTCGGTGCTGCTGCGCGACGGCGGCGTGATCGCCACCGGCTTCGACGCGACGCTGGACGAGCTGCGTGGCATCAGCCAGAACTGCGACGCCTTCCTGCTCGAACTCGAGGCGCGCGAACGCGGCCGCACCGGCATCGGCAACCTGCGCGTGCAGTTCAACAAGGTCCACGGCTTCTACATCGAGGTCACGCAGGGCCAGGCGAGCAAGGTGCCGGCCGACTACCAGCGCCGCCAGACGCTGAAGAACGCCGAGCGCTTCATCACGCCCGAACTGAAGGCCTTCGAGGACAAGGCGCTGTCGGCGCAGGACCGCGCGCTGGCGCGCGAGAAGCTGTTGTACGAGCAGTTGATCGACACGCTGCAAGGTCATCTGGAGCCGCTGACCGCGCTGGCCCGCGCGCTCGCCAGCCTGGACGCGCTCGCGGCGCTGGCCGAGCGCGCGGCCACGCTGAACTGGTGCCGGCCGGAGTTCGTGCGCGAGCCCTGCATCCGCATCGAGGCCGGCCGGCACCCGGTCGTCGAGGCGCGGCTGCTGGAGCTGGGCGCCGGCAACTTCATGGCCAACGACTGCAAGCTCGACGCGGCGCAGAAGATGCTCGTGATCACCGGCCCGAACATGGGCGGCAAGAGCACCTTCATGCGCCAGGTCGCGCTGATCGCGCTGCTGGCGGCGATGGGCTCGTTCGTGCCGGCGCGCGCCTGCCGGCTCGGGCCGATGGACGCGATCCACACCCGCATCGGCGCGGCCGACGACCTCGCGAACGCGCAGTCGACCTTCATGCTCGAGATGACCGAGGCCGCGGCCATCATCCACGGCGCGACCGAGCACTCGCTGGTGCTGATGGACGAGATCGGCCGCGGCACCTCGACCTTCGACGGCTTGGCGCTGGCGAGCGCGATCGCCAGCCACCTGCACGACCGCACCAAGGCCTTCACGCTGTTCGCGACCCACTACTTCGAGCTGACCGAGCTGCCGGTGAAGCACGAGCGCGCGCTGAACATGCACGTCTCGGCGGCGGAGAGCGGCGACGACATCGTGTTCCTGCACGAGATCCAACCCGGCCCGGCGAGCCGCAGCTACGGCGTGCAGGTGGCGCGGCTGGCGGGCATGCCGACCAGTCTGGTGCGCCAGGCGCGCGCGACGCTGGAAGCGCTGGAGGCCCACAAGCACGCCGGCGATGCGCAGATCGACCTGTTCGCACCGCCGCCGCCCGCGGCCTTGGCCGAACCGTCGAAGCTGGAGGCAGCCTTCGCCGCACTCGACCCCGATATGCTCTCGCCCAAAGAGGCGCTCGCCGCCCTCTACGAACTCAAAGCCTTGCAAGGAATGCAATGACAGCCCCCACTCTCACTTCGTTCGCGGCCCCCCAAGGGGGCGCAGGTCTCCCTAGGGGCGGCCCGTCGGGAGACCTGAAATGACCTATTGCGTAGGCATCAAGCTCGACGCCGGCCTGGTGTTCATGTCCGACTCGCGCACCAACGCCGGGCTCGACCAGATCAGCACCTACCGCAAGATGATGGTGTACGAGAAGCCGGGCGACCGCTTCATGGTGATGCTGTCGGCCGGCAACCTGTCGATCAGCCAGTCGGTGCGCGAGATTCTGCAGGTCGAGAAGCTGGACAACGGCAGCGAGCCGCCGATCACGATCTGGAACGCCAAGAGCATGTTCGACGCGGTGCGCGTGCTCGGCGCCGCGGTGCGCCGCGTCTACGACCAGGACGGCGCGTCGCTCGCCGCGGCCGGCGTCGACTTCAACGCGTCGATGATCTTCGGCGGCCAGATCAACGGCGAGGCGATGCGGCTGTTCCTCGTCTACTCGGCCGGCAACTTCATCGAGGCGACGCGCGAGACCTGCTACTTCCAGGTCGGCGAGTCCAAGTACGGCAAGCCGGTGCTGGACCGCATGATCACGCCGGCCACCCCGCTGGACGAGGCCGCGAAGTGCGCGCTGGTGTCGATGGACTCGACGCTCAAGTCCAACCTGTCGGTGGGCCTGCCGCTGGACCTGCTGGTCTATGAGGCCGGCAAGCTCCAGACCCACCAGATCGTGTGCATCGACGACCAGAACCCGTACTTCCGCATGATCCGCGGCAACTGGGGGCTGAAGCTGCGCGAGGTGTTCGAGTCGCTCGAAGATCCGCAGTGGGGCGACGGCGCCACCACCGTGCCGCTGTGCGTGCCCTCGCCCCGCTACGAGCCGATGAAGAAGATCACGCACCCGGGCGAGAAGATCGTTTGAAGACGATTGTCTTTTCGCATGCAAATGGGTTTCCAGCCGGCACATACCGGCAACTCTTCGAGGCCTGGCGCGCCGCCGGCTTCACGGTGCACGCGATCGAGAAGTTCGGCCACGATGCGCGCTTCCCGGTCACCGGCAACTGGCCGCGGCTGCGCGAGCAGCTGATCCACTTCATCGACCAGGAAGTCGGCGGCCCGGCGTGGCTGGTCGGGCACTCGCTGGGCGGCTACCTGAGCCTGATGGCGGCGTCGCGCCGGCCCGACCTCGCGCGCGGGCTGGTGCTCCTGGATTCGCCGGTGCTGTCGGGCTGGAAGGCGCGCGCCGTGCAGGTCGCGAAGGCCGCCGGCATCGGCGAGCGCTTCTCGCCCGGCAACGTCTCGAAGCGGCGCCGCCAGCAATGGGACAGCGCCGACGCCGCGTTCGAGCACTTCGCGGCCAAGCCGGCGTTCGCGCGCTGGGCCCCGGGCATGCTGCGCGACTACATCGCCAGCGGCACCGAGCCGCACGGCACGCACCAGCGCCTGAGCTTTCAGCGCGACGTCGAGACGACGATCTACAACACCCTGCCGCACCACCTGGACCGCCTGCTGCGCGCGCACCCGCTGCAGTGCGGCATGGCCTTCGTGCGCGGCACCGAATCAGCCGAGATCCGGCAGGTCGGGCTGGCCGCCACGCAACGTCTGGCCCAGGGACGGATCAGCAGCATGCCGGGCTCGCACCTGTTCCCGATGGAGCATCCGCTCGAGACCGCGACCGAGGTGCTTCACTGGATCGCTTCGTTACCTCTGGAGGCGGCGACCCCACGCCTATAATCGCGCTTTACCACCAGAGCATTTGTGTCAAACAAGTGCTGCACACAATGACCAAGTACGTCTTTGTCACCGGCGGTGTGGTGTCCTCGCTGGGCAAGGGCATCGCTTCTGCATCTCTCGCCGCGATCCTCGAATCGCGCGGCCTCAAAGTCACCCTGATCAAGCTCGACCCGTACCTCAACGTGGATCCGGGCACGATGAGCCCGTTCCAGCACGGCGAGGTCTTCGTCACCGACGACGGCGCCGAGACCGACCTCGACCTGGGCCACTACGAGCGCTTCATCAGCACGCGCATGAAGCGCACCAACAACTTCACGACCGGCCAGATCTACAAGTCCGTGCTCGAGAAGGAGCGCCGCGGCGACTACCTCGGCAAGACGGTGCAGGTGATCCCGCATGTCACCAACGAGATCCAGGAATTCGTCAAGCGCGGTGCGGCCGATGTCGACGTGGCCATTGTCGAGATCGGCGGCACGGTGGGCGACATCGAATCCTTGCCCTTCCTCGAAGCGGTGCGCCAGATGGCCCTGCGCGCCGGCCCGAACAACACGGCCTTCGTGCACCTGACCTATGTGCCGTGGATCGCCGCAGCGGGTGAGCTCAAGACCAAGCCGACCCAGCACACGGTGCAGAAGATGCGCGAGATCGGCATCCAGCCCGACGTGCTGCTGTGCCGCGCCGATCGCAAGATTCCCGACGACGAGTGCGACAAGATCTCGCTGTTCACCAACGTGCCGCTGGCCGGGGTGATCTCGATGTGGGACGTCGACACCATCTACAAGGTGCCGCGCCTGCTGCACGAGCAGCGCCTCGACGAATTGATCTGCATGAAGCTGCAGCTGCTCACCAAGTCGGCCGACCTGCGGCGCTGGGACAAGCTGGTGCACGAGGTCGCGCATCCGAAGAGCGAGGTCACGGTCGCGATGTGCGGCAAGTACACCGACCTGTCGGACTCGTACAAGTCGCTCAACGAAGCGCTGCGCCACGCCGGCATCCACAACCACGCGCGGGTCAAGATCGAATACGTCGACTCTGAAACGCTGAGCGAAGACAACGTCGACCAGCTCGCCAAATACGATGCGATCCTGGTGCCGGGCGGCTTCGGCAAGCGCGGCGTCGAGGGCAAGATCCTCACCGCGCAGTACGCGCGCGAACACAAGATTCCCTACCTCGGCATCTGCCTGGGCATGCAGGTCGCGACGATCGAGGTCGCGCGCCACCTGGCGGGACTCGAGGGCGCGAACAGCACCGAGTTCGACCCTGCCACACCGCACCCGGTGATCGCGCTGATCGACGAGTGGCAGGACAGCGACGGCACGATCCAGAAGCGCGACGAGAAGTCCGACCTCGGCGGCACGATGCGCCTGGGCGCGCAGAGTTCCGACGTCGCGCCGAACACGCTCGCGTTCCAGATCTACGGCAAGGTCGTCACCGAACGCCACCGCCACCGCTACGAGGCCAACGAGCACTACCTCGACCGGCTGCGCGAAGCCGGCCTGGTGATCTCGGCGATCACGCAGCGCGAGAAGCTGACCGAGATCGTCGAGCTGCCGCAAGCCCAGCACCCGTGGTTCGTCGGCGTGCAGTTCCACCCCGAGTTCAAGAGCACGCCGTGGGACGGCCACCCGCTGTTCACGAGCTACGTGAAGGCGGCGCTGGATCACCAGCGTGAGGCGCAGGCTGAAAAGGTGGCGGCATGAAGCGAAGGACGAGGGGCCCCGTACACGGGGATCGGCCAGCGCAATGCCGCCAGGGACACCGACGCGGCGACCTCTCGATCCATCGCAACCTCTCGGAGGTGTCGGCATGAAACTCTGCGGGTTCGACATCGGCATCGACAAACCATTTTTCCTGATCGCCGGGCCGTGCGTGATCGAGTCCGAGCAGTTGCAGATGGACGTGGCCGGCCAGCTGAAAGAGATGACGACCGCTCTCGGCATCCCGTTCATCTTCAAGAGCAGCTTTGACAAGGCCAACCGCTCGTCGGGCAGCACCTTCCGCGGGCCTGGCCTCGAGAAGGGCATGGAAATCCTGGCCAAGGTCAGGCGTGAACTCAAGGTGCCGGTGCTGACCGACATCCACGACGAATCGCAGATCGCGCAAGTGAGCAGCGTCGTCGACGTGCTGCAGACGCCGGCCTTCCTGTGCCGCCAGACCGATTTCATCCGCGCCGTCGCGCAGAGCGGCAAGCCGGTGAACATCAAGAAGGGCCAGTTTCTTGCGCCGCACGACATGAAGAACGTGATCGACAAGGCCCGTGCCGCCGCGCGCGAGAAGGGCCTGCTTGAGGACAACTTCATGGCCTGCGAGCGCGGCGCAAGCTTCGGTTACAACAACCTCGTCTCCGACATGCGCAGCCTCGCGATCATGCGCGAGACCGCGGCGCCGGTCGTGTTCGACGCGACCCACTCGGTGCAGTTGCCCGGCGGCCAGGGCACGAGCTCGGGCGGCCAGCGCGAGTTCGTGCCGGTGCTGGCGCGCGCCGCGATCGCGGTCGGTGTCGCCGGTGTCTTCATGGAAACCCACCCCGACCCTGCCCACGCGATGAGCGACGGCCCGAACGCGGTGCCGCTGAAGCACATGCGTGCGCTGCTCGAACAGCTCGCCTCGCTCGACCGCGTGGTGAAGGCGCAGCCGCTGCTCGAGAACGACTTCTCCTGCTGAAATGCCCGGCGACACCACAGCGAGTACAGTCGCGCCGCTGCTCACACAAGAAATTTGAACTCTCGGAGAGAACCTGCATGAGTGCCATTGTTGACATCGTCGGCCGCGAAATCCTCGACAGCCGCGGCAACCCCACCGTCGAATGCGATGTGCTGCTCGAGAGCGGCACGATGGGCCGCGCCGCGGTGCCCTCGGGCGCCTCGACCGGTTCGCGCGAGGCCATCGAGCTGCGCGACGGCGACAAGAAGCGCTACCTCGGCAAGGGCGTGCTGAAGGCGGTCGAGCACGTCAACACCGAGATCAGCGAGGCCGTGCTCGGGCTGGACGCGAGCGAACAGGCGTTCCTCGACCGCACGCTGATCGACCTCGACGGCACCGAGAACAAGAGCCGCCTGGGTGCGAACGCGACGCTGGCGGTCAGCATGGCGGTGGCACGCGCCGCGGCCGAAGAGTCGGGCCTGCCGCTGTACCGCTATTTCGGCGGCATGGGCGGCATGCAGATGCCGGTGCCGATGATGAACGTCATCAACGGCGGCGCGCATGCGAACAACAACCTCGACCTGCAGGAGTTCATGATCATCCCGGTCGGCGCGCCCAGCTTCCGCGAAGCGGTGCGCTACGGGGCCGAGGTGTTCCATGCGCTGAAGAAGATCCTCGGCGACAAGGGCATCAGCACCGCTGTCGGCGACGAAGGGGGCTTCGCGCCCAGCGTCGCGAGCCATGAAGCGGCAATCCAGATGATTCTCGAGGCGATCGACAAGGCCGGCTACACCGCCGGCGAGCAGATCGCGATCGGCCTCGACTGCGCCGCGAGCGAGTTCTACAAGGACGGCAAGTACCACCTCGAAGGCGAAGGCTTGGTGCTGAGTGCGCCGGAGTGGACCGACATCCTTAGCGCCTGGGTCGACAAGTACCCCATCATCAGCATCGAAGACGGCATGCACGAGGGCGATTGGGACGGCTGGAAACACCTGAACGAACGCCTCGGGTCCAAGGTTCAGCTGGTCGGCGACGACCTGTTCGTTACCAACACCAAGATCCTGCAGCAAGGCATCGAGAAGCGCGTCGCGAACTCCATCCTGATCAAGATCAACCAGATCGGCACGCTGACCGAGACCTTCGCCGCGATCGAGATGGCCAAGCGTGCCGGCTGGACCGCCGTGATCAGCCATCGCTCGGGCGAGACCGAAGACTCGACCATCGCCGACATCGCGGTCGGCACCAACGCCGGCCAGATCAAGACCGGCTCGCTGAGCCGCAGCGACCGCATGGCCAAGTACAACCAGCTGCTGCGCATCG
>Ga0307509_10001852_pt1 | contig 34964 bp, 15 predicted proteins | sample 10_EM_MG_FD_202245 | JGI IMG/M metagenome (GOLD analysis project Ga0307509, IMG submission 202245) | Populus trichocarpa ectomycorrhiza microbial communities from riparian zone in the Pacific Northwest, United States - 10_EM | ecosystem: Host-associated > Plants > Roots > Unclassified | place...
TGTATTTTTGGCTTGTGTCAGGCCTGAGGGGAAATACCAGATTCGAACTAATATAAATTAATCCACAATTAATTGCTTTACCATTAAGCTAAAATCCCTAGAATTATTATTTAAACCCAACCGGGAATTTGCAACAGCTTTGGTAAAGATCCAATACTTGAAAGCCATCACAAATTCTTACTTATAGAATTCTTATTAGTATTAATTATCCAACATAATTATTATTATTACTAGTTTTAAAAAGTATCATTACCCAAGTAATTTAACATTAATCCTAGGAACCTTATCTTTATTATCATTACTAATTAGTTTTAATTATATCCTTTATTTAAGAATCAATATTATTCATATTAACATTTATATTTAGTATTCCTTATTTATCATTATTTTTTTAAGAATAATTAACATTAGTTTAAGGTATCATAAATTTTACATTTATCCGAATAAGTATTTACTAGTTTTCTAAATTTAAGTTATACTAATATCAATATTATTCATTAGTAATAGTTACATCTTTTTTACATTAATTTAAATATTAGTTACATTAATTAGTACTAGTTTTAAATATTCTAAGGAATTTTATTCTATACTTTAAGAATCTTAAGGATTCTAATTATTATTAAAAGGGGTTTTTAACTTATTTATTATCTTTTTATTATTTTAAAATGGTTGCTTACTATTTAATATCTATTCGGGAAGGAACTTTATCTGATGTTTAACACCAGTCTACTTTCCAATGGGTGTGAAATTATTACTATAGTTTTTAAGCTATGCTAAAGAATATCTTTATCTTTTATGAATATTCTAGAGTAAGATTTTAATTTTTAAACAATCAAGATTCTCTACTTACGAAATAGATTTTTGTGCCAATAAAAGCATCATCAAAGAAACAATTTTTAAAAAACCCAGACCCAGACCCAGACCCAGACCCAGACCCAGACCCAGTCTCACGACAAATTGTTACTGAGGAAGACATCAGGTTATCAGCACAGGTTTTAACATATAAACTACAACCCTGCAAGTATACAAGATTGTCTACATCATAAAGATCCAAGCCATTATATTATTCTATAAATTTTCTAATTTCAGGAGAAGAGACACCCCCTAGGAGGTGAAATATTAACCTACTCTGCAGGGCCCACTGATCAATTACCCTTTGTTTCAAATATATAACTAACAATAAATAATTTAAATTAAATAATAATTCTATAAATTAAACTAGCTACCCGGGGCCCTTTCAATCATGTGGCTTGGTGCATAAATGCATTACTTTATAATCCGATCGAATAGGTTATACATTCTAGTCAGTTCCAGGTTTCCCTATATCCTAAAATATTCATTTAATTTGAGAACTTATCATTTGATAAGAAGAAATATAGTTATAGATTTGAATTATGAATAACAAAACAGTGCCTCCGTCTTCTGAGATCGGCATACAATTAACAATTCTGGACCGGCGCTTTTCGAACATTAATGACTATGAAGTACTGTCAACAGAGGTAGGCGAGACTTATGATCAAATAGGGATTGTTAAACTTTCTTGCTGTTAAAATAATACATGTTCTTGGGCTTAACTTAATAAATAATTAAATCTTATCTTATTCTAAAGTACTCTAATCTAAATTTTTCTTATTTACAAGGGGTCTACGGCCCCTATTATTAAGATCTAAAGATTATTAATTTGATTTAATTTAAGTAATTTTAAATAAAATTTTGATAATTTTAAGGACCCTACGGGTCCAATTACAAATTTCTAAAGAATTTGTTTACTAGATTAAAGTAATTAGTCTAAAGAAACAGAAATTTATTATAATTTTCTTAATTTTTATGAAAAAAGCCAAGGCTTTTTAAGGAGAAACCCTAAGGGTTTCAAATAATCATTTCTAAAGATTATTTTCTTTATCTATTCTAATCTAGTTTAAATAAAGAATACTTACTTCATATCTATTTAATTTAATTTTACTTTATTAAAGGGAGCCTAGGCTCCCCTATCTTAAGATTAGTTTTATCCAGTTAATTTTTCTCTTTTTAATCTTATTAATTTTTATTCTATCTAGTTTTTATTCCTCTAACCTAGATATTTATTAAATCTTTCTTATCTTAAGGAGGAAAAGATCCGATGGATCTTCCGGGAAATAGGAACCAGAATAAGAAGGAATATGGAAAACTGATACAATTAAATATTTATTGGTTCTTTTGATAATTATACTTCTAACATGCAGGCAGAACAGCCTAGGATTTACACTTGTACGTATGGTACTTATTGATCCTTTAAAGATTTTATACTGTTATCATCAGTACTTTTTATTATTTTAAATTATAATTACTTATTAATATTATTTATATTTATAGGGTAATACTAGAGTGACTGAGACTTCACCTTCTAACAGGATTGATTACCTGACTCTGTTTATTCTCAATACTTTTCTAGATTTTATTTGTAATTCCTATCCTTTTGGGGTTAATTCCTTCCTTTGGTCGAAAATTATTTTATCTTTGGATAAATTTGATAAGAATTACTTCCCTACTTAGCACTAATTTAGTTATTCTTTACTATGATCGGACCAAATCCTTCGAATTCAATTATTTTATTATCCATTGATCTTAAGATTTTTTTATTTTAGTTTTAGATAATTTAAAAACAAGAGTTATCCTTAATTAAAAGGTTTTAGAATATATATTATATTTGAGATTTATATTAATAAATCTTCAGGTCTTATCTTACCTGTAATTTACGCATACCTATGGGTATCTGATTACTTAAAAAGTTTTTACAATTTTCATTCTATTGGATACTTTAAACTTAAAAATTTTTATTATTATCTATTTTAAATATTATTATTTTATCTGAGGTTACGCCTTCTAAGGAACCGAAGTCTGGTTGCTACACCATGTTATCCACTCTGCCTCTCCTGTATGCGATAAAACTCTAAATAATTATCTTAAATAACTTTTATTATTTTTAATTTTCCTAATCAGAAGAAGTTACTAAGTACCTCTTTTCACCTTTTTCTTCCTATTTTGTCGGAGTATCTTTTCCTAATTATTTTTATTTCATTTAAAGGGGTTAGGTTTACCTTATCGATAAACCCAGAAAGGAAGCATGGAAAGAAAAGCGCCAATGTCACCAATTTCTTTAACTTTCTAGAAAAAATCCGGAAATAAAAATTACTTATAGTACATCAATCTACATTTAATGAGACAATTTTTTTTCAGAGGAGTACCTTTATTACCCGAAGAGGAACACAGAGTTCTTAGGATTTTTAGACGGTCAGACTCAACTAAGAACCAACACGACTTAACTGCAGAGTACACATTTTCGGACATCGGGAGACTACATACTTGTCGAAGAGTGTACAGTTGAATACCTAAGTCTCTAAGTAGTGTTTCATTGTGACGATTAATTGTCAAATGATTAATTCATAATCTCTGTGACGAGGGGCAATCCACTGAACGAGGTTCGATAAATCTATCGTCAACATTATCACATCATTCTAAGACTATAATACCAATTAGAACATAGAGAGAGAACATGGAGAAAGTAAAAATTAGTTCATAAAGGAGCGTTAAGCATAAGGTGAAAAAAATTACATTAAAATTATTTTTTTCTTCAGATTTTCCCTTCATTTCTGATGGGAATTTCAGTTTGGCTTCATTACCTTGAATTAATTCAGAAGAGGATATTAGTTTAATTAAAAAATCTAAAAAATCTATTCTTCCGTACGAATCTTTCGGGGCAAGGAAACCTTGAGGCTGTTTTCCACGATTGAGATAGTTCTCAGATGTCTTCTTAACATATGTCTTTATTAAACTGTGAAATTCAGCCGAGATATCTAACTTAGACAGAGTTTTAAGTATTTCCCTTTCTAAATCTTTTATGATATCTCTCGTAGTACGCATACAACTGTTGGAACTTTTGGAAAATTCTTCAAATCATCTACTTCTATCTCTTTCGAGTAAGGTCATAATAGATGGGTAGTTATAAATTTCAAGATTACGAGCAAAAGTAAAGAAATTTACCAACTTGGATCATACAAAATAAAAAGAATTCATTGTTAACATTTTACTTATTTAATTTAATCATACGGCTATCTCTTTCAGAACCTAACCTTTTTATTATTTAAATAAATTTTATCAAATTCTACAAACTAATACAGTGCAGATTTTGGAATAAAAAGAAGAACTTATTTAAAATATGTTACGTCTAGTTAGGCTTATGAGTACGGAGGGTCCACCTCATAATTTAATCAAAGATCTATATTACCTAATCATTATAGGAACTTAACAAATCTATGCCCTTATAACTTCCGAGACATATAAGGACTTTATTATAAAATGCTATCAATATATTTATTCTGCATTCAGGCTAAAGAGTAACTTACTACCGTTCAATTTTTACTTTAAAACTTATTTAGTTATACCAGAATCTTTAACAATTTCTTTCATTTATAGTCATATTTCTGAATAAATACTAAGATATTGATTTTGTTGTAAATTTAACACTTTAATTATTGAACCAAGAAAATAAATTAATTTAATTTAACCAAACAATACCTAGAACCGTCTCACAAGATTGATAAAACTAGGGCTTATGTTCCAGATACCCGGATGATAAATCCGGACTCAGAACCAGATTATTTAATACGCCATTAGACACAAACCTTTACAACTTATCTGTCTTCTTCAGTAAAATGAATTTCGTTATGCAAACATATTAAACTATTATGAACTACATGAATATTAATCTGCCTCCCTAAATTAAATCCTCCGCCGATGTTAGTTAAACACCTGCGGAAGATCTATTACCTATCATGTGAATGACAGGTCAACTATCTGAGATTACTATTTACCTTTATTTACAGACGAACTTTTATCTTTTATAGTTCTATCAACTCTAAAACCGTCATTTTACTTAACGAATCATTATTGAATTCTGAGGCAAATAATAAGATCCAGCTTTGACTAGTCTGGGTCTCTAGTATTATTTAAAGCTAATAAACTTGTGATAAGTTTAATAATATTAATTCACTTCCTTCTTTTAATTGTTTTTTAGAGTGGAGATTTTACTTAGAGGATTAAGTCACAGACAAGTATCAAATACTACTTCAATTCATATCAAAACTATTAAGCGGTCCTTTGAGCTTAGTTTTGACAGACTCTTAACGATTTTTATAAACTTAAATAGATAAAATTGCCAGAGGTTCGTAAATTTAAACAACAAAAAAAATTATGTCATTAATAAAAATTAAACTTTACTGGAACAATAAGAAATAAAAGCCAACAATTACACTTTTAACAATATTTATTTATGAAAGCATATAATTTTCAACAGGATGAAAATATCTTATAATAGAATCTTCTTTTGGAAGGTTAATAACTAATTTAAGAATAATTAATTAGAATTATTAGAATCAATCACCTTGCGGCATTGATAAACTAAGATTTAACTAGTATATTATTTTTTATTTATAATGTTTATCATTAACTAGACGAGGGTTTCTTTTTATTTTAGAATTATTTATCATTAGTTAGTTAATTTAACTTTTTTACATTAGTTTATCCTTAATTATCCTAAGAAAAAGTTTAATTCTTCCTTCCTATGGTCGGATTTTTCTTTATTATTTATTAAATATTTGAAAATTTTACCTTAACTAAGAATAGTTTTTCCTATTTTATCTAGATTTTATCCTTAATTATTTGATAATTTTTCATTAATTAGATTAGTTGATCCGAAGTTTAATAAGTTTTTTTAATTTATCTACGGATAATTTGTCCTTAATAAGAATATTTTTATATTTAACCTATTTTTTATTAAATTTACACTATTTATCATTAATTAGAAAGAATAATTAATTAAAAGTTTCCTTATTTAACATAAATTAGCCTTAAATAAGAAGAATTACCCTAAGAATTTTATTATTTATTCTATCTCCATCTTCTACTTGATTTCTCCAGATCTAGTTGAGTTAGCTTTATTTCGATCAAGGGAGGAAGATCCAGAGATCTTCTTTTTATCTTCTGCTATTATTTTCCTCCCTATGGTCGGACAAATTCTTAGGAGATACAATTAATTTCTTAATTTAGCTTTTCTTCTATTAGTCTTCCTTATTATTTATCCTTCCTTATCTTTATTTCCTTTTTATGATTTCTAATTAGTTTTAATTTTCCTACTGGGGGAAAATCCGATAGATTTTCTATTTTTTGATCTTTGAATTAATTTATCTAGTTTCTCCTATGATCGGTATTTTAAGTATTTATTCTATTCTTTTTAAATTAATTCTTTATGGAATTAATCTCCTCTGTGGATTTCTTTAGGTTTAATCTTATTTATTTTAATTTTATTTAGGATAATTCCTAGGCAGGGTTCCTATGGTCGGATTTAATTTTATTTTTAGCTTTAATTATAAGTATTTTCCTTTTTTCATTTTCTTATGTTCGGAATTATCTATGGATTGTATATTAGTTTTTATTTAATTATCTTTAAGATTTATTTAGAAGATCCTATGGATCTTCCTCTATTTTATTTTATTAATTATTCAGTTTATCTTAATTTTAATCTGGAAGGGAGAAATACGATAGATTTTTTGGAAGAATTTTAATTAGTTCCATTATTATTAATTATCTTTAAGATCCTATGGATCTTCTTTTTCTTTAGGATATTTAGGGAGTTAGATTATTTCCTTTTTGATTCTTATTATATTTTTAAAAAGTCGTATGACTTTTCTTCTTTAGATTAGGAATTATCTATGGGTTCTTTTCTTAGACTTTATCCCTTTTATTTTATGAATTTTCCTCTTTATTTATCTTTGGATTAATTCTTCCTATGATTCTAATTATTTTTTCTTATTATATATTATCTTATTTATTTTAAAGAATTCTATGGAATTATTCTCCTCTTTTTAACTTTTTTTATTTACTAGTTTTAAGAAGATCCTATAGATCTTTAGATTTATTTTTGATCCGATGGAATAATTCTTCTATTTAATTAGGTTTAAACTTCTTTTGGATTTAATTGTCCTTATTTTTCCTTCCTCTTTGGGAAAAAATACCTATGGAATTTTTAGATTAAGAATAATTTTGTCAAGGAAGAATACTACTTTAATTAATAGATTTATCCGGAGAAACCCAAGGAAAGGAAGGAAGCAAGCAAAGGTAAGCAAAGGAGGAGGGGGCGAAGGAAAGATTTAGGAATTATTATTTTTTTTAGGGATCTTTAGGGAGAATAAGATTTCCTAGGTTCTTATTAATTTTCTCCTATGGGAGAAAATCCTTTAGATTTTCTTAATTAATAATTTTAAATTATCTTATGGATAATTTTCCTTCCCTATAGTCAGAACAATATATGGATTGTAAATATTATGTCTAGATCCTGAGATAAGGGCAAATTAAAATCCTAAGAAAATAATTTGTTTACCTGTGGGTGATCTTTTCGACTCCTTACTTTTAGTTTTCGTATCATGACCCACGCACGATACGCAAAGTTCGAATAATTCTTGCATATCCTTACCGTCTACCGTAAGAATATACATTCCATCTAAACCAATTCAGATTAGTTTTCAGCTTCACTATTAATTACATTTTCTATACCCGTATGAGCCTATCTACGGGGAGAACTAGCCCTCCTGTACGGCAAGTAATTTGGTATTAACGAATATTACCATCTATTCTATTTTGGTTTCGATAGATACTTATTCATCATTTCCTGGGCTAAATTATCTAAACTTCCTCCTTGCTTTGTAGAAGAAGTTTCGAATCAAATCCAGTTGTTTGGTCTCTCAATTACCTTTTCTCCTATTCCTCAGAAAGCTTTTGCTAAGTGAACTTTCCTGTTACCTTTATTCTTCTCCCTTCATTCAAAATATTTTCTTACTTCTCTGGTAGATAACACTTTTCCTCCTTTAAATCTAGGATTATTCCAGAAACGCTTAAACAATTCAACTAGTACGTAGCTAGTATTATTTGAAAGTGAGTATAAAATTAAATCTGGATATTTTACTTCATTTCATACCTCTATCTGTCATTTGATAAAGTCGTCATGATTTGTTCGAGCATTCCTGAAGAGTTCTCCTAAGAGTGAATCTGGAGAATATTCCAATGAAAAGTTTTGAATTATTGGGGAATTCCAAGAACCTATATAAAGTCTGGATTGAATCAGACCTCAATATTTACTATAAATCACATTTTGAACATTTAAAACGAAATACACTATTCTCCAACTATTTTCCAGCATTTCTATTAATTCAAAGAACTTGACTGAACTAAATTCCTTTAGCCGTACAACGAATGTTTCTAAATCTGTATTAAATAAATCTCAGGAATTATTTCTCCAATTATATATTAAATCTCTAACTGTTTGACCATCTTTTCAAAATAACTTTAACATTAATTCTTCTCTTATTTTATTTATTAATGAATTACTGGCTTTTCCTAAAACTTTTTCAGTATTTCAACTTTTGGATATCCAAGTTTTACCCATAACTAATCAATCAGAAGCATACTGGTTTCTAGAGGTAACAACCTTTACATCTACAAATTTTTTAAGATAATTGTCAAAGACTGACTTGTAGTCAAAAGTAGGTTTAACATAATTTACTTCGATTTCTTCATATAATTTTCCATAATGACAATTAACAAAGAAATTGGGTAACGTTTCTATTAATGTATCACCGAATCAGAATTGTGCTGCTGTTAAATCTAAGCTAAGTATTGATCCCTTTCTAGTTGATGCATTGAGGATTCTTGTATACGGATCATAAACGAGTCCTAAGAATTTCAATTTTCCATATCATTCTATTTTTGGGATATATACTGTAACATCACTGTCACTATGTCTGTTGATCATTTCAACACATTCCATTAATAAATGTGATTTCTTTTCATTAATTTCTATGTTAAATTTCTTACAAGAATCTTTTCAATCTTTTATAGGCGTTAACATGCCATTCAATTTATCTTCCATTCCTCTTCACATTAATCCTCCATCATCAGCGTATAAAACATTTGTTCTATTCATAGGATCTTTACGGAGTCAATCATGACTAACAAATCTTAACACTAAACACGCTAATAAAGGAGAATAACCCATTCCCATAGGTACTCCAAAAGACGGATTTTCAGTCCTTTCTCTCGTAAAATGTGTTTCACCTTTTCGGGTTAATAAATCTAATATATTCCTGAAGTGTATTGTTGATCCACCCGTTTGATAATCAATAACCTCATAATCTAGATCTAATTTAGGAATGACTGAACAACTAGTTAACAAATATTTTCTAACTCAATAGGGAATACCACTAAGTTCCATGCAAGTATCTAATACTGAATGAGAGACTGAAGGAAAGAAATTAGCTAGGTCAAACTCATAAAAGTTATCATATTTATTCAATTTGTGTCATAAATCTCTTCAAGCAGTTGATGTTCCTTTAAGTTGCATAAAAGCATGTTGTTCCTTACCTAATGTTGTTATTAAATAATTTTCTAATAATCCTGTTCACATTGATCCAAACCATCTATCAACATAAGATGGAATTGTTAATCCTCTAGCTTTTCCTTTAGGGGCTTGAATTCATTTCCTTTTCAATTTAGGTCTAATAGTTAAATCTCTAGCTCTCAAGTTTATTCCAGAAAATAAAATACATAATTTTTTATAAGAAAATTTCCTTCCAAAATTTTTCTCCATTCTATTAAGGTGATATAGCTGATATGTTGTAGAAAGGAGTAATTTACGACCTTCTTCTCAATATGCTTTGTTATTCTCCTGATATAAATGGCTAGGAATCTTTCATATATCTCAACCTGATTCGTTAAGTTTAATAAATTTTCCTCCCTGGAGAGACAGTAATCTTCTTTGGCGATTTCTTAAGAATTTATTTAATTTATTGGTTTTATCTAATCTCCTGAACTTTAATTCTCTTTCTCGCCTAGAAATTCCAAACATCTTAATGAATGTATCTATCATGGAGCTCTTTATTTCCAAAGGTTCGATATTTAGTTTAAAATTTGATTATTCTATCTAATATTTTTAATTAATCTAAGGATTTTTCCCTCCCTCCTTCCCTCCTTTCCTTCCCTTCCTTCCGAAGAATGCTGGACTTAATGTCTTTACCGAAACCTTGATTTTATTTAATATACTCGTGAATTAGAGTATTTTGTCTACCCGTTGAAAATTCGAAGTACAATTAAAGCTATTTCTTGCCATTGGTCAGGGGGGAAGTGCTCCATTATGTGGCGAGCTATGTCTGGTGATATATGACGAACCAATGCTAGTGAATCTAAAAAATATCATGTCATTTATTATGTTACTTATGGTCATACTCTTTAGTAATAATTTATTCATTGAATTTTTGCCCAATAGTATTTCCTATTTCCTTAGTATTCCATTTATTATGGGGACGCTTAAATAAGCGCCCCCGGGAATAAGTACTATTGCAACTAAAAGAAAACGAAAAGAAAACTAAATTGTTTTACTTATTTGTATTTACTTATAGAAAATTATTTATACATTTTAAAATATTTTAAATAATTTTGATTTTATATTTTTGGAAAATCCTACGGATTTTCTTTATTTTTTGTTTTTAGTTTTAAAGTGATCCTAGAAGGTAACCAAAGCCAGATTTTATTTTTTATACAAGAATATTTGATAAGTTATCATTAAAAGTGGTCAATTAGACAAATAATTATTAGTTATTTTCTCCCTATAGATGCAGAATTATCCTTAAATGTTGCAACTTACCTTAATCTTTTCCCCTATAAATGGGATATTTTCTTTATTTTTTATTGATTATTAAAAGAAAACCATATTATATAAACAAAAATTAGCATTAATAAGGATAAATCAATCAAAGAATATTAGTTATTTTTCCTTATATCCTATGACAAATTATCATTAATAAGAACAACTATATCAACACAAGTAAATCTACAAGAACACGAAAGGCTTTATCTAATTAAATGAAAAGTTATCCTTAAAGAGAAGAATTATCCTAAGCTCACCAAGGTTCGCCCCCCCGTGACGCAAGGAACACCACGAGTTATGACGAGGCGGAGCCGATCTTTTCCCCACAAGTTTTTAAAAGTTTTATTCTATACAAGGAAATCTAGACTTAATAGGAACAACTTATCCCAAGCATACTTTTTTCAGAATTTCGTATAAATTCTTTTTTAACATTATATAAAGAAAAGCTAACAATAAAAGGGAAACTATTCCAAGGTAATCTAGACAAGTTTTAAAGAATTGAAGAACCCAAAGTACTCCTAAAAGTTGCATATTAGTTAAGCTCCCTCCCCCTACCTGAGTTCATCCAAACTCTAGGAAATCGAAGGTTTCTAATTTTTTAGGTTTATACTAAGACTAAAGTGGAAGAACTATTCAAAAGTTTTATTATTCAAGATTTTTATTTTAAATCAAAAGAAGATTAGCTTTAAAAGGTACAATTATTCAATCCAAGCTAGTAAAAATTGATTTTTTCATAAATTTTCCAAAAGTCTTCGACTTTTTATTTTTAATTAGATAAAGGAAGAATTATACTTAAGAGGGAAAGATTATCTAAAGATTTAAAATATTTAATCTATTAAAAATCTATTGAATTTCAAAATAAGAGCTTGACTCTCAGATGAGTTTCGAAAATTTTTCTCTTTGTCGAATTTTATTTCAAACAAAGTGAAGTATCGTACACTAGTCGATTGTTGAGAAGGCTATAAAGAACAATATACTTTATATCTTATCCCTCGGTTACTTCTTAATCCTCTAAACTATAAATTGTTTAAGGTTAATTGTATAATTTTAACCAACCAATTTAAATATGTTCAATATTGCATATCTTCCAAAAGGCCCTCCTTAATTCATTTTAATCTTTCATAAAAAGGTTAACCTTCCTCTTGTATTCTCCGCAATATCTTTAAATCAGCTGATCTATTGGTGGTATAATATTTTATTCCCAATATCCATGCATAAGCATCGGACTAGCAGGTGATATCAGTTCATCAGTTAGCGATTCAAGAGTCTTAGGTTCAAACATTGATATAATCTCAGTTCTCCCTATTTCTAATGGAATAACTTCCTGAATTCCTGCATATGGAGGTAAGAATAATGGTTTAATCTTTGGGTCTATATAATTAAGAGTTGTATGATATGAATGATACATATCCACTCCTAAATACAAGACTAATGACAATACTACTATTCCACCGACTATATAAACTCAATTTCTTGAATCCTTAACGATAATATCTGGAGCATCAACTTCTTTGTGATGGTCATCCAGAATATTGACCGATGAAGAATCATCCATTGAGAATCATAATATCCCTATCAATCATAGTAATATTGCTATTACTATTCCATCTACTAAGTATCCAGATCATATGTAGATATTACTATTCATAATTCTGGACAGACTTGAGATAATAGTGATTAATCATTTACCACTTTCAACAATAATTCTTGTACAATTGGATATAAATCTTAGTAGATATTTTAACATACATCTAGCTAAGAAAATTGTAATCGAGAAATAAGTCCTTTTTCCAAAGCAACTTAAGTTAGGAGTGAAATACTCATCTAATCTAATAGTATTTCCAAGATAGGTTACCTTCTTTTCAATACTTTTGACTAATGGACGCCTTCTTTCTGGTCCTTGTTTAACAGACGGATCTGTCTTACCTATTGATCTGTAATAATTGGCTCACACTCCTTTTGATAATGTTTGCCAGACCTTATAGATTTCTAAGAAATCACTATAAGGTCTCTCTTTCTCGCGGTTTTCTTGTCATCATTCTTTTGGAATTTCAGACTGTAATGGATGCGGAGAGAATAACAATCTTAATAGAAGATCTAATTCTAGAAGGTTGGCACTACTTTAGTGGCCATATCAATCTTTTTTCTAACCCGAAATGTCTTGTCAAAGGACGTTTTTCGGATGTGATCTTATTTAAGAAGGAATCTCTTCAATCTAAATCAGAAACAGGTCCTCTATAATCATTATTAACTATTGTTTGACTAGAGAGATCATCTTGTAATATATTATTTCAAGAATATTCTTGTCTAGAATCTCATTGATTATTTGATCCTGGAAGATTCTGAGTCTGAATTCAGATCGATCTTTCTTTATCCAATCTAGCCAGACGCTTAGAGATAGAATCTCTATAATTCGCTGCCATAGCATCAACTGTTTCTCAACGCTCGTTGAGTAAAGCAAATACTTGGTCACGTATTACCCAAATGTCCTGATCTCGGACTTCCTTAAAGGGAGTTAATCAACTCTTCTGTAAAAGTCAATCGACATAAGGATGTGGAGGATCATTTTTGAGTTTATAAATCTCTTTATTCTGATCTGTCTCTCATTTATTAAAACGAGGGTCAGCCCAAGAAAAATCTTGTTCAGAATATTTAATTTGTAGATCTTCAGTCCATTGGTCGTAAATCAATGGTCTTCGCTTCCACTTAAAAGGATTTCCTTTTGTCATAACCCCAATAGGGGAACTAGGATGACTTAATCAGACTAAAATTACTCTTAGCCTCATACCTAAGCTGAACAAGTCGCTACAAATTGCTCTGCTTCGGACTTTGTAACCATAACCTAGGAACGCTAAAATTTGATTTAAAGAAAGATCATACTTTCTTACAAATTCTAGTATCAAAGATGTTGAAAGTCTAGTAGCAACACACTCTTTTAGAGGGAGCATATTAGCCTGTACTGAATCTATGAAAAACCTTTTTCGCAAATTCAACTACAAACTTAGACTTTGCTATAATTGACTTAGCAAGTCCTGCACTGACACCGATATCTGTCTGTAACAGTTTGCCACATTCCCATCCATAATCACAATATCATCTCCTAATACCGCGTAGTCGGGGAACCATTGTTCATACCCGGCTCGATATGCTGCAAATTGGACGATGGCATGATGAGTGATAGCTAACATGGCTCAAGAAGATAAAGCCCCCATAGGTTGACCTACAGAGTATAATATCCCGTCAGGAGTCGTCTTTGCATTCTTCATGCTTAAAGGCAACTTATAACTACGCTTTACTAATATATCACCTCAAGCCTCTGAAAATAATTCGGAATCGGGTAAGAGATCTTTTAACAAGACCTTTAAAACTGATTGCTGTAATTTTAGAGGTAATCGATCAGTAGCCACACTCAAATCAATTGAGGAGAATGTCTTTCCTTTAACATTATCCCCGGTTGTGTATTTCACCTGCAATCTTTCTACAGGACTAAGTTGATCAAATGTTCCATCAGAAGCTGATAAATCTCTTAAGATAGAGAATATCCACTTATGAAAAGGGTACATTAGTCACTGAGTCCATGCATCCACCATTGCAAACACACGTATCTTTCCTGCTGGTTCTAACTTAATACCTAATTTACCTAAATATCCCATACCATGTAGATCTGCTGTAGCTTTTGTTATAGTAGGATTGAGGGAAGAGGGAATTATTAGTTTATAGGCATTTTGTAAGAGTGGGATCTTCTTAAATGAAGATCAGCGGATCACTGGCATCTCATCGCTTCAGAAGTACTCGCTAGACATCTCAGAAAAGGTATCATCTTTATAGGACTCATAGAAAAATGAGTTCAAAAGAGTTATCATCTTATCGAGGGTATCTTTCATTAACACTGAAATGAAACGCCTAGTTCTCAGAAAGACTACGTTTCCGTGTCCCTCAATTCTCACACCAATAGACTCTAAATACCGACTACCAGGAAATATTAACTTTTCCTTTCTTGTAGAGGGTGAAACCACCGTATTAAGGGAGGAGTCAGCTTTATACAAGCCATCTAGTAATGGTTCACGAGCTCGAGCGACAAGCTCTATTTTATTAACAAATCCAGTGGCACCAAGCTGAGTAGCAAATTCTCCTAAACGTTGGAGAAGTGTACCCATTTGGAGCCATAGTCGGGCACTAGCAATCAATGCGATAGCAGAAGTAGAAACTCCTGAATCAACTGAAGTAGGACCGGACTTTAGGATTGGATATAAATTAGGCTTTCCAATACTTTGCAATTTACACCTCTTCTTTAATTGAGGTGCAAATCGGGTAACCAAGAACAGGTCTCATTTTGGTAAAATTTTTACTAAGTCGACACCTGCATCTGTTATAGTAGTTAATTTTAACTTACCTGGGAACTCTAGGATTCTAAATAATCCAAAAAGAGTCATCCACAGTCTAATACTAGGAATATGTCTTTCCTTTAATATTAAACTTCTAACATGTGCAGGAATAATTCTTGGTATTCCTGATCTAGTTCGTTTAGGACGAACATTAAGTTCGCCAATATCGATAACCACATACCCTCCAATTGATTGTTGAAGAAGTACTTGGCAGGCTTTCAGATACAATACTGCACCCTTCACCCCTAAAAGAGAGAAATTGATATAGATAACTAATTATTTTACAATAAATAAGTATAGATTCTATGATAATATATCCTTAGGACAAGTTAAGTCTGGTGTAATTTGGTAATGTAATTATTAATTAATTAATATCGATGAAATGCAAGAAACGAAGCTGGGATCCTGGTTGTTAATGTAAAGCTACAAGGATTATAAGTTAAATAATTTATTAATTTCTTATATAGTAGTTTCTATACACTAACGGTTCCGATGCCCATTGAACCCGTATAGAGCAGATTTAATACACTAAATAGAAGTTGTATAGGATGATTTAAAGTTAGTGATTTCCGATAATCTAGTTAAATGGTGGTTAATAATAACTGCAATCCATTTCTGACTATTTCTCATAAATCTTTAATTATAAAATACTTCTCTGTTTTGATACATATTATAATTTCATTAATAGTTGTAGACACTAGATGCAATCCATGACTTGGATATAACCTAGATTAACAGTTGGAATTTAAAAATATACTTTTATGTATGTTTGAACCAGATATCCAGGGGACATTATTTAAGTATTAACATTCCTATTAATATGGAATTTTAATTTTCGGGTATCATTAGCAATAAGAAATACCAAACTAACTTTAGAGATTAATTGAATTATAATATCAAAACTTGCAAAAGAGAATTATTAATCTATAAATAGAGTTATTTAATTTAATTAAATTTAACAAATATAAGTGCTAACCAACTCAAAGAATCTCTTTTTTATTTACCTGTAAACAGAAGTAGACGAGATAGTTTTCAAGATCTATTTACTAATATATTCTTCTTTGAATATTGATAATTAATTATCTAGGTATGAATAAATCTTACTATTAAGCTGCCGTACTTAGGGATCAGGGTTAATACCTGTGCAAGGATCTATGTTGATCTTACACAAATAATTAAGAATCTAGGGGGTAATGAATATGAAATTTTGTTAATTTAGGTTTATTAAGTTATAACCACTATTAAGACAAACTCTAGTTACAATGAATTTTTTCTTTTTCATATCAAATGTTCCAACGATAGTACTTATCTCTCTTGTTGTACTTTTCGATCTGGTTAAGAGTCTTTCATTTATTGGGTATTACTATCCAAGAAGAGAAACCTCTAGACCTCGTATGGTCACAATGAAGTGATTGACGAAAGATGAATTAGTACGTTATTCAAGATTTTTAAGTAATCTATTTGGAATTAAGACCTGATCTGTTGATCCCAGAAGAAATTCTGGTCATAAACAGTGAAAAGATCTTGTTCTGATTGCTAAAAAGATAGAAAAATTATGAAGTAACTCTGGTATTACCTTCACAATAAGTTATTGAGCTGAAGTGTTACGCTTGGTTATACAGTATCTAGATCTTAAATCTCTGCCATTGTATAATTCAAAACTATGGGTTAAAATCCATAGGGGTAAGAAGGATAAGTTAGGCTGGTATGGTTTACCATGTGTTCTTCCTGACAAAATCAAGAATACACTATTAGAAACCAAATCAGGTATCTATTCTGGGTCTTTACCTAGAGGTCAGTTGATAAAAGTTAAGTTAATCTTAAGTATGTTGTCATTCTTTAGGGCTTGTAGTCCCAAATACTCAGAAGTATCTTGAGACTCAATAACAGGTCCTTTTGTTGGTGAAAGTACTACTCTAGATGAAACAAGACTACGACTTGCTCTTAAATCCTTAGGTATAACTACTTTAAAAGTAGGAAAGCCAAGTATCTTTTGAGCTAGTGGTAAAGCTGGTCCCAACTTTCCCGTAGCAACACTAGGTTTAGGATTAGACCTGATCGGTTGAATTCAGAGGCCTACTAAATGAAAGACGTACGTAAGGATATTGTTATTAAACAAGTATTATATTCTACTTCTTCAATTTATATGCCTTTCCATACTTGTGGCACCAATTGCACTATTAAGCTTTTATCTTAAAATTAGACCTGTTCTGGGTCACATTGCTGTTCTCCAAGAAGCACGAGGTAAAAGACGTAAGATTGGGATAACTGATTTCTGGACTCAGATTCTTTTTAGACCTTTACATGATGCTATTTACTATCAGCTTTCTCAGATTCTTGAAGATGGAACCAAAAATTAATCTGGTCCGATTAAAAGAATAATTGAAGCAATGAACGTAAGTAATTTCAGTAAGGCGAATCCAACTATAAAGAAGGATCCCTTGGACGCCCCTGATCTGTCTGCTCTTATTCAAAAAATTATGGAAAGTGGTTCTACAGGTACATTTTCGATACCTGAATCAACCTTCTCCAAAGATTTAAATAAAGTAGTCAAGACATCTGGAAGTTCCGTAAAAAGAGTTCAAAGTTTAGATTTAACAGCTGCTACAGATCGCTTACCAATAGATGTTCAAGTTCAAATTCTCGATTTATTGGGTTACCCTGGTAAATTGTGAGCTGAGATTCTTGATCGTAAATGGAGTATTCCGGATGGTACCGCTGTAAGTTATACAGTCGGGCAACCAATGGGAGCTTACTCTTCATTTGCAATGTTAGCTTTAACTAATCACGTTTTAGTCCATATTGCTATGAACGAAACAAAAACCAAGGTTCCGTATGGTGTCCTTGGTGATGATGTTGCAATCGCTGGTAAGAAGGTCTCAAAATTATATAGGGATTTATTAAACACATTAGGTGTTGAAGTCAATCCAATAAAAGGTTTTGATGGAGGAATTTTGGAGTTTGCAAAGCAACTATGAACAATTAATGGATACAACATAAGTCCGTTGGGAGCCAAGAATATAACTCTGTGTTTAAGAAATCCAGCGTTCCTTTCTTCAGTTTTATATGAATTATGAAATAAGAACTTCCCCTTAACTTTCAAACAGAAATGTAGAAAGGCTATAAGAGAAAGGAAGAAAAGAAGAGTACGTGGAGTTGAATCTCCATTTATTACTGCTAATTCACTTTTAAGTCTCTATTCAAAATTATGATCCAACCTTAGTTATAATGAAATAACAGGTTTTGGTACAAAACATAAAAATACTGATGGAACACTAAAATTTTCACATGTAGGAGTAATTCTAAGACTTTCAGCTTATATTGGTCCAAGGAGTGGTCTATGGTATATAAAAGATGATGTTAGAGGTTATCTTAGAGGATGAGATTATGACTTTTATCAAAAACTTTGATGGGATTTAGTTAAGTTACTAATGAACCCACATTTCCTACAGCGTGGAAATGCAAAGGCAAAACTTTCCAATTTGATTAAATTTCAAAGAGAAAAGAATATATTTATCCTTAAGACTCTCTATACTTCATGACATCAGGGATTAAATCTAATCTGAGAAGTCTTTTTATATCCGTATACATCACTCCCAAAAGTTCGTCATCTTTACTACTACCAAAATTTAAGATTCTACTTAGATAATGAGTTAACAACTCTGATCTATTTCTATTCCTTACTGTTTTCACCCGCAGTGCTTATCGTAGCCTTAAGTTATGTTAAAAACTTTCTGAAGTTAATTAAGGGATCTTATAGGATTTTAGTTGTTAGATACTATAGAATTCTGGATTATTATAATAAAACAGGTCTACATATTGAAACTACTTTAATTTCTATAATTTCTATACTCGCAACACACGATGTAATATTGGTAATACAAATTGTTACTGTATTTTCTTTACTTCATAAGTTCATTATGAGTAGAATGGTGAGATTATTCATCAATCGTCGTGTTTACTGAAGCAGAGTCTATGGTATTCAGGGACGTAACATCATATTAGATGCCACTTCCGAATATTTTAATCCATTAGATCCTTTAACAAATCTTTTAGGTAAGGTTGATCAGGAGATAATTACTTCTGATACCGTTCCTGCTTTTAAAGAAATGTTATCGTTGCTCCGTAATCAAAGACTTGTAAAATCTTGAGTAATTGAACAAAAATTAGTTAAAGAACAAGAAATTATGAATAAAAAGAATAAATCTTTACTTAAAAATAAAACTAATAGTAAACTTAGTGTCTCCGACATAGAAGGTAAGATTAGAAAATTAAATAAACAATACTTGGTATTAAAATCAAGGGTATCTCAGTTGAGAAAAAGGAAAGGAAAAACCCTAAGTTATAAAGCAAAAAAAGCTCAGTAAACTTGGAATTCATTTAATCCGTTTATTGTCAATAATTTATTGTTATCTTGATCCATTCGATTACAACATTTACCTATTTGTTATTTGTAAATTTACTCTTACTCATGTAAATCCTAAAACATTTTATTTACTTTACACTTAATTTTATAAGATAATATAATTTTAACATTCTGTAACTTAATTCATTACTTTTGAATATACAGGGTAGCTACATATAGATTTATGTAATTGGTTAGTTCTAATGATTTATCATTGTCTGATGAGATTACATCAGTAACCAAGTAAAATAAATAGTAGTTACGTATATTTACTTTATCCTTCCCCATCTTTCATTTTCAGTTCTTAAATTTCACTTAGGTTGATGTCTATTAACATTATAAGGACTGACGATTTGTTCTTTCGACGTCGTATTACAACTTAATGAACAAGTTAAATTACTAACTTAAAATATAGAGAGTTATGTCAAAGATTAAGTCATTATATTAAGACTCAGTTTTTGATTGTATTATCTATTAATTCATTCAGTTTAAAAAGTAATTTAAAATTACTGGTATAGATCCTATTAATATATGTTATATAACATGTAACTAAGTAGTATATTTAATCAATTTTTAGATTTATATTGAATTCTACAATTAAATAACCACAAACTACCAAGTCGAATATGACTCACAATATATTTTGTGTTTTATAGTAGATTTTAATAATTATTTAGCGTTTTAACTCCAACATAATTATCAAGAATTTGACTTACTTTATAAACTAAGTTGTAATAAAATTACATGGAAAAATAAATGAGTCCTCTTGTTAAAGTTGGGGGATAAGCCCTCAATAACAATTTATGGATACGATCCATTCGGTACACTGTCATATAAGATTCCTAATAAAGTTATTACTAAGTTCCTGTAACTTTTGAATCTCTTAGCCCCTTTTCGGAAGCCTTGAAATTCTTATTCTTTCATGAGTACACCTTTTCTCTAAAATCATATGTACATATAACCAAAGTACAATTAGAGAAAGATTGAAACCTGGAAAAGTAGGTTGTCTATTGCAACTCCTGTTCTTCTCTCAAATGTCAATATAAGTCTTTGTTGAAAACTTATGCAAGGTCATGGAGGATATATCATCCCCTTTAGCCTTCCTAAGCTACTCTCCCTTTCACAAGGGATTGTACATCAAAGCAACCAATTAAATGGATTACAAGATGGGTGTGGAACATCAGGCGATGTCTTATAATAATAAGAAGAGCATAAACTCTCTTGTTAGAATTACGTCCCTTGGTACCACTCTGTTTTATTTCTAAATAAGTTTTAATACTTAATCTAGAATGGAGTTTCCAAACTCCATGAATCATCAGATTCAAACAAAATGGCATCGGTTCCCCTGGGTGAATAACCCAAAGTAACGATTAGAGGCTTAACCAGCCTCCAACGGGGGGGGGTTTGGTATGGTTAACCAAATAATCTAGATACCCCTAGATCCTTTTTAAAGGACCTATTTTTAACTAGATAACTTACTATGAATTGGTAAGCCGCAACTCCAAGAAGCGCTAATATTAACATTGGAAGGAAAATTGATAAGGTATGACTAATAAGAACGAAAAGAGAACTTTATCGTTAGATAAATGGATGAAAGATAAGTAGTAATCTCTACTTTATATTAAACTGAATAAATATTGAACTTTACTATTACAAAGTGAATTAAATATAGTCTAATTATAGGGTAATCGAGTGGTGCCTTAGTTGGTTCCTTTTCTCTCCCATATAGTGTAAATATTGAAATCACAATAATGAACTACAGAAAGGAGATATCATACAAATGTATGAGCTCTCAGTATTAAATTTCCATATTCATTTGATAAATAATATTGATTAGAAGATAATTAAATAACTATTTGGTTAACTTCTGCACACATGAACAAGAGATTTATAAAATCGAACACAGACAAGTCTTTAATCCAATGTATAGATAACAAAATAAGAGATAGTTCTTTCTATCGAATTGTAGGTATTTTAGTACCTCAGATTCTGAGTCTTATTAGTTATTTTTTACAAGTTTCTTCTTCTTCTGTTTCTTCTTCTTATTATTAAATTTCTGGACTAATTCTTTCTTTCTTATAGATTTTTGTTCAAATAAATAAGATTTGACAAGTTTTTCCTTTTTAAGTAATCTCACCATTTCTCTAAAGGCTGGTATTTCTTCGGACTCATTGAGTTCACGATCAACCAAACCAAGTAGATTTGAGATAGGTTCCATGGGGTTAAAAACACCAGATCTTGGATCAATAATTATATTATGATCCCGTTGTCCATAGATTTTACTTCAAAAGTAGTAACGTGTAAGTCATAACCTGACAAAGTCTCGTCGAATAAAGAAGTTTCAACTAAACATGATCACAACGCAATACATTGTAAAAATCACATCACCAGTAAGAATTAGAATGGTTAAGTTAAACACTAAACTACTGATATACAGATCATTTAGAGTTTGATAATCAAGAGTACGAAGGAGTCTTACCTCAATTACCCTTAAACCACTAGGTATTAGTTTCATGAAGTTTTTAATATAACTTCACGTTAAGATAAGCATGGAAGGCGAGAACACCAAGGAATAGTAATAGATTAAAGTAATTAACTCATTATCTAGGATGAAACGTCTGCTTTCGAAATGGAAATAATTACGAACACGTGGAAGTGAATTTAAAGGATATAAGTAGGTCTCTCGGATTAGATTTAATCCCCGAGTCCATGAAGCACTGATCGTATTAGAGACATTGATTGATTCTTCGTTCATAAATTTGCCACTCAACTTGGGGCTTTTGATTACTGGAATGTTATTAAGGTAGTAGCCCGCGCTTATCATCCGATACTAGATGGTTTCATTAAAGAAGAGGGATTGGATCAAGATAAATTATTATATAATTATTTTCTAGTCTTTCCTTCTTGGTTAAAACACTACATAGATAAATTCGGAATAAGTGTGTATAAAAAGCCATTTACCTATCAAACTTATTTAGGTGAACCGGTTTGGCAATTAAGCAACGTAGTTTTCCTGAGAATAAGGGTCTTGAATAAAATTATAGTATTATCAGATAAATTTGCAGAAGCGATAGTTCAGTGAGTCAATAGTTTATTAGAAACTTCCTCAGAACTATTTGGTATTAATAAATTTTCTGATTTCTACTTAAATCTTATTTCGGATTCAAAGTTGTTCTGATCTTCTATTCAGAAGGAGATTCCGATTCTTAAAGATAGAAAGAACCAGTTTATCCCTTTTATTAACAAGGGAGACCAAGGTCAAGCATTCTTAGGAAAGCTTGCTATTAAGTTAGAACCGGCAGGAAAAATACGTGTGTTTGCAATGGTTGATGCTTGGACTCAGTGAATCATGTGACCTTTACACAGCTGAATATTCTCCATTCTAAAACAGTTGCCTGAAATAGATGGAACATTTGACCAACTGTTTCCAGTCAAGCGTCTGCAAGATAAGTATGCCTCAAATGATGAATTGTCTAAAGGTAAGACCTTCTCATCTATTGATTTAAGTTCTGCTACTGATCGCCTACCTCTAAAATTACAGCAGTCGGTTTTAAGATCTCTTTTACGAGATATTGTCCCGGACTCTACTTTATTTTCTTTGGCTTGAGGAGATCTATTGGTAAAAAGAAGTTATAAACTTGGTCCTTCTATCAAAAAGCTACAGCAGGAGGGCGACGAGTTACCTTTAGGAGTAAAGTACACCGTTGGACAACCAATGGGTGCGTTATCTTCTTGAGGTATGTTGGCGTTAACTCATCATGCAATCGTTCAATATGCAGCACAGCGTTCGGGTAGAGTCAATTGGTTTGTGGATTATGCTATATTAGGAGATGATATTGTAATAGCAGACGCTCAGGTGTCTGGACACTATCGACAGATATTATCTGAGATTGGTGTTAAAGCTGGACTAGCTAAATCTATAATTTCGCGTTCAAAGTTTGTTGTGGAGTTTGCAAAGAAATTCTTTGTAGATAAAACTCAAGCAGATATGTTGCCACTGAAGGAATGTATCGCTACAAGGACGTCGACATCATTAGTGTTAGAATTTGTTAGAAAATATAATCTAACGTTAAATTCTGTACTAGCTTTCTTGGGCTTTGGTTATAAGGCAAGGAGCATGGCAATTAGTAGCTTGCTGTGAAACCTGTCAAACAGATTAAGAGTGTTATTAGTCTGATTATCTCATCCTAATTCTCCGATTGGAGTAAGAACGAAGAAAGAGTTTATTTTATACCCTTATACTACGTGACTTCTCCAATCTAAGTGGTTATCACTCTTTAATGAAGTTAGCCATGGAGACCTCTGTTGGATTAATGGACTCTTACACGGTCTATTGTGACAAAAGACATGTAATGGAGAAGACATGCTGACTAGGTATGAGAAATCTGCCTTTGAATTTGTCAATGAAATGGATAAAAATTCTCCTATATACTTGAATATGGATCATCCAATTTCGACAGATGCCGGGAAAACAGTCCCTCAACTTTATTCCTGATCTAGAATTATTACTAAATCAAGGAATACAATAGAGAGAGCGGATCTGGATACATTATTATCAAATGTATCTTCACCGAGCGTCGGATTTGAAGATGTTCTGTATTACACAGACAACATTAATGCTCCTATAACAGTAAATGACATCAAGAAACAACTTCGGCCTAGTCGTGACCCATTTATTAGATCAGCTGACTTAGGTATAAAACCTTTTAACAGTCCCGATTTGCTTGTCCATGTCGATTATGAAGCCCTTGAAGAGTTTGTAGAGTCTAAACCTGAGGATCACATTTATCAATTAGATGAATTGATTAAGGACCATGGGTCTAATAACCCTCTCATTCAATTAGGAATTGAGGTAATGTTGGAAGATATATTCTCACCGCATATCCATAAAACAGTCATACCGATGGAGTTTTGAGGGGAGGAGCATGCCATAGAAAAGGCCTTTTCAGACTTCTTAGAAGTCTTTAAATTATGGACCAAGCTCACAAAAAGAACTTGGTCTGAATATTATAAAAGGAATAACAAAGTTGCGCCCAAACAGTTCTTGGATCCACAGAAGGTCACGAACATCATGAATGAAAATGCTAAGCCAGGTACTAATTTAATAGTCAGAGACGAGTCAACGATAACTTACATAGAGACTCCATTTGGAGTGTCAAAACTTAATAAAAGATTTGACTTACTTCCGGAGGGTTCTATAAGATCATTTGTAATCTCTATCTCTAGAAACCTATTGAATTTTATCAGGATATTTAATGCAAACCCAAGTACAGTTATACTCAATTTATTTCTAACATTCACTGCGAATATGTTAAGCGGTGAAAATATAAGATTTGGACATGGTTGAACTATAATGAATGTATATCAGGAACTTGTTGGTTATAAGAATTGATTTACCTCTATCTTAAACCCTGTTAGTCTAGTAATTAGTAATATTTACAAAATACTGAACAGAGTAGTCGATTTAATAGTGTTAGTGATAATGCTAATTGTGATTGGTAACTTATACTGATCCATTGAAGAAGATATTGACTGAGGTTTGTCTGAAATGACACCTGGTACATCAGAGGCTCCTTCCAATAGGACTTTATATTTAATAGGAGGGATGGTGTTATTAGCTGGTCTTGTGTTACTGGGCTTTGATATGTATTCTTCATATCAAACTACGTTAAACTATATAGATCCTGTTATTAAACCTCTTTACTTACCCTCTTACGCAGGAATTCCTGAAGTTATTCCTTCTGGACTAGGGAGAAGTGAGATTATTTCGATCTTTGAACCTACAACATTGGGACATACCTCTAGTGAATTGCTGTTATCACCGGCTAGTCCATACCAAATGCATGGATTTTGGGAATAGAAAAACAATAACCTATAATCAGTTAACGAAGAGGACAATTTTAAAGCGATTAGAAAGGATCCGACTCCCTTTAAAGGGATGCAACGGTTAAGAGTGAACCTCGATTCTAATTAGCGGAATTTAATCTTAGTGGCTGAAACTAGAAAAGCAATCTGATATCTTAATTATACCTCCAATATTTAATTATATTTGGATAATTAATAATCAAAATTATAAGCGAACAATCAATTCCATTCATTTTCTTAATATGGTAATTCTTGTTACTTACGGGATGTAATTAAGGATCATACATGGGACTTGTGTAAAATTGGAAAAGGTTGCTAGCTGTGGAAAACATAAGCGATATAAATCACTTATCTTGGTTTTAGGACTAGGGTAAGCGAACTTGGGGCCAAATTAAGTATTATTATTTACAAATACAACATAATTTGAAATGATGGGACGACACTTCACCTCAAAGAAATTAAAGATTCTTGAGGAGAAAATTATCGAATCGCATCTGAGCGTCAAGATCGGCTGCATTGATGAAGATGTAGCCAGGAACACAATAGCATAATTGGAATAGTGCCCTTGTAGTACACGCAAGGAGATAGGGGTTCGATCCCCCTTTGTGAACCTGGGTTTCTCTCCTTCTTTCGAAAGAGAGAACGAGAAACCAAGCAATCCAACTCCCTGGATTAATGGGTCTTATGACTCATGTGTCATTTTGTGGCATCTGATGAATTAACCCAGAAATTCCGCCGTTCAAGGCAGGGGAACTGGTGAGCGAAAAGCTTAACTCTTTTAAAATCTCTATAACATAGTGATATCATTTAGGATATTACATATTGTTAAAAAGAAACCAGAAGTTTGTTTCTGAAACTGGTAGGAACTATAACCTAAAGCATAGGGAATATCAGGATAGGAAGGAATATGAAAGGAAAAGAGGCTGGTAGCTAATAGGGTTGTGAAAGGGGTGGATTCAACATAGAAATTTATGTACCATTTCCGGAAGCAATACTAGATTAGTCAACCAGGCCAATTTAAAAATTGGGTTGTTGAAGCAACAACTTACCCCCCACGAAAGTGGAAAGGGAAATTGGTAGCAACATGCTCTAGCATTATGGAAATTCCTATATCTGCCGGGTTGAACGATGTGGGTCCTACTTGAAAATGAGGATCAGTAGAGTGATAGATGAAATTTCTTCACCAGTCGCGATATTCGAGGATAGATTATTATAACTATACAATTAGGTATATAATTAATAATAAGAGAGTTTATGCTCTTTGGAAGATTTTCTTGGATTAGGCAAGTGTGATGAAAGCGTGTGATTGCGAGAACCTATAGGATCGTACCTATAAGGAAGTGGGGGTGCTTACACCTCTCCTTCTTCCTGGTTAGACGTCATATGTGGGATTTACATTTGCTAGAATCTGAGTCATTAGACTTGTCCTTTAAGGTAATTATAAGTATTAAACTTAATGTTGTATTCTAAAGTTTAATTGGAGCGGTTTGCTTAACGAAAATGTCTTAGCCTGTATCAAGTTAACCAGGTTAGGAAGTGGCAAATGTGAAATTTACACTAGATAAAATACCAACTAGTGGTTCTAGGGATAAAAGGCCCTTAGGATTTTACCAGTTAGATTGGACCTTAGTTTAGTAAAAGGGGTAACTCGAAATAGAAATTAAGCTTCAGGAAAAATTAGAAAGAAAGAATTCAAATATGAATTAATTCTATTAGTAGGATCTAGATTCAATGTTAATGAACCCTATTCGGGATAATAGATAGCTGTAAGGATCATATAGTGAAGATAAAGGAAGTTTATGTCCTTAAATCCTCTAATCTGTTGTTGATAGTAAAGATTATGCTATTTATCAAGTTGAGATAGTATAAGTCAATAACAGGATCAGTAAGTTAGGCAAACCTAATGTTTCTGGGATAGCAAGCCCTGGAGCTGATAATTGGTACTACGGAACCTAATATAGAATAAATCAAATTTTCTATAATAGTCACACTGTGAACAGCAGGAAGAACCTATCGTATATCATGGGAAACTTTATTAATATTATTTAAATTATATTTAAAGTTAAGCAAACTTATTGTAAGCAATTAACTAATGACTAATTAATAAGATTTATAATACATGATCTGTTGAGAATACAAAACTAATAATTTCGTAATTTTTTTACTATTATTTATTTTGGTTCGTGTCACAATCATTTCCAAACCTCTTATTACAATAAGGGTTGTATGGTTTTATTGTTTAGGATTATTCAATAAACACCTTATAATCAGTCAAATACATATATATATTGACATCTTCAAGTAGGTAGTTTAGATTTTAACAATCTCCAATAAAGTAATGAATGGGTCATTCCCATAAATATAGTTAAAGGTGCTTACACCTCTTTTAATTATAGAGTTATTTATTGTTGATTCTACAGATTTTAACTACGCATTTATTACAAAATATTGTCTTTAATTAAGTATAAGAAAGGGCGAGTGGAAAATAATCCGCACCCGATGATTCTTGGGGTATAAAGAAATACTCTTGACAATACTGAACTTAATTATGATAGTTTTATTTTCTATATAATTTAACAAAATATTTATTACACAACTTGACTATTTTTAATTAATCTCAAATTCGAGAAATGAAACTGAAAGGTTTATTATAATAGTATCGACTTATAGTATGATTAGGACACTTATTGCAGATTTTGTTAATCGTAAATAAGAAAACAGTTAAACTGATTATTGCATACATAAATCATTGATATATTAAACCAGTATTAATAACATTAAATATATTAATATCCAGGGGTACATTAATGTAAAACATCAGAAGATGAAGAACAAATTTCTGATGGTTAATCAGATTGCACGACCATGAGACGGGAAGTGTAATGGTATTATGCTGGAAACAGTAAATATCGGATCAGACTTTAGAGTATACTATAAAGATAAAATAAATTTTGGAATAAATATAATGCTAATGAAGTTAGAAAAGATTCATGTAATACTTGCTAATCTATTTACTTTAAGATATATACATTAAACAGTAACAACAATGATATTTTTATTTAATTCTCAGATTAGTTATATACCTGACTACTTAATTCTTCCTTTAATTCTTTCCCAGATCTGGTGACTTTTACTTTTACCTCATAAAGAATTGAGGTCTGAAAGACTAGTCAAAACCAAATGGTTGAGTATTAAGGAATTACCAAGATTTGTCATTGCAATAACATCTATCTTTGATAATAAAGGACTTAATCCTAAAGATTCAAGTACCATTAGGAAATTGATTGGATTAATTATCATAATGTGAAAACTGTCAGGTATTACCTTTACCATAAAGTATTGGTCGGAAGTATTGCGATTAACAATTTGTTCTCTTGACTTAAGAAATAAATATCTTAAAGATAATAAAACTTGAGTTAAGACGCACAATTGTCGTAATTTATCTCTTGACAATTTCCATGGAATGCCCTGTATTCTACCTACTAAGGTAAAATTCAGGTTAGTGGATATTAAGAAAGGGATAAGTTCTGGATCATTAACCAGAACAGATCTTGTTTTTGTAAAATTACTATTAAGTGTTCTTTCTTTCTTTAGGGCAACTTCACCTGACTTTTCCGAGACTAAGACTCAAACTATCACTGGTAATTTTACCGGGGAATGTTTATTCTTACCTAGGGACGAGGTCACAGGTGCCTTAAGATCAATGAACTCGAAGAATTTGAAGTTTAAGTCAAAACCTTCACTTTATTTTAATTCTTACAAATCAGGTCCTAATTCCACCATTGCAGTTCTTGGTATTGGATTAGATTTAGTTGCTTGAATTATGAGACCAAAACAATATTTTACATATTGTAGATTTGCATATAATAGAGGATATTATTTTCTATTATTTGTATACGTTTCATACTCAGTCATCATCTTACCCTTGATCCCTTTCTTTTTACTAAACTTTTTGTGAAGTAATGAAAGACCTTTACTGGGCCGCATTGCGGTTTTACCAGAGGCAAGGGGAAAACGTAGATTGATTGGAATTACTGATTGATGAACACAAGTACTTTTAAGACCTCTACATGACGATATTTACTCATTCTTAGCTACTCTCCCACAGGATGGGACAAATAACCAAGTTGGACCTATTAAAGCATTGCTTAAAAGTCTTTCTGTAAACTGTAATGTCAAAACGAGAGGAAAAAGGTTGCAGTCATTAGATCTTTCCGCAGCTACTGATAGACTACCTGTAATATTGCAAGGTCAAATCCTTAATATTCTAGGATTTGACGGTGATGGTTGGCGTAGAGTTTTAGATCGAGAATGGTATCTTCAAGGTAAATTCGTCACTTATAAAGTGGGACAACCTATGGGTGCTTACTCATCTTTTGCTATGCTAGCCTTAACACACCACGTCATTACAAGAATAGCTTCTCTTAGATGTAAAGTAAATCCTAGTACGTTACTTTATGCAATTCTAGGTGATGATATCGCAATGGCAAATAAAAAGGTAGCTAAAACCTATATGGAGATCTTCAAGTCATTAGGAATGGAGATAAACCCAATAAAAGGTTTTGATGGAACTGTCCTGGAGTTCGCTAAACAAATTTGAACTATTAATGGTTATAACCTATCTCCTATGGGTGCCAAGAACATTTTACTCTTTATAAGAAATGTAGAATTTCTACCAAGTATCATCTATGAATTAGTTGTTAAGATGTTTCCATTTTTCCTCAAAGGTAATAAATTACTTACTTTTGAAGGTTCCGGACAAAATAAACGACGTAATTGGAAGAGAACCGCTGATAGTCATACTGCAATTCCTATAGTTACTTTCCAACAATTTGAGTTTCTTATCAAATCTCTATTCTTTAACAGGAATAAAAATAAGAAAAAAGAGACCCTTGATATTTTTAGAAATATAAAAGTTAGAATAAGAGTTTTAATGGCAATTGGTCCAAGAAGTGGTTTATGATTCATTAAAAGGGATCTAATTAGTCACATTTTTGAAACAAAGTATATGGTAAGATTCTTTCGTGAATTGTTCATAACCGCTCTCCAACACTGGAAGTTTATGTCCCGTGGTGAATTGATGAAGTATATGAGAACAAAGGACGAAATTTCTTTACGCCAAAACATTGTACGAAATTTAACTAAAGATCTAATAGGTATGTACACCCTTTTCTTAGAGTTTCTAGTATTACCGTTCACCTTTTTACCTATTGAAAATTTGGAAAGTGCCAGGTTCTCGCATTTTATGAATAGAACGAATTGAATACTAATGATTTTCAGTCCTTCTATCTTAAATCTATTGTTTTCTTTATTTAAGTTACTAAAGAAAATTACATACAAAACATATTTAATATCCAGGCTCAGTTTCTTGAGAATTCTCAAAAACATAGCAATGAGAGGATTTGTAATTCCCCTCATATTTGGTTCATTATTATGTTTGTTTATAACCAGAGATTTACTTTATCTATTTATATGAGTTAATATAAGTTATGCATTGCATTCCTTTATTACTTCTGACTACTTCGTTAGAGAAATTATCTGGTCGGTCCACGAAACCACTGGTTTTGCTTGATGACAACCTTATGATCCTGTAGAGGCATCCGTCACTACCTTGAATAAGGTAGTTGACAGGGTTAAGTTAGAGGATTCAGGAGCCTATAAGCAAATAATATCCATGTTACGTGGAAACAGACACATTAGAGATTATCTCGTTCGAAGGAATGAGTCTGAAAATAAAGTTAAAGGAATTAAACCTAATGTAGTTGTTAAACGAAAATGAAAAGATCCTGGTTCTAAAAGAAAGGGAAAGAGAGAAATAACTACTCACCCGACAATTCCTAAATTAAGAAGTAAAACTTAGTTTTGACATTAGAATAATGATTATATCATCAAAGGTAATAAATTGATACATATCTTTAATTAAATATAATGGTTAACAATAATAGAGTTAAACTCTTCCATTATAATTATTTTATTTAAATAGTATGAGATAATATAACACCCGAGACAAACTAATCATAGCTTAACGGTAGGACTTTTCAGTGGAATAGAAATAATTATTTTAGTATTCCCTTTAATTTATTAATTTTCTCCTTTGTCTTTAAACTGACATTATTGCATTAATAGTAACAAGATTTTACGACACATTTGTCATATCATCCTCTGTTATTTTCCATAAAGTTATTTGTCTAGTTATTGTAGAGATTCCTACAATGGTAATTTTATAAAGAATCAATTCTTTTATTAGATTGGTTAGACTTCTACCCAGAAGTAAACAGGGTATCTAAAGAAAAATATCAAATTTATTAGTTTTAATATCTTTTGAGGGCCTTTAGATTATGCTTGATTAAAGCAAAGCCCCCCCCGTTGGGTGGTGATCAACCACCTAACCTAATCTCTGGGAGGAATTATTATTCCAATTTGAGATCAGGTAGCAATTTTGTTAGCGGTTGTCCGCTGGGAGTATTGTAAACTCCTACATTCTATTTATAGAATGAGAACTAAGATTGTTACACTAAGGGGCCGTATAGAGTATAGTTATTAAAATAGGAATTGAAAAAGATCACCTATTAATAATGAGATACTGATATAAGACACGCTTTCGTGTTACAAACCTAGCATTTCCAATTCTTGTAGGAAAAATTGAATTTTAATCTAGAAATAGAAAAAAAAGGACTTAATACTTACAAGAATGGTGTTTGCACCTATACATCCATGAAGATGAAAAATAGGAATAGGGAAAGCTAAAGGTGATTGATATAATCATCCAGGACTTTGCACCTAGTGTCAAACACATTAGGTAATAGAATATTGAAACCTTCTATTGGTGGAAGTTATTCCATACGTGTACTCCTGATAATCTACTCAACTTCAAAGAAATTGAATTTCATATCGGAGAAGGGACGGTAGGTTGTAACTGTTCCAATGGGCTAAAATATTTATTACATGTTGATAAGTATGTTGCAGGTTATTACCTATGAAGAATGAATTATCTTAATTTATTCATATTATTAATAGGATCTATACCAGTAAAAGAGTTTATACTTTTACTATTTAAATCTACTTTAATATTCCTATAATCTATATTAAAATTCTGTGATGATATAATAGTTTCAATTTCTTCCAAGACTTTAATTACTTGATTTAAAGACATTGATTTAATAGAAGATCCTATGGATCTTTAGGGAACCTTCGGTTCTTTTATTTATTTTTTAATGGATTTTGAACATTTTTTAGATTAATTATTCTTAGATTATTTAGAAGTCGGAGCAAGCTCCTCCGTCATATTTTAGTTCTTTATTAATTATTAATTTGATTTTAAATTGTCCTAAATCCGAAGGGTCCCCAGGACGCGAAGCGTCCTTCATTAAAGAAGTTAGTTATTTTAAGGTAATTTATCGTTAGTTAGGAGAATTAATTGAATGAATTATTATTTAAATTTAGAATATTTTAAAGGAAAACTATCATTAAAACGGACGGATTAGCTTAAGATTAATTTAATTAGGAATATTAGTTTATGAAAAGTTTATTTTTTCTACGAAACCTTCGTTTCTCCGGAAATCCACATTACTTTAGCGAAGGGATCTGGAATAATTATCCCTATGATCGAAAATTCTAGAGATTTGAATATTTATTATTTATGGAATTAATTGAAACTCTTATGGAGTTGACCCCGCAGGAATAAAATAATTCTTTTGCTTGATTAGAAGACCCCCCTTGGAGGATCCTAAATAATTAATAGATTTAAACTTTATTACTAAAAAGAGGGGTTTTATATCGATGGGCTCAGGTCGATGCTTTTTAGCTTTATTTATCCAAATTCTTAAAGAGTTATCTTATAATATTAATAAAATCTATGGATTTTATCTAGAATCCTACGAATTCTTATTATTTTATTACTTTATTAATAAATATTTAGGGCGAAAGGGAAGCAAAAATCCGATGGATTATTTATCTTTTATTTAAACTTTATTTATCTTTTAGTTTGTTTATATTTTATTAAGAATATTATTTAATTTTAGCTATTTAAAGGAGAAAGGCCCCTACCATTGGACCCAAGATTGGGATAAATTTGATCCTATTTATGGGGAATACCTAGAATAATACAAGTTAGCATAAAAATAGTTATAAATAAAAGAAACCCGTAGGTTTTCCAGAGGAAATTTAATCTTTAATATTTAATTTATTTATATTTAAAAAAGTTAGATAATTCCAAATTAGAGGGAACATATTTTAAAAAGTTATATATTTGAAAGGAATTCCTTAAAATTTATAAGATTAGCAATAAATAATTTATAAAAAGAAGAAGAGATCCTAAGGATTTCCAAAGAAATTTCATAATTTTATAAGAAATTTATCCTAAATAAGTTAGAGCTATCCATATTTACAAGGCAACAAAATAAGTTAAAAGAATCCAGAGGATTTCTTAATCCGTTAAAGCTAGCAATATTTATAAAGCTATAAATCTTCTATATTCCTATTTTAAAGTTTAGCATCAAAAGGTGAAAAAAAATAATTCTTTTATCTATATTTGCTAAAGAGATCCTTAAATACAAAGAGCTAACATACAAAGGCAGCAATAAATATTTTCATTAATCCGAGGAAGGAATCCAAGGATTCCAATAATAATTTTATATTTATAAGGCTATCATTAATTTTAAAGAGCTAGATAAAGAAAGGGAGACAATAATAATTCTTCTATATTTACAAGTTTAGCTTTAATTACCGGTATAGATCCAAGCCAAGGACAACATTTTAAATCTTCAATATTTTCTAAATTAATCCTAAATAAGTTATAGCTATCATAAAAGTTAGAGAAATTAAAACTTAATTCGAGCGAGAAAGAATCATCCTACTAAAGAGGGAAAATCCAAAGGATTTTCTATTAAAATACATAATATTTAGAGAATTTATATTTATTTAGGAAGGGAATCCGAAAGAAACCTTATGGGTTCTTAATAAGAATTTTACTTAAAGATATTTAACATTAATAGTTGGATTATTTAACCTTAAGATAGTTTTAATATTTAATAATTTAGCCAAAAGGAAGCCGAAGGAAATATAAGAAATAGTTTTAATAAGGGATTTTTATAAAAAGTAGGAATTAATTGTCTAAGAAAGGGAAATTTAAATCAACTTCATTAAATATTATTCCCAATGGAGGGAACGCCCTACTAATTTAGGGCGTACGCCGGAAAATTCTTACAATAATTTATATTTAATTAGTTAAATAGTTCTAAAGCAGGTTCAATAATTAATAAGAAATTTGTCGGAAAGTTCGTTCCAAGTCGTTTATATTTACTTATAATAGGTTGCTAGCTAATTTTTGTCTATATTTTAAGTATTTTTTCTTATTAAATAAGTTAATTAGTATTAGTTTATCTTAATTATAAATCTATTCAATACTTATCAATATTTTAAATCCTTATTTATTATTCCTTCATTAATCATTTTTTTTAAGTGTATTTATTCAAGAATCCTGTGGATTCTAATTAGTTATAAGTTATTAAAAGATAAAGTATTAAATTATCAAGAGATTTTAATCATTATCCAAGGAAAAAATTTTGTTTTATCGTTT